>Ga0210401_10002258_pt1 | contig 21505 bp, 23 predicted proteins | sample IncBWH32MmetaG_FD_150866 | JGI IMG/M metagenome (GOLD analysis project Ga0210401, IMG submission 150866) | Forest soil microbial communities from Barre Woods Harvard Forest LTER site, Petersham, Massachusetts, United States - Inc-BW-H-32-M | ecosystem: Environmental > Terrestrial > Soil >... | reverse complement strand
CCGCGGCAACGAGCCCGATCCGTTGGGCCGGCCGCTGCATGGACGCGAATTCGGCGACGATCTGACGGTGAAGATTCCCGGCGAGATCGATGTGCAGCGGGTGCGCCGGATACTGGAAGAACTCCGCCGCCGCCTCGCCGATCCGGCGCGACCGCAGATCGAGCTCGATTATATCGAGCGGCTCTTGAAGGATTATTAGTTTCGCCGTCATTGCGAGGAGCAAAGCGACGAAGCAATCCAGACTTCCTTTTTCTCTGGATTGCTTCGCTTCGCTCGCAATGACGAGCGGAAAGCTCGCGCTTCGAAGCTACTCCGTCTTCCCTGCCGCCAGCGCGTCGGCGACCGCGGCGCGGATATCGGCCACCGAAAACGGCTTTATAATCACATCATGCGCGATGGCGTTGAGATTGGAAGCGCGTTCGCGCTGATCGGCAAAGCCCGTCATCAGCAAAATCGTCAGCCTGGGGAAATCGCGCGCGGCCGAAAGCGCGAGCGCAATCCCGTCCATCACCGGCATCTGGATGTCGGTGAGCAAGAGATCGAAGGCACCTGCCTCGCGGATCAGGATTTCCAGCGCTTCGGCGCCGTCCTGGGCGGTGACGATGTCGTGGCCGTCCATGCCGATCGCCCGCGCCACCAGCGCGCGCATGGAATCTTCGTCGTCGGCGATCAATATCCGCGGCATCGCTCGCGCCTGACTTGTTACGCGTTGCCGCCGGCGAAATCCCGGCGGTTGAAGAAGCGTATATCGATATTGCGTCCTTCGGGGGGCGGCGAGGCCAGGCGCGATTTGAACCGGGTGCGTTCACCCGGGTTCAACACGGGCTGGTCCAGCACCGTATTCCAGGCGTAGATTTCGGCGCCTTGGGCGTCGCGAACGGAAAAGCGCAGCCGCGGCAATTCGACCGGCTTCTTGGTCTCGCCGACGATGACGCCCTCGATCACCAGCGCCGGCTTGCCATCCACGGTTTCCGTCGTGACCTTGACGTCCTTGAACAATACCCCGCGCAGGTTCACCTCGAGGCCTACCATCCTGTAGAATGAAGCGGTCTGCGGCAGCAGGCGCACCATTTCGACGCGCCAGATGATCAGTGCCAGCGCCAGCGCGCCCATGCCGGCGCAGGCCGTCTGCAGACCGATCCTGGGCCTCAACCGGCCGAGGAACCCCAGTGGGCGGCTCGGCCTCGCGCCCTGCGCATCGTGGCGGGCCATCGACTGCCAGTCGTTTGCCTCTTGGTCGTTCGCTGCCGTGGACCAACCCCCGGCAATCGGAGGGCTGTCGACGACGGGGGATTCCTCGGCTTCCTCGCGCGCGAGCGCCTCCCATCCGGCGGCGGCATCCGCGTTCGAATCAGGCCCGCCGGCCTCCGCCATCGCGGGTTCCGGGACGACCGCCTCCATCGCTGCCTCCGGCCGCGCCAGCCAGACCTCCTTGCAGCGGGAGCAGCGCACGGTGCGGCCTTCCGCGCCCAGGGTGGCCGGATGGACGGTGTAGGAGGTTGTACAATGGGGACAAACGATGTGCATGGAGCCGGTCTCCACAATGAGGCTGCCAATCGGAAACGGGACGTTAGGATGCTACAAGCCGACCGTTAACGAATCGGAAACCATAGCGGTCGCAAATCCGGTTTGTTGCGGGCCCCTCGCGGCCGGTTTTGGGGTTCCGGCCGCGCCACACCTCGCACGGAGCTGAGCTTGGTTCGGTTCGAAAATGTCGGATTGCGCTACGGGCTCGGCCCGGAGATTTTGCGCGACCTCTCTTTCCGGGTCCCGGCCCACTCCTTTCAGTTCCTCACCGGGCCGTCGGGCGCCGGCAAGACCTCGCTCTTGAAATTGCTGTTCCTGTCGCTGCGGCCGACGCGGGGCCTCGTCAATCTGTTCGGGCAGGACATTTCACTGCTCGGCAAGGACGAGATCGCCGATCTGCGCAAGCGGATCGGTATCGTGCTGCAGGATTTTCGGCTGCTCGACCACATGACTACTTATGAAAACGTGGCGCTGCCATTCCGCGTGATGGGCCGGGACGAATCGAGCTATCGCAAGGAGGTCATCGATCTCCTGAAATGGGTGGGGCTGGGCGAACGGATGGATGCGTTGCCGCCGGTCCTGTCCGGCGGCGAGAAGCAGCGCGCAGCAATCGCGCGCGCGGTGATCTCGCGCCCGCAATTGTTGCTGGCGGACGAGCCGACCGGTAACGTCGATCCGACGCTGGGCCGGCGCCTGTTGCGGCTGTTCATCGAGCTGAACAAGTCCGGCACCGCGGTAATCATCGCGACCCACGACATCACGCTGATGGACCAATACGATGCGCGGCGGCTAGTGCTGCATCAGGGACGCTTGCACATCTATGAGTAGGACCGACGAACAGCGCCCATTGGTGGATCTCGGACATGAGCGTCCGCAGCTGCCGGCGCACGCGCGTAACCTGTCGCCGATCGTGCCGCGGGCCTCGATCGCGGGCCGCGCGCTGGTCGCGGTCGTCGCCATCATGACCTTCCTGGCATCGATCACGACCGGCACCGTGCTCTTGGTCGGCGCGTCCGCGGCGGAGTGGCAGTCGGAGGTCGGCAGCGAAATCACCATTCAGGTGCGCCCTCAAGGAGGGCGCGACATCGAGCGTGACGTCGCGGCGGCGGCCGACGCCATGCGCGCGCAGCCGGGAATCGTCGAGGTAAAGCCCTTCACCAAGGACGAATCGGCCAAATTGCTGGAGCCGTGGCTTGGCAGCGGTCTGTCGCTCGACGAGTTGCCGGTGCCGCGGGTGATCGTCGCGCGGGCCCAGCCGAGCACCACGCTCGATCTGGCGGCGCTGCGCGCGAGGGTGACACAGGCGGCGCCGACCGCGAGCGTCGACGATCACCGCGCCTGGATCGAGCGGATGCGGTCGATGACCGGGGCGACCGTGCTTGCCGGCATCGGCATTCTCGCCCTCGTCATCATCGCCACCATCATTTCAGTGTCGTTCGCGACGCGCGGCGCGATGGCGGCCAATCGCCCGATCGTCGAAGTCCTGCATTTCGTCGGCGCCGGCGACCGCTATATCGCCAACCGGTTTTTCCGGCATTTCCTGCGGCTGGGCCTCGAGGGTGGCGTGATCGGCGGCGGCGCCGCGATGCTCGGTTTCGGCTTCTCCGAATCGATCGCCGGCTGGTTTTCCGGCACGCCGGTCGGCGACCAGTTCGCGGCATTGCTGGGGACGTTTTCGCTGCGCGCTTCGGGTTATCTGACGCTCGCCGTGCAGGCCGTGCTGATCGCGGCAATCACCGCCTGGGCGTCGCGGCGAACGCTGTTTGCCACACTCGATGACATCGATTGAGGAGCGCCGTTTTGCGCGAATGCGGCGCCAAAGCGGATATCACTCCGCCTGAAAACCCTCTAAAATCGCGAGGGGGAGTGTTATAGACAATCGCATGAGTCCGCAGACCGACGATCGTTCGCCGAATGCGTCCTCGCGTGCGCCATGGGGCTTGCTGCGCGCGACCGTCGCTGTGGTGCTGGCCATTGGCTTCATTGCGGCTGCGATCGGCTTTGTCGGATTTTTATCGCAGTTGCGCGGTAGCGAAACCAAGCCTGACCGTCGAGCCGACGGCATCGTGGTACTGACCGGCGGCTCGTCGCGGGTCTCCGACGCGATGGAATTGCTGGCGGCCGGTTATGGCAAGCGGCTGCTGATTTCCGGGGTGCGCCCGACCAACGACGCCAGCGATATCTCGCGTTCGCTGCCGGACAGCCATTCATGGTTGGCGTGCTGCGTCGATCTCGACCGCTCCGCCGTCAATACCCGCAGCAATGCCGCCGAGACGCGGCGCTGGGCGCACGAACGCGGCTTCAAATCGCTGATCGTGGTGACATCGAATTACCATATGCCGCGCGCGAGCGTGGAATTGTCGCACGCGATGCCGGATATTGTGCTTATTCCATACGCGGTGGTCGGCGACAAATGGCGCGACGAACCATGGTGGACGAATGGTGCGACAGTGCGGCTGGTGCTGTCGGAGTACGTGAAATATGTCGCCGCCGAGGTGCGGGTGCGTCTGGCCGATCTCGGTCTCGACCTGACATCGGAATCGCCGGACCAGCCCAGCGGTTCGTTGCCGCAGCACCGCCCGGCCACGGCAGAGGCTAACTGATCGGGTCTTCGATGGCTTTGGTTTTTCTGCGCTCGCTCGTCTTCAACGTGCTGTTCTACCTCGTGCTTGTGACCCTGATCATCGTAGCGCTCCCCACCTTGGCGATGCCGCTCCCGGCGCTGCTGACGGTCGCCCGGTGGTGGGCGCGCAGCAGCATCTTTTTGATGCGCGTGATCTGCAACATCAAGGTGGAATTCCGCGGCGCCGAAAAAATTCCGAAGGGTCCGCTGATCGTCGCCGCGAAACATCAGTCGATGTGGGAGACTTTTGCGCTGCTGCAATTCTTCGAGCGGCCGCTGTTCATCGTCAAGCGTGAGCTGGTGTGGATCCCGGTATTCGGCCTGTTTCTGCTCAAGGCGGACATGATCGCGGTCGATCGCAGCGCCGGCGGCCGCGCGTTGATACGGATGACGCGCCGGGCCGGCGAGGCGGTTCGCCGCGGCCGCCAGCTCGTCATCTTTCCGGAAGGCACGCGCACGGCGGTCGGCGCGCCGCCGCGCTACAAGGCCGGCGTCGGCCAGGTCTATGTCGACAGCGGCGTCGCCTGCCTGCCGGTCGCGCTCAATTCCGGGCTGTTCTGGCCGCGCCGAACCTTCGTGCGTTATCCGGGAACGCTGGTGGTCGAATTCCTCGACCTGCTGCCGCCCGGGCTGTCGCGCGATCAATTCCTCGCCCGCGCCCGCGAGGTGATCGAGGACGCCACTAACCGCCTGGTCGAGGCCGGGCGTGCCGAACAGGCGCAATTGTTCGGCCGCGCGCCAGGCGCGGCGGCCTCGGGAAAGCTAGACTGATCTTGTGCCTGACCGGTTGCGGACACGCCCAACGAGGTCGTGCTAAAATGACGACATTTCCCGAACGCGGGCGGCGCTGGAGCGTGACCGATCGAAAGGGCTAGCCGCTCGTACCTTGTTCCCCGACAGTGTTAATGCGCCAGGGCGACTTCTCCCGATGACTGCTCTCGTTTTGCATCAATGCGCAGGGTTAAAACGACGGCTGCGCCAAGCACAGCGCACCCGGCCAGCAGCAGCAACCCCACCGTAAAGTTGCCAGTCAGATCTTTTAGATATCCCATCGCAAATGGACCGGCGAAACCGGACAAATTGCCCAGCGAGTTGATTGCCGCGATGCCGGCTGCGGCCGACGCTCCGGTCAGGAAGCTCGCCGGCAACGGCCAGAACATCGGTGGCACCGAGGAGACGCCGATCTGTGCAAAGCACAGCAGCGCCATGACAATGATGGGATTGGAAATGAGTCCGGACAATCCTATCCCAATCGCTGCCATCAGCAGTGCCACAGCGACGTGTCCTTTTCGCTCCATTGTGCGGTCGGAGTGCCGACCGAGCAACACCATCCCTATGCCCCCGAAGATAAAAGGCAACGCGGCCAGCAATCCCGTCTGGGTATCGCTCACGCCAAAGTTTTTTATGATTGTTGGCAAGAAAAACGCCACTCCGTAACTCGCCGCATTCAGACAGAAATACACAAGAGCGCAAAGCAAAATGCGGGCATCCGTGAGTGCTTGAAACAGAGAAAGATGTTCGACCTTCTCCTTGTTCCTCTTTTCTGTTGCTTGCACGTTCTCCAGCCATGCAATTTCGTCTTCCTGCAGCCAGCGGGCTTGGCGCGGAAAATCGGTCAGATAGAACAGTACGCAAAGTCCTACCAGAACCGATGGCAGCGCCTCCAGAATGAATAGCCATTGCCAACCTTCCAACCCCCAGCCGTTAAAGTTCAGCAACATCCCGGAGATCGGGCTCCCAACGATAGATGAAATCGGGATGGCCAGCATGAAGAAGCTAACTACCCGAGCACGATACACCGCCGGAAACCACAAGGTCAGATAAAAGATGATGCCAGGAAAGAAGCCGGCCTCGCACGCGCCGAGTAACAAACGAAGGGTATAGAAAACCACTTCGTTCGAAGTTCCAGTCGCTCCTGCTATTGAAGGGATAAAGGCGAACGCAGCCGAAACGATCCCCCAGGAGATCATGATGCGGGCGATCCAAACCCGCGCTCCAACCCGCTCCAAAAAGATGTTGGAAGGCACCTCAAACAGAAAATATGCAATGAAGAATAGTCCGGCTCCTAGTCCAAAAGCCGCCTCGCTGAAACCAAGCGCCTGGTTCATGTGAAGCTTGGCGAAGCTGACGTTAACGCGATCGAGATAGGCAACGAAGTAACACAAGATCAAAAACGGTATCAGCCGCCGCATCACCTTTCCGATTGCACGCCTTTCCACATCTTCCATGGCGTTCTCCTCCGGCTTTTGTTGATACCCTTACGGGAACTTCAGACAAGTTTTTGAGCCTAACTGTCATTTCTACCCTCATTAGCGATCGGCTTGTACTCTCAAATGTCGACAACACGGCTCAGCGACTGAATATCCGGAAAAACGAAATCCGGACGCGGAACCGAAGCGTCGAGGGCGATCTGGCGCCGATTGATCCAGGCAATGGTCAATCCGAGCGGCTTGCCGCCGACGAGATCGGTGAACTGCGATTGCCCGGCGTGCAAGATTTCCTCTTTGGCGCAACCCGCATTTTCGATCAGGTAGCGGAACAGCGTGCCGTCGGGCTTGTAACCCCTGGCCCTCTGGGCCGTGCACACCAGGTCGAAGTTCCGCGGCAGCGGCGTCAGCGCCAGCAGATCGTCATCGATGTTGGATACCACCGCCAGTCTATAGCGGCGTGACAGTTGATCCAGTGTGCGGGCGACATCGTCGTAAAGGAAGAACTGCGGGAAGGCCTCGAAGTAGCGATCGATCAGGCGACTGTCGCCTCTGACCTTGAAGTGCGCGAACGTCTCGGCCAACGAGAGTTCGCAGATCTCCCGATACGAGCCGTACGGGCCCCAATAGTGCGCGATATTCCGATGCTCCCAATGTTCCCAGAACGCCCGGACGTCTAGATGACGCGCGTCAGCAGCGGCCAGGACGCGCTCAAAGGCGCCGTAAGAACTGTCACGAACACTGATCAGCGTGCCGAAGACGTCGAACGATATCAACTTGGGCTGCAGACGCGCACGGTGCGTTTCATGGTTCATAAATCGAACTCCCGATGCGGGCCTGGTTGCTCACAGTATTGAAATGGCGCCGGATCGCCGGCGCATCGGTGAGCGCCAGCGGTCGCAAAATGAGCCTTGGGGTTTGAATGACCGGTGTATGCATAATCTCAAGCTATCACGCAGCATTAGCGAACCAAACCGCCGGGCTTAGCAACCGGTCATAACGAGGTAGAAGCGATTGCCCAACGAGGATCACCACGCACCACACATTCCGACCTCGGCGTTATTGTTGCCGGCCTGACAGGTCAGGGCCGGAATTGGCCGCGCGGCACGGCAAAAGCAAACAACACGGCAGACGTGCCTCGCATTAGGCACCAACCAGACCCTTGCAAGGTTTTCGTCGGTTACAACCGGATCGAGAAAATGAAAACGATGTCGGACTGGTTGAGCCGGGCAGCGGCGCTGCCCGCGTCCTGTCGCGCCGCAATCAGCTTTGTTGTGCGCGAATGCTGGTCCGCTGGCAATTGAATCCGTAACGCACGTTTCAAGCTGAGTTGATTATCTAAAGCGGAATTTAAATGGAACGGGGGCGATCTCTCCCTACATCGATTGGCGAAAGCATCCGCATCGGATGCTGCAATCCGATAGCTCGCGTTCGGACAGCACGCTTGCCTCACGAGGCGTGATCACTTCGTCTTGTGTCCCCACGCGGGCCTGCGACCGATCGACACAGGAGAAACGAAAATGATTTCATTCAAAGCTCTCGCAGCGGCCGTGCTGCTGTCCGCGACCGCAGCGATGCCGGCATTCGCACAAGCTCCTGCGGGTGCGGGCGCCGCGTATATCAAAAATCTACACGACTCCGGGTATGATCCGAAGAACGACTTCAATCCGAACGGGACCATAAGGGCTGCCATCCAGGAGCCGGGCCTGTTCGCGTTCTATTATCCCAATCTGGACGTTCTGAATGGAGGGACGCCAACTCCTGCTGCCAGGTTGTCTCCCGACTGGCCCGCGTTGAAGGGCGCGTGTGCGTCGGCCGGCGGCGGCGTCTCTTACTGCGGCGGCCGCTACGGCTCTTATGATTTTGCGCCCGACGCATTCCCGCGTCATCATGCTCGCCGCCATCACCGGCCGTGACTCGACCGCGCGAGAAGCAATGATCCTCGACGCGTGATGCCGCGAGCATCTACGTGACGGCTGGGCTCAACGACGATCCGGCCTGATGGTCGACGAGGGGGGAGGCGCCCGAGGTAAAGCGATGTCGGCTTTGCGCTCAAAATGCCCCCTCGGCGCGTGATCTTGGCGTGACTGCTTCTATCCAACAGGTGACGTTCGAAATGAGAGAGGCTCGACCAACTTAAGACGGCCTCACCTCTCGAGGGCTTGTATCGCGCGCCGGACCTTTTCGATGAATACCTGTATCGTGCGGTCATCGTCGGTCGTCAGCTTTGAAACGTCTGCCCATTCTGCATCGAGTGAAAATGGAATGCGCTCGAAACGTTCGTCGCCGCGATCTAACATGACCTCTACGCCGGTAATGCTGGCTCTTTGAAGTGAATAGCGGGATCGACGAAGCCACAATAGCGTTTCTGTGCATGAAATAGGTTGTCCCCGTGGTGCGACTTCCGCACTACGCGTGCCGCATCTTTTATGACATGCTCATCGACTTTACGGCCGGTGTGTACGATCACCGGAATATGTCTGGTTTCCTGTGTTTGTCGCAATTTGCCCAGCAGATACTCTGCATCACCGTCCGGCATGTAGTAATCGGTGATGATCACCGCGGGGCTTTCACTTTTCACTATCTCGAAGGCGGTTACTCCGTTCGACGCAACAACCGGTTCGGCTCCCAATTTGTCCAACCTGCTTGAGAGGAAATCCGTCGTTGATTTATCGTCGTCAACTAGAAGAATTGCAGTTCGCTTGCGCGCCCGGGCGTCGAACGCGCACATTTCGTTCAAGATGTTTGTCGAAGAAACGTCGAATAGCGCATTCGCGAATTTGGCCCAGAAATCACTTCCTTTCGCGACGCATGTTGCGCCAAGTACTCCCCATCGTTCGACTTCAAGCGGAGTAAAGTGCCCACTTATCGCGATCACCTTCATCAACTTCCCGGTCGGGTCGAGGTGTCAAGCGACTGAAAGTCCCGAAATAATGGGCAGTTAATTATCTCCTACGCAGTAACACCGATCATCGAACCTATCATTGCGTCGGCAATGAAGGCGTGACTGCGCAGCGGGACCGATGTCCGTTCCGAGTCAAAAGCGCCGCCTTGGCCGTCGGCCGGCGTCAGTGGCCAATACTTTTAGATGATCCTCGTCGCCAACTTCTTTCGAAAATGTCGCACTCGGTGCCTGATAGCGATTGATTTTCACACCACCGGATTTGCCTGAACGCTTATTCCGTCGGAATCAACGCTGATATGATGGCGGTGTGCCACTGGCGATCACTTCTCCGCCGCCTGAGCCGCATGAAGCGGATGCGCGTCGCCGTGCAGCATCGATGCAAGCCGGTGCAATTGCTCGTCGCGAAAGCCCTGCGCCTCGATCGACCTCACGGTCGACAGCACGTAGTCGCGATTGTTTCCGGAACGGCCGTGTCCCTGTTGGACAAAACGTAGCTGCTCGGCGAGCGACAGCCGCCCGGCATACTGCACGTGGCCGCGATCGACCACATAGGTCAGCGCACTGACGCGCTGGCGCGGCTCGTTGCCGAGCCAGACCGAGCGCGACACTTCGCGATAGACATTGGTCGTCTGTTCGCGGCTCCGCAGATATTCCACGGTCTTGCCGCGCAGCTTCGAGGCGACGCGGAACGCGACGCCGCGGCAGGCGCCGCCGCGATCCAAGCCCAGCACGAGGCCCGGTTTTTCCGGCGTGCCGCGATGATCGAAGGAATAGACGCAAAGGGCGCGATGCTCGCCGATCAGCCGCGCTGGGGCCTGTTCGATGAATTCGAAGCCGGGCCGCCACATCAGCGAGCCATAGCCGAACACCCACAGGTCCCCTTGAGAGAATTCGGCTTCGGAGGGGGTAATTTCTGACATGTTGCAGGAGGGTTAGTTGGCGAGATGAACACGCATTAACTTGATTACAGCTAGCACGTCCCCTTAATTGACAAAATTGCTGGTCAAAGGGTCGCCGGATGTCAGATTTCACGCTTGCGCCGCGCCGGCGCCCGCTTTGGCGCCTCTTCATCGCTCCCCTCCTGCTTCTTGCCGCAGCCGTCGCGTGGAGCGCGTTCTGGTTCTATGCCGCCTCGCAGGTCGATGTCCAAGCGGACGCCTGGCGGGTGCGCGAAGCCAAGTCCGGCCGGGTTTACGACTGCGCCAAACGTTCGGTGGCAGGCTACCCGTTCCGCCTTGAAATCCGCTGCGATGACGCCAGCGTATCGCTGATTTCGCAGACCGCGGGCGCCGAGGCGCCGATCACGGCAAAGCTCGGCGAAATCCTCGTCGTCGCGCAGATCTATGACCCGAAGCTGGTGATCGCGGAGTTCAAGGCGCCGGCGACGATTTCAGATCGCGGCACGGTGCCCCTTGTCGTGAACTGGAGCAAGGGCCGCAGCAGCGTGGTTGGGTTGCCGGGCGTTCCGCAGCGCGCTTCGATCGTGTTCGATGATCCCGCCATCGACCGCATCAACGGCGCGACGCAGACGCCGCTGGCGCTCGCCAAACACATCGAGATCCATAGCCGGCTTGCCGATGGGTCGCCATCTGATCATCCCGTCGTCGAGGCTGTCTTGCAGATCGCTCAAGGTAGCATTCAGGAGTTGCATCCGCTGCTTGCCGAACCGTTCAATGCCGATGTTCGGATGATGCTGAGCGGCCTGAAAGATCTTTCGCCAAAACCCTGGCCGCAGCGGTTTCGCGAGGTTCAGGCCGCGGGCGGCCATGTCGAGATCGTGCGGTCGCGGATCCAGCAAGGCGATCTGTTGGCGGTGGCCGTCGGCACGCTCGGTCTCAACGCCCAGGGCCGTATCGACGGCGAATTGCAGATGACCGTTGCCGGCATTGAAAAGGTGATCCCCGCGCTCGGGATCGAAAAAATGCTGGACGAGGGCGTGCCGCAGGCGACGCTCGATCGCGTCGCGCCCGGCGTCAAGACGCAGGACATCAACAATCTGTTCGGCGCGCTGGACCGCGCGATTCCCGGTCTCGGCAAGGTCGTCAAGCAGAACGCCAATGTCGGCGTCGCCGCAGGGATCAACTCGCTTGGCAGCGAAGCGGTGCTGGAAGGCAAGAAGGCGCGTGCCTTCCCGCTGCGCTTTGTCGACGGCGCGGTCTATCTCGGCCCGCTCCGGGTGGCGCAGATCCCGCCGCTGTTCTAAGAACGCTTCGATAACCCGTTGATCGCCGAAGCGTGATCGGCGTTTCCCGCTGCGCCGGGAATGCGGCGGCCTGGATCTCACTCTTGCTGTCAGACGGCCGGCATGGTTGCACGGCCGGTGCAAGGGAGAAGATCGATGACGACATTCAAACGTTTCAGCGCGGCGCTCATCCTGGCCGCGGCGGTGGCAACGCCGGTGGCCGCACAGCAAGCGATCCAGGAGCCCGGCAACTACGCCTTTTATCATCCGAACGCCGATGTGCTGAATGCCGGCTCCTCGCGGCCGGCCGACGCGATGGCTTCGCAGCGCAGCGGCGATCTCGCCGGCATGCAAATGGCCGTGAGGCCGCACAAGACGCTCGCGGTACGCGCGCATGCCAAGCGTTACTGAGGGGCTAGCCCCCACGAGATAACAAAAGTCCATCTCTCTGTCGTACCTCCAAACTGGGGCTCAGCCATGCCCGGCCGAGCCCCTTTTTCTTTTCGTCCATCGTCTCGCAATCGCGACGCGATCAGGATTTCGCAAAAGAATTCCCACACATGATCGCGAGCAGAACGTGATGGGAAAAAATCCGACGCGCGCGAATATCGGCGGTCGAACTCAAGTCTCTTGCCCGGGGAAGCACGCACACACCTGACCGAGGTGCGATGTGCGGAAGCGAAGCAGCTTCCTCCTGGGCGGGAGGTTCAAGTGAGATTACTCAAATGCGAACTTGTCGGCGGGGCACTCGTTGCGGCAAGCCAGGCCTTCGCGGGCGAGGATACGGCATCCGAAATTCGTTTACTCAAAGCCAATTGGAGCAACTAGAGCAGCGCGTGGAGGTTCAGGGACAGAGAGAAAAGCGATTTGAAGCGCAGGCAAACGCCACGGGCCGGCACCGCTTCCCCACAAGGCCGGGATGAGTGCCTGTCCGGACGGAAAGATCTGCTACAAGGGCGTCACGCTGACCTTCGGCGGCTGGGTCGACCTCACCAACATCTATCGGACCCGCAATCTCGCGTCCGATACCGGGTCGATCTACAACTTCATTCCGTTTGCGCAGAGCAAGAACTTCTTCACGCCGGAATCGCGGTTCTCGGCGCGCCAGAGCCGCTTCTCGGTTCTGGCCGAGGGCAATGTCGGCTCGGATACGCATCTTGCGGGTTACGGTGAAATCGACTTCGAGGGCGCGGCGCAGAACGCCAATTCGGTCGCGACCAACTCGTTCAACCCGCGCATGCGTCAGATGTCGCTCGAGATCGATCGAACCGATCTCGGGCTTCACCTGCTCGCCGGCCAGTCATGGTCGCTCAATGCCCCGAACAAGGCCGGTATCGATCCGCGCGGCGTCGATGCGCCCGGCGTGATGGATTTCGAATCCGTTCCCGGCTTCCTTGCCGCGCGCCAGCCCGGCATTCGCGTCTGGCAGGACATCGGGCCGGAGTTCAAGATCGCGGCGTCGGCCGAAAATCCCCAGACTTCGTTTTTTGGCGGCAACACCCCGACTGTCGGCACGCCAGCCGTCGGACCGCAGGGGGTCTTGAATCCGAACCTTCTGGTGAACCTGACCGGTCCCGGCGGCAGCTTCTTCAACAACGCCAACAATCTGAGCCTCAATCAGGTGCCCGACGTGACGGTGAAGGCGGCATGGGACCCGCGGCTTGGGCCTTACCATTTGCACATCGAGGCGTGGGGACTCTATCGCCAGTTCTTCGATCGTTTCAATTTCGCCAACCACACCTTCGACACCGGCTCTTTCGGCGGCCATATCAATGCCGAGCTTATTCCCAAGACGCTGGACCTGCAGGTCTACGGCGCCCACGGGGCGCTCGGCCGCTTCACCTCAACTCAGTTCCCGGATGCGACGGTCGCGCAGGACGGCACCATCCTGCCGTTGACGATCACGTCGGCGATGGTGGGGTTGATCTGGCATACACTGCCGACGCTCGACATCTACACCTACGCCGGATTGGAAAAAACCGACGCGGCGTTCGCGAATGTCGGCACCGTGCCGTTCGGCTACGGCAACCCGCTCTACAACAACACCGGCTGCAACGTCGAGAATTCACCGGCGGCGACCTGTAACGGCAATACCCGTGAAGTCCGGCAGATCACCGCCGGATTCTACGACACGATCTACCTGGGTACGTACGGCACGGTCAAAGCTGGGGTGCAGTATTCCTACAATCAGCGCCTCGCCTTCGTTGGTGTCGGCGGCGCGCCGAAGACGGACGACAGCATCGTCATGAGCCAGATCCGCTACTACCCGTTCTGAAGTGAAAGGAGCCATCATTGCCCAACCAGAGAAGAAGCCGGATGGACGACATGTTGCTGATCAGCCGGGCGGCGCATGTCGTGGAACGAATCGGACTTGCGATGTCGGGCGCGATGTGCGGTACGTTCGTGGCCGCACTGCAGATCCAGGTCAACGCCGCGCTGTTCGATTCCGTGGGCTTCATCCTGTCGATGGTCGTGATCGGCATGATCGGCTTCTATCTCGGGATCGATATCCCTCGGCTGCGCGGGCGGCCGAGGGTGGACGCGGTCGAACTCTTGAGTGCGACCGGCACCTTCCTCGCCGCGGTCGCGGCGCTGATCTCGGTCTATGCCTTCGTGTTCGACCAGATTCCGCAACGCGCCTGGGATTTCACCATCGTCTCCTGGTGGCTGCTCGGCGTCGCCATGCAGATCGGCGCAGGCCTGATCGGCCGTTTGCGGCTAGCGAGAAAGGCGGTGGGTTGAGAAGATCGTGGCTCTCATGTCGCCGTAGGGACTAAGAGTAACTGCCCGTCATTGCGAGCGCTAGCGAAGCAATCCAGACGGACCGAAATGAAGTAGTGGATTGCTTCGTCGCTTTCGCTCCTCGCAATGACGATGGAGACGACGCGCGCTCACTCCGGCTTCTTCCCCTGTGGCGCGTGCCGGCGGCCGAAGTCGGGCGCGGCGGAATCCTGGCCGATCTCGACGATGCCGCGGCGGATGGCGCGGGTGCGGGCAAAGTGCTCGAACAGCGCCGCGCCGTCGCCGCGGCGGATGGCGCGCGTCAGCTTCGAGAGGTCCTCGTTGAAGGTGCCGAGCATTTCCAGCACGGCGTCCTTGTTGGCAAGGAAGACGTCGCGCCACATCGTGGGGTCGGAGGCCGCGATGCGGGTGAAATCGCGAAAACCGCCGGCGGAGAACTTCATCACTTCCGACGAGGTCACCTGGCCGAGCTCGTCGGCGGTGCCGACGATGGTGTAGGCGATCAGATGCGGCAGATGGCTGGTGATCGCGAGCACCAGATCGTGATGGTCGGGCGTCATGATCTCGACCCGGGCGCCGAGCGCGGTCCAGAACGCACGCAATTTTTCGACCGCGTTCGGATCGGTTCCTTCCGGAGGCGTCAGAATGCACCAGCGGTCGATGAACAGTTCGGCAAAGCCGGAGTCGGGACCGGAATGCTCGGTACCGGCGACCGGGTGCGCCGGCACGAAATGAGCGTCGGCCGGCAGATGCGGCGCCATGTCCTTGACCACCGCGCACTTGACCGAGCCGACATCGGAGACGATCGCGCCCGGCTTGAGGTAGGGCCCGATCTCCTGCGCGACCGCGCCGCAGGCGCCGACCGGAATGCACAGGATGACGAGGTCGGCGTCCTTGACGGCTTCCGCATTGGTCTCGGCCACGGCATCGACAATGCCGAGTTCGGCCACGCGCGCGCGGGTCTTCGCGGTATGCTCGGTGGTGACGATCTCGCCCGCCAGTCCTTGCTCGCGCACCGCGCGCGCGATCGAGCCGCCGATCAGGCCGAAGCCGATCAGCGCGAGCTTCTTGAATTGCGGCGACGTGCTCATGTGCCCGCCATGAAGTCGCGCAAGCCCTCGAGCACGAGGCGATTGGCTTCCTCGGTGCCGATGGTCATGCGCAGCGCGTGGGGCAGGCGGTAGTTGTGGAGCGCGCGCAGCACCAGGCCTCGCTTAGTGAGGAATGCGTCGGCTTCAGCCGAGGTCCTGCCCTTCGCGAGCGGGAAGTGGATCAGGACGAAATTCGCCACGCTCGGCGTCACCTTCAGCCCGAGCTTGCCGATTTCTTCGGTCAGCCAGTTGCGCCATTTTTCGGTGTGCGCCTTCGACATCTCTTGATGCGCGCTGTCCTCGAGCGCGGCGACCGCCGCCAGCATCGCTGGCGTCGAGACATTGAAGGGACCGCGAATGCGATTGACCGCGTCAACGATATGCGCCGGACCGAACATCCAGCCGACCCGCAAGGCCGCAAGCCCGTGAATTTTTGAGAAGGTGTGGGTCATCACGGTGTTGTCCGTGGTCGCCACCAGCTCGATGCCGCGCTCGTAGTCGTTGCGCGACACGTAGTCGGAATAGGCGGCGTCGAGCACCAACAGCACATGCGGCGGCAGGCCGGCGCGCAGCCGCTTGACCTCGTCGAACGGCAGATAGGTCCCGGTCGGGTTGTTCGGATTGGCGAGCCATACGAGCTTGGTGCGCGGGCTGATCGATTTGAGGATGGCGTCGACATCGGCGGTGAAATCGGTCTCGGGCGCCACCACGTTGTTGGCGCCGTTCGCTCTTGTCGCGATCGGGTAGACCAGAAAGCCGTGGGTGGTGGAGATCGCCTCGTCGCCATGGCTGAGATAGGCGTGCGCCAAAAGGTTGAGGATTTCGTCAGAACCGGCGCCGCAAATGATGCGGTCGGGATCGAGCCCGAAGGCGCGGCCGATCGCCTCGCGCAGCACGCGCGAGGTGCCTTCCGGATAGTCGTGAAGATGCGCCGCCGCCTTCTTGTAGACCTCGATGGCCTTCGGCGACGGTCCGAACGGCGTCTCGTTGGCCGACAGCTTGAATACCTTGCGGCCCGGCTCCGGCACCGGGCTCTTGCCAGGCGTGTAGGGCGCAATATCGAGAATGCCGGGATTCGGCATGGGGCGTGACATTTTTGGCTCCGGAATCGCGGGGGCGGCTTATGGTCGGGCCGCCCCGTTTGGGGGCACCGTATAGCGCGTTGCATGGCTGCCGACGAGAGCCGATGAACGCACCGACGCGCCGGCCTCGATCAGGGCCAGCTTGATCTTTTCCAACCGGTTGGCGCCGGCAATCGATACCAAAAGCGCCGCGCCGTCGAAAGCGGTATCCGGTACGGCTACGATTTCGGCCAAAGGCGACAGCGCGCGCGCGATCTCGGCATTCCAGCCGGAGACGCGCATGCTCCACATCTCGACCTCGGTCACCATCGCATTGTCGGCGACGCGTGATACCACGAATACCGGCAACGCCGCCGGATGGTTGGCGCGCTCGACAAACGGCAGCCGCGCGATGATTTTTGGCGCGCGCGCGCCCTCCAGCGTGATCCACCAGGGGGCGCGGCTCGAGGTCGCCGACACCAGCGCCAGATCGCCCTTCGACTTGGCGACCGCCTCGACCGCAGCAGGCGCGCTGAAATGCGAGACGTAGGGAACGGTGAAGCCGAAATGAAACCGCGCCGAATCCCGCATCGCGGATTCGCCCGCCGAGACGTCGGCATGCACCGAAAATGGCGCCTGGACATAGGTGAAGGTCGAGATGATGACGCGCCAGATGCTCTCGACGGTGTCGAGCGGCAGGATGCCGCGATGGCGCTCGACCAGGCGGCGCATCATGTCGGCTTCGCGCGCCGGGCGAAACGCCGACCCGACTTCCTGGGTCTGTTTGACCTGGATCAGGCGATCGATGATGTCGCCGCGCGCCATCAAGAGGCGATGCACCTGCTCGTCGATGGTGTCGATCTCCTTGCGCAGCTCTTGCAGCGACGGCGGAGCGGGAGGTGCCTTGGGCATGTTGAACAACCTGACGCGAGTCCTGAAGGCGCGGCGCGGGCCGCGTCTCGAGGGATGAAAGCCCGTTCTCCCTCATGGTTGGAGACGGCGCAAGAGCCCTCGCCAAGAGGCTGGCTGCCCGGTTAACCATGGCCCTGCCTTGACGAAAAGCCGGCTTCGGACTAGCTTTGTCTTGTTCCGTGGTCATTTGAGCCGGCCGGCTTGCAGCCACGTTAAACAACTCGCTAAACAGGCCGGGGACAGAAGTGATCCCGGTCGAACCTTTGTTCAGGCCGGGTTTTTTATGGCCTGATTTCTGTTCGAAAATCCTCCCTTTGAGGGGAGGGGAGGCCGGTGCTTTAGATGACAGAACTGCGGCCGATAGTAAGTCCTGCGATCCACAGCGACGAACGCGCGCAAGAGGCGGACCATCCGACGTCGCCGGTCGCGAAGTTCGGCGTGGATCAGCCGTTGAAGCTCGATTGCGGCATCGATCTTTCGCCGTTCCAGGTCGCCTACCAGACTTACGGCGAGCTCAACGCCGATCGTTCGAACGCCATTCTGATCTGCCACGCGCTGACGCTCGATCAGCACGTCGCCAATGTGCACCCCGTCACCGGCAAGCCCGGCTGGTGGGAAATCATGGTTGGCCCCGGCCGTCCATTCGACACCGACAAATACTTCATCATCTGTTCGAACGTGATCGGCGGCTGCATGGGCTCGACCGGGCCGGCTTCGACCAATCCCGCGACCGGCAAGTTATGGGGCCTGGATTTTCCTGTCATCACCATCCCCGACATGGTGCGGGCGCAGGCGATGCTGCTGGACCGTTTGGGCATCGAGACGCTGCTGTGTGTTACCGGCGGTTCGATGGGCGGCATGCAGGCGCTGCAATGGACCGCGGCTTTTCCGCAGCGCGTGTTCTCGGTGCTGGCGGTGGCCTGCAGCACGCGCCACTCCGCGCAGAACATCGCGTTTCACGAACTCGGCCGGCAGGCCGTGATGGCCGATCCGGACTGGCGCGGCGGACGCTATTTCGAACAGGGTACGCTTCCGCACCGCGGCCTCGGCGTCGCGCGGATGGCCGGGCATATCACCTATCTCTCCGACGCCGCGCTGCACCGCAAGTTCGGGCGACGGATGCAGGATCGCGATCTGCCGACATTTTCGTTCGACGCGGATTTCCAGGTCGAAAGCTATCTGCGCTACCAGGGCTCGTCCTTTGTCGAGCGCTTCGACGCCAACAGCTATCTCTATCTGACGCGGGCGATGGATTATTTCGATATCGCCGCCGATCACGACGGCGTGCTGGCGCGGGCGTTTCGCGGCATCAAGGCGCGGTTTTGCGTGGTGTCGTTCACCAGCGACTGGCTGTTTCCAACCTCGGAATCGCGGGCATTGGTGCATGCCCTGAACGCCTCGAGCGCGCGAGTGTCGTTCGCGGAGATCGAGACCGATCGCGGGCATGACGCGTTCCTGCTGGATGTGCCCGAGTTCTTCGATATTTCGCGCGCGTTCCTGCAATCGGCGGCGACCTCGCGCGGCCTGAGCAAAAATTCGGGGACGCCGACATGACCCTGCAGCAACAAACGCTGCCGCTTGCCGGCGTAACCCCGCACCGCACCGAGAATTATCGTAGCGATCATCTCCTGGTCGCCGAGATGGTCGAGCGCGGCTCAAGGGTGCTCGACGTCGGCTGCGGCGACGGCGATCTGTTGCAACTGCTCGAGAGCCGCGGCATCGACGGCCGCGGCATCGAGCTGTCGCGCGAGGGCGTCAATCGCTGCGTCGCCAAGGGGCTCGCGGTGGTGCAGGGCGACGCCGATACCGACCTCGTCAACTATCCCGACGACGCCTTCGATTATGTGATCCTGTCGCAGACCCTGCAGGCGACACGGCAGCCGCGCGTGGTGCTGGAGAATCTGCTGCGGATCGGGCAGCGCGCCATCGTCTCGTTTCCGAACTTCGGCTACTGGAAGATGCGGCTGCAATTGTTGATCGGCGGCCACATGCCGCGCACCGAAAACCTCCCGGCCACCTGGTACGATACCGCCAACATCCATTTCTGCACCATCAAGGATTTCGTGCAGCTTTGCGATGAGATCAACGTCAAGATGGAGCGCGCGGTGGCGCTCGATCTCTATGGCCGGCCGCTGCGGCTCAATCTGCCCTGGTGGTTCTGGAACATGTTCGGCGAGCAGGGCGTGTTTTTGCTGACCCGCGCGGAGACCCGCGCGGAGAAGGGACGGTAACACCCACCGTCATTCCGGGTTCGCGCTTCGCGCGCCCCGGAATGACGCTTCGCGTCACCCCACCACCGACCTCGGATCGCGCGCGCTCCAGCGGCCGGCTTCGGCCAGCGCGATGAAGCGCTCGACCATTTCGTTGAACAACGCGGGCTCTTCCAGGTTGAGCACGTGGCCGGCCTTCGGGAACATCGCAAGTCCCGACGCCGGCAGATGCTGTTTCAGGAACAGGCTTGGCCCGATGCAATTCTCGTCCTCATCGCCGCAGATGATCAAAGCCGGCGTCGGCACTTTCCTGATGGTCTCGGTCAGGGTGTAGATCGAGGGCCGGCCGCCCTGAAAGCCACGCACGGTATTGGCCGAGCCCTTGGAATCGTGGCGCGCCAGCGCAGCGTAGAAATCCGCGTGTCCGCGCGGATCCTTCAGCATGAATGAAATGCGGCTCGGCGCTTCGCGCGTGACCTTTGCGACTTCCGCCGAACCGATCATCTCGAACTGGTCGGCATTGGCCTGGCACTGCTTGCGGAAGGCTTCGAGATGGCTGAGCTCCGAGCCCGAGCCGACCGCGGCCAGCGTCATCGAGCGCGCGCGCTCCGGCGCGTTGAGGCCGATCTGCAGCGACGAATAGGAGCCCATCGACAGGCCGACAAAGTGCGCTTTCGCGATATTGAGATGATCCAGTACCGCGAGCGCGTCGGTATAGAAATGCTGGTAGGTATAGACGTCGGCGGATCGCGGCACGTCGGAGGGCGCATAGCCGCGCGCGGAATAGGCGATGCAGCGATGGCCGCGCGAGAAGTAACGCATTTGCGGCTCCCAATTGGTGTGGTCGGCCGCGAATTCGTGCAGGAAGATGATCGGCGTTCCGCTTCCCGCCTCTTCGAAATAGAGGCGGACATTGTCGCTTGCAACGGCATGGGGCATTTTGAAATTCCTCTCGTGGGCCGCTGCGAAAATCGCAGTTAATGCTCGCGGCGGCAATGCGGCGAGATTGATTTATTTCGTCACGGAATCTGCGCGTAAATTCCCCGAAAGCGTTTTCGCACTGCCGCATCGTGTCTTGGTCTCGCCACACCGCGACTTTCTACGAGCACCGGATGCCGGCTTGAACAGGCCGGCGGGGAAATGGGGGTGTTGATGTAAGGATCTGATATGCTCGAGTTCTCTGCGTTCCGCCGGTCGCATGTCGCGCTGGCTCTTCTCTCCGCGGCTGTCGCCGCTTCTGCTTCTCCCGCTTCAGCAAGGTCGCGTCATGGCCTTTATCGCTACACGCATACGCACATTGCGCACCATCACGTTCGGCGACATTTTGCCCAGCCACAATACTTTGCTCAGCCCCAGTACTTTGCTCAGCCTTGGGACCCGCAGGTCGCGTCTTATCCGCAAGTCGCATCTGATCCGCACATCGCCCGTCACCCACGGGTCGCCTACCGCCCGCGCGTGGAGCGCAGCGTGGCGCTGACGCGGCGGGTCGCGTACCACCGCGAAAGCGTGGAGCACAGCGTGGCACTGACGCGGTTGCGGAAGTTTGCCGACACGCAAGCGAGAGTGACGCCGTATGAGCCCGGGGAGGGAATGGCGATGTCGGGCAGTTCGTCGAGCCTCGTCATGGAAGCGCGCCACTATCTCGGCGGCAATCCGACCGGCCGCGGCAGCCTGTGGTGCGCGCGCTTCATGAACATGGTGCTGGAGCACACCGGCCATCGCGGCACCGGCTCGGACATGGCGAGTTCGTTCGCAAACTACGGCCAGCGCATATTGGGGCCGCAGGTCGGTGCCATCGCGGTGATGGGCCGGCGCGGCGGCGGCCATGTCGGCATCATCACCGGCATCGATGCCCAGGGCAATCCGATCATGATCTCCGGCAATAACGGCAACCGGGTCCGGGAAGCGCCGGTTTCGCGCGGCCGGATCTACGCTTACGTCATGCCGAATTGAAGAACGAGCCACAGATGACCTCTCCCCCTCTCTACAGGGGGAGGGGTTTTTTGGAGTGCATGCTCAAGAACGAGTGCATGTCCGCAAATACC
>Ga0210401_10002257_pt1 | contig 21516 bp, 21 predicted proteins | sample IncBWH32MmetaG_FD_150866 | JGI IMG/M metagenome (GOLD analysis project Ga0210401, IMG submission 150866) | Forest soil microbial communities from Barre Woods Harvard Forest LTER site, Petersham, Massachusetts, United States - Inc-BW-H-32-M | ecosystem: Environmental > Terrestrial > Soil >... | reverse complement strand
GGGCTGCGCGGTGAAACCGGCGGGCCGGGCATCGACGAACTGCAATTCGGTCAATGTCCCCGTCGCGGGGTCGATCGCGTAAGTCCCGATCGTGGCGGTGGTCTCGGTGATCAGGTACAGGAAACGCCTGTTGGGGTGCAGCGCCATGTGCCGCGGCCCGGCGCCGGGCTTGGTGTGGACCTCGCCCGGCCCATTCGGCGACAGGGTGCCAGCGGCGGGCTCGAATTTCCACTCCATGACGATGTCGCCGCCGAGGCTCGTCGCGTAGCAATATTTGTTTTCCGCATCGACCAGGATGCAGTGCGATTTGGGGCGGTTCGGAACGATCTGGGTGGTCTTCTCGACAATATGGCCGTCGGCGTCGATCGGGTTGATCGTCAGCTTGTTGCCGGGATACGACGCGGCAAGCAGAAACCGCCCGGTGCGGTCGGTATTGATATACGCCATGCTGTCGGCGAGCGGCGTGGTCGCGACATGGGCGAGCCGCCCCGTCGCGTGGTCGATCGCAAAACTCGACGCCGGGAAGTCATCGCTGCGCAACGCGGCGAAGATGAAACGGCGATCAGGCGTCACCGCCATCGGCATGCTGGCGGGCGACGGCTTGTCGGTACCAGGAACCGCGACCTTGTCGATCATCGTCAGCTCGCCGCTGTCGCGGTTCATCGCGAAGACGCCGATCTCCTTGCTCCCGGCATTCGACACATAGACCACCGTATCCGGGGTCGTGTCCGCCATCGCTCTGCGTCCAGCGAGCAGGGCGCTCGGCAACGCCGCGCCGCCGAGCCCGAGCGCCAGCATCCGCCGTCGGGTCCACCTTCCTCTCGTCATCGTTTCCTCCGACCAGTTTCTGTTGTAGCCGAACCGACCGATGGCCGGCCGGCATCGGATTTGTTCAAAGCCGACTATGTTTAGGCGGGGGTGGCCAGCCCGCCCGAGATTGCTTCGCTGTGCTCGCAATGACGCGTTGCGGGGCTGGTCATCGCGAGACGCAAGCGCTCTTGCAACAGCGCCAGCGGCATCTCGCAATGACGCGCTGCGGGGCTTGTCGCTGCGAGAAGCGTAGGCGACGCGGCTATCCCGATCTCGGCAATTGGGTCACTGCAAATCGACGATCTCGATCCAGTTGGGCATTTCGCCGAGCCGGTATTGCCGCACCGCGGCGAGCGCGCCGGTGTCGGGGTCGATCGCCGCGACGCTCATCGCGTTCGAGCTGAGCCCGGCGGCGAGCAAAAAACGGCTGCGCGGGTCGATCGCAAAGCCGCGCGGCGTCGTCTCGGTCGGCCACCGCCCGCACCGCGAAAACGTCCCGCGCTCGGGGTCGAGGCGAAACCCCTTGATCGTGCTCGTCGTCCGCTCGCTCGCATAGATGAACCGCCCGTCCGGGGCGACGTGAAGGTCGGCCGCCGACGGCTTGCCGGCAAAATCGGGCGGCAGGGTCGGAACCGTCTGCAACTCGGCGAGCGTACCGGTGGCCGGATCGACGGCGTAGATGCCGAGGGTAGCGTCGGTCTCGTTCAAGAGATAGAGAAACCGGCCATTCGGGTGAAACGCCAGATGGCGCGGGCCGGCATTGGGCCTGGTCGAGATCGAGGCGGGCTGATTGGGCGAAACCGTGCCGGCCCGTGCGTCGAACCGCAGCTGCATGATGATGTCGCCACCGAGATTGGTGCAGTAGGCGTAGCGGTTCGAGGCATCGACGACGACGCAATGCGCCTTGGGTTGGGTCGACAACACCTGGGTCGGCCGCTCGCCGACCCGCCCCGTTGCGTCGATCGGGTTGATCGCCAATTTCGCCCCGGGATACGAAGCGCTGAGCAAAAACCGGCCCGACCGGTCGGTCACGATATAGGCCATGCTGTCGGCCAGGGGTGCTGCGCCGAGATGGGTCAACCGACCGCTTTCGGGGTCGATCGCAAAGCTCGACGCCGGAAACGGCTCGCTGCGCAATGCCGCATACAGAAAACGATGGTCGGGACTGACCGCCATCGGGATGCTGGTCGGCGACGGCTTGTCGGTGCCGGGCACCGCGACCCGCTCGACCGGTGTCAGGTCGCCGCTGTCGCGGTCCATCGCAAAGACAAAAATCTCCTTGCTGCCGGCATTCGACACATAGACGACGGTCTGGTGGGTTTCAGGCATCGGTCAGCCCTCCCGCTGCAATTGCCGTGCTGTCTGCGCCGCCGGCCGGTCGTGGCACGCCTTGAGCCAGCTCTCAGCCTTTGGGAAAGCGGCGAGATCGGCCCGCGCCTGGCGCGCCCAGGCGAGGATGCTGGCGACGTTGAGATCGGCGACGGTGAACCGATCGCCGAGCAGGTAGGGCGTCGCGGTCACCGCCGAATCGAGCACCTTGAGCGGTGCGGCAAGCGCCCGCTCCGCCTCGTCCGCCGCCGCCGCGTCGCGCTTGTCCTCGGGCCCGACCCGGTTGAGCAGCACGGTCAGCGCCGGCCGCTCGACCTCGGTCATGCCCCAAAAGCTCCATTGCCAGGCCCGCGCCTCGTCTTCGAGCGCTTGCGGATAGAGACCGCTCGGACCGCCGCCGTATTTCTTGGCGAGATAGAGGTTGATCGCCATCGATTCCCACAGCCGAAAGCCGTCATCGTCGATCGCCGGCACATGGCCGTTCGGGTTGATCGCGAGATAGTCCGGCCGGCGGGTGTCCCCGGTAAAATTGATCTTCACATGCTCGTATGGCAGCCCGAGTTCGCCCGCCATCCACAGAGTGCGGAACGCACGCGAACGTGCGACGCCATAGATTTTGAGTGCCATCGAACCGTCTCCCTTCCGGCTTTCGGAATCTCCGCTCGCGCTCAGCCTCGCACGACCGGCGAGCCCGGGGAACAAATCCGATGACCCCCGGCGCCTTGCCGGCCGTGTCGTCGGGAAAACGCGCGGCGGTGTGTTGCGGTCGGCCTAATGCAGCTGCCGGGGCAATTCGGCGATCGCGGCGTCGATCAGCGCCGCGCCGCGCCTTTCGTCGAGTTCGGCGGTGATGACGCTGCGGGCGGCAGAAATCGCGACATCGACCGTGACCGCGCGGATTTCGGCAACCGCCCTCGCCTCCTCCTGCGCGATCCGCTCTTCGGCAAGGTTCTGGCGCCGTTGTAGCGCTTCCTCGATCGTCCGGACCGATTCCGCCGCGATGCGCTCGGCTTCGGCCTTGGCGTGGGCGATGATTTGCTCGGCCTCCGCCGCGGCCTCGCGCTCGCGGATGCGAAACGACGCCAGGGTGCGCTCGGCCTCCTCGCGCAGATTGCTGGCCGCGGCGAGCTCTTGGCGAATGCGCTCGGCGCGCGCGTCGAGGCCGCCGATCAGGTATTTCTTCGCCGGCTTCCACAGAATGACGACAAAGATCAATACGGCGATCGTGAACCAGAACTCGGCTTCGTGGAAGAGGCCCATCAGGCGGCGCGTCCCGCGATGATGCGATCGACCGCCGCGGCGATGTTGCCCTGGTCGGGTGCCGAGCCGATCAGCTTGGCGGCGACCGAAGCCGCGACATCGGCGGCCACACCGCGTATGTCGGCGAGCGCGCGTTCCTTTGCCGCGGCGATTTCGCGCTCGGCGGCGCGGGTGCGCTCGGCCAGCACCGCGGCGAGTTCGCGCTGCCGCTCGGCCGCCGCCGCGGCGAGCCGCTCGGTCGTCTCGCGGATCGTCGCCTGCGCCTGCTCGCGCGCGCCGGCGCGGGCGCTCTCGTAGGCGGCGACCACTGCCTCCGCTTCCCGGCGCAGCTCCGCCGCCCGGTCGAGATCGCCCTCGCGCTGTCGTCGCCGCGCCTCGATGGCGGCGCCGACGCGCGGCAGCCCGACCTTCGCCATCAGGAGGTAGAGCACGACGAAACTGATCGCCAGCCAGAAGATCTGCGACGCGAAGGTCGATATGTCGAGCTGCGGCATCGGTTCGGGCCTTTGGCGCGCTGCCTCAGAACACGAAGAGGATCAGAAACGCGATCGCCAGCCCGAACAGCCCGGTCGCCTCGGCGAGCGCAAAGCCGAGAAAGGCAAAAGGCTGCACCTGGCCCTGCGCGGCCGGGTTGCGGGCGAGCGCGCTGATCAGCGAAGCAAACACATTGCCGATGCCGATGCCGGCGCCGACGAGCGCGATGCAAGCGAGGCCGGCGCCGATCATTTTGGCCGAAGCAAGGTCCATCTCGGTCTTCCTGTTTTCGGTGGTTGTGGTGGAGAGGGCGAAGCGACGCGCGCTCAGTGCATATGAATGGCGTCGTTCAGGTAGAGGCAGCTCAGGATCGCGAACACGTAGGCCTGCAAGGTCGCGACCAGAAGTTCGAGGGCGAGCAACAGCACGTCGACCGCGACCGGAAAGATCGCGAAGATCCCGACGATCGCCGCGAACCCGGCGAAGATGCCGAGCATTGTGTGGCCGGCCAGCATGTTGGCGAAGAGCCGGATCGACAAGGTGAACGGGCGAATGAAATATGACAGCAGCTCGATCGGCACCAACAACACCAGCAATACTTTCGGCACCCCTTCCGGCACAAACAAGCGCAGAAAATGCAGGCCGTGCCGAGCAAAGCCGATCATCGTGACGCCGATAAACACGACCGCCGCCATCGCAAAAGTGACGATGATGTGGCTGGTGACGGTAAAGCTGTACGGGATCAAGCCCAGCAGATTAGCAAACAAGATGAACATGAACAGGCTAAAGATGAACGGAAAATACGGCATCCCCTCGGGGCCGACATTGCTTTCGACCATGTCGGCGACGAATTCGTAGCTCATTTCCGCAAAGGATTGCAGTCGGCCCGGAACGAGTGCTGCCCGCCGCGTCCCGAACACGGTCAGCGCGGTGATCAGGAGCACCACGATCGTCATCAATAACGCCGAGTTCGTATAGGAGAGGTCGAGCCGGCCGACATGCAGCGGCAGAATGCGCTCGATTGTGAATTGCTGGAGAGGATGAAGTTCTATCGCCAAATCAGCAATCCTCGTCGTCGTCCCACTTGCGCTTCGCTCGCCCGGCGCCGGCAGCGTCCGCACCTTCGGAGGCGCTCCGGCGATAGCCGACGGCACCGCTCGTTCTGGTCACCGCACGGTAGACATTGAGCATTCCGGCGGCGACCCCGAGAAAGAACATCACCAGCATCACCCACGGCCGCGTGCCAAGCCAGCGATCGATCGCCCATCCCAACCCGACGGATACAACCACCGCGGTCACCAGCTCGATCCCGATGCGAAAACCGAGGGCAAGACCTTGCTGGAGCCCCGGATTGGCGTTCGGTTGCCGCACCGGGACGCGACCCGCCCGCGCCTTGTCGAGCCGTTCGCCCAGCCGCGCCAGCGGGTCTGGTGGCGGATCTTCGCTCATTTCGGGAAGCGCAATCATGCGATGCCGGTCCCGGCCGCAGCCCGGTCGGAACGCGGCGCACCATAGTGAGCCGTCATCAAGCTGTCAACAGTGCGACACCCCAGCGGATTGGCGCCGACTTCAACATTTCCAATAACATGCGACCTGCGACGGGCTCCGTTGGGTCAGGCGGTCTGTCGCAGCCGCACGGCCCGCGCGAGATCGACCGAAACCAGTTGCGAGACCCCGCGCTCGGCCATCGTCACGCCAAACAGCCGGTGGGCTCGGGCCATCGTGATGCGGTGATGCGTGATCAGCAGAAACCGCGTGCCGGTGGTGTCGGCAATCTCGGCGACAAGACCGCACAACCGGTCGACATTGGCGTCGTCGAGCGGCGCATCGACCTCGTCGAGCACGCAGATCGGCGCGGGCTTGGTCAGGAACACCGCGAACAGCAACGCCAGCGCGGTCAGCGCCTGTTCGCCTCCCGATAGCAACGACAGGCTCTGCAGCCGCTTCCCGGTCGGGCTCGCCATGATCTCGAGACCGGCGGTCAACGGATCGCTGTCATCGGTCAGCGCCAGCTCGGCCTTGCCGCCGCCGAACAGGCGGGTAAACAGCGTGCCGAAATGCCCGTTTACCCGCTCGAACGCGGCGGCGAGCAGCTCGCGCCCTTGCTGGTCGAGCGCATGGGCGCCGCGCCGCAACTTGGCGATCGCCTCGGTGAGATCGGTGCGCTGTTGTTCGAGCCCCTCGATTTGGGCGCCAATTTCCGCCGCCTCGCCTTCCGCGACCAGATTGACCGGGCCGATGCCGGCGCGCTCGCGGGTCAGGCGGTCGAGCCGCGCCGCACTCGCCGCATCATCGGGCGGCATCTCATCGGCGCCGAGACCGGCAAGCGGCGCCAGCTCCGCCGGCGCGGCGCCGATGCGTTCGCGAATGTCGCGGGCGAGCGCCGCCAGGGCCTCTTTTGCCCCGGCGGCCTGCACCTCGAGCCGGGCGCGCCGCTCGCGAATCTCGCCCAAAGCCTGGTCGGCGAGGCGCGATCGTTCCGCGGCATCGCGCAGCTGGGCCTCGCCCAGCGCCAGCCGATCGGCCGCCGTGCGCGCGGTTTGCGCGCCGGCGGTGATCCGCGCGGCCAGCGATTCGCTTTCGCCGGCGATCGTCGCCGGCCGGGCGGCGAGGATGCCGATTTCCCGATCGAGCGCCCGCCCGCGTTCGTCGAGCGTCCCGCGCTGCGCCTCTGCACCGTCGCCGCGCTTGCGCCAGGCGCGCTGCTCGATGTCGTTCGCCGACAAACGCTCGCGGCGGGAGAGCGCGTCGCGCGCCAGCCGATCGATCGCCGCGCGCGCCTCGGCCTCCTCGCGCCGCAGCTGTGCCGCGGCCTCGCGTGCCGTCGCGAGCGCGGCGCTCACCGGCCCGCCTTCCGGCAAATCTGCAAGACCACGCTCGGTTTCTTCTGCCTGCGTCCGCATCTCAGCGATATCGGCGGCGAGCTTGGCGACGGTTTCGGCGGCGGCGGCGAGCCGAGCCTCGGCCGCCAGTGCCCGGCCGGCCATCTCGGTTTGGCCGGCACGAGCGCGCGCCAGCGCCGCTTCGGTATCGCGCAATTGCGCGCGCGCGATCCGGTCGCCATCGGCGGCGGCTTCGCGGGCGGCGGTTGCCGCCGCTGCGTCGGCAGTGGCGGACCGAGCCGCCGCCGCCGACGCTTTGATCTCGCCGGCAAGAGTGTCGAGCCGGTTGCGGTGGCGCAGCTGCTGTGCCGCGCCAGACGCGCCGGGGGTGAGGCGGGTGTAGCCGTCCCAGCGCCACAATCGTCCGTCGCGGTCGACGAGGCGCTGACCTGGGGCCAAAAGCGGCTGCAGGTTGCGACCGTCGGCGTCGCTCGCGACCCAGCCGGCACAAGCGAGGCTGCGCCCAAGCGCCGGCGGCGCCGTCACCGCGGCGGTGAATGAATGGGCTCCGGCGGGCAGCGCGGGCATTTCGGCGATCGCCGGCAGATCGACCCAGAAACGGCCGGCATCGCCGCAATCGTCGTAAGATGCGCCAAGCTCGTCCTCGAACAACGCGCCGATCGCCGCCTCGAACCCTTCGGCGACGCGCAGCGCCGACAGGATCGGCGTCCCACGATTCGCCTCCGCCGCCGGCGCCACGACTGCTTCGAGCGCGCTCGCCTCCGCCTCGAGCCGCGCGAGAGCGGCCTCCGCCCGGCGCGCGGTCTCGACCGCCGCGGCTTCGCGCCGCTGGTGCACCGCGGCCCCACTCTGCGCCGCTTCGGCCGCGTCGCGACAGCGTTCCGCCGCCGCCTCGGCTTCGGCCAGCGCCGCACGAGCCGCCTCTATTGCTTCGGCCGGCACGATCGCTTCCGCATGCGCTGTCTGCTGGCGTTCGGCCTCGGCAAGACGCGCTTCGAGACGCGCCCGCCGCTCGATGATTTCACGATGCCGGCGTTCGAGCGCATTGCGCTGCGCTTGCGACCCGGCGACGATCTCGGTGGCGCGCTGCAATGCGGCCTCGCCGGCGGCGAGCCGCGCCGCGACCCCCTGCAATTGCTCCTCGGCCGCCAAGCGCGCCGGGGCGCTTTCGGCGTCGGCACCGGTCAGCGTATGATGCTCTTCGGCAAGCCGACCGAGCGCCGCTTGTGCCTCGCTGAGCTGCGCGTTCTCGCGCTCGCGGTCGCGGCCCAGCTCCACGAGCCGCCGCTCGGCACCGCGGCGCGCCGAGACCGATCGCGCCAATTCCTGTTCGAGCGCGGTACGAGCCTCGGTCAGCCGCTGCAGCGCCGCCAACGCCTCGCCCTCGGCACTGCGCAGCGGCGGCAGCGTCGCCTCGGCCTCGTCACGCGCGGTGCGCTCGGCGACAGCTTGATCGTCCGCTTCGGCCACCGCCTGCTCGGCGGCGCAAAGCTCGCCGGCGCGGGTCGCGGCTTCGGTTTCGGCGGCGACCCAGCGGGCGTAAAACAGCAGCGCTTCCTGCTGGCGGATTTGCTCGCCGAGGCGGCGATAGCGTTCGGCCTGACGCGCCTGCCGTTTCAGGGCTCCAAGCTGCGAGGTCATTGGAGCGATGACATCGTCGAGCCGCGTCAGGTTTTCGTCGGCGGCCGCGAGCTTCAGCTCGGTCTCGCGCCGCCGCGCCTGGACCCCGGCGGTGCCGGCGGCCTCTTCCAACAGAAATCGGCGTTCGGAAGGTTTGGCCTCGATCAGCGCGCCGACCCGCCCCTGGCTGACGATGGCTCCGGAAGGCCCGCCGACCGCGGCATCGGCGAACAACAGCTGCACGTCGCGCGCCCGCGCCTCGCGGCCGTTGACGCGCCAGGCGGAGCCGCCACCGCGCTCGATGCGGCGGATGATCTCGATGTCCTCGCGGTCATTGAACGCAAAGGGGGCGTCGCGCGCGCTGTTGTCGATCGCCAGCGCCACCTCGGCGAGGTTGCGCGCCGCGCGGCTGCCGGTGCCGCCAAAGATAACGTCGTCCATCGCACCGCCGCGCAGCCGGCGGGCCGAGTTCTCGCCCATCACCCAGCGCAACGCTTCGGCGAGGTTCGACTTGCCGCAGCCGTTCGGTCCGACGATGCCGGTCAATCCCGGCCCGATCGTCACCTCGGCCGCGTCGGCGAAGGATTTGAAACCGACGAGGCGCAGCCGGTCGATCTGCATGCCGCTTTCGCGCCGTCGTTACGACTTCTGCGACAGGCCCGACAGCAGCTTGTCAAATGCCTCGACGGTTGGTTCTCCGGTGTATTTGGCACCGTTCACGAAGAAGGTCGGGGTTGCATTGACGTCAAGCTGTTTAGCGGCGACGAGGCGGCTGTTCAGGATCTGGTTTTCAAGCGTGTTGTCGGCTAGGCATTTGTCCACCTCGGGCTTGCTCATGCCGCCGAGGATCGCGAGCCGGGTCAGGGCGGCCTGATAATCCGACGCCGCTACCCACTTGTCCTGATCGGCAAAGAAGGTGTCGACAAAGGCGTAAAAGCGATCGGCCGGCGCGCAGCGCGCGATCATCGACGCATGCACCGCCTCGTCGTCGAGCGGAAAATCGCGCAATACTAATTTCATCTTGCCGGTGTCGATCCATTTCTTTTTCAGTTCGGGCAATACGTCGTCCGCGAAATGCGCACAATGCGGACAAGTCATCGACGCGTATTCGATGATCGTGATCGGAGCGTTTGGGTTGCCGAGGAGCCGCTCGTCCTTGCCGATCGTCAGCAACCGCTGCATATCGGCGGGACTGGCACCGGGGTCCGCCGCCGTCGCCTGGTGCGGCGAAAGCACGAGCGCCGCCAATGCGCACCAGGCAACCAACCAGATCTTATGTGTCATCAGTTCCTCGCTACAATATGTTGACGATATCGGTATTCGCGCGCTGGCGCAACGCCGCCATGCCGGATCAGCCGCCGACCGCGATCACGGCGCGGCCGAGCCGGGCTAGCGCGGTGCGCAGCGCGGGATCGGCGATTGCGGAGAGCCGCTCTTCGAGCGCTTTGTCCTCGCCCGCGCCGGGCAAACGCGGCGCCGGGTTTCCGGGCTCCGGCGGGCGCGGCAAAACGCCTTGGACGAGGATCAGGCGAGTCACCGCCGAGCGCCCAAAATAGAGATTGATCCGGTCGATCAGCAACGGCGCGCGGTGCTGGAGTTCGATTGCCGCGGCGGGCGCCGTGCACAGTTTCAACGCGCCGTCGCGGCCAAGGGCCGCCGGCCAGGCGACGAGCGCCCAATCGGGACCGACGATCGCCGCCCAATCGGCCTTGAGCCGCACGAGAACCCCGCCGCCGCGCTTGGCGACAACCGGCCCCGCGAGCTTCGACACCATCAGCCCGACCGCGCGAAATCCGTGGCGGCGCTCGCTTTCGGCGTCTGGGCCGGTTAGGCTCGGAGCCCGCTTCGCCGCGCTCATGTCATCGACCCGATCCGCATCCCCGCTGCCGCCGGCCGTCCCCGACCCGGCGCTGCTGCTCGCCTGGTACGACCGTCATCGCCGCGACCTGCCGTGGCGGGCGCCGCCCGGCCGCCGCCCCGATCCGTACTGCGTCTGGCTCAGCGAGATCATGCTGCAGCAGACGACGGTGGCGACGGTCCGCCCCTATTTTGATCGATTCGTGGCGCGCTGGCCCGACGTTGCCGCGCTGGCGGCGGCCTCGCTCGACGAGATCCTGCAAGAGTGGCAGGGGCTTGGCTATTACGCGCGAGCCCGCAACCTGCACGCCTGCGCGCGCGCCGTCGCCGGACGGCACGGCCGGGTTTTTCCGTCCGAGCCGGCGGCATTGCGGACGCTTCCGGGAATCGGCGACTACACCGCGGCGGCGATCGCGGCGATCGCATTCGATCGGCCGGCAGCAGCGGTCGACGGCAATGTCGAGCGCGTCGTCGCCCGGCTTTTCGCCGTTGCCGAACCGATGCCGGCGGCAAAACCGCGCCTGCAAGGGTTGGCCGCGGCGCTGGTGCCGGCTCGGCGCGCCGGCGATTTCGCGCAAGCGATGATGGATCTCGGCGCCACGATCTGCACCCCGCGCCGGCCGCGCTGTGTGCTCTGTCCGTGGCGCGGTGCCTGCGCCGCGGCGGCGCGCGGGATCGCGGATGATGTGCCGGCGCGCGCCGCAAGGCCCGAACGGCCGGTCCGCTACGGCGTCGCGTTTTGGCTGACCCGGCCGGACGGCGCGGTTTTGCTGCGGCGGCGGCCGGAAAACGGGCTGCTCGGCGGCATGATCGAGATCCCATCGACAGCATGGCGCGCCCAACCGTGGGAACTCGCCGAGGCGATCGGCGCCGCACCGGCGCCGACACAGTGGTCGCCATTCCCCGGCAACGTGCGCCACGGCTTTACTCATTTCCAGCTCGAACTCGCGGTCGTCGGTGGGCAAGCGGAGAGTGTCGTCGAGGGCTTATGGAGCCCGGTCGACAAGCTCGGCGAGCACGCGCTGCCGACCCTGATGAAGAAAACTGCCCGTCACGCAATCTCCGCACTGGCGCTGGCGGCTGACGAGAGAGCTTCGAGCAACGGCAATTCGCCGGCAAGCGCGAGCCGCACCGGGGCGAAGGAGCGGCGATGATGGGGTGTGGGGCCGAGCCGCGCGATCGCCTCGCCGTGCTCGCGCGTCGCATAGCCGACATTGGTCATCCAGCCATAGCCGGGATAGCGCCGGGCCAGCGCCCGCATCAGGCGGTCGCGGGTGACCTTGGCGGCGATCGAGGCAGCGGCGATCGAAAAGCTGAGCCCGTCGCCCCCGACCACCGTCCGCACCGCGCAGGCGAGCGGCGGCGGGATGTTGCCGTCGACGAGCGCGATGTCGGGCGCCACCTTTAGGGCCGCGACCGCGCGCGCCATCGCCAGCAGCGCCGCGCGCAATATGTTGATCGAGTCGATCTCGCGCGCACTCGCCGCACCGATGCCGATATGGGCGGCACCGCGCTCGACGCAGCGCCCGAGCGCCCGCCAGCAGGCCTCGCGCTCGCCGGCGGCCAACACTTTCGAATCGTCGAGCCGCTCGCGCAGCAGCCGCGGGAAGCGCTTGGGATCAAGCACCACCGCGGCGGCCACAACGGGCCCGGCGAGCGGTCCGCGCCCGGCCTCGTCGATGCCGCAGACGATCCCCGCACAGCGCCGCTCGATCGCGAAATTCGGCATCGCCCCTCCGTCACCCGGCTTTTGCCATGGCCGCGCTCGGCCAGGCAAGAAAGGTGTCGCCGGCGCCCATGGCGCCGCCGCGAAAGATCGCTATGTTGAGGGAATGGCCGCGTTTCTCCGCCGAACGTCTTCCGTCGCGCGTTGGGCCACTATTGGCTTGCTGGCCGCATCGCTTTGCGTGCTCGCCGAATCGCGGGCATATGCCCTCGACCTCCTCGCCACCCACGAGGTGACGGCGCAATTCGCTACCGCCGACGGCAAGCCGATGGCGAACGCCGAGGCGCGGGTCTTCGCCCCTGGCGATTCGCAGACCCCGGTCGAGACCGGGCGCACCGATGCGGAAGGTAAATTCGTCTTTAACGCCGACCGCGACGGCATGTGGAGCGCCGAGGCCCGCACCAAGAGCGAGGTCGCGCGCGTCATGATCCGCGTCGGGGGCCCCGGCACGCAACAGCAGCATGGCGGAGTGCCGCCGATCGTCGTGATCGGCGGTCTGCTCGCGCTTCTGGGATTGGCCGGGTGGTACCGGATGCTGCGGGTGCGCAACCGCCACCACAAACCTTAGCTTAGCGCCCGCTTTACCGCGGCTCGGGCACCGCCGCCATCGGCACCCCCGCGGCCGGCAAGCTCAGGCGGCGGCGCTGGCCGGCGCGCGCTACTGGGCAGCGCTCGCGGTCTTTTCCCGCATCAGATCGAGCAAGCCTTGAACCTGCCCGCCATGACGCTGAATGACCGACGCGAATTCGGAGCGCTGGGTCACCAGCATGCTGACCCCGTCGACGATGACATCGGTGATCTTGTAGGCGCCATCATCGTTAACCAGCCGCCAATCGACCTTGAGCGGCTGGGGCGCGCCGGGTGTGACCACATCGGTCGAGACGATAACCGTGTCCTGGTCGGGGTGCGCGCTGTTGATCTTGAATTGCTCGCCCTCGAAGTCCGAAAGCCGCGCCGTGTACACGTAAACGACGTAATCCTCAAACAGCTTCAAGAACTCTTTCTGCTCTTCGGGGCTCGCGATGCGCCAATAGCGCCCGAGGACAAACCGGGCGATCTGCGGCGAATCAAAATCATTGTGAAACAGTTCGCGAAACCGGGCCTGCCGTTCGGCCGGCGGGGCCTTCTTGTTGAGGAGCTCGAGCGCGCGGTTCCACAACTGGTTCATAAAGGCCGCCGCCTTCGCGTCGTCGCCTCCGGTCGCCGCTGCCGCCGGTCCGGCGGCGATCGCAAGCGGCAGTGCTATCAGCAGCAAGATGCTGAAGATTCGCGGGGCCTTCCCGCGCCGGCCGACAGATCGCGCGGCCAACCCCAAACAGCTCGTTAAAGCCATGACTCACCGTCCCCTTCGGCTTCGGCACGCCGGGCTCTAATAGCGCGGCTACGCCGTTCTGACAACAGCGTCGCATGCAGGCGTGGATCGGCGTCCCCGAACGGGGGCGCGGCCGGCCCAATTCGTCACCTCCCGCCACGCCTGCTCCGCGGCCGGCGGCAGCTTGTCCATATGTTTGAGGAATAGGGCAAGGGCCCAGATCTGCTGGTCGCTGAGCGTACTCTTCCATGACGGCATGCCGGTCCAGCGAATACCATGCTTGATCTTCCAAAAGGAATAGCCCTCGGGATCGTCCTCCACCCCATCCGCCGCCAATTGCGGAGGCCGCGGATAGAGACCCTTGGCGATCGGCGAAGCCGATGCCCGGCCTGCCGCCGTCCCGTGGCAAATTGCACAGTGCTGCCGATAGAGCCCGATGCCGGCGATGAGGTTTTCATCGGTCAAAGCAATTGGATTTGGCCCTCCCGGCGCCTCGCTGGCCAAAGTCGCTTGCAGCGACGTTCCGGCCGCCCAGGTTTCGAGCAAGCCTGGCTTGGCGTCGGCGTTGGCTGGAATAACGCCGCTCCGCAACACTACGTAGATCCCGACGGCAGCCGCCACGATCGTTGCTATCACACCGAACACGAACCATTTGACCATCCCATTCCCCCAAGCCGCGAGGCATGCCGCAGTCCGGCGGCACTCTCGATTTCGGCATTTTTGCCCGCGGCCGGCAAATGATCTTGGCTGACGCGGAGCCTCTGCCTACATCCAAACCGCGTTTGCCGATGCCGTCGGATGATCTTGCAGATAGGGGACAGGCGACATGCGACCGTTCATGCGTGACAAGCTGGTTGTTCCGGCGCCCGCGGATTGTCTGCCTGGCCGCACTCAGCCGATGAAGGTGTCGGAGCCGCATTTCGTCAATGGCCATCCGCTCGCCGGCCCCTACCCCGCCGGTTTTGAACAGGCGCTGTTTGGGCTCGGTTGCTTCTGGGGCGCCGAGCGCGTGTTCTGGCAGATGCCGGGAGTGTGGGTAACCGCTGTCGGCTATGCCGGCGGCTCGACCCCAAACCCGACCTATGAGGAGGTGTGCAGCGGCCGCACCGGACATACCGAGGCGGTGCTGGTCGTCTTCGACCCGAAGCTCACCAGCTACGAGGCCCTGCTGAAGCTGTTCTGGGAGAGCCACGACCCGACCCAGGGTATGCGCCAGGGAAACGATTGGGGCACCCAGTACCGCTCGGCGATCTACGCGTTCTCGCCCGAGCAGCGCCGGGCGGCCGAGGCTTCGCGCGCAGCCTATCAGCCGCATCTCGACACCGCGCGCTACGGGGCGATCACCACCGAGATTGCCGACGCCCCGCCGTTTTACTTCGCCGAGGACTACCACCAGCAATACCTCGCGAAAAATCCGCGCGGCTATTGCGGGCTCGGCGGCACCGGGGTCACCTGCCCCGTCCCGGCCAAGGCCGCCGCCGACTGAAATTCGGTTTGCCGGCCGAATTCTGAGAGTGTCGGGCCCGATGACTCGTCACCGCTGCCAGAATGGTCGAGCCTGGGTCAGCCGCCGCAATCCCCGGCGCAGCTTATCCTCGTTTTGCGCGAGTTCCCGTTCGCGCCGCGCCAGCAGTTGGGCGCCGGCATCAGCCAGCGGTTCGGCTTGCGGCGCCGCTCGACCCAGCTCGATAACAAGCCGGTAGGCGACGCGCACGTCGTTGGCGTGGCCGAGTTCGTCCTGCACCCGCTTCAGTCGCTTGGTGAACGGTCGGGCATCGCGCCGCGCATGAAGGCTGTCGAGCAGCTCGATCGTATAGCGCAGCTTTTTGACGGCGATCCGCAGACGGTGCCGCTCATGCGCCGGCAGCCGGCGGAAATGGCGGCTACGCTTGCGTACCGCGCGCCGCCGGCGATCGAGCACGGCCGGCACCACGGCTCCGACGGTCAGCGCCTCGTCCGGCTCGTTCGGCGGCTCATGCCGCCAGCCGCGCGCTTCGAACCAGCGCAACAGGCGCAGCATGCTCGCGGTATGCGCCGGCGAGTGGATCAGTTTGGCGACATGGCGATGCGCGTCGGCGCGGGCGCGGTCGGTCGCTTCGCTCAACTCCTTCCAACCCGGCTGGTCGGGCGCCTCCTCGCGCGCCGGCGGCAGCAGTTCGGTCGCGAAGACGTCGAGATTGCGCGCCGGGCCGAGCGCGCCTGCAAGCACCCCGATCTCGTCCGAGACCCAGCGGCGCTCCGCCTCGGGAAGCATTTTTTTAACTGCCGACAGCATCGAGCGCAGCCGGCGCATCGCCACCCGCATCTGGTGGACGCCCTCGATGTCGCCGCCGAGCGCCGCCGGCTCGTTGCGCAACAGATGCGCAAGGCAGGCGCGGCCGACACGTTGCAGCGCGTCGTCGATCGTCATTTGCGGGTCGAGCACAACGGGTTCAGCCGAGATCGCCGTCGATGGCTCATCGCCACCCGCCGCCAGCCGGTAGCCGCGCTCGGATTTGCTGCGCGGGTCGATCCGCAGCGGCGCGGTTTCGAGCAATTCGAGAGCGAGATCGTAGAGTGCCGCCGGGTCGCCGTCCTTGAGCTCCAGCTCGACCTCGCTGACCGGCTCGCTGCGGCCGCTCTCCGAAGCCCGGATCATGCCGCGGTCAACCGCGGCCTCGATCCGCGTCCCGGGTTTGGGCTCGATCTCGATCGCCACGCGGTCGAACTCGGTGACGAACAGCGGGCGCAACTCCCCGGCGATCCCCCCCGGAACGCGCGAGCCGCTCTCGCGCGCCCGCGGATCCGGCTGGTTGTCGAAGACCGTATCCTCCCATTCGCCGCGCGCCAGCAGATTCTCCCGGTCCGGATCCTCGGTTTTCAGGGTCTGTACGAACCGCCTGTCCTGCTCGCGCACCCGCAGGATCGACCCGGCTCGTCTCAGCGCTTGATCCGGCGTATCGAAATAGGTCGACACAAGGGTCCGCGCGACCGCGACCGAACCCGGCGCCAACGCCGCCAGGGCTCGCGTCAAATCAGCCAAATCAGCCGGATCGGCGGCGAGCTTTAATTCAACCTCGATCGAAATGAGGGCCTCCCCAAGGGTCGCACCACGAACTTGGCAAACGCCGAGCCGCGTCGATCGATCATCAGACCCGACGGCCGAGGAATTGGTCCGTCACGCATTCTGCCGCAAAATCGCCCGATCGGCGAATCTCTGCTAAGTCTGGGTTAAGGTGTCATCGACAGCGAAGCGGCGGAACATGGCGATGCCGCGGCGCGGCGCTTCGTCGCCGTCGGGTATGGAAGCGGATCGGAGGGCGGGGATGGGCGGCATGGTGCGCTGGCCGCGAGCACGGCGGGTTTCGCCCGTCGCCGCCGCGAAAGGCCATGCCGCGAGACTGGCATTCGCGCGCCCGCGTTTGGCCGCCCGGCTGATCGACGTCCCCGATTTCTGGCGGTTGTGGCTGGTCGGGCTGGTGGTCTTCGCGGTGCGCTGGCTCGAAATGCTGGCGGTCGCGGTGTTCGCCTATCAGCACACCCATTCGCCATTTGTCGTCGCCGCGCTGACGATGCTGCGGATGCTGCCGATGGCGCTGTTCGGCGCGGTGATCGGCGCGCTTGCCGAGCGTTGCGAGCGGCGCACGGCGCTGATCGCCGTCGTGCTGTCGATGGCGCTGACCTCGCTGAGTCTGGCGCTGTTGGCCTGGGCCGGCAAGCTCGCCGTCTGGCATCTGGCGGTCGCGGCGTTTTGCAACGGCATCGGCTGGTCGACCGACAATCCGGTCCGGCGCACGATGATCGGCGACGTGGTCGGATCTGAGCGGATGAGCAGCGCGATGTCGATCGATGTCGGCGCCAACAATGCGAGCCAGATCCTCGGCCCGACGATCGGCGGCCTGCTGCTGGCGTCGGTCGGCATCGGCGGCGCCTTTTGCGCCAGTGTGTTGTGCTATCTCGTCGCCCTCGTCGCGGCATTGCGCGTGCGCCATCGCAACACCACGATCCCGACCGGCTCGCAGAGCGTATTGGCGCGGATCGGCGAGGGACTGGCACTCGTCCGCCGCGACCGGCGGCTGATGGCCGTCCTGTTGATTACCGTTATCTCCAACGTGTTCGCCTGGCCCTCGACCAGCATGATCCCGGTAATCGGCCATGACCGGCTCAGGCTCGGCGCAGTCGGCATCGGCATGCTGTCGAGCATGACCGGGGTCGGGGCGTTTTGCGGCGCCGTCGCGATCGCGTTTTTTATCAGGCAGCCCTGGTTCTCGCGGGTTTATGTCGGCGGCGTTTTCGCCTATCTGGTGCTGGTGCCGCTCTTTGCGCTGGCATCGTATCCGCTGCTCGCCGGATCGGTATTGCTGGTTACGGGTGTCGCCAATGCCTGCTTTAGCATCATGCAGGCGACCCTCGTCTATCTGGCGGCGCCAGCCGAGATGCGCAGCCGCGTCTACGGCGTATTGTCGGTGTGCATCGGTGTCGGCATGGTCGGCTTTATTCAGATCGGTCTGCTCGCCGGGTTGGTCGGCGCCTCCTGGGCCGTCGCCGCGACCGGGATCGCGGGGCTGTTGGCGATGCTGTTGACCCGGCGCTGGTGGCGTCCGCTCACCGGCTCGGGCTAATCGCGCAGCCCGCATTCACAAGCCCCAGCCGCACTACGCGTCAAAATTTCGTCCCGATTCGAGATTGCCGTCGGCCGCCGTAATCGCTAGCTTCATTGGCGAGGTCTGTCGGGAGAGCAGGATGGCAGCGGCAAGCCCGGACCAAGGTGGCGTCCTAGCGCCGTATCGGGTTGTGGCCGATATGGGAATCTCCACAGGATTCGAGGGCACAATCCGCGCCAGCGATCGGATTCCCTCCGAGGAACTGACGGCGATCCGGGCGGATGTCCACATCCAACTCGAATGGCTTGATGCCATCGAGGCGGCGTTACGCGAGCTGCGCCGCCGCCATATCGAGGACCCGGCCTTGGTGGAAGCCGCGGTGATTGCAGAACAGCTGCGGGCTGCGATAAGCTCTCCCGAGGCGCTCGCTAAATCGCCCAAAGCGCTTTGGGCGTGCCTATACGGATGCATATCGGCGCCGTTTTTGTTGCATTTCAGCTCGGCGGTCGGGGATGACCTAGGCCACGCAACGGCGCATAAAATCGTCGAAATTCTGTCAATCCTGACACGCTACCTCAATCTTTAATTTGCTGAAAGACGGGTACTAACCCGCGAGCCATCGCGCCTCTGACCCCTCGCCCGCAGGCGAATGTGAGGTTGAAGGCGTTCTTGATTTGTGCTAACATCGACGCAATCGATGCCGATGCTATGAGGAAAAGCCGTGCACTTGGTAATATCTAACCACCCCTGCTCCATCGAAATTGCTACTCGCGACGTGAGCGATGAGGAGCTTTGCGACGCTGTTAACCGCAAGTATGATGAAAATCACGACTGGCTCTCGATCCGTATCCTTGTATCTGAATTTGCGTCAGAAGACGGCCAGGTGCAGGATATTCCTCGGCACTTACGGCGAGGCTTCTTGACACGCTTAAAACAGCTAGGCTCATCGCGTATCTCAGAAGTCCGCCGCGGGCTGGCTGGATTATCTCCAGCCCGGAAACGCGAAATCCTTCTGGAACTCCTTGCGGAATCACTACCAGAACCATTCTCCAGCGCCGCCTAGTCCCTTTATCTGGCCGATTGATCGAAGTTTCCTTTTTGAATCATTACGGTACGCCGGTGCCGTCTACCGGACTGCTGGCGCCCACTCGCTCTAGCCGCACACCCATTCGCGCCGAGCGCGAGGGTGGATTGCGCGGAAATCGTCGCAGCCGGCAAGCGCGCGATGCTATCCTATCGGATCGAAGCGCGCCGGGCAGCGGCATGGGCTCAGCGGGACAAGGAGAAGAAAATGGCGTCGACCGACCTCGATCTCGCCCGCGCCGGCAAGCGCGGCGCCGATTACATCGAACGCGCGCGCGTTCTGGCGCCGCTGCTCGAAGACGCCGCCGACGAGATCGAGGAACATCGCCAACTGCCGCCACGAGTCGTCGAGGCGCTGATCGAGGGCGGCTTTTTCAAGTTGCTGCTGCCGCGTTCGCTGGGCGGCGCGGAATTGCACCCGCTGACCTATGTCCAAGTGCTCGAAGAGATCGCCAAGGCCGAACCCAGCACCGCGTGGTCCCTGGGCCAGAATTCGGGCTGCTCGATGTCGGCCCCCTATCTCGACCCGGCGATCGCCCGCGAGATCTTCGGCGGCCCACGCGGCATCCTTGCCTGGGGGCCGGACCTGCCTAATGCCGGCCGCGGCGTCGCGGTCGCAGGCGGCATCCGTGTCACCGGGCGCTGGGGTTTTGCCACCGGCAGCCGGCATGCGACCTGGCTCGGCGCGCATGTGCCGATCTTCGATAAGGACGGCACGCCGCGCATGAACCCAAACGGCCGGCCTGTTGTCCGCACCGCGCTGTTCCCAAAGTCAAGTGCCGAGATCATCGACAATTGGCAGGTCATCGGGCTGCGCGGCACCGGCAGCGACAGCTACGCCGTCGAGGATCTGTTCGTGCCCGAGCCATACACCTGCTCGCGCGACAACGCCGCCGAGCGGCGCGAAGTGGGCCTGCTCTACAAATTCACCAGCGGCATGGTCTATGCGATGGGCTTTTCGAACGTGTCCCTCGGCATCGCCCGTGGCGCGCTCGAATCATTTATCGAATTGGCCCGCGACAAGATTCCGCGCGGCGCGCGCAACCCGTTGCGCAACAACAACGTGATCCAGTCGCAGGTCGCGCAATGCGACGCCCGGCTGCGCTCGTGCCGCGCCTTTATTCATCAAACGCTCGAGGAGATGTGGGACGCGGCCGAGCAGACGGGCGATTTCCGCCCCGACCAGCACCCCCGGTTGCGCCTCGCCTCGACCTGGGCGATCCAGCAGTCGCGCGAGGTCGTCGCCCAGGTCTACAGCGCCGCCGGCGCGACCGCGATCTTTAACGAGAACCCGTTCGAGCGGCGCTTCCGCGACATCCACGCGGGCAGCCAGCAAGGCCAGGGCCGCCCGGTGCATTTCGAGACCGTCGGGCAGATGCTCCTCGGCCTCCCCCCGGAGGGACGGATGTTCCGGTAGGGCATGCGTGTGACAGCCCCGAGAAGCGCAAGCTTTTTTGTCATTGCGTAAGGGTCGGTGTCTCCGGAAGGCTGGCGGGCCAGCGCCGCAAGGCGGCCTCGCCGACCGGGGTGAGGCGATAACGGCCGGGAGCGGTGCGCTCGAACCAGCCGTAGACGTTGCGCCGCAGGATGCGGCCGGCGTCGGGGACGGCATGCCGCAGGTCGCGCGGGCGGCCGGGGCCGGCGCACAGCTCAGCGGCGCAGGCGAGTGCCCGCTGGCGATAGGCGGTCATCACCGGCTGACGGGTCGAGCCGCCGGGTGACGGGTCGCCATGCCGGCGGACGTGCTCGCCAAGCAGCCTCGTGCGCCGGCGCCGATCCCGCCGCGGTTTGTAGGGGCCGGCTTCGGCCAGCACCTCGACCCGGCCGCGCGCGGCATCGACCGCCAATAATCCCAAACCGATCAGACGGCATAGCCGGCGCACACGCGGATCGCGATCGCGGCCGCGCAGGGTCGCCGGCACGGCGAGCCACACCTCGTCCGCCGGGCGCATCCGGTCGACCGCCTGCAACAGAAGATCGAGATTGAAGCCGCGCTTCATTTCGACAATCGCGAGCAGCGGCGGCTCGCCCTCGCGCACCGCGACGATATCGCAGCCGCAGACCTCGCCTTTGACCGCGAAGCCGGCGGCTTCGAGAAACCGCTTCACGGTCGGATAGAGTGCGGTCTCGGCCATTCCTCCAACCCCCGGAACCCGCGCCCATCTTACAACTCGAAACTGCATCCCGCGGCGGATGGCGGTGTATCGCGGGTCCGGAGAGGCTCGGCTGGGCGAATCGGGCCGGAGTGTCGGGCTGAAGCCGCATCCCCAGGTCAAGGACGAGATGGCTCGGTTCACGGCCGAGGTCGCGCCCTTGTTCGCGAACGCCTAATCCGCGAGGGCCGACAGCGGGCGGGCGACGCTTTCCAAAGACTGGCGTTCGGCCTTGACGCCGATCGCGAATTCGGTCAACGCGGCACCGATCATCAAGCCGGCGCCGAGGAGATAGCCGGCGAAGACCGCGCCGCGCTCGCCCGAACCGACCAGGATGCCAAAGAGCCATGGCGACACCGCACCGCCGAGCCCGGTGCCGAGCGCGTAAAAAAGCGCGATGGCGAGGGCGCGGGCCTCCAGCGGAAAGCTTTCGCTGACCGTCAGATAAGCGGAACTCGCGGCCGCC
>Ga0210401_10002256_pt1 | contig 21522 bp, 18 predicted proteins | sample IncBWH32MmetaG_FD_150866 | JGI IMG/M metagenome (GOLD analysis project Ga0210401, IMG submission 150866) | Forest soil microbial communities from Barre Woods Harvard Forest LTER site, Petersham, Massachusetts, United States - Inc-BW-H-32-M | ecosystem: Environmental > Terrestrial > Soil >... | reverse complement strand
AGACGTCAATGCGTCGAGCAGCACGGTAACGCTGACCTTCATCAACACCGGCGATGCGACCGTGGTGTTCAGCGTGCGTGCTGGCAATCCTTCGGATGCGGTGCGTACGTACACGGTCGAACCCGGCAAGCGGCTGACCGGTTCGTGGAGCGTCGGCTCCACTTACAGCCTGTCGGTCTACGGCCCGAACGGCTTCGTTCGATTCTACAGCGGCGGCATCGGCTCAGGGGCCGCGGATCTTGACGTCAGCTCGAGCTACGACGACGAAGGCAGCGGGTCCATCGAGCTGACAATCACCAACGACGCATCCGCCACGGCACAGGTCACCGTGCTGGATGCCTACTCCGGGAAATCGACTACGCGCTCCCTCGATCACGGTGAGTCGTTCGAAGACGCGCTGGCGCTCGATGAGTTCCACGGCTGGTACGACGTCATCGTCACGGTTGCCGGCGACTCGACGTTCAAGTACCGGCTTGCGGGTCACGTGGAAACCGGAGAGGACAGCTTCTCGGATCCGGCCCTCGGGGGCCTGGTCACCCTGAAGGGCTAATCCGAAGCGTGTGGTGCGTCGGATAACGAACGACGCGAGCGACGAGGAGACAAAGCGGGCGTGTAGCCGGCGTTGCCGTGAGACGAGGAACTGCCGCGCCCGTTGTGGATTTGGATGCTGTTCTTGGAATGCCCACTCGGCGGGCGGAGCGCTTCGTTACAAAAGGTTTAGTGTTGAGTGGCGTGAAGCCCGCCGGATGGCCTGGCTAAATTATCCCACGTATGGGATCAGAACAGCCGCGGTCACAACGCACAGCCAAAGCAGCAGCTCGGTGAAGCCTGCAAATTTAGCCACTGAAGAAGTTTGCGATGATTTCTCCCACGTAGGCGCTTTTCGCTGAATCACGATGTGGAGCGCGAGTCCCAATGGGATTAGCATGGCAAGCTTGGTCAGGAAGGCGATGTTGGAGAGATACGTCTCAGCCGAGACGGAGAAGAGCAGAAATCCTCCTATCACCGCTATTCCGAATCCGATCCAGTTCCAAATAAACAGCGTGTCAGAGAGCTGCAGTGGCGGAGCCGACTTCTTGCCCACTCCCAGCAGGTTGAGATCGACGGCGACGTTGGTGCCAACCCACAGCGACAGCCCCGTGAAATGCGTGGCCTGAACGAATGGATAGGCCCAATCCGACCCCGCAATCGCGAGGGCAAATGGCCTGTTTTGCAACCAGTGACCGAAATGAATCAATGAACTATCCATTCGTAAGATCTCCAGTTGGTCTGCCCATGTTAGACCCGATGCGCCCGGCTTACTTGCACGCTGTTCCAACGGAACTATGATCCGACGATTCTCGCGGCATCTATCCGACGCCTATTAGAGCAGGGACCTCGACTCCCGCAACGATTGCTCCAATCCATAAAACAATCGAAACGGCGGCTAATACCTTCGCCGACGCAGGCATTGCGGGCAGGCGATTCCACCCGCTCACCCTTTGCTGCACGATGATATTCGTGACGATTGCGAGGACGATCACGACAACTTTGTCGTAGAAGACGTCGTTGCGATAATAAGAAGTCGCTGAGCCAGCGAACATCAGGAAGCCGGACAGGAAATTCAGCGCAAATGAAATCCAGATCCAGGGAAATAGCCGGCCCGCAAGCTCCGTTGCGTCTTGCCGCCGTCCCACGAGACCGAGAACCCGCAAATCCACGACCACCATCGATCCAACCAGGATGAACATGCTGAAGTAATGAACGATCTCCAGGGCAGCGGCAGTCCAGGAGGTGCCGTTGATCGCAACGATAAAGGAATTGTCTTGCAGCCACCTGCAGAGGTGAAGAAGCATGGCGCAACAGTCTCCCCAAGGGAAAGTTCGCACCCATTTTGCAGGTCGACTTTGACGGGTGACGCTAGTGCGAGGCCGCTTGCTTTACGTTCTCGGGAACCGGGAAGACCAGATAGGGATTGTTGGCGTCCCATGTCTTCACCTGGACGTCCAACACCGGATGGCCACCCTGTTTGCGAACGATATGACCGGGAGATTTGACGTCGGTCGCGATCTCGCCATGGTCCTTATAGTCAGAATATTCTATTTCGGTAAGCAGATCGGAGAACGCGGGATTGTCGCTGCGGGTCTCGACCTTCGCAACTTCATTCTCAGCGTCGAGCGTCGCCTTGACGGTCACGTCGGCGAGTGGCCCGCTTAGCGGGAAGGTCAGGACTGCCGCGCCGCTCTCGGTCGAAAGTTTGGTCTTGTCGCCGGCCGCGAGGGCGGCCTTTATGACGCCGTAGGGAAGAAGCCAGAGTTGGAGAAGGCGATTGTTGACCGCCGCCATCGCGGGAGTGGCGGTGCCCTTACCCGGAATCAAACCCGCCCCAATTTCAGACTCGTCCCACGCGTATTTGTCTCTCACGACTTCGATCGTATGTTGCGCGGCGGCGCCCGAACCCGAACGAGTCATTTCAACGCGCATGGCGGGCGGGTTGTAGCCGAGGGCGATGTGATATTCCGCTTTAAACGCCGGCCCTGATTCGCCAGGTTTATTCGACGGGCCCAAGGCGTAGCACGTGCCGCTGGCCCAAATCTCCATTGTGTTGATCACATCGACTTCGGGGAGCCGTTGGCCGCCGACTCCGGACCAGCGCGCCAAGCCTACGGTTTCGGCCGCGGTCTTCAGAGTCTTCGCGACGTCGGAGGCGCCGGATCCTGTTGCGTCGTCCATGGCTCCGGGAGCCGCGAATCTTGCGCCGGCGCTTGGCTTGGAACCGTTACTTTGCCCGCGGACAATCTGGAAAGCCATTGGCGCGAGGACTGCGATCATCAGCGCACTTTTCGCCAGCACTTTCATCTCTGTCCCTCGCATAGGCCCGCCGCCTCCTGGTGCAAACTCCCCGGGACTGACCGTGACAAATTGTTTTTCTAGTGATGTTCCTTGGTGACGACGTGAGCGAAATCCCTCTCGCTGCAAGGAAGCGATTCCGGCAGCACCGCTTTGGGATCGGGATTGAGCAGCACGACGCGCGGCGTCGTTGTCCAGGGCTCAAGCAGCACGTCGGGATCCTCAACGGTTGCCGTCCAAGTGAGGGTGTTTCCGTCGCGGTGCAAGCGCTCGATGACATGCATGTTTTCGCTGTGGAAGTAGCCGCCGAGTTGATCGAACCAACTGGTGCTATTGAACCCGATGGAGTCGACCACCATCGTGTCGCCTTCCCAGTGGCCGATCGATTCCCCGTTCCACGTTCCATCCAAGTCTTCCAGGTTCGTATGCTTGCGGCCGTCAGTGGGAATCATGCGATAGCTCGTCGCGGTGGCAATCAGGCCGCCCTGTCCGGGGTAAATGAAGACCAGGTAGCTAGGGGTTTGCGCGATGTAAGACGGAACACCCATGCGTGGAACGCCGGCCGGCATGCAATTGTTGGACGGATCCTCCTCATTGGAATTCGCGTCGAAGTCCTTGACCCGCTGCCAATATTGGGGCTTGTAGATCGGCCGGTTGGATCCCATCCGCCGCAGGAGCGTGGCGGCGCGCTCGTTCTGCTCGTTATTTTGCCGCGTACGTTTCTGCAGCGGCCAAGTCGCAATCTGCACTCCGCTGTGAATGTCGCGGGTGGCGTCCGCCCCAACTTCAATGCCGACGTTGTGCATTTGATTCGGGACGCCGAGCAAATTGTCCGCCAAGCCATTCCAGAGCCCCGTCAAGTCGGGATGTCCGTCGGGAGTCATGGGTGTGGGACCCGTCGGCGTCGGCGGCAACGTGTTTTCGTGGTCCATGCGCGGACCGCCATTATTCTGCGCGGAAATCGCGGCTGGAAGTAAGCACAGCAATGCAGCGATAGTGGCACTCTTGAAAAATCGAATGTGAGGCACCATGCGTGAACTCCTTCCTATGCTCAGTTGCCGTTGGGGTCCGCGGCAAACTTAAACACCCGGCCGTCCGCAATCTTCAATTCCTGCAGAAAGCCGGTAGTCGAACCATCCTTGGCAGCAAAACCCGAAGCGGTTACCTCGTCGCCGGGCTTCAATCCGCCGCGGTCTTCCCGGCTCATTCCGGCCCTGCGAAGAGCGCCCGGACCGCCAAGCTCGAAGGCCCATTTTTGGTTTTTGCCGTCGGCGCCCGCGACATTTATGGTCAGGTAAGAATGGGGATTGAGCCACTCGACCTTGGCGACCGTTCCGGAAACCGTGAAACTCTTGTGGATGTCAAACTGAGCCTGAACGGAATGGTGCCCGGACACTGGTGCTACAAACAGCAAAGCCAGTAGCAACAGTGAGCCGCCCACCAAAGTATTCCTGAGTTCATAATGCATCAGAGCGCCTCCCTGGCTATCTTGACGCGCGAGTTGCTCTTTTCGTTGCAGGATGATGATTTGACCTCATCTTAGCTCTTTGCCTGGGCCCGACAAAACGAATTTTGCTTCCGCCCCATTCATTTATGGACGGAGATCGTGTCGGAATAGGACTGGATGTACCGGCCCAGGGTAATGACAGCGAACCAAAGAACCATGGAGGTAGCGGCAATAAATTTGGCGAAAGGCGGCGCGTTCTCTCCAGGCCCCAAACTTTTGACGGATTCGAATGCACCAGTCAAGTAGAACACCGCCACATTCAGTCCCAGGAGCATGATCGCCAGCATCTTCAGCCAAAATGCCCAATCATACGTGTAGTACTGATCCATGCCGGTGAAAGCCAGGACGCCGGTGACGAGATTAATGCCGAAGCCGGCGATCGCCCACGGCACGAACTGATGCACCGACTGAAACGGAATTTGCTTCGCAAATCCCAGCACACGTAAGTTGAGAATGCCCACCGTCCCGATGAGCACGGCCAAGCCCACAAAATGCATGTCCATCATGAACGCCCACCACCATTTGCTGGCAGTCATAAGCCCGGCGAATTTTTCGGGCGATGGCTCAAAGCGGCGCACGATCTTCGACGCCATGGATCCTTCCGCCGTTGCGTCCTGGCTCTTCTCGATCTCGGGATGGCGTATCTCGCCTCCTGTAGCGCCGACTCTTGCCATTAGCCCCACGGTCACAAGCGAGAAAAGCAGTACGGCGGACAAACTCCAGTTCCAATTCCCGGCACGCGACGCGTCTTGCGACTTCCACAGCGCTACTACCGAGAAGGCGCCGGTGATTTCCATGAAAAGAAGCGCCAGCATCGCCGCGCCTTGGTGCCTTTCGATCAGGTCTTCCGAGACGCCGGGAGTCTTGCGAATGGCCCCCTGCGCTCCAACCCCGGTGAAAAACGCGAGGATCGCCAGCAGGGCCATGGCCGCAAAAATAATCAGGCTCGCTCTTCGTGAATCTCCGTGTTTACCCCGCAGGGAAACAAGGAACAGGCCAAGGCCGACGATCGTCCCGATGATCGGAAACTCATTCACTAAAAGATGCAAGTGCGCAAAATTCATGAGTGTACCGTTTAGCCCGTCTCCTAGGATGGAAATGTCAGGTACTTATACGTGTATGCCAGCAAGCGGCCTGCCGTAATTGCTCCGAACCACAATGCGAGCGACCACTTCGCTAGTGTCGCGCCTCTCTCGATCATTTCTGTTTCACTCAGGCTCGTGTCTTCAAACACGCGAGTCTTAAGACTCTGCATCACCCACACGGCGAAGCCTATCACCGTCAATTTCGCGTAAAAGTCCGGGTTCGTGAGTGACTTTGTCGGATAGGCGATGACGAGCAATACACCCGTTACGGCATTCATCGCAAAGCCGATCCACATAATCGGAAATAACCGCTTGAGCGGGGTGATCGGCACCGCGCGCGCAACTCCGAGGAGCCGAAGATCGACTACCGTGTTTGCCCCAACTAAAAGCGCCAGGCCAAAAGTGTGAAACAAAAGAATGAAGTAGAACGCAAAAGGCGATTCCGATTCGCGCAGCCACGTGCTGAAGCCGGTGTCTTCGATCGTTTGCAAGAACAAAGGCGGGGCCAAGCTCATCTCCTTAACCGGGATTTCAGATTGCGCGCACGGTACGCGTGACAGACGGCCATAATGCCCGTGCCACTAAGGTGGCGTGGCCAATACATATTGCATGAAAGCCAGTGTGGCGTAGTGTGCGAAAAAAAAGGCACAGATGAAAGCCATTTGTGCCCGATCCCGGAGTCCTGAAGCGAGCCCGGATAGAGTACACGTTAGCCCACAAAACCGGTTTCACATTGGAAGGCTTGCGGGGCCCGCGCGTTCGCGCAGCGAAGGCCCCTCAATCCCGCAAGACTCAAAATTCCAGCCGCAATGCAAACTGGATCTCCCGTTGGCCATCCTGTACCTCTGTCGTCGCCCGCCCATTGCCCGGCATTTCCGAGAACGGAGCGGTGTCTGGTAAAACACCGGGAGGTTCGCTAGCGGGGAAAACTTGGACGTTAAAATGTGCACCGCCGCTAAAGTTCGGATGGTTTATGACGTTGAAGAATTCGGCGCGGAACTCCACCATGCCGGCTTCTCCGAGAAATCCGACCTTTGTGTCCTTCACTAGTGAAAAATCCCAATTCCTTTCAGGCGGGCCGGTCAGGCTATTGCGCAGGGCCGTGCCCAACTGACCGATCATATTCGGAGGACAAGTGCCTGCCGAGAAGCAGGGGGGCTGCGCAGAACTACTAAGAGCTATCGGCGGCAATGAAAACATTGCGCCGTTGAACCAACCGTTAGGATCACTCAAGATGACTTTGTTGGGGTCGTAGGGAACTGGTGTATAAACGCATGGATTGGGGCCGGCTGGTGGCGTTCCCGGCATTGAAGTGCACAGATGACCGTCTGGCACACCTTGAGCGTTTACTCCGTAGTATTTGGCGATCAGAGCCGGCGTATTGATGTTGGGCCGGTCACCTTGCCCACCTTGCAGGACGCCTGAATTCGACCGATTGAAGCCCAAAACCGGCGAGAATGGTTGGCCGCTCTGAATGCTCACGATGCTGCTCACGAACCAGCCATTCGTTGCCTTGGAGAGAAACCCGTTCGACTTCACGAACTGCGGGATATGGTACAACACGTTAATTTCCCAGTTGTTGAGGATATTAAAGCAGGCTGGACCCTTGTCCACGCTTGGATTGAGCGGATAAGTGCCCAGTAGCCCACCCGAAGTTTGGCAATCCTGTACGTTGGACTGGCCCTGGGTTTCATCGGTTACCCGGCTGCGCGTGTAGGCGCCTTCGATCTCCAGTCCGTGGCCAGCTCGTTTTTGTAGTACCACTTGCAAGGCATTGTAACGAGATGTCGCGTCAGTGGCGACGTTGATGTCGCTGCCGAAGTTAGGATTGAAATTGGTGTAGTTAGCGGCGCCATTGTCCCAAAGCGGCACCTGGCCGCCTACGCACACACTGGCGGGGTCGCCGCAGGAACCAAACGAGGTAGGGGGAATCGGATTTCCGTCCCGAACTGTGGGAAGGTGAACTCCATGGTTGCCAACGTAAGCCACCCCGACCGCCATGTCCCAGGGCAACTCTTGCTGAACGCTGGCGTTGTACTGGATCATGTAGGAGCTCTTCCAGTTGTAGTCAATAAATGTTGGTGTGAAGACGCCGAGAGTGCTTGGTTTGTAGAGGGTACGCACTTGATCGGGAATGGGCAATGGAAACCCGTTCGCGGTAGTCCCTAGCGTGGTCTCCCAACCCGAAATCGTGGGGACGCAACTGGTGGCGGCGACAGAGGCGGGGGTGATCGGGGGGGTGCAGGAATTAGGAGCTGTCGGGTTGACATCGACCAATCCTGCAAACGGCAGAGATCCGTTGGCGGTTTGTCCGAGGGCCGTTCCGATGTTCCCCAGGTCGTAATAAATTCCGGCGCCACCGCGAATGGCGGTCTTTCCATTTCCGAAGAGATCATAGGCCAATCCGACGCGTGGGCTGAGGTTGTGCAACGAGTTGTTCTGAATGACCGGGCCTAGCGTAAATGGGTCGGTGAAGTCGTTGATTTGCCTGGATTGCCGGCCGTTCAGCTCGTGGGGCGTGTTCATGAATTCGTAGCGCAGGCCCAAGTTTACTGTGAGCCGCGGTTTTATCCGCCAGTCGTCCTGAGCGTAGAACCCATAGGTATTGAATATGAAATCCCGGTTTTCCGTGGCAAAGGTGGGTGCAAACTCTACCTGGAGTGGGTTGCCCACCAAGAAATCGGGGAAGGTATTGTAAATGATCTGTCCGTTAAACGAGTTAGTTGCCTGGCTCGATTCATTGAACCGGTTGAGCAGTACGCCAAACTTGAAAGCATGTTTGCCCTTGGTCCATACAACATCGTCGCTCAGGGTGTAGATGTTCTGCCGGTTGTACGTCTGAGGCGCGGCGTTCACGGAACCGAACTCGGCATAAGCCCCGCCGCCGGGCCCGCCCATGTCGACTACTCCAGTATCAAAGGTCGGCACGAGTTGGGGGCCGGTGCCACCGGGCAGGCCAACGTTAGCCTCGAGGACAATCGCGTTGGTGCGGCTGAAAGAGAATCGCACGGCATTTAACAGGAACGGCGAGAAAATATGATTTTCAGCCAGCGTAATCCACTGATTTCGCGCGGTGGGCGCCTCGCGGAAATAGGAGAAATCCCCTACCGTTTCGTTTTGAATGGCGTTGTCAATGGTGTAGCGGGCAAAGAAAGAATCCTTGTCGGAAATCGTCTGGTCGAAACGTATCTGCCCGTAATTCTCTCCGAGAGAGTTATGGTCGTTGAAGGTCTGAACGGGCGGATTGCCACCCGCAAACACCGACCCTGCGTCGGGCAAAGGCACGAGCGCCAGCAAAGGAGCAGTGTATTGGCTAAGCGGCACTACAAAAGGCAATAGTGGCTGACCCTGGACGTCATTTGGATTTGGGCCCATGTCCGGACACGGTCCGACAGTCCCAGCAGGCTGCGTGCCGTCCCCGTTCCAGATCATAGTGCCAGCGCCAAAATTAGGTGCGGATGCGGGCGGGTGACACCCTGCGCTCGGCACTGGGTTGGTGATAGGTACTCCCTGGCTTTCTCGAATTCCTTCGAAGACGGCGTAGAAGAACGTCTTGTCTTTCTTGATGGGCCCGCCACCGGCCGCTCCAAACTGGTTCTTTCGAAGTGGCGCCTTCGGGGTGCCATTTTGGTTATTGAAAAAGGTATTTGCATCCAAGGCGTCATTCCGAATGTATTCAAACGCGTCGCCGTGCCACTGGTTGGTTCCACCTTTGCTCACGGCCACCATCTGGCTGCCCATGGCCAGTCCATACTCCGCCTGGAAAGTGCCGGCAACGATTTGATACTCCCGGATGCCATCCAAACCCAACGCGTCGCCAGACTCGCCGGCAACGGGGCTTCGGCCCAGCATGGTCTGCAGGATGGCCCCATCCAAAGTAAAATTATTGGACCGCGGTGGAGCCCCGTTCACGCTAAAGGTGGTGCCCGCCTGGTTACCTTGGTTTTTGTCTTTGTCGACGCCGGGCTGAAGGAGGGCGAGGTCAATATAATTCCGGCCGTTCAGGGGGAGTTCCGTCATCTTCGTCTCGTTGACCGTGCCCCCGAGAGTGGCGTTCTGGGTGTTGATCATGGGCACTTCCTCATTCACCACGACCTGCTGCTCAGCAGCTCCCACTTGGAAATCCAGGTTGATCACGGCTTGCTGGGTGACTTCGAGGACGATGCCCTTACGATCGATGGACTTGAATCCGGCGTGCTCGGCCTTCACTTCATAGGCACCCACGGGGAGTTCGAGCACGCGATAGGAACCGTCGTCCCCAGTCTTCACAACGCGCGTTAGTCCCGTCTCCACATTCACCACCGTTACGGTGACGCCCGGAAGCACTCCGCCTGACGCGTCCTTCGCATCCCCTAAAATCGTCGCCGTGGGCAATTGGCTGAAGGCAGGAATTGCCAGAAGGAAAAGGAAGACAACTGAGACACACACCCAGCGAACACCACTTCGATACACACCCATAACCCCTCCTCTCGCAAGGCCACCAAGCGTTCGCCGAAGTGCAAATCCAGCCTTTGCCTGGCCGTGGATTTCAGGTCAGACAAATTCACCCAAGGCAATCCAAGGTCTAGAGCATCGATTCGGGCCCGATATACATACCTTGCGAAATTTAAGGGGAACATAACCCCATAGTGCGAATGATTGGAGAGAGGGATAGACCATAACCGCGGCAACTGTCAAGGAGAAAACGCAAACATACCAAGTAAACCGGAGAAAGCAGCATGCTTAGGAAGATTCATCGTCGTTGAGCCATCAAAAAGTGTTAGTGGATGGCAGGCCGCTGATGATCAGCCTGGCTTCACGGCGAGGGTCGTTCGCCAGCTTCCATTCGTTGTTGATAATCATCGTGGGCCGTTCGCTCACGGAGTACGGCAGCCATTTCGGCGTACCCGCCGCGGCAGGCACGCCTGTACGCGCGAAGGTCGTCCACGCCCCGCTCATTTTATTGGCGAGAGGCTGGAGATCGGGGCCGTTACCGACTTCTTCGGGCTGTTCCACAACATTGTTAAACACAAAGGGAAGCTCGACTGTGTGCGGAGAGAACCGCCGCCCACCCTCGACCGGAGTCTCCCACGTGAAGAGGTACATGTAGACCGGCGCCTTTCCTTGCGCCACTTTGCGCTCCGCCTGCGTGATCGCCGCCGCGGGAAACGCGGTGATCAAAAAAAAGATTTGGCTGGGCGTCGCATTCGGGACTTCTTTTCGATATAGATCGATGAGCTTGTCCGTCGCCTCCCCGTATCGCGACACCAAGCGCGCCCGCATCCCCGCATCATCCAGTGAAAAGAGAGGAGAGTCGGGCGGAGTGAAGAATGTGCCTTCCGTGTTGACGGACCCGATGATCAGCGGCACGTCGGCCGAGATCTCGGGGGCCACAGGATCGAAAGGATCGCGTAGAAGCGAGCGTCCATCGACGACCGGACCGAGCGCGAGCGAAGGCGTTCCCGGAGCCGCTCCACGAGTATCGATGGCCGAGAGGAGGCGTTCGACCGGAAGCTTTTGAAGTTCGTCAATCTGGTCTTTTTGCAGGCTCAGCTTTTCCAGAATCAGCCCCGTCGTCTTGTTGGCCGCATCTCGTGAAATACCCTTTAGCGCGGAGCCGCTTTCGATAATCGCTTTGTGAAACAGGCCCTTGGCAGGAGGCATCCCGAGTAGCGTGCTGATTTTCAAACCGCCGCCGGATTGGCCGAACAGGGTCACATTGCCGGGATTTCCCCCGAATTGCGCGATGTTGTCTCGCACCCACTGCAGGACGGCCACGACATCCAGGAGTCCAGCGTTCCCCGAGTCAGCATAGTTTTCGCTGCCCAAATCCGCGAGAAACAGATATCCGAAAATATTGAGCCGGTGGTTCACGGCCACCATCACGACATCTCCGGACCGCGCGAGGTCGGTGCCGTCAAAAGCGAGCGGCGTACCGGCACCACTTGCAAAACCGCCACCGTGGAGCCAAACCATGACCGGCCGCTTGCGCCCGTCGTTCACTCCGGGAGTGAAGATATTGATGACGAGACAGTCCTCGCCCTTCGGGGCTGTGGGAGTGTGATTCAGGATCAGCGCGTTGATAGGGCCGTTCAGTTGTGGCGCCGTCGGCCCGTTCTGGAAAGCTTCGCGCACACCCGTCCACGGTTCCGGCTTGCGCGGGGGCATGAAGCGGTTGCTGCCCGCCGTGGATGCTCCGTAAGGAATTCCTCTGAAAATGTGCGTGCCGCCCTGGATGACGCCGCGAACTTTTCCGGATGAAGTTTCGACGACGGGCCCTTCGTATTTCGGCGGAGCGTCTACTCCGAGGAGCGCCATCGGCACACCGCCAAGCATGACGCCGGCGGCTGCCGCCCCGCTTCCAATCAGCGAAGACTTCAACAGCGACCGGCGGCTGAGCCGAAAATCTGCAGCAATGTTGCGGGGATTGCTTTTGTGCGCATGCATGGACTCAGTCCCCTTCGCGCTTCTCGCGAGTGCCCCACTTCTTATTTTTCGAAATTGCTAAAGTCCAGATAGTCGCCCGAGCAGGAAATTTCCCCGAGCTCCCACTTCGGTCTCAATTCGTAGTAGAAAGTTGTCGACCATGGTTTTGCGAGGGCCTTGGGATCTTCCATGGTGATATCGAGCTCCATGTGATCCCGGTTCACGCGCCGGAAACGCTCGATGACGTGCAACTGGTCGCTGTGCGGGTGACCCAGGCGATCGAGCCACGTCTTGTCATTGAATCCCGCTGTGTCCACCACGAGTGTCGTGTCACCGTCCCAGTGGCCCACGGAAGTGCCCATCCACAGGAGATCCGGGTCGCTTGGAAGCGCGCGCCCGTCGGTGTAAATGCGCCGCACGGTGTGGTCGTACTCGTAGAGCATCAGCGTATATTTTGGTGTGTGCACGAACTCAAAGGGATAGGGATGGAAGTAGACTCGCGGCACGCCCGGAGGGTCGCATCTTGTGAGCACCGGATCGTTCGTAGTTTTCAGCGTGAACTGTCCGCCATTGGAAGCCTTTGCTTCCTTGTATTTTGCTTCCGCCCAGGGCGTTAATTCTGGGGGATCCTTGGTAAAAGTGTAGTTCGTAAACCCGCGCTGCGATCCGGGCGGATTTCGCATCATCCAGACTCCGGTCAGATCGTGCGCGGGAGCAGGAGCGGACTCGGTCTTGGCCGGCGAGTTGGCTTTATCCGCTGATGGGTTGCCGCCCTGAGCGCACAAAGCGGTCGAGAGGGCGCACCCCGCGGCAATTCCAAGGAACAGACTACTCAAGCTGGTTCGCACTTGCTCCTCCCCTTGGCTCTCGCGCCTCACGAGGCATGTGCGGTTACTCCTCGAAGAGGTGGAGCTGCTCACCATCGGGTCCGATGAGCTTGTTGATCCACATCGTGTGCGGATCGTTCTTGCTCACGTATCCACTCGCCGTGATGGAGTCTCCGGGCTTCAGGGTGTGCTTGTCCCAGCCGGCCCTGGACAGTTTGTTCGGGGCGGTCAGCTCAGCCTGCCACTTTTCGGTCTCGCCCTTTTCGTTCTTCACGTCAAAATAAAGCTGCACGTGCGGATTGATAAAGCGGAATTCCGTCATCGTCGCTTTTACCGTGACCACTTTGCCCGTGTCGTACGACGCCGTCCCGTGGTGCGCGAGCGCCGGACCCGCGACGACGAGGAATGCCGCAAAACAAATTGCCGCGAAGGAAATTTTTGCTCGCATTTGGGATCACCTTTGCGGCGGATTCTCTCACCGCTCCCCGCGGGTGTCAATTAAGGGTTCGAACCAGTAGTGTCCTGGTCTAATTCCAAAATTAGGACACTACCGGCAACCGGGTGATTTTCCAACCTTGGAGCCGGGGCCTCTCAGGAGGGACGAGCTTTAGCTCGTCCGTATCGGGTACTTCCAGGTCCGGCTTCACCCGCTGAAGCTTCAGGGGCTTGAAGCCCTGCCTCAGAGGCATTCGAGTGGCCGAGCTGAAGCTCGGCCCTCCTAAAATCCATCGTCCCGAACCAAGTTCCGATCCCAGGGATTGCGGCCGTTTAGTGCTCTAGCTTGATTCCAAAATTAGTGCCCGAGCAGGATCAGCTAACGTAAGAAGGCAATTGCAGGATGCGGAGACCGGGTATGGTTGGAAAGCTGCGATCGTTCGTCATAAAAGCCGTACAGCCGGCTGCCAATGCAGCCACAACCTGGAGAGAATCAGGTGTCTTGACTCCCGTCGCGGCTCTGAGCTGCGCAGCGGCACGCAGATGGTCACGGGAAATATCCGCTACGTGGACGCCGCGGCTCCGCGTGAGAAGCGCTTCATATCGCCCGGCCAAGAGATGGTCTCCGGAACGGTAAGGAACAACCAGGACTTCGAGCAAGGTCAGCGCGGACGTAACGAGCTCCTTGCGGCCCGCGTTCACTTCTCTGAAAAGGGGCTCAACCAGCGGAAGAAACCGGGGATGCTCTTCGATGAAGTAGATGAAGATGGCCGTGTCCGCCCCTACGGGGCCGCGCCCGACGTCGGCCATCAATCCCATGACGCCCGTTCTCGGTCAACGTGTTTCGACGCGTCAACTCCTCTCCAGTGCTCTTTGCCCAACCCCTTGAGATCAAGAATCGACAGAGGCTTGGGCGTTTCAAGGGCAGCGCAGAGAAGATGAGTAACCTCCTGGGCGACCGATCGGTGCTGGCGCTTCGCTCGAGCCTGGAGCTTTTTGTAAAGGGAGTCGGGAAAATTCTTGATGTTCAGGACCGCCATAGGATTCCTCCTAAACTCCTCCATAATGGAGGAACTATCGGGGCTTGTCAAGGGCATTGTTGGCGTCAAGAAACTTCTGCGTACGAGCCACCTGATCGAGGCGGCTCTCACATCGGTCCGCGAGTCGATCCCTCCCAACGTCGCACTGCTACTTGCGGCGAGGTCGAACCCTTACGCGATTGCGTAGCTCAACCGCATATTCTCTTGGGTACCATTTGGTTAGCGCTGATTCAAACTCTTCTCCTCGACCGATTGCACTGAAGTATCCAGCCATCTCTTCGAGTTCTGACGTACTGAATTGCCGTTCTTGAAGATCCTGCAGGGCATAGTCGGCCAATGCGGCTGCTTCATTTTTCGGCCCTTCTTTAAAGTAAAGGAGGGCCCTTATACCTGGGCGCACAGCATCAATCCATGGAGTTTTCATTAGTTCTGAAGTCTCACTCTTCGTGTTCATAGCATGTCGGGCCCACGCGGTTGCAAACTCGGGAACGCCGACAAAACCAGCTTTTAGCTTCTGAATTAAAGCTTCCGCTTCGGTTCCCCTCTTTGCTTTGTCTAACAGTCCAATACAACGGGCGACGATAGAAACCGTTGGTTCAGAGGAGACGATGATCTCCAGCAAGACGTCGGCCGCCAGCGATTCGCGATTATCATATTCGAGCGCTTCGGCCAGTTTCATGCCGAAGTCTTGATTTCTTTTGCCGGCATTCCTCCACACGTGAGCAATGAACTCCAGGTTCGGATACCATTGGCCTTCTCTCCGCCATCGCGGTTGAGCCTCGAAAGATCGAGAAATTGCGTGCCACAAAATAGGATCGGTCGCATCCTGGGTTAATTCCCAGAGACGTTGTGCGCGTCGTAACGCTTGGTTTCCGCTGATGTTCCTTACCTGGTAGAAACGGAGGAGCTCTCGATAGTTCTCTGGGTGTCCAAAAGAACCTGCCAATTCTTCCATATCCTTCACGGCATCATCTGGATCTGTTCTTAGTTTCTCCCAAGCTTTCTCAATTAGGACCCGTACCTTGGGTTCGATTGATTCCTTTGGAACGAAGCTGGCGAAGAGCCTGAGATAGTCCCTCAACAAAACCGATTCGTCGGGATTAATACCGCTGCCCACACGAAGGGCCTCCCGGAGCTGTAATGCGGGTTCCGAGTGGAGGACGTACACACGAGGACAATGAATAGTATCCATTGGATCGTCAGCTTCTTCGTTCATCTCATTCAAGATACGTTCGGTTAACTCACGTTCCTTGTCAGCATCCTTCCCTAGTGGGAGTCGGCTGACAGCAAGCATGATCTCAAGGTCGGAGCCTTCGGTCTCCCTTCGAGAACGTTTCAAGCTGCGCAAAACCGCGCGAGCGCCCTGCATATTCTCGGGTGTCGGCAACACGAGGCATATTAGCTTGTCCGCAAAAAGAGTTGTCGCAACACCGCCCATTTCGGTTATTCCGGTTCGGGAATCAACGAGCAAGAAATCTGGGCTTAGCTCGGCAGCTATTCTTTCTTTCAATTCCATGAAGATCTGCACGCCCTTAGCGCCCTTCGAGTAGAAGAGCTCGTGCCAATTAATTCGTGCCAACTTTGACCAGTAGTCGCTTGAGGGTACATATCCCGCTGGCACGAGATGAATCAATCCATCATCTATACCAGGGACGGGCACATTGATCGAAAATTCTGTAAAAGGAAGGCTGACTTTTTTCTCTGTTAGAAAAATATTGATATAGTCAATCAACCCCTTGCTAACTGTCAAAGGGGAGCCGTCTTCGTTGCGCGAGAATTTATAGTGCAGGCCCGGCGCCTCCAGGTCAAAGTCAAGCGCCACTACCTTGAAGCCGAGCGTAGCGAGGTATATAGCTGCGTTTGCCAGCGAAAGAGAACGGCCGGTACCGCCTTTGTACGAATAGAACGTTAGTGTCTTCATAGATTCATGCTGCGGGCGCGAAAAATCCACGTTGGGCAATAACGTGAGCTACGCGCCCGTACTTAGTAAGCTGGTGATGATTCTCCAGATACGGGAAACTAAACCCTGACGAAGCACATTCGATCGCCTTATTACTACTGCCCTGTTCCTGCAGGCCCGGATCTTTGGGGAGCGATTGCGTTGATTCCGGCGTCATCGTCTGGCGTAAAAGAGCATTTATCCTAGTTTGATACCCGGGACCTTCAGCCTTGAGCCAAGCTATAATGTCTACGTCCAACCGGATCGTAATCGGCTCCTTGAGAGGGCGATAAAACTTACCCACCACTGCCTTACTCCAATCCCGCACCTCAGGTAGATCTGAAGTGTCGATGTCTTCATCTCGCAGCTTCATCAGCGCTGCGATCTCTCGGTCATAGTTTTTTGTACTGGTTTTCATAGGCTTCTCTATCGACTTGCGGCGCTTTTCGTGCTGAGATGATCCTGAAGATTTCTTCATGGTTTTCCTCCTCCCATGTATGAACTACCAATAAAATAAGAACGCCGTTCACGGAGCCGGTCGTCAGCCATCGCTCCTCAGTCTCACACGCCTCGTCGCGTATACTGAGGTTGTGAGGATCTTCAAAAACGAGGCTAGCCAACTCGAAGCTGACCCCATGCTTCTGTTGGTTGCGTTTGTTCTTGGCCTCATCCCACTCGAACCTCATGAGTGTCTGTATGTACGCGTTAGCATTCTAGCACCTGCGCTCCAATTCTCAATACATACATTATCGTACGTACGCCTAATTGTCAACAGGCGCGGGGGTGGCGCCGACGAGGACCGAGGCTAGACCCCGGTCCTCGAGTACTTCAATACAGAGTGAACAGTGTCGCTTTTCAGGGTGCCCGACCTTTCGCCTTGAAAGGTCGAGGTAGCGGTTCTCTCTGTCTCCCTAAATTCCAGTGCAAGTGAAGCGCGTTGACATTCCATTGCGTCGTCAACTAGACTCCGCGCAGTTGCCCGCCAAGTCTTGCGTACACACTGGACGGAGGAAATGCCATGCCGATTCGCAAGGGATGGAACGATGCGTCCGCCGCCGCGATCCGTCTTTCCCTCTTTTTGTTTCTCGTTCTTGTTCCGGCAGCTCGAGCGCAAAACCCGCCCGTTTATGAAGTCGATCCTTCCTGGCCTAAGCCGCTGCCGAACCACTGGCTCATGCAGGGCGTTCCGGTCATGGTCACGGACAAGGACGACCATATCTGGGTGTTCAACCGTCCGCGAGACATCAACCCCGATGAGTCGGGCGCGGCCACCACGCCGCCGCGCACGGATTGTTGCGTCGCGGCGCCGGCAGTCTTGGAGTTCGATACAGCGGGTAACTTGATCCAGGGCTGGGGAAAGCCGGGCTACGTGTCCGGCTGGCCGGCCGAGGGCATCGACAAGCCGGGGGCCGGCGCCGAACACGCGATCCTGGTCGATCGAGAAGGAAATGTGTGGCTCGGAGGAAGCGCTCGCGGAGATGGCATCCAGAAGTTTACGGGCGACGGGAAATTTCTGTGGGATTTCGGCCACCGCGGAGCGAGGACGCCGCCAGGAACACAGCCGCAACCGCTGAAGCAGAACAACCAGAACACCGACGTTTTTCCCGGAGGGATCTTTTTCTTCGACCTGGACGAAGACGCGCACGAGCTATACATCGTCGACCAGAAACGGGTTCTGGTTTATGACATAGACAGCGGCGCATTCAAGCGCGGCTGGGGGGGCCATGGCATCCCCTTGAGCGACATCGACAATGACCCTACGCCTCCCTACGATTGGAAATCGGGTTCGCCTCCCGACCAAATGCAGTTCGCGCCCGCGCTCCACTGCGTCCATATTGCCACCGACGGCCTTGTCTACATTTGCGAACGCGGCTCGGACAGGGTCCAGGTATTTACGAAGCAGGGAAAATTCGTGAGCAGTTTCTTCGTGCATCCTTCGACGCCGTCTCGCGGCCCCGAATGCGGCGGCCCCGGCAGCACGACATTCGGAATGTGCGGAACGATCTACAATCTTACGTTTTCGCATGACCCCCAGCAGAAGTACCTGCTGATCGCGGACGGCACGAACGACAAAATCTGGATTCACGATCGGAAAGAGGGAACCGTCGTCGGTTCGATCGGTGACAACGGCCGCATGGCCGGGCAATTCCACTGGATCGACGCGATCGCGATGGACTCCAAGGGGAACATCTATACCGGCGAAGTCGATACCGGGAAACGCGCGCAGAAATTCGTTCTCAAAAATGGCGACGGAAAAGCGCGGCCACATCCACACGAATGACGCTCAACCCAAAATTGAACGCGCGCACCTAAATAGAGAGGATTAGGCGCCATCGATGCCGATCGAGATTCCACGGACGGGAACGCGCTCGATGCTCATCCCGCTTTTCTTTTTGGGATTGCTGATGGCTGCTCCGGCGGCGCGTTCTCAGACATCTCCCACCTATAAGGTCGACCCATTTTGGCCCAAGCGCTTGCCGAACAAATGGAGCATGCAGCAAATCGTCGACATTTACGTGGACAGAGAAGATCACGTCTGGGTGATCAACCGCGCTTCGGACGCTAGGCCTGATGAACTAGGCGCTTCGACCTCGCCGCCGCGCACCGAATGCTGCGTCATCGGGCCCGAGGTTGTGGAGTTTGATACGGATGGCAGCGTGCTGAGGGCGTGGGGAGGAAAGGACTACGTCCCCGGCTGGCCGGGCCGGCTACAAACGATTGGCGTGGATCGAGACGAAAACGTCTGGATTTCGGGAACGATGCCGGGTGACAGCATCATCAAGTTTACCGCCGACGGCAAATTCCTGTGGGACTTCGGCCATCGCGGACCCAAAGTTCCGGCCTCCGAGGTAAAGCAGGACAACCAACAAACAGCCATTTTCCCGCCGGGAATTGCCGCTTTCGAGTTCGATGAAGACGCTCGCGAGCTCTACATTCCCGATGGCTTCTTGAACAAACGCATCCTGGTGTATGACATGGATACCGGCGGGTTCAAGCGCGGCTGGGGAGGGAAAGGCGCGCCTCTCAGCGAAATTGACAACGACCCCACGCCGCCTTACGACCCGTCCGGTCCGCCGCCGGACCAGAAGATGTTCGCGCCCGCGCTTCACTGCGCCCATCCTTCAAAGGATGGGTTCGTTTACGTTTGCGAACGGGGCAGCGACCGAATCCAGGTATTCACCAAGCAGGGCGAATTCGTAAAACAATTCTGGATTCATCCGTCGACGCAGTCCCGTGGTCCGCACTGCGGCGGCATCTGGAGCATGACCGATCCCCCTTGCGGGACGGTTTACAATCTGACTCTTTCCACCGACCCGCAGCAGAAATATATCCTCGTCGCAGACGGCACCAACAACATGGTGTGGATCCTCAATCGCGAAGACGGCGCTTTAGTCGGATCGTTTGGGGGCAACGGACGGTATGCGGGACAGCTCCATTGGATCGATTCCGTCGCGATGGATTCGAAGGGGAACGTCTACACGGGCGAGGTGGAAGACGGAAAACGGATTCAGAAATTCGTGCCTACAAAGTAAAACGGACCAGCCTACGTTTTCAGCCTCGGGATTAATTCCAGCGCGTTTTCGCGATCGATTGCGCGCAGCTCGCTCTCGCTGAATCCTCCGTTGTCGATCAGCCCCTTGCTTACCGCCGCGACTTGACCGCCGCCGAGCGGGAAATCGGTCCCAAACAGGATGTGCGAAGTCGGGACGAGCTTCTTGAAAGATGGCAAAGTGTACGGACTAAATGCCTGCGCCGTGTCGTAATAAAATTTCTGAAGCTCCGGGATCAAACCGTTGGGCAGCTTCTGCGCGACTCCGTTCAGGCGGCTGGTGATGTACGGCACGGTGCCGCCGCCGTGGGACCAGATGAAGCTGATGTCCGGGCACTTGGTGACCGTGGCGTTCGAAAGCAGGCTGACGATTGTGCGCGTGGTGTCAAAAACAAACTCGACGCCGCGATTCTGCCCATCCGAAAGCGTGGTTTGCGTTCCGCATGCCGCACAGAATGGGTGGCAAAACACTACGGCCTTCCGCCGGTTCAATTCCTCCATGAGAGGAGCGAACGCAGGGTTGCCCAGATACTTCCCTTCATAGCTGGAGAGGAGGCACGCCCCGTCCACCTTGAGCGTGTCGAAGGCGTATTCGATTTCACGCAATGAGCCTTCGACGTCCGGCATGGGCAGCGTGGCAAACAGGCCGAAGCGCCCGGGAAAATCCTTCATGGTCTTCGCTGCGTAGTCGTTGCACTCCCGCGCCAGGCTCCGGGCGGCCGCGTTGTCACCAAACCAGACTCCCGGATCGCTGATCGAAAGAATGGAAGTAGCCACGCCGCCTTTGTCCATTGCGTCGAGGGATTTCTGGGGGGTCCAGTCCTGCAGTCCAGGTTGCGTGACGCCCTTGGCCGCGGCCTCGGCAATCAATTTGGGCACGGAAAAGTGGTGGTGCGTGTCAATGCGAAAAGGTCGAGTTGCGGCGGTCGATCCCGTCTGCGCAGCGGAGTCGAATTCCGGCAGAATGGCGGAAGCGCCCAGCGCTGCAATCCCGCAAAGAACATCCCGCCTCGACCACGCACCGGGATTTGACCGAACAAATGTACGATCACGCTCGTGAACGCTCATGGCGGTTGCTCTTTCATCTGTGAATTTCTTGAAATCTCACAGAACGGCTTTTAGGGTCTCAAGGGATAGGACAATTCGCAGATCATACTTATCCTTACCTGTTGTTTCAAACCCTATTTGTCTTTGGTGGCGCTCTTTCCCTGGTATACGATCCGGGCAAAGGACGGATAGATATGAGAAGACTTTCACTGCACTTACTTTCTTTAACTTTGCTGATCGTTGCGTTTTGGTTCCCTGCGCGGGCGCAGACTCCGAGCGCGGGCACTGTAGTCAAGCTGGATCCGAGCCTCGATGAAATTCTTTCGCCTGACGCCAAGCTGGAGCTGCTTCAGCGTGAAGGTGTCTTTGAAGGCGGCGAGGGACCTCTGTGGGTTCAGCGAGGCAAAGTCGGATTCCTCTTGTTCAGCGATGTGAGCGGGAATCAAATTTTTGAGTGGGCGCCCTCTTGTTCTAATTTTCCCTGCCCACCCGAGGGCAAGCTGTTCGTGCTAACGGCGCACTCCGGCTACGCCGACAAATCGCGCATCGGTAGCGTGGACGCAAGCGGGGCGCATCTCTATGGTTCCAACGGCCTGACGCTGGATCGAAGGGGCAGGATCGTCGTGGACGCAAACGGGGACAGGGCGGTCGAGCGATTGGAGAAGGATGGCAGTCGTACCATCCTGGCCGATCGCTACGAAGGGAAGCGGCTCACCTGCCCCAACGATATCGTCGTCAAGTCTGACGACGCAATCTACTTCAGCGATGGCATGGCCGGTTGTCTCGCGAAGAGGGAGGACGACCCGGAAAAGGAATTGCCTTTCCACGGTGTCTACTCGATACGAAAGGGCACGGTGC
>Ga0210401_10002255_pt1 | contig 21526 bp, 23 predicted proteins | sample IncBWH32MmetaG_FD_150866 | JGI IMG/M metagenome (GOLD analysis project Ga0210401, IMG submission 150866) | Forest soil microbial communities from Barre Woods Harvard Forest LTER site, Petersham, Massachusetts, United States - Inc-BW-H-32-M | ecosystem: Environmental > Terrestrial > Soil >... | reverse complement strand
GCATCTTTGGACTTGGGCTGGCTCGTGGCGCTGGGATTGCTTTCTTGCGCCAGGAGAAAGCTGCTCAGAAGCAGCAAAACGACCCAGATATGTTTCATGGAAATATCTCCTCTCGCAGCATGGCATGGCACCATTATTGCATAGCTTAACCCACAATCTTTGGAGCGAACCAAGAGCTACTTGATGTGAGTTTCCTGGTAGTGAAGTTCTTTCCATTGCCCGCCGCGCTTCACCCACAGCTCCGTGATGTACACTCTCGAAAAACGCACGACCGATCTGGGCGGGAACTGCAAGGTAACTTCGTAGATCACGAAGGCGGCGTCCGGGCCGAGCGGAATCAGTTTGAAGCCCCACAACGTATAGTTCGAAACATTCCCGTTGGCCAGTTCGTTAAGGGCTTGGATCTTGGTGCGCTCACCCTGGTTATCGACTTCGACGCCCTGATAGTCATCTGCCAACAATTCGCTGTATGCCTTCTTATCTCTGTTCTTGAGGGCCTCCCATTCCGCTTTGATCTTCGCCTGGAACATATCGTTCAGGCTCGAGTCGGTGGAGACACTACCGAACGGCTGACCTTCGCCGGGCTTCACCGGCGCTGGGATTTGTTGCCCTAAAGCCAGAGTCGTCAACCCGGCCAGGCAAGCGAGGATGAAGTAATCGCGCATAATTCCTCCAATGAGAAACGCAGCATCTTATCAGATCCCGGGCGGGCAAACGGTTGGTGTTAGGATACTCGGCATCCCGACACCCGTACCGCGAATCACTCACGGCAGGCGTGAGCTCCGGCGAAGAGCGCTACGGAAGGCGAGATCGAACTTATGTTGCAGACTGACGCAGAAACTTTGGCGCGGGGACTGCTGTCCGCGTATGAGACAGGGCGGACGGTGGCAGTACTTCCCTCCGAGCGCCCCGGTTTCGATCTCGGTATGGCTTATGAGGTTGAGGCAGCCCTCAAGCAGTTCCGCGAAGCAGGTGGACACAAGGCAGTCGGCCGCAAGGTGGGCTATGCCAATAAGGCCATGTGGCGGGTGCTCAAACTAGAGACCCTGGTCTGGGCCCACATGTACGAAGACACGGTACACTACAGCGATAGCAGCTCCGCCACCCTGGCGCTCCCGAATCGCCGTTCGCTCAAGGTGGAACCCGAGATTGTTTTCGGCTTGAGACGGGCGCTCACGGCTGAAGGACTCGATGCCACCGCGGCGCTTGAATCCACGGAATGGCTGGCGATGGGTTTCGAAATCATTGATTGCCCTTTTCCGGAATGGAAGTTTCAGCCAAGTGATTTCGTCGCGTCTTTTGGACTTCATGCCGCACTTGTGATCGGAGAGCAGGTGCAGGTGAAGCCTGACTTGATTGCCACGCTCGTGGACCAGTTAGCGCGATTCAAGGTGCGCATGTCGAAAAACGGAGAGTTTGTGGAGGAAGGATCGGGCAGAAACTGCTTGAGGAGCCCCGCCTTATGCTTGGCTGAACTCGGCGCAGCTGTCGTGCGTCGTTTCCCGTCCGAACCACTGCGTGCCGGAGAAATCGTCAGCTCTGGAACGCTCACGGCCGGACATCCGACCGACCGTGGCGATCTCTGGAAGGTCGAGGTCGAAGGGCTCGGGTTGCCGCCGCTGACACTGCGCCTTGAATGAAACGGCAGAACACTTCGGTCGGGTGCCCTTCGCTCAGCAAGGGCACCTTTCCGTCGAAATGACGTCCGTTGCCAGCCTTACCTGAGTTACTTCACAGCGTCTGCGGTTTTGTCGGCTGCTTTTTCGGTTCCTTTCGCGGTATCCTTCGCGGCCGTTTTGGTGGCGTGTCCGGTCTTTGTTGCTGCGGTCTTGGTCGCATCTCCGGTTTTGTCGGCTGCCTTTTCTGTGCCTTTCGCAGTGTCCTTGGCCGCTACTTTGGTGGTGTGACCCGTGTCTTTTGCCGCCTTATCCGTGGCATGAGCCGTGTCTTTTGCCGCTTTATCGACGTCGTGCACGACATCCTGCGCGAACACGAGCGTTCCCGAGCTGAGTACAGCAGCAGCAAGAATTGCTGCCAATTTGGATTTCATATGGCCTCCGTTGGATTTGATGGAAATGGCTTGGAGAGTATGAAGCATTCGACACGAAAAATGCAACATTGATCCGGCGACCTCGGCGACCTGGTACTTGCGGTCCTGAGTTGTCACTCAAGCTCTCCTTCCAGCGCGCTCAGCGTCTCGTTATCCACTTCCCACTTCTTGAGGATGGCAAAGATCGTCTTCGATGCAAATCCAGCGCGCGTGAGCTGGCGGAAGATCCGTGCGGTGTGCTTCTGATCTTTCGGTTTCACCAGACGCTTGCGCTTCAAGTATTCGCGCGCCTGTTTCTCATCACTTACTTCATCGTAGACGGCATGCACCGCTTTTTCGATGACCTCGCCGTGGACTCCCTTGGCCTTCAGGTCGGTGATCACGCGCCGCCGGCCAAGTTTTTCATTGTCGCGGCGGAAGGAAGAATACGCAGCCGCATATTGGGCATCGTTGAGGTAGCCGCGATCTTTCAGGCGGCGGATAACGAGTTCCATCAGCGTCTGTCCGTATTTCGTGTCGGCTTCGACGCGAGGCCGCAGCAGACGTTTCAACTCCGCCACTGAACGCATGCGTCGGGCAAGCGCTCCGACGGCGTACTCGTAGAGTTCGTTTTCGGACTCGATCTTTTTCGGGCGGCCAAAGGCCATGGCTAATAACAAGTTACCTTGCCCGCCGCGTTCCTGGCGAGAAAGTTTGAGCAAAGACACGTTACAACTTTTTACCTTCTTTGTGGTGACATCGGGAACTTCCCGGCGTCTATTTGCGTAGATATTCAAAGAATGAGGAAGTGAGTCATGCTTACCATCGATGTGGAAAAAACGGGCGATGTAGCGGTTGTGAGATGCGTTGGGCGGATCGTTCGCGGCGCTGGACTACGCACGCTTAAGAACGCGGTTCTTTCGGAGAAAAACGTCCGTATTGTGGTGATTGATTTGTCCGACGTTGAAACCCTGGATGCCGGTGGCTTGACTGCCCTGCTTTCTTTGCAGCAGTGGGCTCGGAACTGCAATGTTCAACTCAAGCTGGTGAATCCGTCGCATTTTGTCAACGAGGTGCTGACGCGCACTGGATTGAATCGTGTGTTTGAGATCTCAAAATTCGAGCACGCGCTTTTCGTTCTCAGCGCTCGGGACTGTCACCACGCAAAATATGCAGCGGCTTAGCTGCAACCCTCTTCACCGGGCCGGAACCTTCCCGTCGTTCGACTGTGGGGTTGACCGGCGAGGTTAGGTTCTGGCCCCCTCCGAAATAAAGAAAGGGCGCGCTCGGGCGCGCCCTGAAGTGTTTCAGGAGGATAAATCAGCGGCCACCGAAGCCGGTTTGTTGCATAGCGTTCTTGGAGATGTCGCTGGTAGATGAGATGCCCTGCATACGCAGCTTGAAGTCGTCTGCGTTGGAGGCGCTCTCCAGTGCGGTTTCGTAGTTGATCAGTCCTGCCTGAAACAAATCCCACAAAGATTGATCGAAGGTTTGCATGCCGTACTGCGAAGTTCCAGCGGAGATAGCATCGCGAACCGCGCGCGTTTTTTCCGGCACCAGAATGCATTCCCGGATGTAAGCGGTATTGATCATGACTTCGACAGCGGGCACGCGGCCGTCGCCATCGCAACGGCGAACCAGACGCTGGCTGATTACAGCGCGCAAAACAGCCGCAAGCTGCAGGCGAATCTGTTTTTGCTCCGGCGGCGGAAAGACCGCGATAATACGGTTGATGGTTTCGACCGCATCCAACGTATGCAACGTCGAGAAAACCATGTGGCCGGTTTCGGCGGCGTGTAGCGCGGTGCCGATGGTCTCAACGTCGCGCATTTCGCCGACCAGAATGACGTCGGGATCCTGACGGAGAGAAGCGCGCAGCGCCGCCGAGAACGTGGGCGTGTCTACTTCGATCTCGCGCTGGTTTACGTAGCCCTTCTTGTCGCGATGCAGGAATTCGATGGGGTCCTCGATGGTGATGATGTGTTCGGCGCGAGTGGAGTTAATACGGTCTACCATAGCCGCCAGGGTGGTTGACTTACCAGAGCCGGTGACGCCGGTGACGAGGATCAGGCCCCGCGGCATATCGCAGACCTGCTCCACGATCTTGGGCAAGTACAGTTCATCGAGCGCGCGGATCTTGGTTGGAATCACGCGCAGCACCAGTCCCACGTTGCCGCGCTGCTGAAAAACGTTCACACGGAAGCGGCCCAGTCCGGCTACGCCGTAGGCCATGTCGATTTCCGTGCTCTCCTTGAATTTCTGCTTTTGCCTCGCCGACATCATACTGAAGGCCATGGTGAGCATATCTTCCGCGCTGATACGCGGCTGGTCGGTGAGCGGGGTAAGTTCTCCATCAATCCGCAGGTGAGGATAATTGCCGACCTTCAGGTGCAAGTCGGAGGCGCGTCGCTCCATGGCGATGCGAAGTAGATCATCAATATTCATTCGGATAAGTCCCCAGGGATCAATTCGTATGATGAACCGAAATGTCGTCTAACCCAAGATGACCTAAGTAACGAAGAAATGCGCGTTTGGCCAGTGGCTGGGTGCGCGGGTCTGGGACGAACCTGGAGCAGCCCTAGAGGCGCTCCTCGCGGCAACCGGGCGATCCTCGGACCGGAAGCGGGAGCAGTGTCTCAATTTTCAGCGAGTTGAGGATTCCTCAGAAACGATCGGCTATCTCTGCGTGCTTTGCGGTTATTCTCGGCGATCTCGGCGTTTTAAGGTTTTGATGGGCGGCAGCAAATACAAAGTCTTAAATCGTAGAGGCCGCGGAGAATTACCCGCGGAGGGCCGCAGAGAAGTCCGGAACAAAACCGAGGCCCACCACCACACCCAGGATAGGATTGACTTAGTCCACAGACTTAGTCTATTTTAAAAATATTATGGACGTGAATATTCACGAGGCGAAAACCCACCTCTCCCGCCTTTTGCGACGTGTGGCGGCAGGAGAAGAAGTCACGATCGCCCGTGCGGGCGTTCCCGTGGCCAAGCTGATAGCGGCCGGCCCACGAAGCAAGTCGCGTCCCATGGGCATGGATGAGGGCAAGATCTGGATCGCGGAAGATTTCGATGCTCCGGATCCGGCGCTGGAGTCCCTTTTCTATGACGCGCCCGTGACCAGCGCTCCGGCTCGCAAGCGAAGGAAGAAGCGGTGACGTACCTGCTTGATACTGGCATCTGGCTTTGGAGCGTTGGCGAGCCGTCGCGAATCTCGCGCAAGGCGCGCGAGGTAATGGCCGATTCGCGGAACGACGTGTTTTTGTCCGCAGTCACTTCCTGGGAAGTTGCCATTAAGGCGGCGTCGGGCAAGCTGCGCCTTCCGGAACCGCCGGATTTGTATGTTCCACGGCGCATGGCAGCTCAGGGCCTTCGTCCGCTTGCTGTGTCTCACGAGCATGCTTTGGCGGTCTTCACGCTGCCTGCCCATCACCGTGATTCGTTTGACCGCCTGCTGATCGCACAAGCAAAAGTGGAGGAAATGACCCTCATTAGTGCCGACCACATCTTCGACCGATATCCGGTACAGCTGCTCTGGGCTGGGCAATGAAAAAGCCGCCCCACAGGGCGGCTTCCAAGTTGCTTCAAAGAATGATTAAGCAGCGGTCTCCTCCGGAGCTCCCTGCCACGGCTCATCGTAGCTGCCACCGTAAATCGACGGACACTTTGAGCCCATCGGACGGAGATAGGTAGCCAGTGCTCCACGGTGGTGGATGCTGTGATTGTTGAGGAACCCGAGATAAGAAACCGCCGGAAGATTGAAGACGCCCATAAAATCGATTGGGGTGGCAAGCTGTTCCGGGGTCAAGGCGCTCACTCTGGCTGCGGCGCGCTTGAAATTCTGGTCATACCAATCGACCAGTTCGGCCACGGTCTTGGGCTTGTCTTTTTCCTCAGGCGTTTCCATGGTGAACTTAAGGTCGGCGATTGCATCGAGGAATTGGACATCGCTGTTGGCCAGGTGCCACGCCAGCTCCCACGCTGTGCGCGCATTGGGATCGGGCTTGTACTGAGCTTTGGCATCGGGAATGGCGGCGATGACTTTCTTAGTGATTTCAAGTTCCCGAGTGACGCCGTCGAGCATGACTTCGCGAAAACCAGCTGCCATCTCGGGGGTGAGACCTTGCTGTGCAGTTGCCATGAGTTTCTCCTTGAGGGTGTTATGTTTGGTTGGACCGAAAAATCAAAGGGGCGCTGAGTTAGGCGCCCCTTCCAGAACCTCTTAAGAGCTGCCTACACACTCACTGGTTGCTTGCTGCCCACGGGCACCGGCGTTAGCCAACCGAACCGGTCGGCCTTTTCTCCGTGGACAATGCCATAAAATTCCTTCTGAATGGCTTTGGTCACGGTCCCGGCCACGCCTTTGCCCACGCTGATCTTGTCTACCGACCGAATCGGCGTGATCTCAGCGGCTGTGCCGGTCAGGAAGGCTTCCTCTGCGATGTAAAGGAGTTCGCGGGGTATTCCTTGCTCGACCACCGAGATCCCCAATTCGCGAGCGATTTGCAAAACTGAATCACGCGTAATTCCGGGCAGCACAGAGTTGCCCAGCGGCGCAGTCTGTAGAACGCCATTGCGCACGATAAAAACGTTCTCGCCCGAGCCCTCGCTGACGTATCCATTGGCGTCAAGCGCTATGCCCTCGACGTAACCGTTGATGATGGCTTCCATCTTGATCAGCTGCGAGTTCATGTAATTCGCACCTGACTTAGCCATGGCGGGCAGCGTGTTGGGTGCGATGCGAGTCCAGGACGAGACGCACACGTCCACGCCCTGCTCGGCGTCGCTCCCGAGATATTTTCCCCACGGATAATTACAGATAAAAACTTCGGTCGGCGAATTGAACGGATTGACCCCCGCCTCGCCGTAACCGCGGAGAATGATGGGGCGCATGTAGCACGGCCACACGCCATTGTTCTTCACCAGTTCGACCATCCCGGAGATCAGTTCGTCACGGGTGAAATCGACGTCGATCCGATAGATCTTGGCCGAATCCAGCAGCCGTTGAGTGTGTTCCTGCGCACGGAAAATAGCGGGACCGCTAGGCGGGGCGTAACATCGGATTCCCTCAAATACCGACGAACCGTAGTTGACCACGTGGGACATCACGTGGATCTGCGCATCATCCCAGGGAATGAGCTTGCCGTTGTGCCAGATTTTTTCCGTCTTCTGAATCGCCATGAGCACTCCTAAAGATTTGATTCACGCGTACCGCAGGGAGTTTCGTCGGTTAGATGCCAAAATTTCTTCCGTGGGCGGACCCGCCTGTTGGCAATCATGACAGGCAGCACGGTACACGCGGGAGGCGGGGTAAAGCAACCTACAGCGAATTATAACCCAGACCAAAAGAAGTTCACGACGTTTTTCCCATAGAGCATCGAGAATGGCTAAACGCGGCAACGCTAAGCCACACGAAACAGGGGTAGTAAGTCTTGTAACTTGGACTCTGAGGGACACGGCCAAGGATCGGCCTTCCGAGCGGCGATGGAGAATGCCGGTTGACTGTCGGCTGCGGCGGCAGGATAATGTCTCGCCCGCAGAGGAGGACCTTGTGAAGGGTTTTCCCCAGTTCCGTGGGACACCTTCTAACCTCCGATTCAATCCATCAGCCGCTCAACATGTATGCGGTGATGGCAAGCGCAGCCGGGGTAGGGATGCTCGCATTATCTCATCCAGCCGAGGCGAAAATCGTATCCACGCCAGCCCACACGCTGATCGACAGCGGTCAAACCGCCCCACTCGATCTGAACCACGATGGAAAGGCCGATTTCAGTTTCCAGAATTACTCCAACACCTTCGAAGGCAGTGAGCAGGGATTCTTCACCGTAATCACTGCCCAAGCTAAGAACGCGGTCGACGGAGAAGCCGTATACGACCGCGCGTTAGCCCTCAAGGCTGGGACTCGGGTTGGAGCAAAGGCGCGATTCATTTCTCTGCACTCCATTTCCATGGTCTCCGCTGACGCGGCCGAGAGATGCTTCCAAAATTGGAGCAACGTGAAGAATCGGTATCTCGGTCTGCGGTTTGTCGCTAAACAACAAACTCATTTCGGCGGCGAACAACAAAATCAGTGCCGTTCCCGGATGACTTGGGCAACGTCGCACAACCAAGTCCAGCGGCTCTCCGCGCACCCACACATCCACGGGCCAGTCTGGGGTTGTTAGCGACGGGAGCGCGTGCACTGTCGATCTGGAGGCTGGACGAGTCTGCAGGGTTTCCGCAAGAGACGGCGAGGAAGGGCCCTGGAATGGAACGGGAGCTCAATTTAGCGCTTTACCGCTATTTGTCTAACACGGGTTTGGCCGCTGTCGGCGTCAGGCCAGCCTCAACAACGCCCGGTAGCTCGTCCCCCTTAAAATACTGCCCTTTAGCTGCCCGCATCTCGGGCATCGCGGCGTAAGGCTTGCTGTAGTCGTTGGCAGCATTCCAGAAGAGAAAGCCGATTCCGCCGGCGTCTTTTGCAGTCTGCACTTGGACCTCGATGTACTTCGGCGAGTAGGTCTTAGTGCGCCAGCGGAAGGCCTGCAGCCACGGACGTATAACCACATCGCTGCCCTTGGTAATGAGCTCGAACCGCTTCATGGATTCGCCGATAAAGTGCTCAGGCGCGTCACCCGGATGCGCGATCCCGTCCATGCCGAAGAAGTGCGATGGATAGATCATCGGTGAAAGTACATCGCAATACTTTGCCATCTGTACAATGTCCTGCCCGGTATGCCCCAAATCGACAGGCCGTTGCCAGGCCATAATGCCAAACACATCCAGCGAAAGCAGCACGCCGGTGGGATGCAATTCGGCATAGGCATGTTTCAGGAAGTCAGCGATCACATCGGAACGATGCCAGGCGGGATGCTCCGTCTGGAATACGAAGCTCGCGTCTTTCTGATCCCCCTCAGCCGGGAAACGCACGTAATCGAATTGTACTTCGTCCACTCCAGACTCCGCAGCCTTCTTTGCCAGGGCAATATCGTATTCCTGAACCTTAGGTTGCGAGGGATCGGTCCATACCAGCTTCCCGTTCTCGCGCCAAGGTTGGCCGGTTTTGTGGGACTTCACCGCCAGCTCGGGATGCGTAACTACTAATCGCTCGTCGCGGAAGATCGCCACTCGCGCAATCGCATGCATACCCTGCGAGTGCAGGAAATGGGTGAACTTAGGAAGGTCATGAATCGCGATATGGTGCCCTCCGGCAAGCGGATGATCAAAGGGAATATTGACGCTGCCGTCGCTATCTTTGACATCGAAAACCACCGCATTCCCGCCCAACTCGCGCCAGCGTCGAATGATGCGGAGGCCGCGATCGCTGGCCGCCATCACTCCGGTTAAATACACGGCACGCACTTCAAAATCGCGCGGCACAGCGATGGTTTTTTCCACGATCGGCGCGGGCAGAATCCCCGGCACAATTAGCTCCTGGCCGGACTTCAGATACGTCCCTTGCGGATCCCCATTTGCCTTGCGGATGGCATCGGCCAATTCGCTCGAAGTCAGGTAGGATGTTTGCGCCAGAAAGCGATGGGCAACCAAGGGCACCGTGTCTCCGCGCTTCGTCACATACATAGCGCTACCTGGCGGGGCAATGCTAGTGACCAGGGCCGCTGGTTCCCCCGGCTTGACTGCACGCGGCACCGGGTTCGAGGTCCGCACGAGTTCAGGGCTCTGCCCGGACTGGGCGGCAGCTGCCGGTAGTTCGAACGCCAGTCTCCATGAAACGAATCCCAGAGCCAGACAAGACAAAACTATGATCAGAATTGAGCTAGAGCGGCGCAAGTTTTTCTCCGTCAAAACGCGTGTGGCGCTTTCTCCGGATGCTAGCGGGCAGCCAATTCCTGTGCTAGTTACGTCGGGCCAAGGCCGCAGAGGTAGATTCTGAGGCGCTCCCCCCTCCCTGGGAACTTCCTGCGTGCGAAAAGTATTTCCCTTTACATGATCTCCCCGTGCCACGTAGGTGTTCCTATGGACAGAAATGAGCATCTAAGTAGCGAAGGAATAAGCCATTGACAGTCTCCCTGGGATGGCGAGTCATTTGCACTAGGGGACGTTGCGGTGAGTGAGGGGTATCGACAAACAGCCCAGAGAGTGACAGAATTTGTCGCTCCCGAAGCAGGCAGAGCGACGCACTCTCCCAGGATCAACGGAAAGCCAGGAAAGGGAAATGCCCGGAATGAAAAACGTCCTTAACACAGTGCTTGATCCCACTCGCCGTAGTAGCGATGCCAGAGATTTTGACAACACCTTGCGGCGGAAAATTGTCGGCCAGGACGCTGCGCTTGAAAAAGTGGTCGAAATCTACCAGATGTTTCTGGCGGGATTGAATCCTCCGGGACGTCCGGTTGGAAATCTCCTGTTTCTGGGTCCCACCGGCTCGGGAAAAACCCGAGTTGTCGAGGCCATGTCCGAAACCTTGTTTGGCGACGCACGAGCCTGCATCAAGATTGATTGCGCAGAATTCCAGCACTCCCATGAGATCGCCAAGCTGATCGGTTCCCCCCCCGGATACCTGGGTCACCGCGAGACTCATCCGCTCCTTACCCAGGAAGCGCTCAACCAGTGGCACACGGAGAAGCTCAAGCTGTCGATCCTGCTGTTCGACGAAATCGAGAAAGCCTCCGATGCGCTCTGGCAGTTGCTGCTGGGAATTCTGGACAAGGCAACCTTGACCCTGGGCGACAATCGGCGTGTCGATCTCTCGCAATGCATCATTATTCTGACCTCGAACCTGGGGACCAGCGAGATGAGCAACCTCGTCGACGGCGGTATGGGTTTCAACCATAAGCCGAAGCTGGTGGACTCAAGCCTGGACGACAAAATTGATCGCACCGCGCTCGAAGCCGCCCGGCGCAAGTTCACGCCCGAGTTCATGAACCGCATCGACAAGGTGGTAGTTTTCAAAACTCTCCGGCCGGAACACCTCGAGCAAATCCTCGACATTGAGCTGGGCATGGTGCAGCAGCGTATTCTGATGGCCTCGGCCGCAAACCAGTTTGTGTTCAACTGCACTCCGAAGGTGAAGAGTTTCCTGCTGTACGAGGGCACGGATCCGAAATACGGAGCGCGGCACTTGAAGCGGGCGATTGAACGTCATCTGGTGTTCCCCTTGGCCAATCTGGTGGCCACCGGTCAGGTCAGACTAGGAGACTTCATTCGCGTCGACATGGCTGCCGAAGGTGCGCTGACGTTTGTGAAAGAAGCGGAAGGCGCGATGGTGCCCATGCTCATGGAGCGTTACGGCGCAGCCGCAGGAATGCCTCCCATGGCGGCACGCACCGCGCGCACGATTGGGCGCCGCGAATTCGGAGCCACGCCAACTGCTGACACAAAGTAGTTTTGCTGTAGTCCGGACAAGAAAAGAGCGCCGCTAACCCGCGGCGCTTTTTTCTCTGCGCCATTTTATTGAGTGAACGATCGTGCCTGGGTCGGTTCCGGCCGATCGGAATGCGCTCCGTTGTCACAGTTCTTCAGTAGCTGCGCGTAGTAAGCTTTAGCCTTTTCAGACGGGTGCGACAGTTCGGCTGCCCGGCCAGCTCCGGCCAGCCCGTTAAACCGATTGGGATCGGTCTTCATGGATTTCTCATATTCGGCCAGCGCTTGTTCTGGCCGTCCCATTTCCAGCAGCATGTCGGCGAGCCTTTCGCGCGCGGGTAGTTCGACTTCGCCTTTGCCTTTGGCATCCTGTTTGTCCGCGACGGCGCCCCGTCCAGCGCATTTATCGCCTTGGCGATGTGGGGAGGATCCTGGATTTGCGCTCGGGCGTTGTCTTCACAGAGGCCGCAAGGCCACGCAAGGCATTAGACAGGTTTAAGATCACAGCTGGCGGGCGGTTGGGACCTGTTTCCGACGGAATGCTAGGCGACTCGAAGCTTTCTCCCTATCCGCCTTGCTTCAATTCCAGCAGCACCTGCCGCGCGATCTCTTTCAGCGTTTCAAACACGCCGTTCCCTTGGAAGGCGATCGCTTCCATCACCGGTTCGTCCTTTCGGCGCAACTCTTTGGCCAGAGCATCCACTGGCAGGACGTTGGGTAGATCGCGTTTGTTCAACTGCAGCACGTAAGGAATCTTCTTGAAGTCGTAGCCATGTTCTTTGAGGTTGTCCATCAGATTGTCCAGCGCCTCAACGTTGGCGTCCATACGCTCTTGCTGAGAATCGGCGACAAAGACAATGCCGTCCACTCCACGCAGGATCAACTTGCGGCTGGCGTCGTAGAAGACCTGCCCGGGAACAGTATAAAGGTGAATACGGGTTTTGAACCCGCGCACCGAGCCCAGATCCAAGGGCAGGAAGTCGAAGAAGAGTGTTCGATCCGTCTCCGTAGCCAGCGAGATCATCTTCCCCTTCTGCTGTTCAGCAGTTTTCTGGAAGATGTACTGGAGATTCGTAGTTTTGCCGCCCAACCCGGCGCCGTAGTACACGATCTTGCAATTAATCTCGCGGGCTGCAAAGTTGATGAAACTCAAAGACTTTCCTCAAGACACGCGGCAGGCGCCAAAAGTCCAAAGCGCCTCCACCTGTAGTTTTGGCTTGGTACTGCTGGTTTTATACCACAGAGCGGGACTCTACCGGCAGGTTACCCTGGTTACTAGCGTGACCCTTAGGTCTCGAGGGGGTGACACTGGCCGCTCTCAACGGCTCACTGGCAAAGGATAATATCCGGCCTTTGCAAACACCAGCACGCAGGGACGCAGGTCGGATGATTTACAGCCCGGACGACCAACCTTGACTTCGATCTCCCGATAGGTACTGCTGGGAGTGGCTGCGCTGGCGTAGCCTAGGGTGTACTGGTTGCGGGCATCGCCAATGGCACGCTGATAAGCGTTTTCAATCGCATCCTTGGAATACTCGCTAAGAATCTCGCCGCCGGTTGCGTTCGCGTACCTGGGCAAAATGTTGCCATAGGCCTGCCCAGGGATATGCAACTTTTCCACCTGCTTGTAACCTGGTATCGCCGAGCCGCCCACACCGATGCCGTACACCAAAATCCCATTCGAAAGCAGTACCTTCAATACATCGCCATAGCTGGCATTGCTACGGTATTCGCGGCCGTCACCGATGACGAATATGATTTTACGGCGTCCCTTCTGACGCGTGCTGAGATCCATTGCCGCAGTCAAAATGGCGTCGTTGAGTACGCGAGCCTGCTTTGCAGGCGAAATTGGGGGGGGTGCGCTGCGCTCGACTGGAATGTTATTGATCGTTGGTCCTTCGGGGCCCAAAGGTCCGCCCAGCACAGGGACTCCGTTATTCTCGCCATGGTAGGTTTTCATCTGGTTCAACACTGCGTCCAATCTCTTGCCCACGGCGCCGAAGTCGGCCATTCTACCGACCGTCGTGCTGTAGCTGTAAATCGCTACCTCATCGAACTGGCTGAACGCTCCCTCCAAAGCCCCAAAGGTTTGATTGACCTTCTGTACGTTTACGTCGGGCATACCTAAATCAAAGATTACTGCGGCCGAGATCGCCAGGGGATCGCTGGTAAAGAAGTTCAGGACACGCTTGTTGCCGTCCTCATACACGGAGAAATCCTTCGGCAGTAATCCGTTGACCAGACGCCCCGAATCGTCCGTTACCCTTACCGGCACGATTACTTCGTTAACATTCACCGAAAGCTTGTACAGTTCGGCCTGTGGGCTTCCCTCGTCGGGTGCCGCGCTGCCCTCGGGAACTGTCTTTACTTCAAGTGGATGCGGAGGCGGGTTCGACGCGTCCTCTGCTGGGGCTGGAGCCGGTTTGGTGGACGACGGCGGCATTTGGTTTCCCGAAGGCGGTTGCTCTGGCGTGGGTGCCTCGCTCGGAGGCTGGGTTTGGGTTTCGACTGGTGGAGTGCTAGGAAATGGCTGGGGAGGCCGGCTGGCCGAAGGCGCGTCGGGAATGTCCGGCTTAGGCTGCGTCGGCTGTTGAGCCGCCGCGATCCCCAATGTAAGGAAAAACAAGAAGGTTGCCATCCCTGCTGCCCACCGGATACCCGTCATTCCAAGCACTGTGGAAACCCTCCGCCTCACGGCAAACTGGCCACTAATTCGGATGCCAAGACTCGTCAATTGGTGCATCTAACCCTAAAAGGATAGACTAACAAAAATATCGAGAGAATACTTCCATGCCCAAAGCCTGCTCACTACCGGTCTTGCGTGCCATGCTACTCGTGTTTTTGTTCGCGGGTTCTTCAGCCGCCAGCGCCCAGCAATCAGCTTCTTCCCCCGATAATAGGCCCGACCAGAATCGGCAGGATCAAGACCAGGAGCAGTCGGCTGCGACGCTGAAGGTCAACGTCAATGTTGTCCAGCTCTTCTTCAATGTCAAGGACAAAAGAGGAGCATTAATCCCCAGCCTCACCAAGAATGATTTCCAGATTCTGGAAGACGGCAAGCCGCAAACCATAAAGTACTTTGCGGCCGAGTCGAACCTCCCGCTTACGCTCGGGATTTTGATCGATTCCAGTGGCAGCCAGGCCCGCGTGCTCGACATGGAAAAGCAAGTGGGTGGCGAGTTTCTTAATCAGATTCTGCGTGAGAAAGACCTAGCCTTCGTTATCGACTTCGATGTGAACGTTGAACTATTGCAGGATTTCACCAGTTCCACTCGTTTGCTGAAGGCCGCTTTAAACAGCGCCCGCATCAACACCGCTGGCGGAAGCGGCACGGGCATTCCGGGTCTTGGTGGAGGTACGGTTCCTACGCAGGGCGCTCCCCGGGGCACATTGCTTTATGACGCCGTGTACCTGGCATCGCACGATGAATTAGCCCAGCAAGTCGGTCGCAAGGCCATGATCCTGCTGACTGATGGCCAGGACGAAGGCAGCCAGCTCAAGATCAAAGATGCCATAGAAGCCGCCCAGAAGTCCGACAGTATCGTCTACGTATTGCTTTGTGCGGACCGCGGTTTTTACGGTGGTTTTGGCGGCTACTCTGGTGAAGGTGAGATGAAGAAGCTGACGCAGGAAACCGGAGGACGCGTCATTGAAGTTGGAAATAAATATGAAAAGCTGAAAGAGGGCTTCGACCAGATCGCCAACGAACTGCGCAGCCAGTACAACATCGGCTACACACCCACGAATGCGGCTCTCGACGGCACTTTCCGCAAAGTGGAAATCCACGCCACCAACAAAGACTACAAAATCCAATCCCGCGCGGGATACTACGCTATTCCCAAACGCGACTGACCGCACTGAAGCTAAGCGCAGAAGTTACGTGCGAGCTTTTTTACTTGCAGCTGTTTCGGAGGAGCTTTTCACCAGACAGATTGCCGACACTGTCGAACCGCAATGGGCCGAACGGCAATTCACCGTCGTGCTACGGACCGTGAAAATTGTGGATCACCTGATATTGCCAACCGGTGGATGTCTGCTTGATCTCGAAAACCGCGGCGCACAGCTCGGGACACTGACTTCCGCCCGAGATCCCGCGGTCCGTTAGAAGCCTCCATCAGGGCCAATGATCGGCCCGGAGTTGGGATATTCCGCTGGCTTTGCGAAGAAATTGTGCAACACGGTGAATTGGCTTGCGAACGCGTTGGCGGTTAAACAGAGAACATGCCGGTTAGAATCGCGAGCTTTTCAGGGCCTGATGGTGCGGAGCCCATGGGATCCTGTTCGATTCCGCCGGAAATGTGTTCGGGGCAGTCGATGGCGGCACAACGAGTTGCGGTTGCGGCGTTTTGTTTAAGCTGGTTCCCGGTTCTGGCAGTTGGACCGAAACCGTGCTCTACACATTCAACGGAACGACCGACGGAGAATTTCCCAATCCCGTGATACGGGATGGCGCAGGCCATCGGTTCGGTACGGCGGTCGACGGCAGCTCCCACAATTTCGCGACGATTTTTAGGCTTACACCGTAGCTTTTAGGGTGGCCTATTCCTCCTGCGAAAGGTGGGATAGGTGGCAGAGGCCGCCGGTGCCAGGTTCCGGCCTCTGACCATCGCGCCAGCGGCTTAGCAACGTATCATCCTGTCCTTCACCCTGATCACGAACTTCAGTCCCGACCAGACCTTATTCAGCGCGCACACCTTCACATCCACCAGTCCCGCCTCCAACCCAATTTTTCGCACTTCATTCTCGTTGAGGTCGGTAGCCACGCCAGAGGCCTTCTTCGGCCAACTGATCCACAACATCCCCGCGGGTGCCAGTTGCTTTGCGTGGCTTCGAAAGCGTTTCTTCAGCTCTCCCGCGGTCTTTACGAAGATCATCGCGAAATCAACCGGCTCACCCTTGGCGACGCTACAACTGGCCAGAACACTCTTCAACTCGCCCTGCACATCCGGCGGCACATCGCGCAAGGCTACGCGGAACTGTGGTTTGATGCCGAGCTTTTGGGGCAAGGGAGTGCCAGAGTATCCGGCCATGCGATGACCTATTGCGATGGCGCGTAATACCCGTGTCGGCTGCGTACACGCAGGCCTTTTTGACCCACGGGCTGGATGTCGACGCTGCGATAGCGTCCGTCGGCGATGAAGTCGGCAGGTTTATACGCGATCGCATACTGGCTGCGCAGTTCTTCCTGAATCGCAGCGAATGCGTTAGCCACCTCGTTGATCTGGAAGGGAACGTAGGCGCGTCCGCCGGTCGCGTCGGCAATGCGTTCCAGTACTTTATCGCCGTGGTGGCCCGCGCCGCTCAGGTTCGTGCTGATGGTGTAGACAATCACGTCGGCCCGTTGCGCCATCTCGATGGCTTCTTCGCGCGTCACATGGCTTTGGTTGTCGTCACCGTCGCTCAGCAGAATGATCGCGCGCCGCACCGGTCCGGTGTGTTGCGCCTTCATGAGTTTGTCACGGCAAGCAAAATATAGCGCGTCGTACATCGCGGTGCCGCCGCCCGGGCGCAGCGAGCGCACTCCGATCGAGAGTTTTTCCGTGTTGTCGGTGAAATCTTGTGTGACTTCCGGAGTCACATCGAAGCCGATGACGAAAGCCTCGTCGTACCTGGGACGTATCGTCTGATTCAGAAATTCCGTGGCCGCTTCCTGCTCGAACTTGAAACGGTCGCGCACAGAATTGCTGGCGTCGACCAGCAGTCCAACTTCCAGAGGTAGATTGGTCTCGGCGTGAAAGCTGCGGATATCCGGTGCCGGCTTATTGTCATCGACTACCTTGAAATCTTCTTTTTTTAAATCTCTGACGTAGCGACCGTGTTTATCGGTAACTGTGAAAACGACGTTCACTTCGTTTACGGTGTGGCGAATCGTCGTAAGCGAGTCATCGTCCGATGAGTTGCCTCCGGCAGGTAAGGTGGAGGTCGAAGGTGTCCCCGCTTTGGGCGGTTGATTCTGTGCAGCATCACCCGCAGGTTGCTGGGCAGGCGGGACCGCGGCAGGCTTGGTGGGGTCGGCTGGTACTGGCGATTGTGGAGCCGCCTGTTGCGGTGGCGGAGCGGTCTGTTGCGCAGCCGGAGGAGCAGCCTTCTGCGACCTTCTCGGTTGGGAAGCGGAGGGTGCCGAAGGCAGTTCTGCTTGCCCCGCGTCCTGCGCCTCCAGCAGGAGCAGGCCAAAGCTACCCAGAAATAAAACGCCGAGAAATAGACGGGCGGTGCGGAACTTCATGAGTTTCCCCAATTATAGCTGCAAATCAAAGACTCAAGCCGCTGCCGGATTTCGCACCAACGTACATTGGCCCCCTACGCGCCGCCGTCGGATTGCCACCACGACGTCTATTTCCCCCCGATCTTGCCCCGAATAACTACGACCGACGCCGCCGGTAAATCGTACAGGGCATCCTTCCCGCCACTTTGCCGGGAGTGCATGACGGGTCCGTCCGGATCCGCCGTGCCCTTCGTGGTCGCTACCACGGGCTGCTCCCCTGCATGTTCCGAATGCGCCATAAAACGGGTCTCTGCCGGATGCCATTGATATTGATTTTTTCCAAAGGTTGAGATCTCAACCGGACCGGATAAAAAGCTTGCGCCCTGCGAGGTTTGATCCTGAAACAGGATTCGCACGCGGTGCGCATTTTGCTGATCACGATTAACGGCCATGACCGACCATTGCCCGTCCGGACGTTTCACCGCGTAAGCCGTTACCAGCGCATGACCCGCACCATCATCGACGTCACCTTTCGCGGGAAACACCCGGTGTTCCCCCGAGCCCGGCTGCACCCATTCGAGATTGATCAGCTGCGAGACAAAGAATTGAGACAGAGGCTGTTGAATCTGGTAGTTGATATCAACCGTAAACATGCCAAACGTTCCTGGCGAATCGTTGCAGCCGTGTTCCATCTGCAGCGGCAAATAGTGAAAGTAATAAACCCCGTTCCCGCCCGAGTTCAAGAACGATCCGATGTAGTCGGCCAGCCACACCCCCGCGAACATGTCCATGTAGGTTTCACTCGCGGCGGACGAAAGGTTAGACTCGGTGATGAACACGGGAAGATTCGCCGGCACACCGTCTTCCCGCCAGACCTGCATAATGCGGTTCACCAGGTCGGGCTCGTCATAAAGGGTGCCCCACGGAGTTTTACAACCGTCATAGGGATAGTGCTCGAAGGAGAAGAATGCGAGATCATTCATCCGCCCGTGTTGTCTGAGGTAATCTAGAAACCGCCCCAACCACGAGACTTTGCCATTGGCATCGGGCCACACTTCAATATCCTTATTCACTCCCTGGAAGGATGGCCCACCTAGCTTGAGACCAGGGTCGACACGGTGCAAAGCCGTAGCCCATTGCAGGTAGAGCGCACCATAGTCCTCCGGCACCATGAATTGCCCGTCCGACTCTTCGCCCATTTCAACGTACGAAATTGGATAGTTACGTTTCTTGAGGTATTCGATCTCTGCAACGGCGTTCTCAGGAGTGTCATACAGAAGCGCGACTGGCATCATCGCTGGCAAGCCCCGCGTGACTCCACTGGTATAGAAGATGTCGAATCCCACCTGTGCCTGCAACGTGGTCAGCAGATCAGAAGGCTCATGCCACGGATCCACCGAAGAACAGTAAGTAGCTGTCTGTTCCTGATCGGGCGTGTGTCGGAGAATGTCGTGGAAGGCTCCATCCGCCGTCGTCGTTCCGAGATAGAGTTCGCTGATCGCGTAGCCCACACAGTTTCTCGGGTCGGCGATTTTTGGATCGGCTGATTGGTGAGAATCGCAGGTGTTCGACGACTCGGACATCAGCATTCGCACGAAATGGATGGGCATTGGGTTGTCGGACAATCGGATAGTTTCAGTGCCGCCTTTCCCGCTCGTAATCGTGCCATGCGGAAACGTCTCCCACACGCCTTTGGTTTGAGCCTTGATGGGATCGTCGCCTGTCCAATACTGCACCATGTAGTGCGTCGCGTATGGATTCGCCCATGCGATGCGAATACTGTCCACCATCTGATTTTGCGTCAGGTCGAGAATCACCCACTGGGGATGAAGGGAATCACTCTCTCCGGTGAAGCGTTGGGTGAGGTACGGACTGCTTTTCCAATACGTATTCAAATCGCCATCAGTAAGCCGCGAAAAACCTGCGTTCCCGGTTCCGTCGTTGCGAGTGGTCCCGCGGTGAGGCAGCGAATATCCGTAGGAGTAACGAATGATCTCGGTTGGCGTGGCCGAACCTGTGAAGTAACCCTTTCCACGTTGATCGCTCCACGTTCCTTGCGGATTCCAGTGCCACGCCTCCATCGCAAGCTCAGTATTCTGGCGATAGGTCACGGGCTGCCAGCCCGAAGCAAACACCTTGTCCAGAGTAGGCTGAAGCAAATCATGATCGATTGCTGCTGCCGGAATGCGATCCACCCCCGCGCCGAGGGTCTCATTCGGCACAAACCGGTTCGTCGAGTGTGCGGGCGTTACGTCGACTTGGATCGTCTGTGCTGCACACATGGCAAAAAGAAAGAGGCATTGGACCAGCAACCCGACCAGCGGTATCCGATTCCTCAAGACTTGCTCCTTAAAACGTTTCAGTAAAGGCATGGCTGCTGATTGTAAATGAAATCCAACGAGGGGGATGCTTAATCGGACATCTTGTGCTGCGCGGAGGTCAGGAACGTTGGTAATTTGCTCGCAACCGCTTTAGCTCACTACGCTCGAGGTTGATCTACTCAACGAGGGACTCATGCGATCAAAAAGATGGTTGCACATCTGTCTGGCAGTGATTTTCTCCCTTTCGGGCAGGGCGCTGGCGGTCATGGCAAACACGACAACGACGATAACCAAGGAAGACAGTATTACAGCCAACACGACCGCGACGAGATGCGCGGCTGGTATCACGGCCAGGATGATGATCGTTTGCCACCCGGGCTAGCCAAGAAAGATCAATTACCTCCCGGACTTGAAAAAGCAACTACGAGTGCGTGGAACTCTACCCCCAGGATTGCGCAAGAAGATGATGCCGTGTCCGGAGGAATTGGCGCGGCGTCTGCCGCCGCCTCCCGAGGGTTACCAGAACTTTGTCATTGGCGGCTGCGTCGCACTCGTGAATCCGCACACCTATTTGGTGCTGGATATCTTTCACTTGGAACTGTAGAGAAATTGCAGGAAGGTGGATTCTGTCCTGCGATTTAGCTCGCCTCGATTTTGTTTATAAAGCCTTGCAACTCTTCCGGCAACGGCCGCTCAAATGACAATGCCACGCCGCTCCGAGGATGCTGCAACTGCAGTGCAGCCGCATGCAGGAAATTTCTCGGTAGAGAAATGCTAGCGTCGTTTCTTGTGCTCATCTCGCGGGACGCCCCGTACAGCGTATCGCCCACGACGGGATGCCGCAGCGAAGCCAGATGCACGCGGATCTGGTGAGTCCGCCCGGTATCGATCCCCAGTTCCAGCAGCGTGAACTTTCCATACTTCGAATCAATCCGCTTTTGCACCGTGTAGTGCGTGATCGCTTCTCTCCCGCCGGAACGCTTGGTAGTCATGCGGGTCCGCCGCACCCGGTCGCGGCTGATGCTGCTGCTGATCGTTCCCCGATCCTGCTTGACCCATCCGTGCACCAACGCGATATAAGTTTTCTTGACTACGCGCCGTGCGAACTGCGCCGCCAGCTTGCGATGGGCCTCGTCATTTTTCGCAATCACGATCAGCCCGCTTGTGGCCTTGTCCAGACGGTGCACAATTCCTGGCCGCAACTCTCCACCGACACCCGAGAGCTCCCCGAACCGGTGCAGCAACGCATTCACCAGCGTGCCCCGATTGCGCTCGTCCTCGGTGGCACCCGCTCCTGCATGCACCATCATCCCAGCAGCCTTGTTCACCACCGCCAAATCGTCGTCCTCGTAAACGATGTCCAGCGGGATTTCCTCAGCCATAGCCCGCAGCGGAGTAGATTTCACCTCACCGAGAATCGCAATCCGCTCTCCACCTCGCAAGCGCAGCGAAGCTTTCGCCGGATGATCGTTGACCAGCACTTTCTCTTGGTTGATCAATTGTTGGACGCGAGCCCGGCTGGTGTCGACAATCTGGCTGACTAGGAACTGATCCAGCCGCTTGCCGGCATCCTCGACCGTCGCAACCAGAATTTTAGGGAACGTGTCCACGCGCAGCGGAAGTAGTGCACGCCAAGAATACCGCGACTATCAGCACTGCGGGCACAAA
>Ga0210401_10002254_pt1 | contig 21541 bp, 19 predicted proteins | sample IncBWH32MmetaG_FD_150866 | JGI IMG/M metagenome (GOLD analysis project Ga0210401, IMG submission 150866) | Forest soil microbial communities from Barre Woods Harvard Forest LTER site, Petersham, Massachusetts, United States - Inc-BW-H-32-M | ecosystem: Environmental > Terrestrial > Soil >... | reverse complement strand
AGGTGCCGAGGCGAGAAAACGGGCATAGGCGTCGGCGTCCGGCGGCGTGAAGCGTTCCGCAAGCGGGTTCCGGCGGCGGTGCTTCGTTCCGATGTCCGCCAACAGCTCGTCGAAATGCCGGTAGTGATAGGGCGCGACGCAGAGCCCGCCATAGACGCCGGCCGCCGGCCGTTCCACTCGCTTGAAGTGCAGCATCATCGCGATGTTCTCGCGCATCTCGCGCTCGGAAGGCTGTTGCGCGAGTTGGCCGTCGGCATAGCGCACCAGCCAGTTCGCTGCCAGTTCGGCTGACAGCACCGTGCAGAACGAGGAATTGAAGCCGACAAAGCCCAGGTCAGGCAGGTCCGGGTTGGCGATCAGGCGGTAGAGGCGATATTGCCCGTCCGGATCGACGAGCTTTTTGCGATGGGCTTCGGGGAGGAACGGCACCCCGAGCTTGTAGCCGATCGCAAGCACCGCGACATCGGTCTGGACCCGCTCACCGCCGCTCATCATGATGCTGTTGCCATCGTAATGATCGAAGGTGCCGCGGATCGCCTTGATGCGGCCATCCGCCACCATCGGGAAGAAATCTGGCGTGGCGATCGGGACCGAGCAGTTCACCCCGTCCTCGATCCGCTCCTTCGGCACCATGCCGCATTTCGCCAGCTTCAACTGCGCCTTCAGCAGGCTTTCCAGGCCGCGCCAATTGGCCCAGACGAAAGGCTTTGCGATCGCGTGCGCAAGCCGCGACAACGGTCCGATGCCCCAGCCCGGAAACATCTGCTCCTGGGCACGGATGTAGAGAATGCGTTTGAAGTTGACCAATCCGCCAACGAAATAGGGGATGCGCCAGACCGGCTCGCGATAAACGATGGTGACTGCGCGCGCACCAGACTTGACGGCGTTGACCGCGATATCGGTGGCCGATTTCGAGCCGCCGAGCACGACGACGTTTTTTCCTTTGGCCAGCGCAGCATCATTGTATGTCGACGAGTGCAGGATCTGGCCGCCTTGCGCCTTGAAGGCCTCCTCGCCGGGCAGGTTCAAGCGTTGCGGCTCGTTGAACTGGCCGGTGCAGATGGCCACGAAGTCGAAATCCTCGCGCCTCGTGCTGCCGTCCGGCTGCCTGACATCGAGCATCCACCCCGGCTTGCGGTCGGCGCGGCGCTCCATCGCGATCACGGCGGTGTTCAGCCGCAGCATGCGATCGAGCCCATGGCTCTTGGCATAGTCGGCAAGATAGGCGTGGACCTGCGGCCCCTTGGGCCATTCCGGATAGGACGCCGGCATCGGCTTATCGGTGTAGCGATAGAGATCTTTCGGGCTCTGCGTCTGCACGTCGGGATAGGAGCGTGCCGGCTCCCAGACGCCACCGAGATCGACGCTCTTCTCAATGATCGCAACCCGGTGGCCCCGTGCGGAAAAGGCTTTTGCCGCGGCGAGCCCCGAGACACCAGCACCAACAACGCAAACATGCTTCTGACTGACCATGGGACCCTCCGCAGTTCGAAGAAGCAGCAAGACGTGCGACCGCGCGCGCATGCCCTGCGACGGCGCCCGCGATGAAGAGGTTGCTTGCCGACCTTTGGGCTACTCGTTGGCCTCGGGCGGCAGGAAATCCACCTCATGCTCGGCCGAGATTCTTACCACCTCGGCGGGGTCGGTGAGGTTGTGCAGCCGGTTGAACAGCGCCTCCAGCTTCTGCATCGGCGAGACCCAGAACAGCGCGCGGGCCGGCTTGTCGGATTTGTTGAAGTAGCCATGCGGAATACCGCGCGGCATCCGCACGAGGTCGCCGGCCTTGGCCTCGACCCAGACGCCGTCGAGCTTGAGGCTGAGCACGCCCTCCTGGACCAGGATGAACTCATCCTGGGTTGGATGGACATGGACGGGTACGTGTTGGCCGGGCTCGCTGTTGGTCTCGAACGCGAAGGTCGAATCGGTGATCGCCTTCGGAAAATAGACCTGGCCGAGGATGTTCCAGCTCTTGCCGGCATAGCCGGTCCCCGCCGTGGTGATGCCCTTCTCAAGTGTCGTCATGGCCTTGCCTCCCTGGTTGCTCGCGAAAGAGCATCGGGCGATCCGAAAGCCTTGTCTATCCGGAAAACGAATCCGCTCGACCTGGACTGCCGATTATTATAGGCTTCAAATAATTCTGCGGAAAGCAATGGCGCCGATGTCCTCTGCCGCTTCGGGAGCAGATCGCGATCGTGGGACGCAAGCCGCGGTTCGGCTCGCAGAGTTTTTTCGCGTCGCAACAAGCGACGTCGACCAGGCAGCTGAACAGGTTGGGCGCATCTTCTGTCCGCATGACCTGAGGCCGCTTTGCAAGACCGCAGAGGGTTTTTACGCCACGCATAATTGCGCCGCGTTCGACGGATTCTCCATCAACTATGTGGCCTATGGCGGATCGGTCGCGATCAATCCCGGCTGTCTCGAACGCTTCTTCCTGGTGCAGCTTCCGCTTTCCGGATCGACGCGGATTCGCACGGGCTCCCGCGAATTCGCAACCGATCCGGACGCCACCGCGTCGCTGCTCTCGCCGACGCTTCCAACCCGTATGGTCTGGGAAGATTGCGCGCAGCTGATCCTGCTGTTGGATCGGCGCGTGGTCGAGCAGCGCGCCGCGGCGCTCTCGGGCAAATCCGTGCGTCCGGTCGAGTTCAACCCCGCCATCGATCTCACCGCGCCGTCCGCGCGTGCGTTACAGGCAAGCATGCACGGACTCGTCGACCTCGCCGAAGGCCTAGGGGCTGGCCACCGCGTGTCAGCGGTCGCGGCCGCCGATTGGCGCGAGGGCCTGCTTGACCTGCTTCTTACCCGGCAGCAGCATGACCTCTCCGAGGCGATCAGGACATTTTCGGGCCAGGCTGAGACGCTGCCGCGCACGCTGATGCGGGCGCGGGACTGCCTCCAGGCATACGCCACCGAGCCACTTGACATGGAGCGGCTTGCGCAGGCCGCCGGCATCGGCATCCGCGCGCTTCAACTCGGCTTCCAGCGGCATTTTGGTACGTCGATCTCGGACATGCTGCTGGATATTCGTCTGGCGGAGCTCAACGCAAAGCTCATGGCGGCGTCGCCCGATGCGCGGATCATCGATATCGCGTTCGACCTTGGCTTCACCCATCTCGGCCGGATGGCCGGCGCTTATCGGCAGAAGTTCGGCGAGGCGCCATCGGCGACACTGCGGCGGCTGCACTGAGCGGGTCGTCGCCGCGCGTCACGCATTGACGTGCACGAAATCCCGCAAGAGCGGATAGATCTCGTTGTTCCACTTCTTGCCGCTGAACACGCCGTAATGGCCGACGCCGGCCTGCATGTGGTGCACGCGGCGGTAAGCGCGCACGCCGGTGCAGAGATCCTGCGCCGCCAACGTCTGGCCGAGCGAGCAGATATCGTCTTTCTCGCCTTCCACGGTCATCAGGCCCATCCGCTTGATCGCTGCCGGGTTCACAGGCCGTCCGCGAAAGGTCAGCCTGCCCTGCGGCAGGAGGTGGTCCTGGAACACGTCGCGGATGGTCTCGATATAAAACTCTGCGGTGAGGTCCATGACCGCGAAATATTCGTCATAGAACGTCTTGATGGCCGTGGCCTTTGCCGTGTCGCCCTTCACCAGGTGATTGTGCAGATCGAGATGCTGCTTGATGTGGCGTTCGAGATTCATCGACACGAAGGCGGTGAGCTGCACGAAGCCGGGATAGACCTTGCGGAACGCGCCCTTGCACTGCACCGGCACGTAGCTGATCAGATTGTCCTCGAACCATTTCAGCGGCTTGCTCTTGGCGAATTCGTTGACCTTGGTCGGCGTGATCCTCGTGTCGATCGGGCCGGCCATCAGCGTCAGCGTGGCCGGGCGGGAGGGGTGGTTGTCCTCCGACATGACCGCAGTTGCGGCCAGCGCGGACACCGAGGGCTGGCAGATCGCGACCATGTGGGGCCGTGGGCCGAGCTGGCCGAGAAAGGTGATGAGGTGCTCGGTATAGTCGTCGAGCCCGAACCGGCCGCGATCGGGCGGGATGTCCCGCGGATTATGCCAGTCGGTGATATACACGTCGTGGTCCTGCAGCAGCGTCGTCACCGTGCCGCGCAGCAGTGTGGCGAAATGGCCGGACATCGGCGCCACCAGCAGGATCCGCGGCTGCTCGGGTGCGTCTTCTTTCTTGAAATGCAGGAGCGAGCCGAATGGTGTCGCGTAGGCGACCTCCTCGGTCACCTGAAGCTCGCGGTTTCCGACCCGGACGCTGTCGATGCCGTAAGCCGGCCGGGCATAGGTCAGTGCGGAGCGTGAGATCAGTTCCAGCGCCGCCGCGAGCCGCGCCAGAAACCGGTCGGGAACCCCCGGAGGAACGAGGTTGAGATATCGGAGGGTCGAGGCAGCTCCGGTCCGCCAGGGCTCCGTCAGGTCGACGTGGTTCTGATAGGCTTGATACAACATGGACATCATTTCAAAGGCCGCCCCTTGGGCCTTCCCATGCAATATCGACGCCAAGGGATAGCCTCCCTGCCTCTCAAATTGGCACATTGCTTGCTGCGTAAACGAGGGAAATGGGGGCATACTGGCGCACCGCCGGCTGGCGGGCGTGCCCGGCTCGAGGAGGCCGAATGGCGAAAGCGACACTGACCATCAGCAGCAAGAACTACTCCTCGTGGTCGCTCCGGGGCTGGCTCCTGGCCAGGTTCTCCGGGCTCGAGTTCGAGGAGGTTGTCACCGCGCCGGATGATCCCTCCGCGCGGGCGGAAATCCTGCTGCTGTCGCCGACCATCCTGGTGCCGTGCCTGCGGCACGACGGCGCGACCATCTGGGACACGCTGGCGATTGCCGAATATCTCAACGAAGCGATGCCGCAGGCCGGCCTGTTGCCGGCGGACCGCATTCACCGGGCGCATTGCCGCTCGATCTGCGGGGAGATTCATTCGGGCTTCACGACGCTGCGGGCCTCGCTGCCAGTGAACCTGAAAGCCCATTTCCCCGGCTTCAAGATCTGGTCCCGTGCACAGGCCGATATCGATCGGGTCGGCACCATATGGCGCGAATGCCTGGCCCGGTCGGGCGGACCGTTCCTGTTCGGTGAGCGCTGCATGGCGGACGCGATGTATGCGCCGGTCGTGACGCGCTTTGCGACCTATGACGTGAAGCTGGAGCCGCGGCTGGAGGCCTATGCCGACCTGATCATGGCGATGCCGGAAATGCAGGAATGGATCGCGGCCGCCAAAGCCGAGCCGGAGGAGATCGAAGAGCTCGAGGTCGAATATTAGGCAGGCGCGCCTGCCCGGAATGCTCACACTTCAAGCGCATCCTGCATAGGGACTTGCCATTTGGGACGCGGCTGCCACGGCCCGGCAGTCGCGTTTCGATCGGACATCCGTTTTGATTGGCTAATCCGAGGTCCTTGTTGCGGCTTTCGCCGGTCCCGGTCACAGAGGCCCAGGAATCGCTGCACCGCAGCGCCGATGGCGCGATTCTCGCATAATCCCAGATAGAGCCGCGCCGCGATCCGGCCTGCCAAAAAATTGGACGCCGATGGTTGCGGCCGCCGTGAGACTCAACTGTGGAGGTCGCCATGAACCAGCACGCTGTCGTCAAGAAGTTCTCCCACGTCAAACCCGGCGATACCGATTACGGGGGAGGCGGCCTGCGCGATTTCTTCCTGTATCGCGATCTCGGCATCGCGGACGCGACCAGCGGGCAGGTGATCTGCCATCTGGTCAAGGCTAATCCGGACTGCCCGCCCGTCGACGGCACCGGTTGGCACCGGCACGACTGCGACTTCCAGATCGTGATCATGATGAAGGGCTGGGCGCGCTTCATGTACGAGGACAAGCCGACGCTGGTGCAGGCCGGCGATGTGGTGCATCAGCGGCCGGGCATCGTGCACTACCTGTACGATTACTCGCCGGACATGGAATATCTTGAGATCGTCAGCCCGGCCGACTTCAAGACGGTCGAAATGCCGCCGGCCACCGAGGCGGTGCCGCCGGTCACCCCTTGGAAATAGTCTGATTGACCACCCGCCCGCGGAATTAACCCGTCGGGCGAGGTCGCTGGCCTCACGCCGGTCATCGCATGGCTGGATATGGTGCTGCACCTGCATGGTTGCGCGACATCTAGCCGTGAACAGAGCGCTTACAGCGCGCGAATACTGATTCGGGCGCGATTCGTTCCGGCGGCGTTCCGAAGCTTAAGACGCGTGCGCTCCGCCGTCGCATTTTGAGACAGGCGTTGTCGGGCACGCCCTTGGTGAGTGCAGGATCCGGAGAAGTGCGAAGCAGGTGGGTCCGAAAAAGCAGGCCCGCGGGTTCGACGAAGGGTCATGCCGAAGCAATGACCTGAGGTGCGAGACCGCTCCTTCGGGATCGGTCTCTGACGCGCTCGCAGTCAGTGTGCTTGCGCAATTCCGAAGCCACGGCGCGTTTGAAGCGCGTGAGGGAGAGCCGCCTCTGCATTATGCTTGTGCGGCTCTCGGTTGGATCAGGTGCTCAAAGCGGTCTCAAGCGAAGTGACGCCAGTTCGATTGACGAAAACAGGTCGGAGCGGAAACCGGTTCGTGTCTGCCTCAACTACAACCGGCTGGCGTTTAGCGGCCGACCGACTCCATGCGCGGCAGGCGCCAGCCAACGACGGTCGCTTCGATGGATGCGCCAGATTCCTTGTTACGCCAATGGCCTTCAACATAGAGGCAGGCGAAGGGAAGTTTGTAAGTACCGCTATGATCTTCGCACAGGACTTCGACCGGCTGGCCAGGTGGGGGCGATCCATGGCCGTCGAATTGTGCCAACCGCTTTTCTCGTGTTGCCATTCCACAATCTCCTGACAGTGGCGATGAGAGAGACCTCACCGTGCGATTGAGGTTTCAGTGTGGTATCTTTCGGTTCCCGCGCAATTTCACATGATGGGCAAAGCCATGGAGAACTCATGATTATGCGGCTCACACGCGTTGTGTTGCTGGTGATTCTCCCGTGTTTTTACGCGGGCGCGGTGCTTGCGCAGGACATTCCCGGCATCGAGATCTGCACCGCCGAAAAGACCATGGAACGGCGTACCAGCTGCCTGCAGAGCAATATCGATTTTCAGCAGAAGGCGATCGCGAAGCTCTCCGCCGACTATCAGCAAAGACTCGATGCCGCGAAGCTGCAGATCGAGGCGTTGAAGGCGGGCCTCGCATCGCTGCAGAAGACTGTCGACGATCTCAAATCGGCGCAGGCGAAGCAGGCCGAGGATCTGAAGAAGAAGGCCGACGCGCCGGCGGCGAAGGATGGTGGGAAGTAGGGTGCGGTAGCTGTTGTCATTGCAAGGAGCGTAAGCGACGAAGCAATGCAGGATTCCGTCACTCCGGGTTCGATGCTTCGCATCGCCCCGGAATGACGGTCGCCAACTTTCTGGATTGCCTGGCTTCGCTCGCGATGATGCAGGTTGCTCGTCAGGAGTTCTTCTCGCCCGACATGATCGGTCCGAACAGCTCCCAGCTCTCGCCCTTGAAGCGCATCATCTGCAACTGCTCGAGCGGCGCGAAGTCGGTCGGGCTGGTCTTGATGCGGGTGCCGGGCAGGTAGATGCCGATCTCGAAATTGAGATTGGCGGCCTGCCGCATCACGTTCTCACGCGTCAGGTCGTCGCCGCATTGCTTCAACACCTGCTCGATGCCCTTGGCGGCGCCATAGCCGAACACGGTCGAGGCGTCGTCCTGGTCGCCTTCGGGATACCATTTGCTCATGAACGCGCGCCATTCGTTCATGGCCGGATCGTTCTTCCAGGTCGGGTCCTTGGGATCCTTGAGGTAGTTGGTGGACAGGATATCCTGGTCGTTCTCGTAGCCGGCCGGCTTCATCACGCTGCCGATCGATACCGATACGTTGGTGAGAAAGTGAACCGGGTGCCAGTTCAGCTCCGCGACCTTCTTGATGGCCTGGGCTGCGAATTTCGGCGTCGCGACGTTGATGAAGATGTCGGGATTGGCGCCCTTGATCTGCACGACCTGCGAATCCACCGTCGGCGCCGAGGTTTCATATGACGTTTCGATCAGGATCAGTTTGTTCGCCTGGTCGCCGAGGCCCTCGCGCAAGCCGAGCACGTAGTCTTTGCCGAAATCGTCGTTCTGGTAGAGGATGCCGATGGTCTTGCCCGGATAGTTCTTGAGAATGTAGGCCGCGTAGATGCGCGCCTCGGTCTGGTAGTTGGGCTGCCAGCCCATGGTCCAGGGATAGTTCTTCGGATCATTCCATTTGGCCGCGCCGCTCGACACGAACAGCTGCGGCACCTTCTTGGCGTTCATGTATTTCTGGATCGCGCTGTTCGACGGCGTGCCCAGCGGATTGAAGATCAGCAGCACCTCGTCGCTTTCCACGAGCTTGCGCGCCTGCTCCACCGCCTTCGGCGGCGAGTAGGCGTCGTCATAGGAGATGAAATTGATCTTGCGCCCGTTGATGCCGCCCTCGGAGTTGAGCTTGTTGAAATAAGCCGCTTCGGTCTTGCCGATCGTTGCATACGCCGACGCCGGTCCCGAATAGGGCATGATGTTGCCGATCTTGATCTCGGTATCGGTCGCGCCGGGATCGTATTTCTTCTGCGCGTGGGCGAGGCCTGCCGTGGTCAACGCGAGAAGCGCGGCGAGCGCGATGGATCTGAAAACGTTGTGATGCATCATCGTTCCTCCCTGAACTGCGAGCCGCGCGGCTTGGGCCGTCGTGGTTGAGGGCCGCAGCCCCTGTGAGCCGTCGGATCGATGCCGGGTCAGTATGCATCTTTGGTTCTGGGTTGCCAGTGTCGCAAATTTGATGTCGGTGCATTGCGCGCGATGGCGGGCGGCCCATTTTCCGCGCAGTGGAAGTTCCGCGGACGCGAAGAGCGCAACGGCGATCAAGCGAAGCCGTTCGTGATCGGCCACGATGCGCGCGCTTCGGAGAGGAGCACCGTACTCCATGAATCCCGCCCAAAAGGCACTCTGGTTCATCGAAAGCCATCTGGCTGACGAGTTGAGCCTCGACGATATCGCCGCCATCGGCGGTGTCTCGCGGTTCCATATGGTGCGGGCCTTTGCGGCTGCGACGGGATTTTCGGTGATGCGCTATGTGCGCGCTCGGCGCCTCACCGAGGCGGCGCGCGCGCTGGCCAAGGGAGCACCGGACATCCTGACCCTCGCGCTGGATGCGGATTATGGCTCCCACGAAGCGTTCACCCGTGCCTTCCGCGATCATTTCGGCGTGACGCCCGAAGCGGTACGCGCAGAAGGGTGCGTCAATCACCTCAAGCTTCAGGAGCCGATCCAGATGGACTCGACCGCACTCGATCATCTTCCAAAGCCGCGCTTTCAGACCGGCAAGCCGCTGCTCGTCGCCGGCCTCGCTGAACGCATCAGCCACGACAATGGCGCCGGCGTTCCCGCGCTTTGGCACCGATTCCACCAGAGCGTCGATGGGCTTCCGGGGCGCATCGGAAAGGTCGCCTATGGCGTCTGCTGCAATGGCGACGACGCCGGTAATTTCGACTATGTCGCGGCCGTCGAAGTTGCGGATTTCTCCGACCTGCCGCACGAGTTCAGCCGCGTTCGCATCCCGGCGCAGAAATACGCCGTTTTCACGCACTCTGATCACGTCTCGACCGTCAGGCGCACGGTGAACACGATCTGGAATCACTGGCTGCCCGCGTCCGGTTTCGAGGTCGCCGATGCGCCCAACTTCGAGCGCTACGACGAGAAATTCGATCCGAAGACCGGCCATGGCGGTTTCGAAATCTGGGTGCCGGTGAAGGCGTAACAGCGCTCGCAACGCTGGTCTGCGTCGCCTGGGGGCCCACCGTTGCTTGGCAAGGGGGAGTGACTTTGTCATAACGTCGCGCAACACGGTGTTGCGCGCGGGGCTGAACTGTTTGGGAATCCGCCTGCAGCGATCGAAGCGGGAGGATTCATGGAAAATATTCGCGTCCTTGCCACTGATCTCGAATTTCCGGAAGGGCCGGTCGCGATGCCAGACGGCTCGGTCATCCTGGTCGAGATCAGGGGGCAGCGCCTGACCCGGGTCTGGCCCGACGGCCGCAAGGAGGTCGTCGCCAAGATCCCGGGCGGTCCCAATGGCGCGGCGCTCGGCCCCGACGGCAAGATGTACGTCTGCAACAATGGCGGATTTTCCTGGATTCCGACACGCAACATGATCATGCCGGGACCGCAGCCGGACAATTATCTCGGCGGCTCGATCCAGCGCGTGGATCTGCAGAGCGGCCAGGTCGAGACCGTGGTCGACAGATGCGGTGAGCATCCTCTGAGGGGCCCGAACGACCTCGTCTTCGACCGGCACGGCGGCCTGTGGTTCTCCGACCTTGGCAAGCGCCGCGCCCGCGAGATGGATGTCGGCGCGTTCTACTACATCAAGCCTGGCATGACCGAGATCGTCGAGGCTGTGTTCGGCGTGCTGCCGGCGAACGGGATCGGGCTCTCCCCGGATGAGGACACCGTCTATGTCGCGGAGACGCCGACCGCGCGGCTGTGGGCCTATGACCTCGCCGCGCCCGGCACGGTGAGACCGCGTGAGGTGATCTATCGTGGCGAACGCGGCCAGCCGATCGCCGGCCTTGGCGGCTACCAGATGTTCGACTCGCTCGCGGTCGAGGCGAACGGCAATGTCTGCGTCGCGACCCTGGTGTCCGGCTGCATCTCCGTGATCGCGCCCGACGGCCGGCTCGTCGAGCAGGTCCCGACCGGCGACCGCGTCACCACCAATATCGCCTTCGGCGGGCCTGAGCTGAAGACCGCCTTCATCACGCTCTCCGGCAAGGGCGAACTGATCGCGCTGGACTGGCCGCGCCCAGGCCTGCCGCTGAACTTTTTGAACAAGTGAGATAGATGATCTTCATGGCGAGCAGCGTCGCTGTTGGTGACGTGTCTCGAACCGTGAGGTCCGACGTTGGTCTCATCCTTCGAGACGCGCTTTCTGGTGAAGTGCTCCTCAGGATGAGGATGAGGAAATACGAGGAGTAGCTGATGCCCTTTCTTGAACCCGTCACCCTGCGCGGCGCCCATGCGCGGCTCGAACCGCTGTCGCATGATCATCGCGATGCCCTGGTCGAGGCCGTGAGCGACGGCGAACTGTGGAAGCTCTGGTACACGTCCGTGCCGAAGCCGGAGAACATGGCCAAGGAGATCGATCGCCGCCTGGGCCTGCAGGCCGCGGGATCGATGCTGCCGTTCACGGTATTCGATGCGGAAGGCCGTATCTCGGGCATGACCACCTACATGAATGTCGATGCGACCAACCGCCGCGTCGAGATCGGTTCGACCTGGTATGCCATTCGCGTGCAGCGCAGCGCGCTCAACACACAATGCAAGCTGCTGCTGCTCCGCCATGCCTTCGAGACGCTGGATTGCATTGCGGTCGAGTTCCGCACGCATTTCTTCAATCACCAGAGCCGGCGCGGCATCGAGCGGCTCGGGGCCAAGCAGGACGGTATTCTGCGCAGCCACCAGATTGCGCCGAACGGCACGCTGCGCGACACTGTGGTCTACAGCATCATCGCCGCCGAATGGCCGACGGTGGAGGCGCACCTGAACTATCAGTTGAACGACAAGCCGCGTGCGTAGCGTTTTCGAGCGAAGCGGGCATCGGTTCGCGTGAAGACGACGCGTCAAAACATCGAGCGGTCGGGCGGAAACACCATGGATACTTTCGACTACGTCATCATCGGCGCCGGCTCGGCCGGTTGCGTGCTGACCAATCGCTTGAGCGAGGATGCCGACACCAGTGTCTGCGTGCTGGAAGCAGGCCCGCGCGACTGGCACCCCTACATCCATCTGCCGGCCGGCTTCATCAAGACCTTCCACATGAAGAGCATCAACTGGGCCTACCAGCAGGAGCCGGGTCCATGGACCGGCGGGCGCAGCATCTATGCGCCGCGCGGCAAGACGCTCGGCGGCTCGTCCTCGATCAATGGCCACATCTACAATCGCGGCCAGCGCCAGGATTTCGATACCTGGGCGCAGATGGGTAATCGCGGCTGGAGCTATTCGGATGTGCTGCCCTATTTCAGGCGGATGGAGAAGCGCGTCGGCGAGGGCGAGGACGCCTATCGCGGGCGTGACGGCTCGCTCACCGTCACCACCATGGAGTGGAAGGACCGGCTCTGCGAAGCCTTCATGGAGGGCGCGGTCTCGCTCGGCATCCCGCGCAACCCCGACTACAACGGCGCGATCCAGGAAGGTGTCTCCTACTGCCAGCGCACCATCAAGAACGGCCTGCGGGTCAGCGCGGCCACCGCGTTCCTGAATCCGGCGCGGGGTCGCGGCAATGTCGACGTGCGCACGCACGCGCATGTCACCGGCATCATGTTCGAGGGCAAGCGCGCCGTCGGTGTGCGCTATCTCAAGGGCGGGCGCGGCGGTGCGCCGGTCGAGGTGCGCGCCCGCAGAGAGGTCATCCTCTCCGGGGGCACCTATAATTCGCCGCAGCTCCTGCAATTGTCCGGCGTCGGCTCGCCCGAATTGTTGCAGTCGCTCGGCGTCGAGGTGCGTCATGCGCTGCCCGGCGTCGGCGAGGGGCTGCAGGACCATTACGCGCCGCGCACGGTGGCGCGGGTGAAGGACATCCGGACCATCAACGAGCTCCGGCAAGGCTGGCATCTCTGGCTCGAGGCGCTGAAATGGGCGACGACGCGGCGCGGCCTGCTCTCGCTGTCGCCGACCATGGTCTATTGTTTCTGGCATTCGGGCGAGACCACCGAGAGTTCCGATTTGCAGCTCACCTTCACGCCTGCGAGCTACAAGGAGGGCGTGCAGGGCCAGCTCGAGGACGAGCCCGGCATGACGGTGGCCTCCTGGCAGCAGCGTCCCGAGAGCCGCGGCTATGTCCGCGCGCGCTCGTCCGACCCGTTTCAGCCGCCGATCATCCAGACCAACTACCTGACCGCGGAGCTGGACCGCCGCGTCATCGTCGCCGGCATGAAGCTGGCGCGGCGGCTGCTGCAGTCGGCGCCGCTCGCGCCCTATTACGCCTACGAGGATTTTCCGGGCCCCAAGGTGCAGAGCGACGAGGAGTTCCTGGCTGCGGCGACAGAGCGCGGCACCACGACCTTCCATCCCGGCTGCACCTGCCGCATGGGGCCCGCAGAGTCGACCTGGGCCGTGGTCGACGATCAGCTTCGCGTGCACGGGCTCGAGGGACTTCGCGTGATCGATGCCTCGGTCATGCCGCGCATGATTTCGGCGAACCTCAACGCCTCGACGCTGATGATCGCTGACAAGGCGTCCGACCTGATCCGCGGCAGGAGCGCTGCGGCAAGCTGACGCATTTGTGCGCTGGAGGGAGCGGTCGTGACCTCGGGGTGGATTCTTCTGATCTCCTTTGTCGCGATCGCGGCCGGCATCGCCGCAGGCATGTTGCTGCGCCAGCGGCTCGGCGAAGAGCGCCTGGAGTCCGCAAAGGAGATGATCAGGCTCGGCGCCAGCTTCCTCGCGACGCTGTCGGCGGTGCTGATCAGCCTGATGATCGCGTCCGCCAAATCCTCCTATGACACCCAGGACAGCCATTTCAGGCAGCTTGCCGCCTATCTCGTTGAAACCGACCGGCTGCTGTCCCAATATGGGCCCGAGAGCAAGCAGGTGCGCCTCCTGATGCGGCAGGCCATGCCGGCCCCGATTGACCGCATCTGGCGCGAGAAACAATCTGCCTTGCAGGACAGCGCGTTCACCTCGGCCTCGCTCGCGGAACAGCTCAATGGCGCGATCGCGGCGCTGACGCCTGCCGACGACGCGCAGCGCGCGCTGAAACTGCGGATCGAGCTCGCCGGCGCGGAGATTGCCCGCACGCGGCTTCTGATGTTTTCCGACGGCGAGCCGGCGATCCTGACGCCGTTCCTGCTGATCCTGATCGTCTGGCTCGCGGTGGTGTTCGTAAGCTACAGCCTGTTCGTCGAGCCCGGCCGCATCGTCGTCGCGGCGCTACTGGTCTTCGCGCTGTCGATCTCCAGCGCGCTGTTCTTGGTCGCGGATTTGAGCCAACCTTTTGTCGGACTGATGCAGCTTCCGAAGGAGCAGCTCCGCCAGACGCTGGGGCCACTGGACTGAGCGCGCCTACACCTCCCGCCGGCTCAAAAACGCCAGCCGCTCGAACAGATGCACGTCCTGCTCGTTCTTCAAGAGCGCGCCGTGCAGCGGCGGGATCAGTTTGCGCGGGTCGCGCTCGCGCAACATTTCCGGCGTGATGTCCTCGTTGAGCAGGAGCTTGAGCCAGTCGAGCAGCTCCGAGGTCGACGGCTTCTTCTTCAGTCCCGGCACCTCGCGCACCTCGAAGAAGATCCGCAACGCTTCCTCGACCAGCCGCTTCTTGATGTCCGGGAAATGCACGTCGACGATCCGGCCCATGGTCTCGGCGTCGGGGAACTTGATGTAGTGGAAGAAGCAGCGGCGCAGGAAGGCGTCGGGCAGCTCTTTCTCGTTGTTCGAGGTGATCATCACGATCGGGCGCAGCCTGGCCTTCACCGTCTCGCCGGTCTCGTAGACGAAAAACTCCATGCGATCGAGCTCGAGCAGGAGGTCGTTGGGAAATTCGATGTCGGCCTTGTCGATCTCGTCGATCAGCAGCACCGGGCGCTGCTCCGAGGTGAAGGCGTCCCAGAGCTTGCCGCGCTTGATGTAGTTCCTGATGTCGGACACGCGTGCGTCGCCGAGCTGGCTGTCGCGCAGCCGCGACACCGCATCATATTCGTAGAGGCCCTGCTGCGCCTTGGTGGTCGACTTGATGTGCCAGGTCAGAAGCGGCGCGCCGATCGCCTTCGCGACTTCCTCCGCCAGCACCGTCTTGCCGGTGCCCGGCTCGCCCTTGATGAGCAGCGGGCGTTCGAGCACGATCGATGCATTGACGGCGACCTTGAGGTCGTCGGTCGCGACATAGTCCTTGGTGCCGGTAAATTTCATCTCAGATGTCTGCCTTGTCGTTCATTCCCGAGCGGACGTCTCCGCGGGGACAGGGGACGGCGTTCGGGGCGAGCCCCGGCGACCGGTGGAGGATTTCTTCAAAAATTCGTCAGGCGCGTTTCACCAGTGCGAGCAGGACCAGGATGATGACGGCGCCGATGGTCGCATTGATGATGTCGCGGATCACGCCAAAACCCAGGCTGATGCCGAGCTGCGGCAGCAGCCAGTCCGCGACCAGGGCGCCGATGATGCCGATCACGATGTTGCCGATCAGCCCAAAACCCGCGCCGCGGACGATCTGGCCTGCGAGCCAGCCCGCAATGGCGCCGATCACCAGCGCCGCGATGATACCCATGGAAACTGCCCCGTTGGAAATCCGTTGTTGGCCTCATATTTTGACCCTCATACTAAAGCAAAAACCCGGCGGGTCTAGGCCGGTCCGCCGCAGGCGGGCTCTTGACGTATCCCGTCCGGCGGGCAATCTGTTGCTCATGTTCTTGCAATTCTTCACCTCACTCCGCGAGGCGCAGGTCCCGGTGACCCTGCGCGAATACCTGACGCTGATGGAGGCACTCGACGCCGACGTCGCCGAGCAGTCGGTGGAGAATTTCTATTATCTGTCGCGCGCGGCGCTGGTGAAGGACGAGCGCAATCTCGACAAGTTCGACCGCGTGTTCGGCACCGTGTTCAAGGGGCTGGAGAGCCTGCTCGACGCGATGCAGAAGGCGGACATCCCGGCCGAATGGCTGAAGAAGCTCGCCGAAAAATACCTCACCGAAGACGAGAAGAAGCAGATCGAGGCGATGGGCTGGGACAAGCTCATGGAGACGCTTCGCAAGCGGCTGGAGGAGCAGAAGGGCCGGCACCAGGGCGGCAACAAATGGATCGGGACAGCCGGCACCTCGCCGTTCGGCGCCTATGGCTACAATCCCGAGGGCGTGCGGATCGGGCAGGAGAAGAACCGCAACAACCGCGCCGTCAAAGTCTGGGACCGCCGCGAGTTCAAGGATCTCGACGGCAATGTCGAGCTCGGCATCCGCAACATCAAGATCGCGCTCCGCCGGCTGCGCAAATTCGCCCGCACCGGTGCGCCCGACGAGCTCGATCTGGACACCACGATCAAGGAGACCGCCCATCACGGCTATCTCGACGTGCACATGCGCCCCGAACGGCGCAACGCGGTCAAGGTTCTGGTGTTCTTCGACATCGGAGGCTCGATGGATTCGCATGTCGAGCAGGTCGAGGAGCTGTTCTCGGCCGCGAAAAGCGAATTCAAGCACATGGAATATTTCTACTTCCACAACTGCCTCTATGAAGGCGTGTGGAAGCAGAACAAGCGCCGTTTCAGCGACCGCACGCCGACCTGGGACGTGCTGCACAAATACCCGCACGACTACAAGGTCGTATTCGTCGGCGACGCCTCGATGTCGCCGTACGAGATCATGGTGCCGGGCGGCTCGGTCGAGCACGTCAACGAGGAGCCGGGCTCGGTCTGGCTCGATCGCATCGTGCGCACCTATCCGCACGCGGTCTGGCTCAATCCGGTCGCGCAGCGGCACTGGGACTATTCGGAATCGACCACGATCATCCGCCGCATCTTCACCGAGCGCATGTATCCGATCACCATCGAGGGACTGGAAGGGGCGATGAAGGAGCTGGTGCGGTAGCCAAACGCGAGTCATTCCGGACAGCCTGCAAAGCGGGCTGATCTGGAATCTCGAAGTCGTATACGCGGATCGAGATTCCGGGTCTGCGCTTCGCGCATCCCGGAATGACGGCTGATAAAAGAGGGAGGGACAATGCCCCAGACCATCCATCGCGGCATCAAGGCGCTGGTCGACGAAGCCAACGCTGAAATCGAAACCTTGAGCGCGGCGGAGGCTATCAAGGCCGCGCAGGGCGCCGACGTCGTGATCGTCGACATCCGCGATCCCCGCGAGATCGAGCGCGAGGGACGGATTCCCGGCGCGTTCTCCTGCACCCGCGGCATGCTGGAGTTCTGGATCGATCCCAACAGTCCCTACGCCAAGCCGATCTTCCAGGAGGACAAAAAGTTCATCTTCCATTGCGCCGGCGGCTTGCGCTCGGCGCTCGCCGCGAAGACCGCGCAGGACATGGGGCTGAAGCCGGTCGCCCATATCGGCGGCGGCTTTGCCGCCTGGCGCGATGCCGGCGGCCTGGTCGAAAAATGGGAGCCGAAGAAGAAGGACTGACCGTTCGACACAAGTCGCTCGCAATGACGTCACCGGAACAGGTTCGATTAATCCCGCGGCGCGATCACGCCCGAGTCTTGCATCGGTGTTGCTCCCTCAGACATGAGAGGGCGTTGGCGAGCAAGCCGCCATAACGCGGGAACCACGCCGATACCGCAGCCAAGCCGGCGCCCTGTAGCGCAAGATCAACTTCGAACCCGCGAAGAAGGCGGCGCAGGGCATCGAGACGCACGGCGCGGTGATCTAAAAAGTACTGCCGATTTTCTCGAGCAGATTCGAAATCCAGGAAGGCCGAATTCTTGTGATGGGGTGGGTCATACACGGGATAATCCGACAACGCCGCGCGAACTCGAAAAAACCTCGGCAAGGCTGTCGGCCTAAGTAAATACGGCTTAAACGGCATGACAGACGACAGACCCCACCGTTACCCGATTGCATCCTACGATGCGCCAAGTTACCAAGGCTTGGCCCGCTCATGAAAGAGGCCGCCAACTGAGGCAGTCAGAAAACACAACACCGCCTGAGCGGAAAATATTCGCTCGGCGGCGTTGGCATTTCCGTGGCCGGCTCTCTGAAATGCCAGCCGTTCAAATTTGCCAAGGTTTTATGACGCACGTATAACGTGCAGTGATCTTGGGGCGCTGCCCCCGTCGGTTGCATGCCGGACCTCACCTTGATGCGGGACCATTGTCCTTGCGGAAATCGGCGATCGTTTTGTGATCGGGCGCAAGCCAGGCGAGCAGCCACATCGCTTCGACGTTGCGGCCAGCATCACGCTCGAGCGGACGGCTCGAATGCACACGGTTGAGATAACCGTAAATGTAGAGCCTTAAGAGCGCGGCGCCCCGCGGGCAGAAAACCCTGGACGGCCTCGTCAAATGGAGCCGCTTGTCTCCCTGGAGTTTGAGTCGGACGGCAGACCTTTGAAGCGTCTTCCTGAGATCGACCAACGAGTGACACTTGGTGACCCCTTTTTTGCCCTAACAGGAACAAACGTTTCGACAAACTCCGGCAACAGCGTGACCGGAGTCGAGTGCTTTTCAATCCTCCCAGGTACCAATCAAGATTCGGAATGGTGATTGACGTCGCGATGTTTGCAACGCGGCGATAACCAGTTTTTCGTCCCCTTCGATCAGGAACTTCGTCGTGGTGGGAAGCCGAGCGGAATCGGAGATTGCAAACCTTAACCAAAAGGGGGAGTGCGATAAATGATGGAGCAGCGATCAAGCAAAGTCCCAGCGGTATTCATAATCTCATTCTTGCTTTCCCTCGCGTCGGCACAGGCAGAGGTCGCCCGCGATCCCGGCCCTCGTGCCACCGGAGCCAACGATCAATCACGCCCCCTCGAGGGGCTGACATCAGGTCAAACCGCGCTGTTCAACGCGGGCGCGGCCAAGTTCCAGGAGAGGGAGGCGATCAAGGATGGTCTGGGGCCGACCATGAATCTCGACAGCTGCAGCGGATGCCATGCGCAGCCGACGTTGGGCGGAACGAGTCCAGCCAAGAACCCCCAGTTCATTTTCTTCAACGACAACCTCAAGAAGACCAACCGATTGCCGCCCTTCATCACGGCGAACGGGCCGGTACGGGAAGTGCGCTTCAAGCGAAATCCTGATGGAACCGCCGATGGCGGCGTCCATGACATATTCACGATCACAGGTCTTGCGGGCGCTGACGGCTGCATGCTCAAACAACCAAACTTCTCTTTCAAACGAAACATCATCTTCAGGATTCCGACACCGACATTCGGTGGTGGGCTGATCGAGCAGATCCCGGATCAGAGCATCATCGACAACCAGACAGCGCCGGCAAGCCATCGCTATGGCGTCAAGGGAAAGCTCAACATCGTCAATGCGGGTCATACAATCGCAGTCCGAACCAACCGAAACGGCAATGATGGGACAATCGCCCGGTTCGGTTGGAAGGCGCAGAACAAGTCGCTCCTCGTGTTCTCTGGCGAGGCATACAACGTCGAGATGGGTATCACCAACGAACTGTTTCAAACGGAACGCGATGAGACGCCTGCGTGCCAAAAGGCGCCCACACCAAACGATACGACCAATCCCGATAACAGCGGCCTCGACGTATTGAGCGATATCGAGAAGTTTGCCGCCTTCATGCGATTTCTATCGCCGCCGGCGCCTTCGACCGACGAGCCCGGCGGCGCACCTTCGATCAACAATGGGAAGCAGCTGTTTCACCGGGTCGGATGCACGGCGTGCCATGCGCCGACGCTTCGCACGGGACACTCGACGGTTCCGGCGCTCGACAACAAGGATGTTAACCTGTACTCGGACCTCGCGCTCCATGACATGGGTACGGGTCTTGCCGATGGGGTGAGCCAGGGACAGGCGAACGGTAGAGAATTTCGGAGCGCTCCTCTCTGGGGCCTGGGACAGCGACTGTTCTTCCTTCATGACGGTCGTACCAACGACCTGGTTCGGGCAATCCGAGAACACCGGAGCCCGGGCTCCGAGGCGAATGGAGTCGCGAGACGATTCTTCAGGCTGCGCGCGAACGATCAGCAGGATCTGTTGAATTTTCTGCGATCGCTCTAGCTGCCATTTACAATGCATCCGCTGTGGCGAGGGTTTCGCCCACCATGGCGGAACAGGCTAAATCCGAGCTACCTTGGCGGACCCCGACGTGCTCCTGACCACCATGACGATCGGTTGGGTTCACGTCGAGGCGCCGCCATTCGATCAATTCGAATGATCAGTTCGTGGGAGAGCCGCATCTTCCAGCGCTCAGGGCCGCAAAATCGAATTATCCCTTCGCGTTCTCGCACAACAGGCGTCGCCGACACGATCATTGGGACAGGATGGTCGCCCTCATGCGTGCCGGCCAACACGGCGCTTGCGTTGCGCTCGCATCTTCTGCGCACGAAGCTCGCGCGAGTGGTGAGATTAGTCCCTCCGCAGCCATGCGATCGTTTCCGCCAGTTCGTCGACAAAAAGGGACAGCATGAGTGCCACCATCGGCACTGCGGGAATCAGATATCGCCAGACGTCGAGGGTGTGGGCAGCGGCCGCGGGTACGATCGAAGCCGTCCACATCACGATCACAATTCCTGCACGCGTGGAGAACCCGGGACGTCGACGCCGCACACCAGTCACCACCCAAAATATGACGGCGACAACGAAGGCGGCGGACAAGGCTCGGTACAGATAGACGGAGGCGGCTGGGAGATCGGACAGCAGGCCGATCCGAACTGGTCCGCCCTGCAGCTCGATTATCCGGGCCGCGCGGCCGTGCCGCGTCATGATGTCGGATACGTGCGGCACGTCGTCGGTCGACACCGGTATGGCAGCGTCGAGTCCGTAGGGCGGCCATGCGAGAAAGGTCCCATAGGCCATCTGACGAACAAACTTGCCGATGTAGGCCAGCGGCCGGTCGCGCAGGGCGGCCAGGAACATGCGCCAATAGGCTGCGGCAGCCGCGACGGCATTCCCGGTATCGCCGGTGAACTCTCGATCCAGTGCGGTGTCGAAGAGACACGCGTCGCCGAAGAACCCGAGCACTGGCCAGCGGCCTGGCTCCGCAGCGAGGTCGGCGGCAAGCCGCGCCATCGTGGCCTCAGACCGGTCGCCGGCCGCCGACACGATCTCGCGCCGCGCTGCATCGCTTGCAAGTACGATGTTCAGGTGATTGCAGAACAGCGTCTTGGGGACGAACACGATTGAGGCTTGGTCGGAATCGGAAGCACCAAACCGGGAACCGGTCATGAGGAGCGCCAGTGCTGCCGCGACGGGCACGGCAATTACGGCAAGGCGCGCGGGCGTGTCTGGCCGGACGAGGCAGACGCCCACCAGCACGGCGACGATTGGGACCAGGATTCCCTGCGATCTAAAACACGCCGCGAGCGCCGAGCACAGGATGGAAGCAGCGACCGCGGAGCACCGCGCCGCTTTGCCGACGCAGTTGGCAACAAGTAATCCAGCCGTTGCCAGGTTGAGGAAGACCGCAAAGAAAAGGTCTGCGGTGATGACGTGCCCGAACAGCCACAGGCCTGGATACGTCGCCACCAGGATGATCGGCACGAGGCCCCGGGCGTTGCGCGTCGTCGCCTGGGCGGTTGCTGCAAGCGCAATCATCAGGATGGCCCATGCCGCCTGCTGCAGGCGCACCGCCGTCCCGAGGCCCCCTCCGAACGCGAACGTCACGGCCAGCAGCACGGGGTAGCCCGGATCGCGCCCACCCGCCACGGTCGGCCTTCCGGCCTCGAGCGTGCGAAGCGCAGATTCCAAAAAGGGCGGCGTGTCGCCCCAGATGATCGGGACCGCAGGCCTGAACGGCACGACAATCGCCACCAGCAGTGCGGCCCACGCCAGCACAGCCCATGGCCACGAAAACCCGACTCCGCCCAGGAAGGCGGCTCCGCCTGTTATGCGTCCTGGACCTTCGCTGTCGGATCGCATCATCGCCGTCCACACAGGATGAAGTCCGAAT
>Ga0210401_10002253_pt1 | contig 21542 bp, 18 predicted proteins | sample IncBWH32MmetaG_FD_150866 | JGI IMG/M metagenome (GOLD analysis project Ga0210401, IMG submission 150866) | Forest soil microbial communities from Barre Woods Harvard Forest LTER site, Petersham, Massachusetts, United States - Inc-BW-H-32-M | ecosystem: Environmental > Terrestrial > Soil >... | reverse complement strand
GTCGCCGCTTCGCCTACGCCTGTCTGGATTGGAGCCATCGTGTTCCGCACCTTGGCGGGGCGCTGGGCGCGGCTTTGCTCGACTGGTTGCTTCACGCGCGTTGTCTCACGCCAAGGAAGGGAACCCGTGCCGTTCGTCTTACCGACGTAGGCCAGAAGCGGCTCGCTCAGCACTTTGCGATCCGATTGAATCGTACCGGCACAGCCATCGCCCACTGAGAAAGCGAGGAATCTACGAATGAAGCTGGCGGTCGAGCTGGTATTGCTCGCGATTTTGTATGGACTGTTTCATGTCGGCATCCAGCTTGTAGCCCGTCGAGTCAGAACTGCGATTCTCAACTTCTCTCGTCGAATGCCGACCGTGGATCAAGCCGTGAGTTTTCATCAGTCTCCGCCGCTGGAAAACCCATGGGCCAATTCTCGTTAAGCCTCGCAAGTAAGTAGCGCCGGCGTCCCGCCGGCTGTCGCGGGGGCGTCTCGCCCCCGCTGCCTAGGTTGAGCTTTTGCTTTCCCTCGAAGTCCTACTTCCTTTTCAGCGCCTCTAACTCATCCATCGTTCTGGGCCAATCTTTCCCCAGCAGCCGCGACAAGCTCCGATCCGCCAGCACCTTGCCTCCGGTCTGGCAGCGGGCACAGTAGTTGGTTTCGTTGTCGGCATAACGAATGCGCAGAATCTTGTCGCCGCACCGCGGACACGGCTCTCCATATCTTCCATGCACCGCCATGCCTTTGCGGAATGCCGTCACCTTCTCCGGGAAGCCCGCCTTCGCTTCCTCGCGTAACTTGTTCGTCCAGAATTCCAGCGTGTGTCGCGTGGCGCGGAACAATCGTTCCCACTCCTCCGCTTTCAGCTTGTGCGTTAACGCAATCGGCGACAACTGCGCTGCGTGCAGAATTTCGTCCGAGTACGCGTTCCCGATGCCGCTCAACAAGCGCGGATCGGTCAACGCCCGCTTCAGCGTACGATTCTCCGCCGTGAGCGCCGCCTTGAATGCTTCGAGGTCGCTGCCGAGCACGTCGATCCCGCCCGGATCCATTGCGCGCAACCCTTCCTCGCCGCTGACCAGGTACAGCGACGCGCGATGTTTCGTGCCCGCCTCGGTCAAGACCAGCGACCCCGTTGGAAAATCGAAGGCCGCCAGATTCCGTCTCCCATCGAGCTTCGCGCCCGCAGGACGCCAGTGCAGCCGGCCTGCGATCATCAAGTGGAGAACAAGCCAGAGGTCTCCCTCCACGCCAATCGCAATGCGCTTGCCGATCCGTCGCAACCCGCGCACCACGCGTGCCTCCACGCTGCTCAGCGGCGGCTGCACACTCCTTAACAGGAACGGACTTCCCAGCCTTACGCGCTCGAGCCTTTGTCCCACAATGCGCGTCTCGAGCGCGTCAAGATAAGCGGCGATATCCGGCAGTTCGGGCATGCTCTACCAGCTTGCCTTGACCCGCGCCAACTCCGCAACCGCCTGATTCATCACCGCCGCATCTACTTCACGACTTCTCCAAGCACCGCGAAGTACACGCCTTCGACGAACCGCGCCTGCTCGCGCTCAGCTGGACTGGTCAGTACCTGCAAGCCGTTGTTTTGCGTTGGCGACCAGACCTCCTGCAAGAAGCACCTCTGCCGGTAGCAGCGGAAAACAACTCGACCCGTGCTGCCCGCCGTTTTCCCCGAGACCGCGTTGGCCAGTGCCAAAGCTACGGTTTTGCCCTCGCCCAGCGAGACAATCGTGACCTTCTGGGAGCCAGGGATCATCATGTACTCCCCCGCCGCAAAGCGCTTTCCGGCAACGTTGAAATCGAATGGAACCTTGGCCCGCACCCCACCCGTCTGGGCAGACGCCATCCCCGCTGTCAGACCCAGTAGCAACAAACCTTTCCCCATCCAACTCTGCATCGTCATACAAACTCCTCCATCGGATGCGAATTCGGCAGCCGTTTCGGCACCGTCCCCACCCCGTTTCCTGTGGTGGGATAGCGCACCTTCGTCCGGTCTGCGACGGCAGAACAATGGAGCGCCGGTGACTTGCCTCAGGAATGAATGGGACCAGCTAATTCGCTGAAAACAGGAGAGAACAGTTGGAATGTGACCGGCGTTGCGCAACCCGTTTGCGGCCCTTCCGGTGTACACTTCTCCCAGTCAGTGGGGTGATTTCCGTATGTCGCAGCCGGCGGCGAATTCCAGGGTGGTCCGCTTCGGACTGTACGAGCTTGACCTCGACACCCGCGAACTGCGCAAATCCGGGATTCGCATCAAACTGCCGGAACAGCCATTCCTCGTCCTGGAAATGCTGCTCGGCCGCCCCGGCTCCATCGTTACCCGCGAGGACCTCAAGAAGAAGCTTTGGCCCGGCGACACCTTCGTCGACTTCGATCTCAGCCTGAACAGCGCCGTGAAGAAACTCCGCCAGGCCCTCAACGACGACTCCGAAAACCCGCGCTACATCGAGACCCTTTACCGCCGCGGCTATCGTTTCATCGGCCCACTAAACGGCGGCTCCGTTATCGACGAAACTCCCGCCATTGGTCCCGTAGTCGTTCCGGCCGTCGAACCGATGTCCCAACCTGCATCCCCTTCACGGTCTTTCTCTGCGCCGCGAAAACGCTTCGTCTTATATACGGCCGTTCTGCTTCTCCTGCTGCTCGGGGTCGGGTTCTGGCTGATGCCCGCTCGTCCTCTGCGCGTTCTCGGGTACAGCCAGATCACGCACGACGGATTCGCCAAGAGGATGATCCTCACCGATGGCGAGCGCCTCTACTTCCAGGAACTGCAGGGCGACCATTTCGTAGTCAGCCAGGTCTCAGTGGCAGGTGGCGACACTGCCGTTATTGCCACCCCTTTCGAGAACGCTTTCACGGTAGACGTCGCTGCCAACGGTTCGTCCCTTCTCCTTGGAGCGTTCAAGGGCACCGCCAAGAGCCACGAGGCGTGGTCGGTTCCCCTGCCCAGCGGTCCCCCTCGCCGCCTCAGCGATTTCGTCGCCGATGCCGCCGCCTGGTCATCCGACGGCGCCCGGCTCTATTTTTCCCGCGGCCCCGACATCTTTCTCGCCAAAGCCGACGGCAGCAACCCGCAGAAGCTGGCCAGTGTCGGCAGCCAGATCTTCAACCTTCGCCCTTCTCCCGATGGCCGCATCCTGCGCTTCGATGTCGTCGACACGCGCAATGGGTCCAGCGCCATCTGGGAAATCCAAGCCAACGGCTCGAACCCGCATCCTTTGCTGCCTGCCTGGAACATCGACCCTCACGAGTGCTGTGGCCGTTGGACGCCCGACGGTCGATACTTCCTGTTCCACAGCTTTCGCGACGGCCGGACCAATGTTTGGGCCCTTCATGAGAAATTCTTCCCCTGGTCTCGCGACAACAAACCGTTCCAGCTCACGAACGGCCCCCTCAATTTTTCTTACCCCACCCCGAGCACCGACGGCAAACGCATCTTTACCGTGGGCGCGCAACCGCGCAGCGAACTCATTCGCTACGACAGTAAATCCGGTTTTGCCCCTTATCTCGGCGGCATCTCCGCCAGCGACCTCGCCTTCTCCGCCGATGGTCACTGGATCGCCTACGTCTCCGTTCCCGAGCAACAACTCTGGAAGAGCAAGGCCGATGGTAGCGAACGCCGTCAGCTCACCTTCGACTCCATGGCGGCGGCATTGCCCCGCTGGTCGCCCGATGGAACGCAAATCGTTTTCATGGGGCAGACCCCGAAGAGCGGCTGGCGCGCTTACCTCATTGCCAGCGACGGAACCGGCTTGCGCGAATTGATTCCTGGTGCCGAAGTCGGATACGACCCCAACTGGTCTCCCGATGGCAAGTCCGTCGTCTTGACCCTCAACGATGCCGGCTCACCCTCCAGCCTCGCCGATGGCCCTGGCATCGCGATCTTCGATCTCCAGTCTGGAAAATATTCCGCCGTGCCCGGCGGGAAGCAATCGTTCTCTCCCCGCTGGTCTCCCGACGGACGCTACATCGCTGCTATCTCCGACGACTCCCAGAAGCTCATGCTGTTCGACCGCGATACCCAGCAATGGCAGGAACTGGTCAACTTACCCATCGGATACCCGAACTGGTCGCACGATGGAAAGTATCTTTACTTCGACACCACTCTCACCGAAGATGCAGCGTTCTTTCGCGTCCGCATCTCCGACCACAAACTCGAACGCCTTGTCAGCCTCAACAGCGTGCGCCGCTTTTGGGGCGACCTCGGTTCCTGGACCGCGCTTGCCCCCGACGACTCTCCGCTTCTCATCCGCGACATCAGCAGCCAGGAAATCTACGCCCTCGAATTGCAGTAGGGCACTCGCTTGTTACTCTGACCGCTGGCCACTAACCACTGACCACTGACCACTGCTTCCCCCAAACTCCCCGTCCCGCGCCTGTTTCGCGTGCCGCTCGTTTGACAGCGCTCCATCACGCCGCCTATACTCCCGCTCCGCTTGAGATTTTCTCCGGGAGAGCATTGCTATGTCGAAGCGTTCCCTCACCGTTTTCCTGCTCGCCGCTACCCTGACCTTCGCGGATGACCACAAAATCCACCAGCCGAAACTCACCCCGCAGAACAGCAACACCACCAACGGCCTCATCGCCGTCAGCCCGGTGAACGAGCATGTCGTCTGGGCCTCGGGGCGCAACGGAACCTTTGTTCGCTCCACCGACGGCGGCAAGACCTGGACCTCCGGCGTCGTTGCCGGCGCCGAAACCCTGCAATTTCGCGGCCTGTATGCAGTCAGCGACCGCGTTGCCTACTTGCAATCGATCGGCAACAACACCACCGACTTCCGCATCTACAAGACCACCGACGCCGGCGCGACCTGGACCATGCAGTTCCAGAACCAGAATCCGGGCGCGTTCTACGACTGCATCGCCTTCTGGTCACCGCGTCGCGGACTCTCGCACAGCGACTCGGTGAACGGCGTCTTCCCCGAACTTCGCACCACAGACGGAGGCCGCCATTGGAATGACATCAGCGCCAACATGCCGCCCGCGTTGCCCGGGGAAGCTTCCTTCGCCGCCAGCAACACCTGCCTCACGACGCAAGGCGAGCATAACGCCTGGATCGCGACCGGTGGCAGCACCACAGCACGCATTCTCGCCACCACAGACGGCGGCGATACCTGGAATGCCTACGACACACCGCTCGTGAGCAGCCCTAGCGCCGGTGCGTTCACGGTCGCATTCCGCAATGCGAATCACGGAATCGTTGGCGGCGGCGATCTCGATCCCACCGACCCCAACAATGCACGCACCGCGACTTCGAGTGACGGCGGCAGAACCTGGACCCTTACCAATGCACCGCCAGTCACCGGAGCCATCTTCGGCCTGGCCTATGCGAGTGGCGGCCGCCAGGAGGGCGAGGGAGAAGACAGCACCAATCGTTCCGTGGTCGTCACCGCCGATACGGGCGGCGCGGCCTGGACTCCCGACGAGGGCCAAACCTGGTTCGCCTTGAATGGCGTGAATGGCTTCTGGGCCGTAGCCTTCGCCAGCCCCAAAGCCGGATGGCTGGTCGGCATCAATGGCACGATTCTGAAAATCAGCTTCTAACCGATGAGTTGTGGGTCGGACACTCTTGTCCGACAATGGAAGCATCAGCGCCCCAGGTTCGCGTCCCGCTTTTGGACGCGAACCTGGGCTTATTTACAAAGGCCTGACAATCGGCGCGAGCCGCCGCGCTAGAATGTCGGCTCAAATTTTTCGTCTCGCCCGGCCCAGCGAGATCGGGAGTCACATCATGAGTCAGTACCATCTCGCGCAGGTCAACATCGGCCGTATCAAAGCTCCACTCGACAGCCCGATCATGGCCGGCTTCATGAATCGCCTTGACGAAATCAACGCGCTCGCTGACAGCGCCCCCGGCTTCGTCTGGCGCCTGCAGACTGATGCAGGCAACGCTACCTACTTCCGGCCGTACCCAAACGACGACAGTATTCTCCTGAACATGTCGGTCTGGGAGTCGGTTGAATCATTGAAGAATTACGTCTATCGCACCATGCACGCCGAGTTGCTCCGCCAGCGGCATGAATGGTTCGAGAAGTTTGAAAGCTCCTACATCGCGCTCTGGTGGGTTCCGGCCGGGCATCGCCCGGGTATCGATGAAGCCAAAAAACGCATCGCCCATCTCGACGCCCACGGCCCGACGGAGTTTGCTTTTACCTTCAAGAGAACCTTCGAGCCGAGTGAAACCTTCCAGCGCTCGATCGACTGGTCCTCGTTCCAACCGTGCCCGGCGATGTAGCGAACGGTGAGAGCAGGTTCTTTTCTGCTCGCTCAGGGAAAGTTCTATGCCTCGATGCGCTCGCGCCTCGGAACGACAAAACATGTGCGAGCCGCAGGCTGAACCAGTTCACTACTTCCTCCGCCAGCGGATCCCATCCTTGGTGATCTCGACGAGAATCCCGGCCTCGGTCAATTCCGCGCGTAGTGCATCAGAGCGCTTGAAGTCCCGCGCGCGCCGTGCCTCGGCCATGGCGTCGATCTTCTTTTGAACCTCGGCATCCGACGGCTGTCCCGAACCAGCCAGCGCCAGCGCCTCCGGGGTGATGTCTTTTTCGCGGCCATCGGCTCGGGCCCAATCGAGAACCGCTTTCACCTTCGGAACGTCGTCATCCGCCAGCACGGCGAAGATCTCGTCGAATTTCTCGATGGCGTGCAGCAGGCCGGGCGTGTCTTCTTTGCGCATCTCGCCCGCATCGATGGCGGCATTCGCCGCGCGCACCATCTCGAAGATCGCGGCCTGCGCTTGCGCCGTGTTGAGGTCGTCGTCGAGCGCGGCTTTCATGCCATCGATGGCTTCCTGGGCGAGCTTTGCCATGGCTGCATTCGCGCCCGCCGGAAACTGTCCGCTCGAAAGCCGCAAGCGGAAGTTACGCAACCGCTCCACCGAAGTGGCCGCCTGCCGCAGGCCATCGAACGTGAAGTTCAGCTGATTGCGGTAGGGAACTGAGGCCAGCAGATAGCGTATTGACGATGGTCGATATCCCTTCAGGACCAGGTCGCGGGGCGTGAAGAAGTTTCCCAGGCTCTTCGACATTTTCTCGCCCTCGACCAGCAGAAACCGCGCATGAAACCAGTAGTTCGCAAACGTCTTTCCGGTCAGCGACTCCGACTGCGCGATTTCATTTTCATGATGGGGAAAAATCAGGTCTTCGCCCCCGGCATGCAGGTCGAAGGTGTCTCCCAATTCCTCCATCGACATCACGGAGCACTCGATGTGCCAGCCTGGCCGTCCGCGCCCAATCGAAGTCTCCCAGAAAGCCTCACCGGGCTTCGGCGCCTTCCACAGAGCGAAGTCGCGCGCATTGTCCTTTTCGTACTCATCGACATCCACGCGCGCGCCGTCTTCCATGCCCGCGAAGTCTTTCTTGGAAAGCTTTCCGTAGGCCGGAAACTTCGCGATGCGGAAGTAGTACGAGCCGTCCTCGGCGCGATAAGCAAGGTCTTTCTTCTCGAGCCTGGCAACAAACTCCGCCATTTCGGGGATGTGCTCGGTGGCGCGGACCAGGATTGGCTGCTCGATGTTCAACATCGCCGCATCCTCCAGAAAGGCCTTCTCGTACCTCGCCGTGTACTCCTTCACTCCCACGCCGTCGCGCGCCGAGTTGCGGATGATCTTGTCATCCACGTCGGTAATGTTCATCGCGTAGCGGACCTGGTATCCGCTCTGCTTCAGAAAGCGCTGCAACAGATCGACGGCAATAAATGTTCGGAAGTTGCCGATGTGGCCGTAGTCGTAAACGGTCGGCCCGCAGGCATACATGCGAACTTCGCTCGACTGGAGCGGGCGAAACTCCTCCACCCGCGCCGACATGGTGTTAAAAAGCCGCAGTGCCATAAGAAGAGATCAGAGCGTCAAAGTAAACCGTTCATTCTAGGGGGACGGGAGAAAGGGGGTCAATGACGGCCGGGGGTGGTGTATAGGGACGGCAAAATGCTCCCTCCCACCGGCCAAATTGCACCGAACGCCACGGCCGTTTACGGACGTTGTTTGCAAAGGTTTAAGAACTTATTTTCTTAGTCGCTGTACCAAGCTCTCGAAGGTTGATTGAGTGTTTTGTCAGCCGCTCAAGATTGGCCTGGAGTTTCTTAGTGTCAAACCCGTCGAACTTCAAAAGCGCATCCTGAATAGATCCAACTGCCGTTTTGAAATCGATCTTGCTTCCTTCTGCATCCAAGGTTGGAATTTCCAGTTTCGTCGCCACGACAAACTCGAAAGTGCAGCCACTGCTGAACTGCCAATTCTTGTTGAAGCGGACTGCCTTTACACGCGTGCGTATCAGCTCTTCCCAGAATGCCAGGTACTCCCGTTGATCCCATCCGGGAACTTTGAGTGGCCCTGGGTTGATGACCGCATCTCCACCAGCTTGTTTACACACATATCTTGCAAAGTCAAGTGCAGCGTTTTCGTTCACTTCCACAATGTTTGCCTTATACCAGGCTTCCCCGCACCTTGCTTTGAGCTCTTGAGCCGATCGCACCTTGCGGTTTCTCATTTCGGTATAGGCGCGAAGACCCGAAGTCAACTCACTGCTGCAATAGATGGCCTGCTCCTTGTGAAGAACACAGTCCATCGCTGAAAAGAAGGGAGAAGTGAACACTAAGTCGCTAAGGTTGTAGATTGGCATGGCCAATAGTGGCCGATTTACCCAGCGAAGAAAACATTACGCATGAGCAAGAACTGAGGTCACCTGAGCGACTGGCGCTCTGTTCTGAGGCTCTAATCTTCCAACGGGTTACGTTCTACGCAATCACGCTGGCGGCTCTGGCTCGCAAGATCCTTGCCTGTTCTGCAGTATTCGGTAGCTGTGAACTCCAAAAACGCTGTCTCCTTCCTAGTTACCAACGACTGTTGCGGCACAACCGTATACTGATGTAAGAAAAGGCTATCTTACTTGCATCATGTACTGTTTTGCCCGGTCCAACGGGTCCCGCGTTCATTTATGCACTTGTTTGTATGGCGTACATCTCCAAGACCGACTATCTTCTGTGGCGAGAATGCCCGAAAAACACTTGGCTCCGCATCCACAGGCCGGATCTTTACAACTCCTTTGAGTTAACAGAATTCGAGCAATCGATTATTGACGCGGGAATCGAAGTTGAAGAGACCGCGCGAAAGCTTTTTCCCCAGGGCACGCTGGTCACTGGGTCGATAGGAGAGGTAAAACAAACTACCCGCCGACTTCTTGCCTCTCATCCTCCGGCGCTATTCCAGCCAGTATTTGAACAAGAACAACTACTCGCAAAACTCGACGTTCTTCAAGATAACGGATCGGGTGAATACTCGATCTACGAAATCAAATCGGCGACTGAGGTTAAACAGGAACATGTATACGATCTCGCATTCCAGGCATTACTTCTTCGACGGTGCGGAGTCGATATCAAGCGCACTTTTATAATTCTTCTCAATCCTCACTACGTCCGAGAATGCGATTTAGATATCCAGCAATTATTCATGACGGTAGACATGACTGACAGGATCAATCAGATGTCGGATGAGGTGATCCAAGAAATGACAACCTCGCGCATGTACCTTTTGTGCGAGGATGAACCACAAGGGCCCTGCTCTTGCGTCTACAAAGGAAGATCCAAACACTGTGGCACGTTCGACTATTCAAACCCTACTATTCCAAAGTACGGCATTCACGACATCGCCCGTATTGGCAGCAGTCCCAAAAAACTAAAGGAGCTGGTAGAAGCCGGCATTTTCGAACTAGAGAGCTTGCCGGTCTCCTTCAAACTGACGGAGGTTCAACGGGCTCAATTGCGTGCATATCGAACGGGGGAGGCCATTATCGACAAACCAGCGATCTCGAAAGAGCTAAGTGAGCTCAGCTTCCCGCTCCACTTCATCGATTACGAAACCTTTGCCTCACCATTGCCGCTTTTTCCGCAGTATTCTCCCTACAACCAAGTCCCGCTGCAATACTCCGTTCACATTGTCGGTTCTCCGGGCGAGGAGCCGATCCACCGAGATTTCTTGCATTCTGGCTTATGCGACCCGAGCACTTCATTTGTAATGTCACTCAAACAGCACGTTGCGCCTTTCGGCGCAATTATCGTTTGGAACAAGGGGTTTGAGTCTCATGTGAACGATGAGATGGCACGCAGACTCCCTGCCGCGCGAGACTACCTTTACGAATTTAATGATCGCGTATACGACTTGATGGACATTTTCACGAGGCAGTACTTCGTCCATAAGGATCTTTGTGGCAAGGTCTCGATCAAGAAGGTCTTACCTGTCCTTGCTCCTCAATTAAGTTATTCGTCCTTAGCAATACACGACGGAGCTATAGCGTCACTTGTGTGGATGAAAATGATTACGGGCCAGCTCACTGAGGACGAGCGTGCCAAGCTTCGTGGGCAACTCCGGGAATATTGTGCATTGGACTCCTTTGGGATGTACGCAATCTGGCAAGCGTTGATGGGATTGATACGAAACTGATGACGTATGGACATTGACGTTCCCAAGCTCCAAACCAAAGCCATGCGACGAGCGCCGGACGCTCCCGCATATAGGCTGTATCGCGCTGCGCAGGAATGGGACCTTATTGACCCGATTCTCATCCGGGACCGTAAGGATCTGAAATCTGAACCAAAATGGCGTGAGCACGTAAAGCCATATCACCATCAGATTCAGAATCTGGTGACCTTCTGCCGTCGGTTGCCAGTCACGTTGCTTGCGGACGATGTAGGCCTCGGTAAGACGATAAGCGCTGGTCTCGTTGCTAGCGAGCTAATGTCCCGTGGACGGCTTAGAAAGATTCTCGTGGTTTGCCCGAAGCTGCTGATGCCGCAATGGAAAGAGGAATTGGAAAGCAAGTTTGGAATTCCTGGAGTCGAAGCGACGGGAAAGGAACTATTGGAAGCAGAAGTCCCAGAGGGTGGTGGAGCTGTCATTACAACCTACCAGTCTGCACGTATGTACCTGGACGTGTTGAGCCAAGCGGGATTCGAAATGCTCGTCCTCGACGAGGCCCATAAGCTTCGGAATCTCTACGGCGCAAATCAAGCCCCGCAAGTAGCGCAGCGCTTTCGGGAAGCGTTAGCCAATCGGATATTTAAATACGTCTTGATGCTCACCGCTACACCTATACAGAACAGATTGTGGGACATCTACTCCCTAGTTGATTTGTTGGCGGTTGCACGGGGACATCAAAATCCGTTTGGCAGTGATGGCATGTTCGCACGTACTTTCATCGCCGACGACCGAACGCAGGCTCGCCAACTTGTACCGTATATGCGCGAGAGATTCCGATCAATTGTTTACGGATACATGTCCAGAATTCGCCGGGCGGACGCGAACTTGCACTTTCCAGAACGGATAGTCCAGTTGCATCGCGTTGATCCGTCACCTGAAGAACTTGAACTCATTGACTCGATTCGAGGGCCGATCCAACGACTCAACCGGTTGGCACAGATCTCCATACTTCAAGCTGTTATCAGCAGCCCCCATGCCCTGCTCGCCCAGCTGAGAAAAATGGCCGAGAATGGGACTGTTCCGAAGTCTCTCGTGAGCAAGGTTGAGGAAATAGTTGGCCGTATGCCCACCACTGCGAAATTGCAGGGACTGGAAAAGCTTGTCGATCAGTTGCGGACTGAACAACCAGAGCGCTGGAGGATGGTCGTATTTACTACCAGACGCGAAACACAGACGACTATAGAAACATTCTTGCAAATGCAAGGAATCTCGTGTGGATTGATTAACGGCGACTCAGGTGCTCGAAATCAGCAGACAATTGCAAAATTTAAGAAATCTCCCCCAGAGATACATGTAGTCGTTTCGACGGAGGCTGGCTCCGAGGGAGTTAACCTGCAAGCAGCCAACGTACTTGTCAATTTTGACCTTCCGTGGAATCCGATGATCGTTGAACAACGCATCGGTCGCATTCAACGACTGGCCTCCGAGCACGCGAGCGTCTGCATTTTTAACATGATCCTTCGTGGGACGTTCGAGGAATATGTAGTAGGCAGGCTTATGGAGAAACTCCAAATGGCCTCCCATGCCATCGGAGACATTGAAGCGCTTCTTGAAGCGGCGAATATGGACGATCAGGGTGAGGACAGTTTGGCATTTGAGGAACTGATCCGTCGGCTAGTTATCGCCTCACTCGCGGGCAATAATGTCGAGCAGTCGACCCGGCTCGCGGAAGAGAGCATCGCAGCTGCTAAAGTTGAACTCCAAAGTCAGGAAAAGAATATCGACACATTGCTGGGCGCAATGGATGAAAGAGGTGAGATTCCGTATCCGCATCTGCCCGAAATGGTCAGGACAATGGAAGCACAAGAGTTTGTTCTTGCTGCAATGCAGAGCCAAGGAATTGATCTAAAACGCGAATCTGATGGAATCTATTTCAGCGAACGCGACGGGAAAGTGGATAGACTCTGCTTTGACGAAGAACACTCATCCAATGCAGTTTTGTATCGACCTGGCACTGGGTCGTTTACCAGACTCGTCACCCAAGTGATTGCGACCCCGTTACATGATGTGAAAGATGTCGACGACAAGCCCCACACCAAGATCGAAGTATTGGCGAAGGAATGGGTTGAGAGCTTTGGTGGGAAGTTTCGTTCGATTGAATTTCAAGATGTACTGCGGTCGTTCAGCGGAACAGCGCTTGTAAGAGTACGCGCCACCGTGGGTCATGACAGCTACGAACGCCTTTTGAATGTAAGTGTACCGTTGGACGAAAGCTGGATTCCTGCAGGTCTCACGGGAGCCAGCCCGATCTCTGATCCGCTGAACCAGGCGGAATCGGTAGGACTAGACCCCTCTCTGGTCCTCCAGAAAGCGATGCAAGATGAAGGCGTCACCGAATTCTGTCGCTTCTATATCGATCGGAGGCGACAGGAACTGGCTGCTGCGGGATCTGACCCTCGAAGGCAGAAGAAAATCGATGATGACTTCACTCCCAGATTGGAAGCAAATCTCGTTGGACTAGCCGGGGATGTGCGCCGGCAGATCACCGTCCAGGCGGAATATGAACTTGGTAGTGGGTATCGATATGGCAGTTTCATTACGCTCATTCCTTCCGAAAACAAAGTTACCCAATGCCCCGAGCTGCTTCCGTGTTCTCGTTCCGAAACCATTGCTCCGCGTGATTGCATCGGACGATGTGGGATGAGCGGCTCACAGGTGCTCAAACATTTTCTCGTTAAGTCAGAAGTCAGTGACCGCACCGCCCTTCCCGAATTTATGGGAACGTGCGCGGTAACTGGCAAGCGCGCTTTAGAGGATGAGCTTGATCAATCGTCCGTCACTCAGCAGACTGTTTTGAAGTCAGTCCTCAGAACATCGGAGCTGTCGGCAAGACGTGCGGAGCCCCAATTCTTCGGTCAATGTGACTTCACTGGCGTCCAAGCTCTAGAGGAAGAACTCGCAACGAGCCAAGTATCCGGCAAGAAATATCGCAAGGACAAGCAACAACGATCAATCGTGACGGGTAAGACAGGATATGCGGATGAATTTGTTTTATGTGCTGAAACACAGCAACCCCTGCTAGCCGAAGAGGGCGAGACGTGCGCAGTTACGAACAAACTTGTGCTTCCTGGATTGCTTGGCCAATGCGAGATCACAGGCAAGAAAGTACTGCCTTCCCTGCTGGAGAAGTCCGCTGCTACAGGAAGAGTTGCTCTTAAGCAACTCTTTATTTCAAGCAGCATCTCCGGTGCGCGAGCACTCGAAGGGGAGAGCATCGCCTCGGCAACCGGGAAGTATTGTCTTCAGAAGGAAGCGAAGCTATGCGTGTGGAGTGGTAAGAAGTGTCATCCGGATGATCTGAGAACGTGCCATCTGACGCATGTAACGGCTCACTTCGAATTCATGACAACAAACGGGGAAGTACGATTGGAGCCATTGCAAGACCTTTTGGGTAGCATTCGGAGGAAAACACACAATCAAGAGCTATGGCCCACCATAGTCGCCAACATCTCGCAACACCTCGACGGACAAGCACAAATTGAAGCTGCTGTATTGTCCCCAAGCGGCAAGCATTTGGCAGTCTGTCTCAAAACTAAAAATTGGCTTGGATTGAAAACTCGGTATGCTGGCTTTTTATATGCCATCGACGATCGCGAGACCATTGGAAGAATCGTGACTGGTAAACGAGGGAGCGAAGGATGGGAATTAGAAAAGGTCATTTGAACATTGACCCGAGTGAGCAAGAATCCAAGCACAAGTCTCCGCCCGTACAGCCTACCGTGCTTATTTAAGTAGTAAAATCTATAGTCATATCGGGCAAGCCGCGTGCTGGTAACACGCGACAAGCCCTAACTACCTTAGGAGGATTGATCTCCAATGGCAGCTTCCCACACGCTACCGCAGTCGTACGCGATCCCGCAAATTCCGAAGTCTGGCGTCCTGACACTTCACGGCTTTGGCATCTCCGTCACGATGCAAGCAGGTCATCTCCAGCTCGAAGATGGGATCGGCCCCGAACGCCGCAAATTTCGTGTACCTCGTGTAAACCATAGGCTCAAGCGCCTTGTCTGTATCGGGAATGATGGCTTTATCACGTTGGCCGCCCTGAAGTGGTTAAGCGATGTTGGAGCTTCTTTCGTGATGCTCGACCGCCTTGGAACAGTTCGGGTCATCACGGGTCCGGCATCTTCAAGCGAGGCACGGCTTCGGAGAGCACAAGCTTTGGCTGTAAGCAATGGCAACGCTACGAAGATCGCCCGCGAACTCATTTCAGCCAAACTCGCCGGGCAAGAGATGTTGATTCGTGAAAAACTGCAGAACATTCGAACGGGTGATTCCATCGCAGCACTTCAGGTCCGTTTGGTGGATACAAGCGACCTGGCTGCGATCCGAGGAATTGAATCTCGTGCCGCTGCGCTATATTGGAACGCATGGCGCGAGGTTTCCATCCTATTCCCACGAAAAGATGAAAATCGGGTTCCCTCACATTGGCTGATCTTCGGAGCAAGGCATTCCCCTCTAACAGGCGGACCAAGACTCTCAGTCAATCCGGCTAACAGTCTCCTCAATTACATCAACGCAGTCGCAGAAAGTGAGTGCCGACTGGCGGCTTGCGTCTGCGGACTCGATCCGGGACTCGGCGTTCTGCACACAGACACAGCAAATCGCGACAGTCTAGCGTTAGATTTGATCGAACCAATTAGGCCATCGATAGAGCTATGGCTACTCGACTGGTTAATGCGCGAGCCTCTCAAGCGCTCTGATTTCTTCGAAGCAGCAGACGGAAATTGCAGACTCTCAACTAGTCTCTGCTCGAAGCTCTCCGAGACGGCCTCCTCATGGGGCAAGCTCGTCGCACCTTGGGCTGAGTATGTGGCTCATTCCCTTCGAGCAAGCCACACCTCACGGCCAAACGTCACGAGAGGGTTCTCAACTCCACTCACACAGACGCATCGGAGGAAAGCAAAGAGTGCTTCGCCTCCAGACGTAAAGATGCCGACGGTAGAGCGCATCTGCTCTGGGTGCGGGACACCAACACGAGTGGGGCGGAATTGTCCGAAATGTGGACGGGAAATATCGAGGGGCAAACTAGTGGAACTAGCGAAGAAGGGGCGCAGAGCGGCGCTGAGTCCTGAGGCTCGGAGGAAACACTCTGAAACGCAGCGACGACACGAGGCCGCTAAACGAGCGTGGTTCTCGTCACAGCAAGCGAACTGGCCTGACCAGCCGACGTATGATCGCCAGATCCAACCGCAACTTGCGATGATCACGATTTCGGCGATTTCCTCCACTCTCGGGATCTGCGAATCCTATGCAGCTGACATCCGAGCAGGCCGATGCCGCCCGCATCCGAGGCACTGGAAGAGCCTCGCTAAACTGGCTGGCGTCACAGGTTGAGATGGAATCGATTTAGATAACACTATCGATCCATGGTTTAGAGATGATGCTGATGTATGATTGCCGTCGAACTTGCTTTGAGGGGGGCGAGCCAACTCCGCTTGCAAGGAGCGATAGATGCGACGCCTTCAGTCCTACATCTTCGCGTTCTTCGCTGTAATCCTCTTTCTGCAACAGGTAGCGCCTCAGACTCAACCGTCAAATCAGCCAAGCACAACTTCTGCTTCGGAAGGCTCCAGACCGAAGCAAGAACAGGTGAATTGCTCGAACACGGGCACCTACTTGAACAGCAAAGGGCAGACAGTTCGTCGCCCTGAGAACTGTTCAGCACCACCGAAGGGAGCAACCGCACAGTGTCGAGATGGAACGTATAGCTTCAGCCAGAGCAGAAGGGGGACGTGTTCGCATCACGGCGGAGTGGCTAAGTGGCTGTGAGTCGTGTAAAGCCATGTGGTCATGCACACTCAACTCACGCGGAAGAAGGGTTGTCACCGAAAGCTACGAGAAGAATAATGGAGTCACGACCTCACAAATGGCGGCAAATGACTCATGTTGGACTAGAGGCATCAATTGGAGCCGCTGTTCTGTGCGGGTTGCTTTTCCACTCTTCAACATTCGCTAATGCACAAATGTTAGCGTTTCAGTGCCCCGAGGGAGGATACACACAATCTTGCAAATCCTATCAAGAGCTTGTCGAAGCAAAGGACGAAGACATTGATGCGAATTTAGTGTGCTTCCGTGAGTATACGGATGACTTCTTTGTGATTAATGTGGGCTACGTTTCCGAATCCACCTACGCTTGGTATCATTTGGATCACGGTTTTTACAGGCTTCAACCGGGTGCAAAACAAAGCGGTAGTGTCTTTATTTACACTTTCAAAAATGGCATTCAAGACAGCTCACAGAATCCTTACTTGATTGCATCTGGCACTTGGTTTGCTTTTACCAGCAATCTCATTTTTACTGGGCATGAATGGAATTTCCGCACTACGGGAAAAACGAGTGGCAAGCCACAGTCCCAGCTAGACATATCTAACGACCAGATTGTGCTCTCCAAACACTACATCAGCCAAGCGAACAAAGTTGTTGATTATTCGCTTACGATTCAGCGCTCCACGAAGCGATTTAGCGAATCTTTTGATGTCGCTCATGATTCGAAGTTGAATCTTGAAAATACGGGTCGCTGTGTTGAAGTCAAGCACCTACCGACACTGCCTGAACCACCTCCAACCCCGCCCGCATCCCCCGAAAACTGATAAGGGCAGACCCGGGACACACGCAAGATGATCGCAGAAGCTCCTCAGCGTAGTTGATTTCGCCTCGCCAGTTCGACCTCAGTGATGGATTTTGGTCTCTCTAAATTGTCAAGAAATCGCCCCACAATCTTGTAAGGTACTTCGCTTCGCTTAAAGCCCACTCCGTGTGGGATGGCTTCTTGCAGGTCATTCCAGTTAAAGCTCGCGTATCCCCGGAGCACCGGGTCGGTATTGGGGTCGAGCAGTCTCTCACGAAGCTTGTTCTCAAGTTTTTGCATGGAGAGCGGCTTCATTTTCCGGCTGAGCTCACGCACAAGTTCGAATATCTGGTATGGCGAAACAGAAGGTGAGTCGTCTTTGATTGTGGCTTCGCACGTTCGACGAGCGTGGAACCATCCCCACTCGGGCAAGCCCGCCATCACCCTGGTGAAGTTCAGAGCTGTCTTGCGATGACGGCGGTTCTTTGCGAACTCCACCATCTGTTGCCTGGAGAAAAACGCTTCTTGAGCGCGCAATAGCTTCTCCAATGATGTCTTTTCCGCTTGGAAGTCGCGCACGGCATTTTGCGAAGCAATGGCCTTTTCTGTCAGGTCTCTAACATGCAACTCCTGAGCCAGAAGGAAAATTACTGCGTAGAAGTCGAAATAGCGCAGTGCGTGTTCAAATTGCGAAATAGCTGCCCTTAAAGCCTCCGTAACTTCTCGGGCATTCTTGTTGGCCTCATGATGTTCTGACCAGGTTTGGTCTCCCCGACGTTCGCATTCTTTGAAGCTACGCCTTGTCGCTCGGAGCTCTTTGTCACTGACCTCAACAGCCTCATTTGCAACTAGGCACCGCGCGTGACCACAAAAAGGTTCTAATTGCTCTACGTGCGGAACCGTCAGTAAAGTGCCCCTTACATCATCATGCGTTCGCGCACGTTGGAGACCAAGGCCAATCCGTCCCCAATTGTGTTCCAAGAAGCGCCTAGCCTTCCTAAATCTGTCGGGCAGGTCGTCGAGTTCGAGTTCCTCATGTCTGCCGAGCTTTTCGGTTTTGGGGGTCTTCATCATCCCTAAAAAGCCCTGTCAAGTCCGACGCCACCCCTAAAAAGAGCTGCGTGTAATAGGGCGCTCCAAAATCGCACCAAAAGTCTATCTCCTTCGTGCCGAATTTCGCCAAAACCGCACCAAAATGTTCGGGCTCGTTCCGATCAATCTGAAAAGCCATGAGAAAGTCTCCCTGTTTTGGGGGAATTCTTATGGGCCAGAGCAAACAACGCAAAGGGAAGGGCAAAGCGATCCGCAACTCCCGTCCTCTCATTCGGCGAAGTCATGAATCTCGGGAACGGGCACTGAAGGCACTGTGGTCCATCCGACAAGGCGACAGCCTCTCAAAAGCTGCTCGTGATAACGGCGTAACCGCCAGAACAATCAAGCGCTATGCCGGTTCCGCTCTCGTCCAAGATCGTCCAGGAGGTCGCATACGGGCGACCAAGAGTGACCGACTTGTTCGTTACCTTCAGATTCCAGGTCCTAATGGTCCACGGGACGTAAATGCTCGCGGTTCCAAGGTCGCCGCCGAATTTGCGAAATACAAAGCAGCCGTGAATCGCCTGCTCGCCGGGGATCGAGACGCTCTCAAAGACTGGCACGGGAAGAAGATTGCCGGAATTCCGCTGATCACGGACACGAAAACGCTGGTGGAGCAGGCGCACCAGGAAATGCTTCCGTACTCGCTTTACCGCTCGTTAGCAGGGGGTGCGGCGTGAAGAAGCGGTCGCGCAATTGTTGTCCAGACTGTCCGAAGCGGTGTTTTTGTGGAAGCTCAAATGAGCTTGAGCAAAACCACTTGGGCGGTCGCAAGCACGTGCGCTGGCTGTTCCTGCCTTTCTGTCTGAACCCGCATCACTCGGATTTCCATCGGCTCTGCGAGCAGGCCGGAATCGATTTCCGAGAAACAACCAACAAGCTCTTCGGTCAGATACAGGCATTGAAGGCTCAATTGATAGGGATGTGGATGGTGGTCGATGCAATGGAAAAGCACGTCAAGGATCGGGAGGACTCTAGCAAATGAAACAGATACATGATGTCTTCGTCCGCGCCTATGCGGTCGCGGCAAACCAAGAAGAAAACTCTAAGCGGAAGTCTGGCAAGGCCAGCGGCGATCCCAAATGGCCGCAATATGCACTGGTACTTGATACCGAGACGCGGATCACACCCGATCAATCATTGACCTTCGGCGTCTTTCGCATCTGCGAACTCAAGGCCGAGAAGTACGTGGTTACGCGAGAGGGGATTTTCTACGCTGACGATCTCCCCGCGAAGGAGCGCAAGATCCTTGAGGACTATGCTCGCAGAGCTGTGCCTGACGTTAAGACATTTCCCCCTGACTTCCCGCTCTACTCCCGATCAGACTTCATGCGCAAGGTGTTCTGGCCTGCGATCAAACGCAAGGGTGCGCTGATTTGTGGTCTGAACCTGCCGTTCGACTTGTCGCGCCTGGCTTTGGCTTGGGATCGCGGGGCGCATGACGAGTGGTCATTGACGATGGCTCAATATCCGAATGGGGTTGAAAACAGAAATAAGCCTCGAATTCTGATCGCGCCAATTGATAGCAAAAAGGCTTTCATCAGACTCGCGAACCCTTGGAAGCCCGAGGAGTGGAAGAACGATGGGAAGGCTCGTTTCCTCGACCTGCGCACGCTCGCCTGGGCCTTATTCAATCGCGCGTTATCTCTCAAGCGGTTGTGCGAACTACTCAAAACAGAGCATCAGAAGTTTGACCATGAACCGACCGGGACAGTCACGCCGGAGGAAATCGATTACGCTCGGCAGGACGGTCGTTGCACGGTAGACGCACTTAACGGCCTGAAGCAGGAGTTCGACAAGCATCCAATCCCGCTAGTGCCCCATAACGCGTATTCGCCCGCGAGTGTGGCTAAGAGCTATTTGGATGCAATGGGAATCGCCCGCCCGGCAGAAAAGTTTCAGTTGTCGAAGCATGATGTGGGCATCGCGATGCAGTCCTACTATGGAGGTCGCTCTGAAACTCGCATCCGCTGCGCGGAGGTGCCGGTCGTACCCGTCGATTTTACGAGCGAGTATCCAACCAGCTGTGTGTTGCTGGGCCTGTTTGACATTCTGACAGCGGAGCGCGTGACGTTCGAAGACGACACCGAGGACATCCGAAAGCTGGTCAATAGAATCTCCCTGGAAAGCTGTTTTGAACGGTCGGCCTGGAAAAACTTCAACTTCTTCGCCCTCGTCCAGCCGGAAGATGACATCTTCCCCGTCCGCACGGTTTATGACGAAGTCACTCAGAACATCGGTAACAACTACCTGACCTCAGACACTCCCCTGTGGTTTGCCGGTTGCGACGTGATCGCGTCGGCGATCCGTACCAAGAAGGCACCGAAGATTCTCAATGCTGTCCGGTTGGTAGCGCATGGAAAACAGGCAGGAATGCGATCGGTCAACCTGCGGGGCAGCATGGTTGAGATTGATCCGTATAAAGATGATCTATTCCTCAAGGTGATCGAGCAACGCAAGCTGCACAAATCAGATAAGGCTCTCTACTACTGGCTAAAAATCCTCGCCAATTCCATTTATGGATTCTTTGTCGAACTGATCCCCGAAATTCAAAGCAAAAACGTGCAGGTTAACGTTTTTTCCGGGGATGCACATTTGAAGGATTTCTCGGACACCATCGAAAATCAGGGACCCTGGTTTTTTGCGCCACTCGCTTCGCTAATCACCTCGGCGGGTCGTTTACTTTTGGCGATGACAGAAGCCTGCGTTGAAGAGAAAAAAGGAACCTACCTTTTTTGCGATACGGATTCGCTTGCAATTGTGAGCTCGAAAATGGGTGGAGAACTTGCAATTCCTGGTAGCGAAGGTATTCGAATTCTTTCGTGGAAAGAAGTGCAGCCAATCGTGGATCGATTTGCAAGTTTAAACCCGTATGACCCTGCCGCTGTTAAAGGGTCGATCCTTAACCTGGTAGAAGCCAATTTCATTGAATCGCGCGGAAAGAACATGCAGCGACAATTGTACGGTTACAGCATCGCCGCAAAGCGTTACGCCTTATACGAAAAAACCGGCAAGTCCGGGATCAAGATTATTGATCCCAAAGCTCATGGAATTGGTTTTCTGTACCCGCCAGCGGATTCCCCCGAAAATTGGGAAGAAAGCGTACCAAAATGGATTTTTGAATTTTGGGACTGCATCGTGCGGGATGCTTTGAAGATACCGTGTACGTCACCAGCTTGGCTTGATCACCCGCAAATGATGCGTCTCACAATCACGACCTCCAACGTTTTAGAAATGCTTGGGGATTGGGAAATCGCACGCCCCTATAACTTTCTTTTTTTTGCCGATGGTTGATCCCCTTTTTGGGTACGTGGCCCCGAAACAATCGAACGAAAATGTTCTTCTGGTCTGTTCATTTTCTTCAAAACAACAGGAATGGTTTGATCTGGAATGCGTGAATGTCCACACT
>Ga0210401_10002246_pt1 | contig 21565 bp, 23 predicted proteins | sample IncBWH32MmetaG_FD_150866 | JGI IMG/M metagenome (GOLD analysis project Ga0210401, IMG submission 150866) | Forest soil microbial communities from Barre Woods Harvard Forest LTER site, Petersham, Massachusetts, United States - Inc-BW-H-32-M | ecosystem: Environmental > Terrestrial > Soil >... | reverse complement strand
ACAAGAAGGAACCACAGCTGAGAAGCCAACACACGCGGCGAAGGAATCAGAAAGAAATTACACCCGCGCTCCTCCGAAGCGCGTCAGGAGAATTTTTGCCCTCTTGACAAAGACCTATCATGGAAGTCGACTTACCGGACAAATATCCCGCTAGTACTTTATATGGACGATATCGACGTTACTCTGGAGTTATGGCGGCAGGCGGCGCTATTGGGAGCCCGTCTTGCGTTGCGCCTCGAACTCACGCCAGTGCAGGATGCAAGCGCTCCAGTGTGAGTCAGAATCGATCGTGGTCGGACGCCACTGATACTGTTTTGTCAGATTGCCGAGGGATTGCATCACTGCGAATTGAACCTCTCGGTCGGGGTCGTTCAAAGCAGAGAGCAGAATATCCAGAGCGTTTTGAGAGTGTGTGTATTCCAGAAAACGAGCCGCCGCAACCCTCTCCTCAGGCTCTGGCAATTTCAGTACGCGAGCGAGCAGAGGGATTGAAGTTTGCGGTTCAAGACCGGATATTGCCAGCGCCAAATTGGATTTCGGAAACGGGGACCTCACAGATTGGTCGAATAGGTCGTGCTCGGCAAGCGGCAAAACACTTAAGTCTTTCCAGCGTATAAGATCACAGACAATCCACATTCTTAGGGTTGGGTTGGACTTGACGTTTGGAAGATTTAGAGCGGCTTTCAGAAACGGCGCGGCTGAGGAATCCTCAGCCCCGTTCAGAACAAATAAAGCCGACTGCTTTTCTTCGGAAGTGGAATCCGTGCAAAGCAAGTCTAAAACTTTTTGCAGCACTTTGTGATATGCGTCTTCGCCCAATTCCACTTGCCAATCGGGTCCACACGGCTTGGAACTGGCGGGAAGGGATGGAGAATAGGGACTATCAAATTTATAGCCCGAGTCAGTTTTGTTGAGGAATATGACTCGGTAGGCGTTGGGCAGTAGGCCACCCTGGGCCACGTTTCCTAAGCTGTCCGCGGACGGTGTCGAGTAATTCAAAATGAAGCGACTCCCGACTGGTTCCCCTTTTATCGTCGCGTCGACACTAATTTCGGCTTGAAAGTCCAGTCGGCCATACTCGCGCCCGCTCAATTCAATCGAGCCCGCCCCTGTTTGCTGCACACGTTCAACTGTTCCCGCAATTACCAAATCGGCAGAGTCGACCAGCCTTCTGGTGGAGGTAACCGGGATTATTTCCGCATGAGCGAGCCCGAGTCCTAACAAGACGGCCAGGAGAGTGTGTTTCAAGACCCGCATAGCACAATTACAGCACAGCTTTTACTTCCCCGCATACGTTGTCAGTACCTGGCACGCCTTACCGGACATCTACAGTTCTAGTACACCACAGGGTCGCCGCTCGTTCACGTTCGCAACTCCCTACGTCGGCGGGGTCAATGCGGTTCTGTTGACGATTGAGAGCGACGCGCATATGGTCTGAGTAGTTCCTCAACGCTCACGCCGAGGGCATAGCCCATGGAACGAATGAAGCATCTCCTCTCAATCGCTTTTCTTCTCTCAGCAATATTCCCCGCGCAGGCGCAGTACGGTTCAATTCGAGGGGTTGTTCTAAGCGAAGAAGGTAACCCTGTAAAGGGAGCGGATGTCATCGCCACGAGCACCGGCCCGATGGCTGACGCGCCGCTGGGCAGTCGGCTACGGAAATTGCACCTGACCGATGACACGGGGAATTTCGTCATTTACGGATTGCAGTTTGATGAGTATGTGGTTACGGCCTACAAGGAAGATGACGACTATCCCGAACTGGTTGGAACGTGGCTGTTGTTCTACAATAAACCTGCCGAACCAAAGGTCAAGTTGACGGCGCAGAATCCGGCGGCCACCGCCGAAATCCGGCTTGGTCCGAAGGCGGGTGTCCTAGTAGGTTCAATAATCGATGCAAACACGCGTGCACCGATACATGCTTGCGCTGGGTTTAAGCTCGTTTCTGCGCCCGTCTTCGATACGGCTTATCCAGTATCATCCCATTACCGGCTCTTGATACCCTCCGACGCCGTTCTCACTTTGAAGGTTTGGTGGGATGGCTATAAGCCTTGGTTTTACCCAGGAACAGACCAGTATGTTGCAGGCACCCAGATACGCCTTAAGCCAGGCGAAGAAACGACAGTCAACATTCGTTTACAACCCGACGAAAGTGTACGTGCACCAGCGTGTGGAATTCGTTTGCTCCGTGAAACCGCGATCAGTCCCTGATCGACGTCAACCGCCGATTAGTCCACTTTCCGGCGGAAACCAGCCTGAAAACAATCGCACAGCCCGCTCGCTAATTGCTACAGTGAAGCCCAGTGAAAGAAGAATCTCAACGTGAACTAGCCGTCTACTTCGCGCTCGCATACGCCATCTCATGGCTTGTATGGTTACCTTTGGTTTTTGGCTCGGGAGGGGTCGGCCTGCTCCATGTTTCACCACCGAACGTCGTCACTCTTTTCTCGGGATCAATCGAACTACCAGCGTGGCTCATGGCAGGGACCTTTGGGCCGACTGCAGCGGCGCTGATTACGCAGAGGTTGTTTGGCGGACGTATGTCTGGATTTAGTTTTTTCACTGCGCTACGTCCCATGATTAAAGGGTTCATCGTCGGCGCGTTGTGTATCCTGATAGTCCGCTGGCTGATCCCGGCTCTCGCGGTAACACGTTCGGGTTTCGACCGCTGGGATTGGGAGGCGCTGACGTATATCCGCTACTATTTTCTTCCTTCATTGCTCGTAGGTCCGCTGGGAGAAGAGCCGGGCTGGCGTGGTTTCGCCCTGCCTCGTATGCAGTCGATGTATGGTCCTTCACGAGCCTCCTTGGTCCTTGGGGTGCTATGGTCTGGATGGCATCTGCCGTTGTTTCTTCTCCATGGTTGGAGCTCAGCGCCGGTCTGGGCGTTTTTCGCGATCAACACATCCCTGTCAGTTTTCATGACATTCGGGCACAATCTTTCACGCGGCAGCGTGCTCGTCGCCATTCTCCTGCATACCGTGCACAACTCAGCCGGTGCACCGTTGCACATGTTTCTTGATGGAGCGGCGCTGCGCGGACACTTCGATGAGATTACTGCATGTAGCTTCTTGGTTGGCGCTGCCGTGCTAATGATTTCCACCACTGGACATTTAGGGCGAAACGCCGGAATCGCACCAAGTCGCAAGGGGTGAGCATTCCCCATTGCCCTTACTTTGCCGTGACATTCGCCCATCGGGCATGCCTCCGATTGGTAACGCCTGGTAAGTCGTGCCGGCTCAGACGGTCGATGCAACACCCCTCCGGTCATTTGATCTGGCAATACGTTTCAAGCGGACCGATCCTTTAGGTTGCAGTTCGCTTTTACCTAAACAGGACGCCTTTTCTTTGCTCTTGTGCTCGCGGATTATTCTTAGCCCTTGGAATTCCTGGACTTGGGGCTCGCTCCTAGTGTTGCATCGACCTATTGAGACCGCCCGCGTTTATCAAGCAAGTGAACCCGCCGGGCACTTGCTGTTATGAAGCAATAAAATACAATTAGAGCTATGGCATTCGAACCTAAAGTCGTAGAAGCACGCCTAGCGCTCAATCTCATCTCCTCGACAGAAATGCCCAAACTGGCTTGGGAGGCTCTTGAAGCAGGACTTGATGGTCCGGCTATTCGGCGTCTCGCCGCGTTTGAGTTTCCAACCTTTTTTCAGATCCAAGAAGTGCTGCCTCAGGCTATGAAAGAAATGCGTCTTGCGAGCCTGGACAAAACGGCAGCGGCGCTGCAATTGGCCAAGTTGTGGGCACAAGAAATCTTGGCCAGGAATTTGGACCCGTTCAAACATCTTCGTGATTTTGAGCAAGTGTGGATTGAGTCTGGCTACTGTAGGGAACTCCACGAATTCGGAAACCTTGACGACGAAGTCCACGTTGCACGGTCCATGGGACAACCTGAACATGAAACTCGCACTTGGCTCGTTGGTAGGCTAAAGAAGTTGACTGATGCATGAGAATGCGGCCAACTCCTGCCGAAGCCGTGAAGCGTCAGATTGAAGCGCGGCTCGCCCTTGGCGATTTGGGAATCCTTGCCGAAAAGCAGTCGCCAACTTTCAACGAATATTCCGAACGCTGGCTCAGACAGCACGCCGAGGTTAGCTGCAAGCCATCAACGGCCGCTAGCTATCGTCAACTGTTGAGGCTCTACATCACAGAGCGATTTGGCGCGCTGCAAATCGACGAAATCAATCGAGATCAACTGAAAGAATTTCTTGCCGGTCTTATCGCACGGGAAGTGTTATCGAGGAACACGATTCGCCTGATCATTTGCGTTATGCGCGTCATTTTCAATCATGCAATCGAGGACGGATTGGCGGCCCACAACCCCGCGGCAAAACTGGGCCGCTTCAACAAGAGCGATCAGCCCAAATTCCAGGCGACTGCCCTAACGACAATTCAGGCACAAAGCCTCCTAGAGGCCGCGAAGGAGATGTTCCCCGATTATCATTCACTGTTCATGGCAGCTCTGAGGGCGGGACTTCGACGCGGTGAGGTCATTGCGTTGAAATGGGGCGATATTCAATTCGGGGCGAGTGACCAGGACAAAGACCGTTACATCCTTGTCCAGAGAAACTATGCCGCAGGCAAGTTCACGACTCCAAAGAGCCGGAAAGCACGACGCGTTGACCTGTCGAAAGAGCTGCGCCGCACACTGCTCGAGCTGCGCGACAAGCAATTGCTAGAGGCGTTCTTAAAGGGGCAGACAAATATCGCAGACGAACTCGTCTTCCCGTCGAAGACTGGGACGGTGCTCGATCCGTCAAACATGATTCACAATTACTTTCTACCCTGTGTTGAAAAAGCTGGTCTACGCCGAATCCGTTTCCATGATCTGCGGCACACGATTGGGAGCCTTCTTATTCAGCAGGGCGCTTCCCTGGCTTACGTCAAAGAGCAGATGGGACATTCGAGCATTCAAATCACGGTAGACACATACGGCCATTTGATTCCGGGCGCAGACATTGCCTGGGTGGACAAGCTGGATTCAGAAACAAGTCAGCAACTTTCTGCAACCCAGGCGCAAACGGGGGAAAGTATCGGCGACGATGAAGTCCCGCAAGTCATTGAAAATGTTGGTGAGCCGCGGAGGACTCGAACCTCCAACCCGCTGATTAAGAGTCAGCTGCTCTACCATTGAGCTAGCGGCCCAGCAGAGGAAATATTCTAGCACGGCGAATTCATGTTCCGCTTCGCCGACTTTGGGTTACGAACGGCTATTCCTGAGGAACGCGGTGATTTCCTGCGCGATATGCCTGGCGCGGACCAAATCGCCGGGGCCGAGCGAAATCGCGGCCACCTTCGCGTGGCCGCCGCCACCGTATTTTTCACAAAGTGTCGCGAGATTTACGTCGGCTGAAGCCTCTTTCCACGGGCTTGTGCCCACCGAGACTTTCGCGCGCGCAGGCGACGCGCTCACGCCGACAGAGTAGGTGGCGTCGCGGTAGAGAAAATACGGGATGAACTTGTTGTACCCCTCAAGATCGACGTCACTCACGTCAAAATAGACCACGCCATCGCGATAGTCGGCGCGCTCGCGCAGCGTCTCGATCGACCGCCGATGGCGTTCGAGCAACGGTCCCAGATGCTTCTGCACGACCGGCAGCTCGATCATCTCGTCGAGCGAACGATAGGCGAGGTGCGGGATCAGCTGCGGCACCAGATTGTTTTCCGGGGCCGCCTCGATTACCAGAGCCAGCTTCATGGCCGGATGCGCCAGCGCGACAGCTTCTTCGGGCGATGCGAACTGCGCGCCGTCAATGATGTCTCCCCACTTGATCAGTTCGGTAATCGGGGCCGAGTCAAAGCCAAATTTTTCCGACGCCACCGTCGCGAGAAATTTCGTGCACGATTTGAAATTCGGATCGTAGAACTTTTTCCCCGAATGATCGTTCCGGAAATGCTCGGCATCTTCAGGCTTTAGAAACGCACTCTGGTGGTGATCGAACCACCAGGTGAGCTTGGGCGAGCTCGAATACTTGAAATCGACGATCGCGTTCTGGTCGCCGTCAAACGTATTGTCATCGAACGGACTGGACGCCTTATGCGTCATTCCGCTATAGAGAAATTCGGCGTCGTGTAGGATTCTTTCGCGATAAAAACGCGTAAAAATCGCCGCGGAAGAGGCGCCGTCAAAACACCGGTCGTGAAAACAAACGCGAACCTTCAAGTAGCCACCCCAGTCAAAACGAATCCTCCCGGACAGAAAGCGACCGAGAGGAAAGTCAATAAAGATGGCGTCTGCGGGCCCGGAAGTCAAGGGGGAGTTGGACCGCGAGCATTCGAATCGTGCCGAAACGCAAACACCCGGAGTGTTAACGTTCGATGAAAATGCGTTTTCAACGAAACCGTTGACCAACCGCGCGCAGTTGTCGTAACGTCGCCGGTCAATAAAAATCTCAGCGAGGTCTCATGAAAAAGGAACCACTCGGCATCGGCTTCATCGGCAGCGGCTTCATCACTCGTTTTCACATTCAATCGTTCACGGCTGTGCGTGACGCCGAAATTCGCGGTATCTGGAGCCCAAACCGCAAGCACGCCAGCGATACGGCCACCTATGCCCGCTCGCTCGACCTGGGCGACACCAAGGCCTATGACTCGATTTCGGATATGGTGAGCGACCCTGATATCGAAGCGATCTGGCTCTGCGGACCGAATCACAAGCGCGTCGAAAATATGGAGGAGATCGTCGCCGCAGCCGCACAGCGGATGATGCCGCTCAAAGGGATCGCCTGCGAAAAACCGCTCGCGCGCAATGTTGGTGAAGCGCGTCAGGTCGTTGAGCTGGCTCGCAAGGCCGGCGTCCCGACCGGCTACCTTGAAAGCGATCTTTTCGCGCCCTCGCAGGACGCAGGCCGCCGCCTGATTTGGGCCCGCGGCGCGGCCACGACGGGACGGCCCTACCTGGCACGCGCCGCCGAAGAGCACAGCGGTCCGCACATGCCGTGGTTCTGGCAGGGTGATTTGCAGGGCGGCGGTGTGCTCAACGACATGATGTGTCATTCCGTTTTGCTCGTGCAGCATCTGCTCACACGTCCCGGCGAACCGCACTCTACCGTGCGCCCCGTGCGCGTGACCTCCCACATCGCGAGCCTCAAATGGTCGCGCCCGGAATACGCGCGTCTGCTGTCGAAAACGATGGGCAAAAAAGTCGATTACCGAAAGCACCCCTCGGAAGATTTCGCCTCCGCCACCATCGAATACGAGACGAACGAAGGCACGACCGCCATCGGCGAAGTCACGACGTCCTGGAGTTTCGTCGGCGCGGGCCTGCGGCACACGACTGAATTGCTCGGCCCGGAATATTCGATGACTCACAACTCACTCGACACCGGTCTTCGCGTCTTCTTCAGCCGGGAAGTAAAAGGAAAACAAGGCGAGGATTTCGTCGAGAAGCAGAATTCAGAGACAGGCCTGATGCCGGTGCTCCCAAACGAAGCTTCCGCCTACGGCTACGAAAACGAAAATCGCCACTTCGTCCGCGCGTTTCAAAGTGCCACGCTTCCGGAATTGACTTTTGAGGATGGCTTGGAGGTCGTGCAGATCTTGATGACGTGCTACCAGAGCGCCGAACAGGGCAAGACGCTCAACTATCCTCCGCGCGGCCTGGATTCCTATATTCCGCTTGTTGCGCGCGGCAAATGGAAGCCGGGGAAGTAGCGCTTAGCTCTTACCGAAAATCTGCTCGGCAATATCGGCTACCACGGGGACGCGGAAACGCTCCCCTTGGTAGGCCTTCACCATCAGCAGGATCCACAAGACAAAAACCGCTATATCGAGCAACCCGGACAACGCCCAAAGAAGACCTGCAAGGTGATATACGCCAAAGCCCAGCATTCCGGCGCTAAAAATCCCAAACACCCAGATGAGAATCGTGCATCCACCGAACAAAACGATCGACTGCGCCGCGTGGAAACGCACAAATGGGCGCTTATCGATCAGGAAAAAAATCAGCCCCGTGACCCAGCCAACCAGGTAGCAAAGAAACCCCGCAACATTTTCGGCCATCTGCGTCTGCTGCGTACTACCGCCCGCAGGAGCCACATAACCCTGCTGCTGCGGTGGAGGGGGTGCTGCCGCGGTCGCTCCCGCTTGAGGCGCTCCGCAAGCGGAGCAAAAAGGTGCACCGTCACTGACTGCCGATCCGCACTTCGCGCAAAATGCCATGAGGGACCTCCCCAAAACGCTCGCGGGAGCGTAGCAGAAGTGCGCGAGTGTCTACAAGACGGAAACGATGAAATGGGAGGCCTTAGCGAATCGCGATGGCCGCCATCATTCGCCCGGTCGTATGCTCGCGGCGATAGCTGAAGAAAAGGTCGGTGCCGCAGGCGGTGCAGAGCCCGGAGATAGAAATATTTTCCAGCGGCACGCCCGCTTCGGCAAGGATCGCCCGGTTCGCGGCGATCAGATCGAGTTGAATCGAAGGCGACGGGGGCGCGTGCCCTGGCGGACGCATGGTGAGCCAAGGCAACCAGTTCGGATCGTTTTCGCCGGATGCGAGCGCGTCAAACGATCCGTCAAACCATTCGCGCGCGTTCGCAAATTTCGCATGAAATTCCATGGCCACGTCGCTGCCCACTTCGTAGCAGCATTGGCCGATCGCAGGTCCCACGGCCGCGATTACGTCGGTTGCGCGCGTGCCAAATTCCATCTGCATTCGTCCGAGCGTTTTTTGTGCGATGCGCTGGGCCGTACCACGCCAACCGGAGTGAATGGCCGCGACCACGCGTTGCTTCACATCGGCCAGCAAAATCGGCACGCAATCGGCCGTCTGCACGACAAGCAGTACACCGGGCTCGCGCGTGAAAAGCGCATCCGCTTTCGGGGGCTCGCCACCCGCGGACGTATCCGAGGAAACGCAGCAGGCAATGTCGGAATGAATTTGCCGCACTGTGACGGGCCGCATTTTGTCTGCGCCGATTGCGCGAAAGAATTTGTCGCGATTCGCGATCACGCGTTCGCGTTCGTCCCAGCCCGTGAAGCCGAGATTCAGCACTTTTTCACTCGCCTTGCGTCCGCGCGGACCGGTTTCGAGCAAGCTTGCGCCGCCCGGCCGTGTGCTGAAGCCGTGCAGGAGCCAGTCGAACCGCGCGAGATTGGGCGCCTGCAAAATCTGCAAACCGTTCATACGCTGTGGCTTCCAGGGCGTGGCGGAGGGCGCCCCAGACACCTTCGTAACTGCGGGCTTGCGTGTCGCGCGCTTGCTGGTTTTTGTGGCAAAGGACATGGCGCACGATAGCTTATCAAAACTTCTCACTCCGAGTGCCTGCCGGGCGGCCTTTCCGGCGGGCTCCTGTGTCGGGGGAACCGGCGTATTTATGCGACAATCGTTGCCGCATTAGCGCTTTCGCAAAGGACGCCACGGTGATCGTTGGGCTCGGACTGGACGTCGCGGAAATCGACCGGATCGAAGAGGCGATGGCTCGACACACCGTGCAATTCATCGAACGCGTCTACACGCCGGACGAAGCCGCGTATTGCCAGCGCTACAAGAATCCGTTCGAACGCTATGCAGGCCGGTTTGCGGCGAAGGAAGCGGCGATGAAGGCGCTCGGGACTGGCTGGACGCGTGGGGTACGCTGGCGGGATATCGAGGTCGTGCGCGAACCGAGCGGTAAACCGACCTTGCGGTTGTCAGGGGTGGCTCGCGAGATCGCCGGTTCTCTCGGCGTCAAGCACATCACCTTGACGATCACCCACAGCGGAAATCTTGCGATCGCCCAGGTAATTTTTGAGGGTTAAAGCGAAGGGGCTCCGCTTCCCTACCGGTTCTTCCACTTCGGCGGGCGCTTTTCGACCAGCGCCCGCAAACCCTCTTGCGAATCTTCAAGGTCAGCCAGCTCGTTAAGGAAGACCTTCATCGAGTTGCGCACGCCGTCGCGCAGCGGCAAACCGAGGCTGCCCAGAATTGCTTTCTTGGCCATCGTCAACACCGGACCAGACTGCGCCGTAACCCGGGCGATCACGTCCTCGACCTTTTTCGGCATTTCTTCTTCGGTGACGAGCCAGTTCACAAATCCAAGTTCGCGCGCGCGCTCGGCTGAAATCGCTTCGCCGGTGAGCACCAGTTCCAGCGCCTGTTTCGGCCCCAATATGTAGGGCAATACAGCCGCGGCGAGCGGCGGAAAGACTCCGAGCCGAATTTCCGGCTGCGCGAACCGCGCCTTCGGTGTCGCGATCACCAGATCGCTCAGAGCGGCAAGTTCCGCGCCACCCCCGAACGCCGGCCCATTCACAACAGCGAGCACAGGTTTCGACGTATCCAACATGGCCGAAAACGCACTGTGAAACGCATCGAGCAGCTGAAACACGCGCCGCTGCGTGTATTCACCGATTTCGATGCCGCCGCAAAACGCTTTGCCTGTCGCCTCGAGCACAAGTAGCTTGATCGTGCTGCGTTCGCCGAGTGTGTTAATGCCGGTAGCGATCTCGGTCAGCATGCGCTCGTTGAGCAGGTTGTGGTCGGGGCGATCGAGCGTCAACCGCGCCACCTCCCCGACGATATTCACCTTCACAAACTGGAATTCATCGAGCTTGGGCGCAACGACCGCCATCGTGCCGAGGACTTCGACTCCCGCGCTGCGCCGTTCTCTGGTCATCGACATAGTTGTTCTCGCGAAATACGAGCTTAGGAGGTTTCGCCCCGCCAAGCTACCTCGCACGCGAACCGCGATGCACAATCCGCCAAGACCCTGTAGGCACGACGAATGGCCTTGTTTCCCGTGCGCTGCAAGCACAAAATGTGGCGCGCCGAATTCGGCGTGGCGGGTCGGCACTCACCTCAAACGGGTCAAATGCCAAAACAGCTTGAATTTGTGGGAATCGGCGAGGCTCTGATCGATCTTTTTGAAAGCGGAGACTTCTCCGTTGGCGGTGCGCCGCTGAACGTGGCAGTCCACGCACACCATCTGCTCGAACCATTGAACTTGGGCCGGGGCGTCGGGCTTAGCGCGGTCGGCGAAGACAAATGGGGCTTCCACGCGCGCTCGGTCGTCGCCGCAAATTCCATGACGACCGACTACATCGCAACGAACCGGCATCCGACCGGAACCGCGTCGGTTTTCGTGCGCAACGGTGACGCGGGGTTTGAAATCACTCAAGATGTCGCTTGGGATTATCTCGAGCCGACCGCAGCGACTGACGCGCTTGCCGAGCGCTGCGACGCGGTCTGCTTTGGCAGCCTTGCGCAACGATCGCCAGCCTCGCGCGAAATGATTCGAGGGTTTCTTGCAAAAGCGCGTGGCGCGTGGCGGCTCTACGACGTAAATTTTCGGCGCAGCACGCTCAGCGGAATTCGCGGCTATTCGCGCGAAATCGTCGAAAGCAGTTGTCAACTCAGCTCTGCGATGAAGGCCAACGAAAGCGAACTCCTCGAGCTCGGACAGATATTTGAAGTGGGCAAAGCCGGCGACCAAAGCGAAGACGCCGCATGGCTTCGCATGGAATTTTTCCTGAAGGAATTTGGCCTGGAGGCCTTGATTGTCACCCGCGCCGAACGCAGCGCGTTCGCGGCGACTCGCGACGGGCGATTCGTCACCCCGCCCGCCACTCGGCCGACCGGGGAGGTTCATCCGGTCGGTGCGGGCGACGCGTTCTCGGCCGCGATTCTCTTCGGTCGTTCGCAGGGCTGGCCATGGAACACCACGCTTGAGCTCGCCGCAAGAATGGGAAGTTGGGTCACGCAGCACGACTCTGCGATTCCGCTGCTCTCGCGCGAAATTCTGGACTTTGCAGCGAATCAAGTGACAGAGCACGCGACCCATGCGCTCGGGAGACCTGAATGAGGATGAGCGGACAACTGGTCCGGGCGGCATTCGCCGGCGCGCTTGGCGGCCTGCTTTTCGGCTTCGATACGGCCGTGATCGCCGGCACGACCGATAGTCTGGTCCACAAATACTCGCTCGGTTCGGCCGAGTTGGGCGTCACGGTTTCCATCGCACTAATCGGCACGGTGATTTCCGCGGCTACCGCCGGCATCGTCGGCCAGAATCTCGGCAGCCGCGCCACCTTGCGTCTTACGGCATTACTCTACATCCTCTCCTCGATCGGTTCGGCGTTTGCCCTGGCCTGGCCGATGCTGCTGGTTGCGCGCTTCATCGGCGGGCTCGGCATTGGCGCGTCGTCGGTCGTGGGACCGGTCTATATCGCCGAAATTGCGCCCCCGTCCTGGCGCGGGCGCATGGTCGGAATGTTTCAGATCAATATCGTGGTGGGAATCTTGCTGGCTTATCTTTCGAATTACGGGGTGCAGAATCTCGATCTCGGCCCCATCGAATGGCGGGTGCAATTCGGAGTCGCCATTTTGCCGGCGATTCTTTTTTTCTCCATGCTTTTCGGGATCCCGCAAAGCCCGCGATGGTTGATCACGCGTGGCCGAACCGACGAAGCGCGTGCCTCGCTCGAAAAGATCGGCAGCCCCGATCCGGAAACCGAGCTCCGGGAAATCACCGCCGCGGTGCAAGACGCAAAAGGGGGACACGGCGAAAGCCTTTTCAGTGTGCGCTACGCTTTTCCGATTTTTCTCGCGCTTTCCATCGGAGCGTTCAATCAGTTTTCGGGCATCAACGCGATTCTGTACTATCTGAACGATATTTTTGCCGCTGCGGGATTCAGCAGACTATCTGGCGGAGCGCAAGCCGTCGCGGTGGGACTGGTGAACATGCTCGCCACCTTCGCCGCGATGTCGGTCATCGATCGTATGGGACGCAAAAAGTTGCTTCTGATCGGGTCTGTCGGCACGGCGGCCGCTTTGAGCGGGGTTGCAGCGATCTTTGCCAAACAGGAACATCAGGAATGGCTCCTGCCGCTGCTGATTTTCTACATTTTCTCGTTCGCCATTTCGCAGGGCGCGGTCATCTGGGTTTACATCAGCGAGATTTTCCCGTCCTCGGTGCGCGCCAAGGGTCAGGCGCTTGGCTGCAGCGCGCATTGGGTCACCAATGCATTGATCGCCTTCACCTTCCCGATCATCGCGAAGCATTCCCACGCTCTGCCCTTCGTAGTCTTTGCAGTCATGATGTGCGCGCAATTCATCGTTGTACTGGCGGTCTACCCGGAGACCAAAGGTATTTCTCTTGAAGCGTTGGAGAAAAAACTGGGCCTAACCGGAAAGGTCGCCCAGACGTCTTAGGCGCCAGATGGTCCCAAGTCATCCCTCGCGCTGGTAGACGAGTTTTCCGCCGACGATCGTTGCCATGGGGGCGCCTTTGAATACCCGGCCGTCAAAGGGAGTGTTGCGCGACTTGCTCGGCGAGTCGGCAGCGCGATACGTCCAGCCATGGTCGGCGGAGAAAATCGTCAGGTCGGCCAACTCACCGGCTGCGATCTTCCGCTCCAACCCGATCACGCGGGCCGGACCGGTCGTGAACAGCTCGACCAGCCGCATCAGCGAAAGCTTACCTGCGTGAACCAGCTCGCTCAGTCCGAGAGCGAGCGCCGTTTCAAAACCGGTGATCCCGAACGGTGCGCGGTCGAACTCGACGTCTTTGCTCGCCGCGTGGTGCGGTGCGTGATCGGTCGCAATCACGTCGATGCTTCCGTCAGCCAGACCTTCGATGAGCGCGTCGCGGTCGCTCGGCGAAGCGAGCGGCGGATTCATCTTGTAATGCGTGTCGTAGCGCACATCCTGGTCGACTAACGTGAAGTGGTGCGGCGTTACTTCCGACGTGACGCGAATTCCCTGCTTCTTGCCTGCTCGCACATATTCGAGCGCGCCGCGCGTGGACATATGCGCGATATGCAGGCGTGCGCCGGTCAATCCGGCAACCTCCACGTCGCGGCCAGCGCAGATCGATTCGGACTGCGCCGGAATGCCCTTCAGGCCGAGCCGGGCCGAATGCTGCCCTTCGCGCATCACGCCGCCTGCGAAAAGCGAGGGATCCTCGCAATGATCGACGACAGGCAGACCCAGCGCATCGCAGTATTCCATCGCTTGCCGCATCAGTCGCGCCGTCGCCACCGGCTTGCCGTCGTCACTTACCGCGACGATCCCCGCGTCCTTCATGCCGGCAATTTCGGCCAGCGCCTCGCCTTTGCTTCCCTTTGAAACGGCGCCGATCGGCCAAACGCGCACGCAACCGGTGGCTTGCGCACGTTCCACGATACCGCGCGTTACCGAAGCGCTGTCGTTCACCGGCTGGGTATTGGGCATGCAGCAAACGGCTGTGAATCCTCCCATGGCGGCGGATTTGGTACCTGTCTCGATGGTTTCCGACATTTCCTGGCCGGGCTCGCGCAGGTGGCAGTGCAGATCGATGAACCCGGGCGCAATGATCAAACCTGCGGCGTCGAAAACCTTCGCGTCGGGCGCGGAAATCCCGGCTGCGACCTTCGCAATACGTCCTCCGTCGATGAGCACATCGAAGGCGGCATCGGTTTTCGTCGCCGGGTCGATGAGTCGTCCATTCCTAATCAGAAGCATTTGAGCGGTCCTTTGCGGGATGGGGCGCATCGGCGGGCGCACCCCCGATCAAGTGGTAGAGCAGCGCCATGCGCACAGCCAACCCGTTGGTCACCTGTTCCAGCACGCATGATTGCGGTCCGTCGGCGACCGCAGGATCGATTTCGAGCCCCCGAATCATCGGCCCCGGATGCAAAACCAGAGCGTCCGGCTTTGCCAGCCTCAGTCGCTGGGGCGTTAGCTGGTAACGTAGAACGTAGTCGGCTTCGGCCAAAGCCGGTTCGTGCATTCGCTCGGTCTGGACCCGCAGCACCATTACGACGTCTGCGCCTGCGACCGCCTTTTCGATGCTTGGCTCGCGGCGCAAATTCGGGGCGAGTCCATCCAGAATCGGCGGCATCCAGATCGGCGGTCCACAAAGCGTGATCCGGGCTCCAAACTTTGAGAGCAGGTGGATGTTCGAACGAGCAACGCGGCTGTGGAGCAGGTCGCCGACGATCGTGATTTCAAGACCTTCGAGCGTACCCTTGCGGTCGCGGATGGTCAGCGCATCGAGCAGCGCCTGCGTCGGATGCTCGTGGCTGCCGTCGCCCGCGTTGAGCACCGGCACACCCAAGCGGTCTGCGACAAACTCGGGCGCTCCTGCCGAGGCGTGCCGGATCACGATCCCGTCCGGGCGCATCGCCTCCAGCGTCCGTACCGTATCAATCAGCGACTCGCCTTTTTTCAGGCTCGATGATTCGGCTTGCAAATTCATGGAATCGGCGCCCAGTCGCGAGGCGGCGGTCGCAAAACTGATGCGCGTCCGGGTGGACGGCTCGAAGAATGCCAGCGCCACCGTCTTGCCGCGCAGCGTGGCCAGTTTTTTCAGGGGGTGCCGCTGAAATTCCTGGAAGGGTTTCGCTTGATCCAGAAAAAAGTTCACCTGCTCTAGGGTGAGGGGCTCGATCCCGAGCAAGTGTTGCAGGCGCTGGAGCACTTGGGCCTTTTTTGATTCTCCGCCGGGTCTGCGGCGGTCTCCTTCAGTTCACACGATCTACGATAACAACGCGCTCTTCGTTGTCAATTTCCCTTAAGCGGACTTCGACGATTTCCGTGTCGCTGGTCTCGACAGACCGCCCCACGAAACTAGCTTCAATCGGGAGCTCACGGTGGCCGCGATCGACCAGAACGCACAGCCGAACGCGCTTTGGCCGGCCAAGATCGAAAAGGCCGTTCATGGCGGCGCGGATGGTGCGCCCGGTATACAGCACGTCGTCGATGATCAGCAGGTCCCGGCCATCCACCTCGAAATCGATGTCGGTCGAATGGACGATGGGCTGGGCGCCCACGGTCGAAAGGTCGTCCCGATATAGCGTGATATCGAGCGTCCCGAGGGTGACACTATGCTTCCCGTCGGCTTGAATATATCCGGCCAGACGCTGGGAAAGAGGAATGCCCCGACGGCGGACCCCGATCAGCGTGAGATTGTCGGTGCCCCCGGATTTTTCGACGATTTCATGCGCAAGCCTCTTGAGGGTCCGATCAATTTGCTCGGCCGAAAGCAATTCCCTTTTTTCGACGATGCGCATCGGCCGCCCATCCTAGCATAGACGATTAAATTCACACTGCCGAATTGGCCGCCGCCCGGCGGATTTTTTGCTGGCAGCAGTGGCGACGACCCGTGCTAGACTTGCGCCCAGTGAGTTCGCCCGAGGCTGTCCGCGCCAGGCCCACGGGGGTTGACCTCCGAGTTCAAGTCGGCACCCTTCTTTTTAAAAACCCAATTATTGCGGCGAGCGGGACATTCGGCTATGGAGTCGAGTTTGCGAATCTGGTCGATCTCGGCCGTCTGGGTGGCTTGGCCGTCAAGGGACTCTCGATCGAGCCCAAGGCCGGGAATCCGAGCCCGCGGATGTGGGACACGCCCGGGGGTATGGTCAACTCCATCGGTCTGCAAAACATCGGCGTGCGAGCGTTCGTGTCCGAAAAACTCCCCCAATTGCGTCAGCATGACACGCACATCATCGCCAACGTCTTCGGCCAAACTACCTCCGAGTACGTGGAAGTCATCCGCGTTCTTGAAGATGCGGAAGGCATCTCGGCCTACGAACTGAACATTTCCTGCCCCAACGTGGAACACGGTGGAGTCGAATATAGTACTGACCCCCTGCTGACTGCAGAGGTAGTAGGTGCTGCAAGGAAGGCCTCGCGTCGCCCACTTTGGGTCAAGCTCTCCCCAGCGATTGGAATTATTGGACTTACGGCAAAGGCGTCGCAAGACGCTGGAGCCGACGCTTTAGTGGTTGCAAATACGTATCCTGCGTTGTGTGTGGATGCACACAATCGAAGGTCACGTCTCGGTAGTACCTCTGGCGGGTTGTCAGGTCCGGCGGTGAAACCTATAACCGTAAGGTTAGTTCACGAGCTTAATCGGGTAATCCAAATCCCGATTATAGGGCTAGGCGGTATTGAGAGCCCTACCGACGTAGCTGAATATATGCTCGTTGGGGCTTCAGCGGTTGAGGTTGGCACCGCCCATTTCGTCGATCCCAGAGCTTCTGTAAGGCTTGTAGAGGGACTCGAAAAGTGGTGCCGAGACGAAAATCTATTTGAAATCAGCGACTTACGGGGCAGGCTAGAAGGCGATTTCGGTTGCCCAAAGGAACCCCGGAAGGCTACAATATGCTGATTCGAATGAGGATAGCGACCATGAGAGCGAAGTTGTTCGTCGTACTCGAGACGATCCTTGTGGGACTCGGTCTGCTCATTTTGACTCCTTCGATCAATCCGACAACGGTTGCGAAGGCAAGCAATCGGTCCCTTCCCTCGAACGACATCCCAGCCAACGCTTCCCCTGTGGCCGGCGCCCAGAAGAAGACCAAGGGCCAGCAGCCAATCGCCGTTTGGGAATGCATCACCAGCTGGTATGGTGACGACTTTGACGGCCAGCCAACGGCAAATGGCGAGACCTATGACATGTACGCCGATACGGCCGCCCACCCGACGCTTCCGCTTGGTTCGATCGTGCGGGTGACCAACCCTCGCAACCACCGGAGCCAGATCGTGAGAATCAACGACCGCGGACCATATCATGAGGGCCGCGAGCTAGACGTCTCTTACGCCGTTGCGCAGAAACTCGGCTTTGACCAGCGCGGTACCGCGAAGGTACGCCTGGAGCTGCTGGAGGTGCCGAAACGCCCCGCCTCGGAACGCCACAATTAATTGTCGCCCTGGATGTTGACCGTGCGGGGCCGGCTCTCGCGTTGGCACGCCGGCTTCGCGGGGCAGCAGGTCTTTTCAAAGTAGGAAGCCAACTGTTTACAGCCGAAGGACCCAAGGTGGTCGAAAAACTCGCCGCCTTGGGTTTCGGCGTCTTTCTTGATCTCAAATTCCACGATATTCCGAATACTGTGGCTGGCGCTGTCGCCTCGGCGGCCGAACTGCCGCGCCTCAAGCTGCTTACACTGCACACGACCGGTGGATTGGCCATGATGCGCGCGGCGCGCGAAGCGCTAGCGGGCAAAAAGAAGGCACCATCTCTGCTTGGGGTGACCATCCTGACCAGCATGGATGAGCCGACAATGCAGTCGGTAGGCCTGATCGGGACACCCGGCTCGCGCGCGGTAGCATTGGCTCAACTCGCCAGACAGGCGGGTATGGACGGCGTGGTGGCCTCGGCCCATGAGGTTGCCGCCATTCGCCAAGCCTGCGGGCCGGACTTCCTGATTGTCGTGCCCGGCGTGCGCCCAGCGAATTCCTCGGTGAATGACCAGTCGCGCGTCGCAACTCCGGGCGAAGCAATTCTGGCCGGGGCAAGCTACCTTGTCGTCGGTCGGCCGATCACCAGTGCCGCGGATCCAAACAAGGCCGCGCTCGCGATCGCGGCAGAGATTGCATCAGCGCGCTGAAAAGCCGCGCTGCGGGCGCCTGGAGGCAGCGTATGCGGCATCAACCGCGTCAGGCTGGCCGACGCAAAAAGGGCTTTAAAATCGCGCAAAGTGGCTGCGATTGACAGGCGATTGGTCATCTGGTCAGAAGTGCTATACTTGAGTTCTCGGAAGCTTCCCTTCGTACCGGCTTTAGGGTAAAGTACGCGCCGGGTCAGTCCGAGAGAGGATTTTCGTATGGAGCTATTGTCACCCTTTCACTTGATCATCATTCTCGCCGTCGTAGTGCTGCTGTTCGGCGGCAGAAAAATTCCCGAAGTGATGCGCGGTATGGGCGAGGGAATCCGTAGTTTTAAAGACGGAATGCGCGGCGACGCTGCGGGCCCCGCCGCCGGCCAGACGACTCCGTCGGTTGCATTGAGCGCCGCACCAAACCCGGCCGTGGTGGGACAGCCGACCGTGCTGACCGCGACGATTTCTCCGGCGCCGACGGGCTCTGCGCTGGGTACAGTGAGCTTTTTTAATGCCTCGACGCTTCTTGGCACAGCCAACGTAGCGGCGGGCGGCGTTGCGACGCTGGTCGCGACTGGCCTTCCGGTGGGCGCGCTCAATCTGACGGCGGCTTATTCGGGAAATTCGAGCTTCTCGGGATCGGCTGCGGCGGCTGCCGTAACGGTGAACTCGCCGGCCGCGGTTACGACCTGAAGAAATCTCTTTGGGCGGAAATCACGCTGGAATTCCCGAGGCAGGAGCCTCGGGGCTGGAGTCGAGTTAGCAAGATTCGAGTTTCGAACGGCGGCCGCGATGGCCGCCGTTTTTATTTCTGCGCAGACGCTGCGTTCTCACACCATCCCATCTCACGCAACATTTGCCAGAGTCTTGCGACCGGCAGACCCATCACATTGAAATAGTCACCTTCGATTCGTGAGATGAACCTTCCGCCGATGCCCTGGATGCCGTAAGCGCCCGCCTTGTCAAAAGGTTCACGGGTTGCGATGTAGGTTTCGATCTCAACATCTGAGAGCGGCAAAAACGTGACGCACGTAGATTCAACGTGCGTGGCCGAATCGCCATTTGGTGCAAGCGCCACGGCGATGCCGGTGAGAACTTCGTGCGTTCTGCCGCTGAGCGCAAGAAGCATTCGCCGCGCATCGGCAGCACCCGATGGCTTGCCTAGTATTTCCCCAGCAACGAGAACAGTCGTATCGGCGCCAACAACGAATGCGGCTTGCTTTGTGGCTTTTGCGATTGCTTGTGCTTTCGATTCCGCCAAGCGACGAACGTAGTCTTCGGCGCGTTCGCCTTGCCGAAGCGACTCGTCAGTGCGAGCGGGCTGGACATCGAACGTAAAACCGGCGTTGCGAAGGATCTCCGCACGACGGGGCGAGGCGGATGCAAGGATGAGTTTCACAGACCGATTCCTGCCTCGGATTGATCGCTGAAAACCACCGAAAGATTAGAGCACATCGCAAGTGCGATTCCTGCGGTCGTTCCTCTCTGCTTCTCACGCCCTTCTGAGAGGCCCAAAATCGCCGGCAGCCAGGAACCAGCAATAGCCGCGGAATGGGAGCGTAGGAAACGGTACACACCCGTGTAGGATTTTCACGGTCGCCTGACACCGGCTTTCGACATCCCCCAACCTCGGCATCTCTAACATACTGCACCATAGACACTTACCTGGCATGCAGCAACTCATTGAGTTTGGCGTGGGGCGTGCATTTATCTGGTCACGCAAGGGGTTCCCACGGAGGAGACGAAGATGACCGAAGAAAGAGAAGTGGTTGTGACCGACAACGTAGCGCCGCGCTGGATCGGAATCGTTGTCGTCGTTTTGGCAGTGATCTCGATCGCAGGACTGGCCGTAGGCTGGACCGCGTCGAATCACGCAAAAGAGCTTGAGCAGAGTTTCACAACGCAGACCCAAACCGACAAGCAGAACGAAGACGTACTCGCGCAGCGTCTTTCAAAGGCCGAGGACACCAACGCCCAACTCGCCGGCGAACTGAGCGTGGTAACCGACAAGATGAAGCTCACGCAGGGCGAGCTCAATCGCGCCCGCTCGCAGGCCGCGCAGATCAAGGCTGATGACGCCAAGAATCTGGCAACGCTTCAGAGCAGCATGAGCGATATGAACGGCCAGATCGCCACAAAAGCGTCGATCGATGACATGAACAAGGTCAGCGGCGACGTGACCGGCGTGAAGACTGACCTTGAAACGACCAAGAACAACCTGAACATGACGCGCGGCGAATTCGGCACGCTCATCGCGAAGAACCACGACGAAGTTGAAGAACTCCGCCGCCTCGGCGAACGCGACTACTACGAGTTCACGATCGACAAGAAGAACACGCGGGAAAAAGTGGGCAACCTGATGGTCGAGCTGCACGCCACCAACAGCAAAAAGGCCCAGTACAACGTGTCGATCTTCGTCGACGACCAGCGCCACGACAAGAAGACCCTGACGGCGAACGAGCCGCTCTACTTCTTCCAGTCCGGCGCGCGCTCCCCGCTCGAGTTCGTGGTCAACCAGGTTGGCAAGGACAAGATCGTCGGATACCTGAGTGTTCCGAAGGCGAACCCGACGTCGGCGTCTACTTCGACCAACTCTTCGGGCAATTAAGAACGATCGATCCGCGGGTTCCCTGGCGTAAGTCAGCGAAGCAACCAAGGAAAAAAGGCGCCCCTAGTGACCCGGGGGCGCCTTTTCCTTTTGTAGGCAACGGCTCGCTTGCGCAAAATAGAGGCAATCGAAAACCTGGGCGTGAATCCCCGAGGCGGGGGCCCGCCAGAGGGACCGACGGCCAGAAACCGGGGGCTGGGCGAAGCGAACTTTGCGGTTATTCGGCGCGCTTTAGCGCGCGATGCTTGCGACGCAGGAAGGTCTTGGCGAGCATGGGGAGCTTGTCGTGAGAGAGCTTGCCCTGTTCGTAGAGCTTCATCTTCGCTTTGACCGACTTGCGGCGGCGACGCTGCCGCTTCTGCGCGACGTAACGCTTATCGTGTGCCATTCGGATCCTTCTTTCGAGATTTTCGCCTGAAATTGCCGCGAAATTGGCGCAGTTGATTGTAACCGAGAAGCACATCGGCGCAAGTCCCGACTGTGATTCGGCATTGTGTTTCGCTAGCATAATTACACCGTGCCGACGACAGCCATCTACGCCAGCCGCATTCTGACGCCTCAGGAAGAGATCGGCGACGGTGTGATCGTCGTCGAAGGGACCAGGATCTCGTCGATCGGCTACCGCGACCAGATCCAGGTGCCGCCTGACGCGGTGCACTACGCCGCGCCCGGATC
>Ga0210401_10002241_pt1 | contig 21580 bp, 21 predicted proteins | sample IncBWH32MmetaG_FD_150866 | JGI IMG/M metagenome (GOLD analysis project Ga0210401, IMG submission 150866) | Forest soil microbial communities from Barre Woods Harvard Forest LTER site, Petersham, Massachusetts, United States - Inc-BW-H-32-M | ecosystem: Environmental > Terrestrial > Soil >... | reverse complement strand
GGCTTCGAGATCGGATGGCTTTACCCAGGCAAAGAAATTGGGGCCGTGTCGCGCGATGGTGTGGCGATATTCTTTCGGAAGAGGAATCCACCGTTCGAACCCGCCGTTCATTGGGTGTTTGCCGAAGATATCGATGCGTCGTACCAGGAACTGAAGTCGCTAGGTGCGAACATCGTGGATCCTCTGGAAAAAAAGCCTTGGGGATTACGGCAATTCACCGTAAAGGATCTGGACGGGAACGTCTTCTATTTCCACCATGACTAACCAAACGCCGCATAACAAGCGGCTGGAGTCGGCAAGCAGTCCGGCTCAAATTAGGACACCCGAGCTCTTGGAATTTGACTTCGTAGTGGCGCACTTCAGTGCGCCATCCGCGTTGCGGCAAGAAAGGATGGTGGGAGCACTTGCTGCGTAACGCTACTCGTTATGGTATCTCCCTACTCGGTCAGGGCAAGCGTGCTACTGCGATGAGGGCCGGACGAGGGTCGGCGCAGGTCTGCCGTTTAGAACCGCGTCCACGTTATCCAGAGCCAGCATGCCCATCGCTGTGCGGGTCTCGATCGTGGCGCTGCCGATATGCGGCAGTAGAAATGTATTTTTCAGTGAAATATATTCCGGATTAAGTTTTGGCTCGCCTTCAAATACGTCAAGCCCGGCCGCGGCGATCCGCCCGCTCTTCAGAGCAACGATGAGGTCGTCATCGGCCACCAATCCACCGCGGGCGGTGTTCACCACGATGGCGCCGGGAGGCAGAAGGCTTATGGCTTTGGCGTTCAAGAAATGGTGAGTCTGAGGAGTTTCCGGGGCATGCAGGCTCAAGAACTGGCTTACGCGAAGCAGATCCGACGGATCCTTGTGGTAGACGGCATCGCCTGCGATTTCTCTAGGTAACTCAGAAGGATTGCAATAGTGAATCTTCATTCCAAATCCTCGCGCTCGACGCGCCAGGGCTTGTCCCACGCGCCCCATTCCCAAAATGCCGAGGATCTTGCCGCTAACTTGCCATCCCAAGAGCATGTCGGGACTCAGGGGCTTCCACGCTCCTGTTCGCACCAGTTCCTGGGCTTCGTACGCACGACGCGAAGCACCAAGTAACAGCAGCATGGCGATGTCGGCCGTTGCTTCATGGTTGACGCCAGGGGTATAGGCGATCGGAATTTTTTTGCGAGCGGCGGCTTCCAGATCGATATGCTCGAAGCCCACCGAGTACGTGACGATGATTTTTATCGTGGGCGAGACTTTCTCGAAAAACCCAGAGTCCAACCGGTCTGCCGGCGTGATGAACAGGGCGTCAGCTCCTTCGGCTGCGGAGAGCAGTTGCTCCTGGCTGAAACGAACCTGGCTAGGATTTCGTCGGGCGCTGTAATCGCGATCGATACGATCTTCGATCTCCTTCGCATAACGGCTGGTTACCACCAGAATGGGTTTTGTCATATGACTATTTACGGCCGGGTCGCGAGGCGCGGGACTCCTGATTCGGTCCTATTTGCACTTTACTTTTCCGGTCACCGCGTTAGTCAGGAGTTGAGGCCCAGTAAGAGACGAACGGACCGTTGCAAGTGATCTGCAATCGGGTCAGTTCCGTCTTTTCATGCGGATTTTCCTTTCCGAGCGACAGGTTCACTCTTGGCCTGCATTGACTTCACGAGCGCGGCAGACGATGCTCCTTCCAGCGAAAGTCCATAGCCGACTTCCCGCACGATGCGCTCCTTCAGCGGTTGAATAAAGTGGATGCGGGTGTTGCGGCGCGTAACTTCCGGAGCCTTCAAGTAGAGCCCGGCCAATTCGCGTGCCCGACTGAGCGCCTTACCGTTCGGCACAACTTCGGCAACCACTCCCCATTCATATGCGGTACGCGCCTTTAGCGGCTGGGGATTCAGCAGGAATGCCTCCGCTCGTCCTGCTCCCGCGCGATAACTCCAGGTCGTAAAGATTCCATCACCGGGCGCGACGCCCGCGCCGAAATGGGCCACATCCTGGAAGGTGGCACCCTCCGCCGCTACAATCACACTGGCAAGCAGCGCGTAGTCTGAATGCACGTGGGCGCGCCCCTCGATAGCCGCAATGACCGGCACGCGTATGTTGGCTATGTTTTCTAGGGCCTGAGCGCCTTCGTCGTGAACTTGGCTCCAAACGCCGGGATCGGCGACATCGCCAAAAGAGGACCAATCGACATCGGTAATGAACCCGCCTGCACCGGTAAGGATTACGATCTTGTTCGCTCGATCTTGCGAAATCCGGTAGAAGGCCTCGACAAATTCCGTGTGAGAATGCGCGGTCATAACGCACGGGCCGCCGTTGCTGTGGAACTCAGCAACCAGCACACCTTTGTCATCGCGTGTTAGTTTTAGGTTGTGATATGCAGAAAAGTAGTCGTTTTGCAGCGGCATTGCATTCTCCTCTCTCTGTGTTGCCCTGCCTGCATTCACCCGAATCTGTTATTGCGAAGTCAGCACATTACACTCAGGTGGCTACAACGAGACCGCCTGCGGCGCGAATGACCTCACCAGTGATCCAGGCTGATTCGTTTGACGCCAGGAATACCGCCAGCGGGGCGATATCCGTGACGCGACCGAGCCGGCCGAGCGGCGTCTTCTCAGCCAGAACGGCGCCGGCCCCACCCTCAAAGGTCCCCGCGGCTACATTGCCTTCGGTTTCTGTATGACCGGGATGGATGGCGTTGACGCGTATCTTGCGCGGCGCCAGTTCAAGCGCCAATCCCCTGGTCAGCGTTTCGATGGCGCCTTTCGTAGAAGCGTAGAGCAGAGCTCCCGGAACCGGATGCGAGCCGACGATAGAGCTGAGGTTGATGATGTTCCCGCCGTCGGCCCCGAACCGCTTGATCGCCTCCTGCACGGTGAGAATCGTCCCGAGAACGTTGATGTTGTAGTGGAGGTGAAAGCTCGCTTCGGTGATCTCCGCGAGGGCACCGAAGCGGAATACCCCGGCGTTGTTGACTAAAACATCCAGTCTTCCGAACGCAGAATCCACTTCTTTGAATAACCGCGCGACATCCGCCGCCTTGGACATGTCGGCTCCAACCGCGATCGCCTTGCTCCCGTTGTTAGTGATCGCCTGAGCGACGCGTTCGGCGCCTTCCCGGTCGGAGGAATAGTTCACGGCCACGCGTGCATCGAGTCTGACATCTGGGATCTCCCAAGTTGCCCAAAAGCGAAGACTCCGGCAGCGCCGCTGGACGACAATTTGGCGAGGCCTCCGCCTCACATCAGAACAGTCACTCTACATGTCGAGGCGCAAATACGCCATGCCGCGCGCGTCAAGGAACATGCACTGCCGAACATTTACAAGACGAAGGAGTACGTGCTCGCAAACGGCGCACCGCGCCACGACGCCGGGAGCTTGCATGTATAGATGCGCCTCGGCAAATCGCCTTATTGCACCGCAGTTTGCACACTGTCCTTGTGCGGCCGTAACGTCCACGGCAAAAATCTTGCTCAAGTCACCCGCGGCAGCATTGCCGTCGATGTATTCATGGGCATGTGAGCTCATTTTCGTTCTCCTGTTGAGCCAAAACGCTCCGTCCTGACCTTATCCCGGCCGTTGCCGAAGGCGATCAGGAGGTCGGTAGCACTTTCAACGAACGATGTGGGGCCGCAAACGTAGCAAGTCGGCACAAGGTTTGATGGCCATGTCGTGTTCGCAATCAGAGCGGCGTCGATGCGGCTCGGCGGTCGCGGCCAATCCTTTGGAGTGGCTCGCGTGTACGCGTAGGCAATGCGCACAGAATGGCCTCGATCTGATTGGGCCTGCAGTTCATCGCGGTAGAAAATCGCTCGTGGTTCGCGTACCGAATACAGCAATCGAAACGGCGCGGTGCTGGCCGCCGAAGCACGCGAGCGAATCATGGCCATCAGCGGTACGATGCCGGAACCCCCTGCTATGAGCTGGATCGGCTCAGTTTGTTCACTGCGCCACACGAACCAGCCGCCGATCGGACCTCGCAACTCCAAGCGATCGCCGACTGCGAGTTCTTGTGTGAGATAGGGTGAGACTTCGCCATTAGGCAGTCGTTCGATGGTGAGCTCAATACGGCCTTGGGGGCCGGGTGCAGACGCGATCGAGTATGACCTAACCGTAGAGTAGCCGTCCGAGGCCGTCAAACGCACGTCAACGTGCTGGCCTCCGACGTGATTCGGCCAATCTGGGACTTTGAGCGTGATCGTGCGCGCCGATGCCGTTTCATCGTGAAGAGCGACGACCGTTCCGACCCGCCACATCACACGTCGTCCGAATACCGCTGTTCCTTCCATGGGTCCCCGTAAATGTGATAGCCGAGGCTTTCCCAAAAGCCTGGTTTATCATGGTGCATCAGCGTAATTCCCCGCACCCACTTGGCACTCTTCCAGAAATAGAGATGGGGAACAAGAAGTCGTGCAGGGCCGCCGTGCTCGGCCGCAAGAACTTCGCCGTCAAATCGGAACGCGATCCACCCCTGCTTGTTCCTGAGATCCTTCAGAGGCAGGTTAGTGGTGTAGTCGCCGTATGACCGCGCCATTGCGTACGAAGCATCTGTCTTCACGTCGGCAAGCAAGGTATCAAGGGAAACGCCTTCCCAGCATGTACCGAGTTTCGACCATCGCGTTACGCAATGTATGTCAACCGTCATGGTGTCGGTGGGCAGGTCGCGAAATGACTTCCAGTCCCATTTCCGCAGAACATTCGTACCGTCGTCGATCACAAACTCCCAGCGGTCGAGCGGTATGTGTGGCGTCGGCCCAGCGGACAAGATAGGGAAGTCAGTCGTGAGGTACTGCCCCGACGGAAGCTTGGCATCTGTCGAGCTGCGCCGGCCGGTAAAGCCTCGTGAGATCGTACCCATCGGAACTCTCCCTACGCGTCAAATATCGAACTATGTCGAGCAAAATAAAAGTTGCCGATCAAGAGGTCCAGCGACATTGCCTGTCCGTCGAAGAGCAGCTTTGGTGCCCGCATGAGCGGAGCACGACGATGGCCAAGGGGCAGAGCGAATGCTTGCGATTGAAATAGGGCCTTGTCCTGCGCGTGTTGTGTCGTGGCGCGAGGTCAATTGCGGTCTTGGGTTGCATTCGTCGTGGCGCTATAGCGTCACTGAGACATCTGATTGCCACCCGTTTTGACGCGGGACCACTGACGTAGGCGATAAGGCATGGTCTAGCGCGCCGAAAAAGTAGGGTTTGAATATTGGCCTGTCGCGTGCAACGAACAGAGGTGAGATGAAGGCGACACGACAACGTCGACCGATCATCTTGACCTAAATCGGAAAACCCGGCTCAGGAGGCGATATGACGCTTTCATTCGCAACGGGCTTCATGCTCGGTAGTGTGCTTTTGTTTGCCCAGGGCGTTCAGGCTCAAGAAGCTCCCAAAGTTCACAGCATGACCGGTTGCCTGAAGGCAGGACCCACACCCGGTTCTTACATGCTCACCGATTTGGCAAAGGGACCGCAGACGGTGGAAATCGTATCGTCGGTTGTGAACCTAGCTCCGCACGTCGGTCATAAGGTGGAACTCACGGGTACGGCAGTTCCCGAAGAAGAGGCCATGAAGGAAAACAAGGACGTGCCCAAGGCCCCTCACTACATGAAGGTAACTGCGATGAAACATATCTCGACCACCTGCCCTTGAAAGCAGCTGACGTTTTTTTAAGAGTCCAGACTCAGCAAGTGCCTAGAACGATAGCGTTGGTGATCGATCTCAGACATATCTAATTTGGAGGAAGGGATTGGCAAACGGGTTTCACTTTCGCGAGTTTAACCTTTCGAAGACTCGAGAAATCGCTTACAGCTTTCTGCATTTTGCAATCGCCACAGCCATTCTCGTCTTGTACTCGAGGAATATTGTGTCCGCGTCGATCTGGAGGTTGCTCGCAGCTTGGTTTTAATAGGCAGACGCCTATCCAATTTGAGGTGGGGGTAGCTTTGCGAGAGTCGATACTAATGAGCGTTGAGCGTACTTAAACGAGGACGATAAGGCAGCATAAGTTCCACGATTCAGCCCACTGAGCAACTCTCGCCAGAGGGATCGGCTAGGCAGCCGACTTTGTTAATCCACCTTTTTCGATGACAAAGCTCGCGATTTGTTCCACACCTTCCCCGCTCTTCAAATTCGTAAACACGAAAGGTCGCTTTACGCGCATTCTCAGCGTATCCGCCTTCATTACCTCAAGGTTTGCGCCTACAAAAGGAGCCAAATCTATCTTGTTTATGACAAGAAGATCGGAGCGCGTAATGCCGGGGCCGCCCTTGCGCGGTATTTTCTCGCCTTCCGCGACGTCGATGACGTAGATCGTTAAGTCCGCTAGCTCGGGGCTGAAGGTTGCAGCAAGGTTATCGCCCCCTGACTCGATGAAGCATAATTCTGCATGCGGGAACTTCCGGTTCATGTCTTCGATTGCGGCGAGGTTCATGGAAGCATCTTCACGAATCGCCGTGTGAGGACAGCCGCCTGTCTCGACGCCCATAATGCGCTCCGCCGGCAGCGCTTGCGCGCGTGTGAGAATGAGCTGGTCTTCCTTCGTGTAAATGTCATTGGTAATCACATAGATGTCATAGTCGTTCCGGAGCCGTTTGCACAGTGCCTCTACCAGCGCGGTTTTGCCTGAACCAACCGGGCCGCCGATGCCGACTCGCAGAGGGTAGTTCGGGGATTTTGTGCTGGCAATAAAAGTCATGAGCGAAATAACCTCGTGTATTGCGTTTCATGCGCCATGGAGGAGAGATCGACCATGAACGCGGCAGACCCAAGATCATCGATCGTTGCGTTTCTGGCTTGTGCACTGGCGACGAGCACCGCTTGCTCGAGCGCGGCGATCGCAAGCTGCCCGTCCGTTTGACCGAGCGGGATGAGTCGCACTCCGGCGGTCACCAAATTGGCGATATAACTGTGCAGAAAGGCGGGCAAGGCCAGGCTCATCGGAATGCCTTCCCTTGCCGCGCGGACTCCAAGGACGACGGCTAATGCGGGCGGAACGTGGTGTTCGGCAAGCAATTGCGAAAGTGAGTCTAAGAGCCGATCGGGCCAGACTTGGCGCAGCGTCGCGCGGCACGCTGACGCCTGCTGCGATGACTCAAGCACAAATTCGGCTGTCCCGCGAAAGGCGGCCGCCAGTTGGGCTATTTCAAATAGCTTCGCGCAATCGTTGTCTCGGGTACTGCGCCAGGCTTCGCTGAAGAAAATCGCCTCATTTCGGCCCGAACCATAGCGAAGGTCCGCTTCCAGCCAGTCGACGAGACTTGCGCGGTCATATATATATCCCGCTTCGACTGCCCATTCGAGGCCATGGGAATAGCTGTAAGAACCGGTAGGGAATGCCGGCGAGAGCCAGCTTTGGAGTCTCAAGAGCGCAAGCGGTGGGCAATGGTACTGTTCATTACTCATGATGATGCCCACCCTCGCCGTGTTCGTGATCGTGGCCGCCGTACGCGCCGCCTTCGGGTTGAAAGGGTTCCTGCATTCTCACGAGCTCCGCTCCAAAGCCATAGAGCATATCTTCGATCACGTGGTCGGGCCGAATACGAAGAACATGGTCTCGAATTTCAGTCGGCAGGTGCCGGTTTCCCAGATGCCACGCAAGGCGCAGGAGCTGATGCGGATCTTTGTGTCTGACTTCCACAATCGATTCCGCAGCAGCCTGAACCTTCAGCCACCTGCCGTCTTCCAGTTGCAAGCCATCTCCATCGGCCATGGCAACCGCTTTCGGAAGGTCAAGGAGGACATCTTCTCCCTGGTCCGCCGTCAGGCGAATTCGCCGGCGATGGCGCGCATCAAAATCGAGCGTCAGAGTGCCTGCCGCTTTTTCCTTCGGCCAGTGCCCGGCAGGGCGATGAGTGGAAGCGTTGTGCATCGTCGTCCTCAGTACAGGAAATAACGCTGTGCCATGGGCAGCACCTTTGCGGGTTCGCAAGTGAGCAGCCGCCCGTCAGCTCGCACTTCATAGGTTTCCGGGTTGACTTCCATACGCGGCGTGGCGCTATTCAGCATCATGGATCGCTTGCCGATTTTGCGCGTCTTCCTGACAGGAAGAAGCTTCTTCGCAAGTCCCAGCTTCTCACTTTTTTCCAGGCCGGCTTGGCTGACGAATGTAACTGAGCTTTCCGTCATGGCGCGACCAAACGCGCCGAACATTGGACGGTAATATTCCGGCTGTGGGTTGGGAATGGAACCGTTGGGGTCTCCCATGATTGCGGCGGCGATCGTGCCGCTCTTTAGAACCATGGCAGGCTTCACGCCGAAAAAGGCTGGATCCCAGATACAGAGATCGGCAAGTTTTCCGGCTTCGATGGAGCCGACATAAACGGAAATGCCTTGAGCTATCGCGGGATTGATGGTGTACTTCGAGATATAGCGCCGAGCCCTGAAATTGTCGTTGTCGCCTTTTTCCTCGGCCAGCCGTCCGAATTGTCTCTTCATTTTATCGGCTGTCTGCCATGTACGGATTATCACCTCGCCGACGCGGCCCATAGCCTGACTGTCCGACGAAATGATTGAGATCGCGCCAAGATCATGCAAGATGTCCTCGGCCGCAATTGTTTCCTTGCGGATGCGGCTCTCAGCGAAGGCCACATCCTCAGGAATGCGCGCGTCGAGATGATGAGTGACCAAGACCATATCGAAGGCCTCTTCGACCGTATTCACTGTGTAGGGCCGCGTGGGGCTTGTCGAAGACGGGATGACATTTGCCTCACCGCACACTTTAATGATGTCCGGAGCATGCCCTCCGCCAGCCCCTTCGGTGTGGAAGGTGTGGATGGTTCTGCCCTTGAAGGCCGCGATGGTATTTTCGACAAAGCCGCTCTCGTTCAGCGTGTCGGTGTGGATTAGCACTTGTACGTCCATGTCGTCCGCGACAGAGAGGCAGCAATCGATGGCGGCCGGTGTTGTGCCCCAGTCTTCATGAAGTTTCAGGCCGCACGCACCGGCCTGGATCTGCTCAATGAGACCCGCCGGCAAGCTTGCATTGCCTTTGCCGAAAATGCCCAGATTCATGGGAAAGGCATCGGCTGCCTGGAGCATCCGTTGAATGTGCCAGGGGCCCGGCGTGCAGGTCGTAGCAGTCGTCCCGGCCGCCGGCCCTGTTCCACCGCCCATCATTGTGGTGAGGCCTGAATAAAGCGCCTCCTCGATCTGCTGTGGGCAGATGAAATGCACGTGCGTGTCGATGCCGCCGGCAGTGACAATCTTGCCTTCGCCGGCAATCACCTCGGTTCCCGGTCCTATAATTATGTCGATGTGCGGCTGCACATCGGGATTGCCCGCTTTGCCAATCGCCGCAATATGCCCGTCCTTAATGCCGATATCGGCTTTCGCAATTCCCCAGTGATCGAGAATAAGTGCGTTCGTGATGACCGTATCGACGGCACCCTCATTGCGGGAACGCTGCGACTGACCCATGCCGTCGCGGATCACTTTTCCGCCTCCGAATTTCACCTCGTCGCCATAGATCGTGAAATCCTTCTCTACCTCAATGATGAGGTCTGTATCCGCGAGGCGCACCTTGTCGCCGACCGTTGGGCCAAACATCTGCGCATAGGCGGCGCGGCTCATTTTGTGAGGCATGCTCGATTACCTCATTGATTCGGACAGATGGTCATGACGCCGGCACGTTCGGCAGTGCTCCCATGACCGCCTTGTTAAAGCCATACACCAAGCGCGCGCCCTCGTAAGGGATCAGCGAAACTTCGCGGGATTGGCCCGGCTCGAAGCGCACAGCTGTTCCGGCGGGAATGTCAAGCCGATGCCCAAGAGCTGCCTTTCGATCAAAGGCGAGAGCCGCATTGGTTTCGGCGAAATGATAATGACTACCGACCTGAATCGGTCTATCCCCCGTATTTGCGACCTTGAGGGAGATAGCTGCCCGATCCTTATTCAGGTCGATCTCACCAGAGGCTGGAAAGGTCTCACCGGGTATCACGTTTGGCTCCTCAGCGAATCGGATCGTGAACACTTACAAGCTTGGTGCCGTCCGGAAACGTAGCTTCCACTTGCATCTCGTGGACCATTTCAGGGATGCCTTCCATGACCTGATCCCGGGTCAGGATCTTGCCGCTTCCGGACATGAGCTCAGCAACGGACTTACCGTCCCGCGCCCCCTCAAGAACGAAATCGGTGATAAGCGCGACACTCTCGGGATAGTTGAGTTTGACGCCCCTTGCGAGCCGTCCCCTAGCCACCAACGCCGCGAGCGCAACCATAAGCTTGTCTTTTTCACGCGGCGTGAGATTCATGAGCTTCTCCCTTCGGCAGGGGCTTCAGCATAACCACATTTTTGGCACTCGGAAAGGCCCAGGTCCGAATTCACGACTGAATTGCTGGAGAAAACTGCGCAAAGCGAGCCTCAAGTCGGAGGAGACCTCCGCGGCAAAGCGCGCGACAATGAGACCGGCAAACGACGTTGCGCCGCAATGACACCCGAGGGCAGGGGCAATGTCGCGCAAAAACTCCAGTCGAGTGTCGAGAGCAGGCCCGAAATAGATTAGTGTTCCAAGGGCTTTGTAATTCGAGATCAGAGCCCTCCTATGAAGGTGCGCGAACGTTTCGTCCGTGGCCCGGAAGCTGTCCGCCCAGATCAGTCGGCCGTCTTTCTTGACACGCCAGCCATCATCTATGTACCCGCCGACCATCTTCTCGCCGTACGCGGCACGGCCCAGCACAAGGCACTCAAGGGCCAGTAGCTCTGCTCCCGAAGAAAGCTCAATCTCTGTCGCCCGCCTGAGGCGTCCCCAATTAAATACGATTGTTTCCTGCGGGAGCCACGCGAGTTTCGCGCCCTCGCACGCTTTCAGTTTTGTCGCAATGCGCGCGGGCTCGTTGAGTGCCCGATATACCTTTTCAGCGGCCTGTGAGGTCACCGCGATGGAAGCATCGGCTAGCGCCGTCACACTCGACTCGAGCCGGTCTCCGCCGGCAACGCCACCTGCAGTGTTTACAAAAACGGCCTCTTCTAACGCAGCACCGCCGGCCCTCGGGAACAAGATGCGAATGGGAGACCGTTGGAAAACATCCATGATGTGAGCACCGTTTTCAGAACCGCTCACTACGATGCGGCCGGAGCCTTCCGACCGCTGCAAATCCTTATCGGACGGCGGATTCCCCGCACGCCATTCCGGCGAACCAAGCGTGCTCAGACCGTTCGCGAGATCAGACGATGACGTCACGTCCAACATCGGCTTTCCACCAACTCTTCAGGTCCTCCCGAAAGGGCAAGTTCCCCTTCCAGGGGACGATTGTCCTTGTTGAGCATGTGGCAATGCAAGTCTCGTGGTGGTGCCGAGCTGCCCGTGTGGGAATTAGAAGCCGTCGTGTTTGGCGCAGCCGCTCCCGGGACCGGGCTCGCCATGCGCCTGCGAAGTCGTGTCCCGGAAGCAGCCGCTCATCGCGCCCGCTTGCGGAGGAATCAGAACCCCACCAACCCCTCCGGGCTGTTATAGGGAATCGCAACGCTGGTGACCTCCTCAAGCGAGCCGTCTGGCTTCGTGGCGTACCCCACCAGTTTCGAGGCGTTCCCGTAGATCTGGTAGAAAAAGGCGCCATCCGGCGAAACCCAGCTATCGCTCGGTCCGCTGCTGACGTCTCCACAAAGTCCCCTGAAGGTACCATCGCCCTCGATTTCGGGGCACGCAGGATCCTTCGCGACTCTGATCTCGGGGCCGTCGATATGGAAGCTGCTGACGTTGCTGTACCCGAAAACCGTAGCGTACAAGAGCCGGTCATCGGGGGAGACCGATAGCCAGCAAAGTTCAGCGATCTTGCCTCGCTTTGTGTCGATCGGTACGACCTTGTCGACGCCAATTCTGCCGTTTTCGTCGATGCGGCCCAAGCCGACCCCGTCTCCGACGGCGTATGCGAGGATGAAAGTATCCGGTCGGTTGTGTAGGAAGGCGATGTAGAAGGGAGAACCTCCCCCTCCGTCCTGGAACGACGGGTCGCTGAGCGTGCCGTTTGCATTCACGTGGAATACAATGATCCCGTCGGGATCTGGCGCATTCGAAGCGACGGACCGTTGTTTGCCGTCTGGACCAGGCACCCAGAGAATGGGTGAACCGTCCGGATAGGTGCCGGAGATCGCAATAGGCAGATCGAACGTGGTGCCAACAAGGAGAAATTTCTCATCGGGTGAAAGCACGGCCTGAGTTGGAACACGGTGCGGTTTCTCCGGTGTGTTCGCCGTGTATCGCTCCATGCGCGGCGCAAGCTTGCCATCGCTGGAGACCGACATGAGCCGGATATGATCAGGTCCGAAGGAGTGGACCACATAAAGCATGCCCTTGGACGGAGAATATGCGAGCGATTTGGCAGTCCCGCTCTTTCCTTCTACAGCGTTCCCAGTCGGTTTGGTGTCGATTAGTGTGAGCCTGCCCTGTTCGCCGACAGCGAAGCTGGAAACCGAATTGTTCCCGCCGTTTGTGGCAAACAGAAACCTGCGATCTGGTGAAAGGATGACGCTGCCCGCCCCTTCAAAAGAGTTGGGCGCGCTGTCCTGGCCGCTGATCGGCTTGAAAGTCCCGGAACCGGCACCCCCGGTGGCTACTCGCTCCACCTCGGTAAGAGTCCCGTTCGCGGACCGATGATAATGGATGATGACGTTCTTTACTTCGTTGGTTTGCATATAGAGATGTCCGCCGCGACCGTTCGACGAAATCATCTCTCTGGACATACCCGCCTCGTTCGACATACTCATCGCTTTTTCCTTTGCCATACTTATTTCTCCTCTTTCTTTCGCTGAATTTGGATCCGATCGGATCCGCTCTTTTCCTCGTCTATTCGGGCCCCGCGCTGATAGAAATCTCGGTGCCTAATAGCCTTTTTTGTCACGAAGCAACGGATAGAACTGAACCCAGGTCATGTCTGTGGCTGCGACATTAGCGATGTGGCACCCCGCACATACGGTCACAGGTTGTTCCGTGGCGCTCTCGTCATAGGGCAATGGATGATGCCCGAAGGTGAAGAAGCCCCAGCCGTTGGTCGCAGCAAACCGCTTACTGTCTTTCACCGTTACGTCGATTCCGTTGTACTCACCGTTGAAATACCCGCGTCCGGATGGTTCCTTCCGAGACCCGTCCGGAAACGTGGGATTTAGAACGCGAGTCAACTCTTTGACAATGACCGTTCCTTCGGGAAAGGAGCCCGTCGCCAGGTACGCATCGACGTTTTTCTTTTCTATGTATACGTGGTGGTACTCGGGGAAGTTGGCCTTTCCATTGTTGAGGCCGTTGGGCGTTAGGGGCGCACCCACAAAGATCCACGCACGATAGCCGGTGGGCAACTTCATCTTGCCATTCGAATCGAACACTGCTGTCGATTGTTGCGTCTGAGCCGCAACGCGGCCCGTGTTGGACGGGAACAAGCCCATAGCCGCCAGGCTCACCCCCACGACCAGAACCGATACACCCAGATACTTTTGCATTGCACCTCCTCCTTTGAGCCGCTTTCGAAAATCAGGTTCCACCGCATGGTGCTGCTTACTTTGCGGTGAGAACTGGATAGCCCTGGACGTAGACCCAGTCCGTCTTCTGCGCAGGGATGTGGCAACCCAGGCAATCTTTCTTGAAGTCAGTCGCGACCTGCTTATCGGGCGCGTCGGACTTGAAGAGTGCCCATCCCCATCCATTGCCCCACAGCGGGTTGCCAGGATGGCTTCCTTTTTCGTCTTTGATCATTACGAACCACACTTTGGTCTTCGTGGCCCACCGCACATCGCCTGTCGTCATTTGGGCGTGATCGGTCATGAACGTTTCTTTGACCAGTACAGTTCCATCGGCGAACTTCCCGTTTTTGCGGTAATACTGAGCCGCGCCCGGAGAGGCGTAGGTGACGTGCATTTCCGTGTCACCGTTGAGATCCGTCGGAACATATGTTCCGAGCAACTGGTAAAGGTCCCGAACGTCGGCCGGCTTACGAATGTTTCCGGCCTTGTCGACCAGATCCCATCCGTTGTAGCTGCTATTGCTTTGTGATTTGACTTGCTGATAGCCAACCAAAATGAGGAGCGTGAGAACAAACAAGGCGATACGGAAACTCATAAGGATTCTCCCTACCAGCTTATTGGCATGGTCGCTGCGCGAAACGTTACTGCTAGGTCGCCGATGCAGGGCCTGCGTGTCTTGACTCTGTCGCAGGCCCGGGGGTGGGACGTCTAGTCAGCGATTCTGATCGAAACCGTCAAGTTGTTGTGTCGTTTTCATTTCACCCGTGGTCATTGCAAGCGTCGGGCCAGTATCGAAAACCGTTCTCCTCTCATCGCAAGACACGGTTTAGCTCGTGGGCCGCGGTGCATCTGTCAAAACGGACGTCAAGCAGATGTCTCTGTGACGCTATAACGACACCGCCAATAAGGCGCAGGACCACTACGCAATTTGCGCGGTGGGGACAGGTCGGGGGGCGGCATGAAGCGAACAAAAAGCGTTATACTTGGCGCCGGGAAGCGCCTCGTCGTATCGAAGTGAAGTGGCTATGACCCAGCGGAAACTTCAATTGCAATTTGCCCATTCCGTTGTTCCGCGCTACGGGTTTGCAGTCGCTTGGGTCGCGATTGCGCTTGCGATCGCCTTTTTTCTGGAACACCATGAATTTCACCGTGGCGCACTTCCTCTTTTCCTGCTTGCAGTAGCTTTGAGCGCTTGGTATGGCGGTGTAGGACCAGCCATGCTGGCGATTGTGCTCTCAATACTTTCTTTCGATTACTACTTTGCGCCACCCGTTCACACCTTCAATTTCGCTCTCGAGGATGCCCCAGCCTTCCTCTTTTTGTTGATTTTCGGTGCGCTAATTGCAGGTTTCAGCGCCGTTCGGCGCCGCGTGGAGGCAGAGCTTCTTCAAGCTCGCGACAAACTGGAATTCGAAGTCGCTGCGCGAACCCAACAAGCTAGCCTGCTCAATCTGACACACGACACGATCTTCGTCCGAGATATGAACGAGGTCATCACGTATTGGAATCGGGGAGGGGAGGAGTTGTACGGGTGGAGGCCAGAGCAGGCGATTGGAAAGAGCTCTCATGAACTTCTGCGGACCGTTTTTCCGTCGCCGCTCGACGACATCCAGGCAGAGTTCCTACGGACCGGGCGTTGGGAAGGCGAACTCAAGCACACGAAAGCGGACGGAACTGAAGTGGTCGTGTCGAGCCGATGGTCCTTGCGCCGCGATGAGCAGGAGCAGCCCGTTGCCGTCCTGGAAACGAACAATGACATCACTGTGCGCAAACGTCGGGAGCAAGAAATTGAAAGCCTCAACCAGGAACTGGCAAAACGCTCGACGGAGCTCGAAGCCATCAACAAGGAACTAGAGGCGTTTGCGTATTCCGTCTCGCATGACCTTCGCGCACCCCTTCGCCATATTGCCGGTTTTACAGAGCTGCTTCAGAAGAAGGCTTCAGCGCTTGTAGATGAAAAGAGCAACTACTACATCGAGACGATCTTAGAATCAGCCAAGCGCATGGGCAATCTGATTGACGATCTCCTGGCTTTTTCGAGGATTGGGCGCGCGGAAACGCAAAAGACGCGGGTTAGCCTGGCGCAGCTCGTGAAAGAAGTACTCATCGAAGTTCGGGAAGATACGGAGGGACGCAACATTGCGTGGAAAATCGGCGCGCTGCCCGATTTTTATGGGGACCGTTCGATGCTAAGACTTGTGCTCGTGAACCTTATTTCCAATGCGATCAAATTCACGCGCACGCGCGCGCAGGCTGAAATCGAGATCGGATGCGCCGACGGGGACAATGACAGCTTGATAGTATTTGTTAGGGACAATGGGGTGGGGTTTGACATGAAGTACGTGCGTAAGTTGTTTGGTGTGTTTCAGCGCCTGCACGAGTCCGCCGTATTTGAAGGCACTGGCATTGGACTGGCTACTGTTCAGCGCATAATACATCGTCACGGAGGCAAGGTCTGGGCCGAGGGCGCCGTTGATAGTGGCGCGACTTTCTATTTCTCAGCGCCGAAAACACAAGGACAATTATGCCGACCATGAACAAGCTGGGACGTATTTTGATGGTGGAAGACGATCCCAAGGACGTGGAACTTACGCTGACGGCCCTTGAGGACTACAACCTCGCCAATGAGGTCGTGGTCACTCGAGACGGCGAACGGGCCCTCGATTACCTGTATTGTCGGGGCGAATATAAGATGCGCTCCAGCGACAACCCGGCCGTCATGCTGCTGGATTTGAAGCTGCCTAAGGTTGATGGGCTGGAGGTGTTGAAGCAAATTAAGTCCGATGACAAGCTGAGAACGATTCCCGTCGTGGTGCTGACTTCATCGAAAGAGGAAAAGGACATGGTAGCAAGCTACAAACTCGGAGTGAACGCGTACGTAGTAAAGCCAGTTGACTTTCATGAGTTTGTGAATGCTATCAAGGAACTGGGCGTTTTCTGGGCAGTCATCAACGAACCACCGCCGGGAAGCGTAAGGAAGTGAGTATCGTCAGGAATGAGCATGCGGCATCCACTACGGATTCTGTCGATCGAAGATGATCCCAAAGACATTGAGCTGATTCAGAACCTGCTCGAGACGGAAGACATCGTCTGCAAAGTAACGCGGGTCGATACTCAGGCTGCGCTGCTGGCCTCCCTCGAGAAAGGCGGAATTGATCTGATTCTGGCTGATTACAGCCTTCCCTCGTTCGACGGCATTTGCGCCTTGAAGCTTGCGATGAAAGCCTGCCCGGACGTGCCTTTCATCTTTGTTTCTGGAACACTCGGTGAAGAAGTGGCGACTGAAGCGCTCAAAATCGGCGCAACGGATTATGTTCTCAAGACGCGACTATCGAGGCTTGTGCCGTCGGTGGTTCGCGCGCTGCGTGAAGCCAGGGAAAGAGCAGAACGCAAGCAAGCAGATGAGAACCTACGCCGCAGCGAAGCCTACTTGACCGAAGCACAGCGACTAAGTCACACCGGCAGCTTCGGTTGCACACCTTCCACAGGCGAGATGTTCTGGTCGGAAGAAACCTTCCGAATCTATGGATACGACCAATCCACCAAACCCACCGTGGAACATGTTCTTCAACGGGTCCATCCGGAAGATAAACCTTTAGTTCAGGAGCACATGGATAGAGCGTCCCGCGAAGGTAAGGCTTGTGATATCGAATGTCGCCTGTTATTGCCTGACGATTCGGTCAAGCATGTCCGTATTGTGGCCCACGCATCAAAAAATGAGTCAGGAATCATTCGGTTTATTGGGGCGGTGATGGATGTCACCGCTACGAAACAGGCGGAAGAGAAGCTGCGACGCAGTGAAGCTTACTTGGCCGAAGCGCAGAAATTGAGCCACACCGGAAGTTTCGGCTGGAGTGTTCTCAAAGGGGAAATTTACTGGTCGGAGGAAACCTTCAACATCTTTGAACAAGATCGAGCGGTTAAGCCGACGATGGAGTCGATATTTCAGCGAATTCATCCTGGCGACAGAGATCGCGTGCAGCAGACTCTCGACCACGCGATCAACGAAAAGACAGATTTTGATATTGAGCATCGTTTACTGATGCCAGATGGTTCGGTCAAGCACCTTCATGCTATCGCCCGCGCGTCGAAGGCCTCGTCGCGCAACCTCGAATATCTGGGTGCAGTGACGGATGTCACCACAACAAAGCGGACCGAGGAGACGCTTCGGGAGCGCGAAGCATACTTAGCCGAATCGCAGAGGCTGGCCCACACGGGCAGTTGGGCCCTCGATGGCACAACCCGCGAGGCCCGGTACTGGTCCGAAGAAATGTTCCGAATTTTCGGATTTGATCCGCGACAGGGCTTTCCGAAGCGGGACCAATGGCTGCAGCGAATGCACCCAGAAGATCGTGACAAGGTCACGCGGCAGGCCAGCGATAGGATGTTCCTCCAGAAGGTAGATTCCGACATCGAGTACAGAATCGTGCTACCCGATGGAACAGTCAAACACATTCATGGCCTGGCTCATCCAGCATTGAGTCCCAATAAAGAGCTTGTTGAAGTAGTCGGCACAGTTGTGGATATCACTGAGCGCAAAACCACCGAGGAGGCGCTACGGCGAAGCGAGAGCTACCTCGCACAGGCCCAGAAACTTGCACACATCGGGAGCTGGGTGTGGGAAGTGGCTGGAAGGAGCGCTCTGTATCTATCCGACGAGTGGTATCGAATATACGGCTTCGATCCGAAGGATGGTATGCCCACTTGGAAAGAACGGCTGCAACAGATTCATCCCGAGGACCGGGCCCGCTGGCAATCGGCTATCGATCAAGCCATAGCCGACAAATCGGATTATGACGTCGAGTTCCGAATTCTGCCCCCGCGCTCGACGGTCAGATACATTCATTCCGTGGGTCACCCTATTTTGAGTCCGTCCGGGGAATTGTTGCAATTCCTCGGTGTTGCGATGGACGTAACGGAACGCAAGTGCGCCGAGGAAGAGCGCGAGAGATTACGTCAGGCGTTGGCGGAACTTGCGCACATAAACCGTGTGAGCATGATGGGCGAACTGACCGCATCGCTGGCGCACGAAATCAAGCAGCCGATTTTCGCCGCGTCGGCCGATGCTGAAACCTGCGTGCGCTGGCTTGCGCGTGATCGGCCCAACTTGGCAGAGGCTCAAGAAGCAGCTTTAAGACTCATGAAGGACGTAAGCCGTGCGTCTGACATCATTAATCGCATCGTTTCGCTGTTCAAGAAGGAGGCTCCACAGCGGGAGCTGGTTGACCTAAATGGGGTCGTTCAAGAGATGATCACCTTGCTGCGCAGCGAGGCGAGCCGCTATTCAATTTCGATCGATGCCGAGCTTACAGAAGGTCTACCCAACGTGATGGCTGACCGAGTGGCACTGCAACAGGTGTTGATGAACCTGACGTCGAATGCAATCGAATCGATGAAGGAAGTGGGCGCTCCAGGCAAGCTTACGATCGCGACGCGGCAGGGCGAAAATCATCAACTCCTCATTTCGGTTGCGGATACGGGTGTGGGAGTACCGGCCGGACAGAGGGAGCAAATCTTCAATGCGTTCTTTACCTCGAAACTCCAAGGTACCGGTATGGGATTGCGGATCAGCCGATCGATTATTGAATCGCACGGCGGCCGGTTATGGGCCACCTCCAACGCCGGGCCGGGCGCAATCTTTCAATTCACCTTGCCTGTCGAAGCCGCTGCAAGCCAGTCTGCCTAATTAGCCTAGAAGTAATCACAACCGACCGACTGCGCTTAACGCCTTTGGCGCTCGGCAGGCCTTCCGAGAGTCCAAACTGCCGGTAATCGCCTGCGTCGAACGAACGGACAGCGGACCCGCGAGGCGGCCAGCAGAGTAGCTGAAGAGGGGAGCATGGTTGTCTGTAGCCCACAATTGATCATTCGAATCGGCGAGCACACCCAAACTGGGAACTTCGTGACCGCACGGGCGTCGTTGTCGCGAATGGACACAAAAGTCAGGCCGTCAAATTTGACTAGCCCTTTGCTAGTGCCGATCCAAGTATCCCCATCGGCGGACTGAGTCATTGAGCGGACGTATCCGCCTGGAAAACCTGAGCCCGCATCCCGGATGTCGTGTCCGTGGCTTTGGCGTAATGCCGCTCTGGACCGCACCGAAGGCGACACCGGACGCCAGTAGAAATAAGGCATATCGGAAAACACGCTGCGTTCGACTGCGCGACCTACAACAACTTAGGGCAAATACTCAAATCGTTCGACGACCACTTCGGCGGGATGCTGAAGAGCGGACGGTTCTTGGTTCGGTTTCCTGTAAGCAAAAAAGGTCATCCGGAGTAACTCGAACCCAGACGTCGGAACTTCTGACGTTAAGCAAATCTGACTTAGTGCGTGCCGGCCGGGGACTAAACGCTCGCCAGCGATGGTACTGACAGCGGTCAGACGTCCTGATCTTTCACGGCAACGACCACCAGAGTCATATCGTCGCGTTGGGGACCGTCTTTGGCGAAGGTCAAAACCTCATCCAGGACGCGTCCAACGATTTGCGCCGGTGTGCAGTCACGGCAACCTCGCAGCAGCTTTTCGAGCCGCTCCTGTCCCCACCAAGCGCGTTCGGAGTTTTCGGCGTCCGTTATGCCATCTGTGTACATAACCAACACATCTCCGATTTCGAGTTGCAAGGCTTGGGAGTTGAAGTGAGAAAGTTCCAGGAGTCCAAGTGGAGTCCCGCCGGGTTCCAAGCGGAAGACCCTGCATTGACGGCCCTCCCACCGGAGCACAATGGGGGCATTGTGACCGGCGTTGACGTATTGCAGCATGCGTGTCGCAGCGTCGTATTCCGCATAGAAAAGAGATGCGTACAGGTGTTTTGGTGAAGTCGCTAGAACCAGCCGGTCAACGTCGGCGACGAGCGTGGAAGGGTCCGAATAGGCGTGCATGGCTTGCGCCCGGAGCGACGCCTGGAGGCTGGCCATGAGCAGGGCGGCACCGATTCCCTTTCCACAAACATCGCCAATCGCTATTCCCCAGCGGTGAACCTGCAAGGGAACAAAATCATAATAGTCGCCACCGATGGACTGAACGGGCCGATAGAAAGTCCCGCAGGCCAAACCGGGAATTGAAAGATTCTTCTTAGGAAGAAAGGCTTTTTGAATGTCCTTGGCGTCCTCCAGGTCGTTGCGTAATGCTCTGTGAAATCCAGAATCTGATCCGGTCAGAAACTCAGAGTCGTTCCACCAATAATCGTGAAGTTGTGCTGTCGCTTTCATCTCATTTCGCTCCATTGCACGAATGGGACCAAAATCGAAACCCAATGGTTTCCGTGTCAGACCTCGTAAATAGGCAGGATGCGTTGAGCAAGTGTCAAAACGGGTGCCGAGCAGATGTCTCTGTGACGCTATAACGGCACCACGAAATGCGGCGCAAGACCGCTACCGAGTTTGCGCATTGGTCGCTTCATGCCTGGGCGAAGATGGTTTCGGACAAAGCGAGAATGGGCGCCGACGATAATGACGCGGCTTGCTTCGCTAAACAGATCTGACTCAGTACGTGCCCAACGCCGAGAAAATCCTGAGAGGCCAAAACGCGGCCGAACGTTAGACTGCTGCTAACAGCTCGTGGTAGCTTGGTGTCTGCAACTCTCAGAATATGTGGTTCCCCTTGGCATCATGGAACTTTCAGCATATGCGCTCCAACCCCTCCGTGAGGATGAGGAGTTTATCCTGTACCGCGGCCGACCGATACAAGCGGGCGCGTCGTCTGTACTGTTGTTAGCGCCTACCTTAAGACACCCCGCGCTCGAAACCCTCGAGAAGATAAACCACGAATATGCGTTGAGAAGCGAACTCGACGCAACCTGGGCAGTTCGGCCCCGCGATTTATCCCAATACGACGGGAAAACGGTCCTTGTGCTCGAAGATCCGGGTGGGGACCCCATCGGATCCGAAGCCTTAAAAGGCAGGACTAGGTCGCGGCCGTGCCGTGCATATCGGCGGTCAGCAGTTCAGCGATGAAGGAAATGGGCAACCCAGGCAGGCTTACGATCGCGACGCGCCGGGACGAGAAACGTCAACTCCTCGTTTCGGTGACGGGTACCGGCGTCGGCCTACCGCCGGGACATGCCGAGCAAATCTTCAATACGTTCTTTACCTCCAACCCCAAGGCACCGGTATGGGATTGCCGATCAGTCGATCGATTATTGAATCGAACGGCGGCC
>Ga0210401_10002238_pt1 | contig 21601 bp, 17 predicted proteins | sample IncBWH32MmetaG_FD_150866 | JGI IMG/M metagenome (GOLD analysis project Ga0210401, IMG submission 150866) | Forest soil microbial communities from Barre Woods Harvard Forest LTER site, Petersham, Massachusetts, United States - Inc-BW-H-32-M | ecosystem: Environmental > Terrestrial > Soil >... | reverse complement strand
CGATGAAGTGATGCCATTCCTCAGGTCCGAGGAAACGGGCATGGAAGTCTTCCCGCTGGTGAACAATTTCGACGAAACCGAATGGAAGCCCGAGATTGCCGGTTTTCTGATGAATCCGGACGCGCGAGCCAGTTTCCGGCAGCAGATCGACGCGTTTCTGGCGTCGGACAAGTACCGCGGGCTCATGGTGGACTTCGAAGATTTCCCAAAGAAGGCGCAGCCGGGATATGTGGCACTTCTAGGGGAACTATCCGCGGACCTGCACGCCAAGGGGCTCAAGCTCTACGTAAGTGTTCCAGCGCGGGACCGTGACTTCGACTATGCCGCGATCGCGGCGCGTACTGATGGCGTGGTGCTCATGGACTATGACGAGCACGAATCCGAAAACGAGGCAGGCCCGATTGCCTCCCAGGACTGGTTCACCAAGAACCTCGAAATCGCAAGACGAAAGGTACCCCTCGACAAGCTGATTTGCGCCATTGGCAACTACGGGTACGACTGGGTGCAGAAGCCCAAGAAGAATCCACCTCCGGGTCTGAAGAACGTCAACGTGACCGTACAGGAGGCGTGGATAGCCGCGCGCGATTCGGAACAAGACGTCGACTTCGATTCCGACAGCATGAATCCACATTTCAGCTACGAGGACGAAAACAACCTCCGCCATGATGTGTGGTTTCTGGATGGGGTAACCGCGCTGAATGAGATGCGCGCGGCGCGGACACTTGGAATCAAGACCTTCGCACTTTGGCGGTTGGGGTCGGAAGACCGCTCCCTGTGGAAGGTATGGGATCTGCCGAACGAGCCAGCGGCGCCGGATAAGCTGAAAGACGTTCCACCAGGACAAGATGTCGACATGGAAGGGCAGGGCGAGATTCTCCGGATCGAGGCTCGTCCGGCGAATGGAAAGCGGGACATCACAATTGATTCTTCGACTGGGCTGATCTCGGACCAGACTTTCCAGGATCTGCCTGAACCCTACCGGGTGGCACGCTATGGCGCGATGCCCAAGCAAGTGGCGATTACGTTTGACGATGGTCCCGATCCGGAGTGGACGCCGAAAATTCTGGACGTTCTGAAGCGCGAGAATGCGAAAGCGACTTTTTTCCTGATTGGCTTTCAGGCGGAAAACAATTCGGCGTTGACGCGGCGGATAGTCGACGAGGGCCACGAGATCGGCAACCACACCTTTACGCATCCCAACATCAGCGAAATCTCCCGAAGCCACATGAAGCTGGAGCTGAACCTGACGGAGCGGCTCTTTGCCAGCCGGCTCGGGATTCGAACCATTCTTTTCCGGCCGCCGTATGCCATCGATCAGGAGCCTGACACGGCAGATCAGGTGCGTCCGCTCGAAGTGACGCAGGACATGGGATATATCACCGTCGGCAATCGCATCGATCCGAACGATTGGCGGGAGAATCCGCACCGTAGCGCCGAACAGATTACAGCGGCGGTAATGAAAGACCTGCCGCCGTGCAATGCGAATGATCAGCTCTGCGGAAACATCATTCTGCTGCATGACGGTGGCGGTGACCGGCAGGAGACTGTGCGCGCGTTGCCCATGATCATCGAGGGGTTGCGGGCGCGCGGATATGAAATTGTTCCTGTCTACCAGTTGCTCGGTAAAACGAAAGCCGATGTCATGCCGCCGATTAGCCACAACGAGCGTTGGGCGGCGTGGTTGAACTGGATCGGATTCTGGTTGTGGGGAGTGGGAAACACATCGATCATCTGGATCTTCTTCGCGGGTGATCTGTTGATGACTGCGCGCTTGCTCTTGATCGGAGCGCTGGCCGTATACGACCGTTTGCGGTCGCAGGAGATCGGAACACCAGGTCAGATCGCCTCGTACAAGCCCAAGGTGGCGATGCTGATTCCCGCGTATAACGAGGAGAAAGTGATCGAGCGCACGGTTCGGGCTGCGCTTGATTCCGATTATCCCAATTTGCACGTTATCGTGATCGACGACGGCTCGAAGGACCGCACGCTCGAAGTTGCCCGCCGCGCTTTCGCGCAGGAAGAGGCCGAGGGCAAGGTGCTCATCCTGACCAAGCCGAACGCCGGGAAAGCTGAAGCCCTGAATTACGGGCTTGAGCACCTGACCGATGAAGAGATTTTCGTGGGCATTGACGCGGACACGATCATCGCGCCCGATGCAGTTTCCCATCTGGTGCCGCATTTCTTGAACCCGAAGGTTGGCGCCATTGCCGGGAACGCCAAGGTGGGGAATCGTGTGAATCTTTGGACACGCTGGCAGGCGCTCGAATACATCACCAGCCAAAACTTCGAGCGCCGGGCGCTCGATACCATGGGCGCCGTTAGCGTGGTGCCGGGCGCCATCGGCGCCTGGAGAGTCTCAGCCGTGCGCGAAGCGGGCGGCTTCCATGTCGATACGGTCGCCGAGGACGCCGATCTGACGATGGCCTTGTTACGGCGTGGTTATCGTGTGGAGTATGAAGATCAGGCGCTTGCGTATACGGAAGCGCCCACCAACGCGAATGCTTTGATGCGGCAGCGTTTCCGCTGGTCGTTCGGGATTCTGCAGGCGGTGTACAAACACCGCGGGGTTTTCGCCCGCAAAGGAGTGCTGGGCTGGATTGCCCTGCCGAATATTCTGATTTTCCAGATTCTGCTGCCGCTGGTCTCCCCGCTTATCGATCTTATGTTCATCGTGGGCGTGGGCTGGTACTTCATCCAGAAATACTTCCATCCGGAATCAACCGACCCTGCAAGCTTCCAGAAATTGGTCGTGTTCTTCCTCGCATTCCTGGTGATTGATTTCTTCGCGTCGGCGATTGCGTTTTCGTTGGAAAGGCATCGGCCCGACACAAGAGAGGACGGCTGGCTGCTCAGCCAGGTATGGTTACAGCGTTTTGCCTATCGCCAATTGTTTTCCATTGTCCTGCTGAAGACTCTCAAGCGTGCCGCCGAGGGACAGAAGTTTGCCTGGGACAAGCTGGAGAGAACGGCTGCGGTAAAGGCTCCCGCGGACCGGCGGGAGTCCGTAAAAGTCCCATAAATTGAAGTGTATTGCTGGTCTGGTGACAGGAGTCACTGACTGCGAGCGTGCGCCTGCGATCTCCTATAGCGGGAGCACGCCATGCCGGTGAAAACGATCATTGAGCCCTTTCGCATCAAGAGTGTCGAGCCTATCCATTGGACAACGCGGGAAGAGCGCGAGCATCTTTTGCGAGCCGCGTATTACAACCTCTTTCTGCTGCCAGCTGACGACGTGTTGATTGACTTGTTGACCGACTCAGGTACTGGCGCCATGTCGACTCATCAGTGGGCTGCACTGATGGAAGGCGACGAGAGTTATGCCGGCGGCCGCAGCTTCGATCGCTTTCGCGATTCGATTCAGGACATCTTTGGCTACAAGCACGTAATTCCTACGCATCAGGGTCGAGCAGCGGAGCGGATTCTCTTCGGCGTGGCCTGCAAGAAAGGGGATGTCGTACCCAACAACACCCACTTCGATACGACCCGCGCCAACGTAGAGTTCGTCGGAGCCGAGGCGGTGGACCTGGTGATTCCGGAGGGTCGCCAGCCCAGCCTACGGCACCCGTTTAAGGGGAACATGGATGTTGAGGCGCTCGACACGCTGATCTGCAATGTGGGTCACTCGCGCGTGCCGCTGGTGATGCTGACGGTTACGAACAACTCCGGCGGCGGTCAGCCGGTTTCTATGGAGAATGTGCGCCAGGTGAGCGCGGTGTGCCGGAAACATGGGATTCCCCTTTATTTTGACGCGTGCCGTTTTGCCGAGAATGCTTACTTCATCAAGTTGCGCGAACCGGGATATGAGTGCAAATCGCCGAAGCAGATTGCGCAGACGATGTTCGGTTACGGAGACGGTTGCACCATGTCGGCCAAGAAAGACGGCATGGCCAACATCGGCGGCTTCCTGTGCACGAATGACGACACCCTGGCCCAGCGGGAAAAGGACCTGCTGATCCTGACGGAGGGGTATCCGACGTATGGAGGCCTGGCCGGACGCGATCTGGAAGCCATTGCGGTAGGCCTGCAGGAGGTGCTGCACGAGGACTATCTGCAGTACCGCATCGCTTCAACGGCCTATCTTGGCAATCATATTGCCTCTCAAGGCGTGCCTATCGTCGAGCCTCCGGGCGGGCACGCGGTTTACATTGATGCCCGTGCGTTCCTGCCGCATATTCCGCAGGAGCAGTTTCCTGGGGTCGCGCTGGCGGCGGAGTTGTATCTGGAGGGCGGAATTCGGTCGGTCGAGATCGGCACCTTGATGTTCGGGGCAGCCGCGAAAATGGATCTGGTGCGGCTGGCGATTCCGCGCCGCGTTTACACGCAGAGCCATATCGACTATGTCGTCGAAGTAATCCTCGAGGTCTGGAAGAATCGCGACCGCATTCAGGGATTGAAACTCAAGCAGGAAGCGCCATTTCTGCGTCATTTTACGGCGCGGCTGGAGCCGCTGGAGAGCGTGCTGGCTACGTAGGAAAATTCCGCCCAGTGCTACAATAAAAAGTCGAGTCTTTCATTACTGAATCCCCATTTCGAAATCCTATGAGGTGCATCCATGGCAACCGTTGAAGCTCCGCCGCGCCTGCAAGTCCGCTTGCACGAAGGGCATTTCCGCAATGAACCACCGGTCGATTTCAGCAAGGAAGAGAACGCGCGCAAGATGCGCGCGGCGATCGAGAAGGTTCGAGGCCAACTTGGCCGCGAGTATGACCTGATTATCGGCGGCAAGCGTGTGCGCACCGGGGAAAAGATCAAGTCGCTGAATCCTGCGGCGCCGTCGCAACTGGTGGGCTTGCACCAGAAGGCGGGACGCGAACATGTTGAACCGGCAATGAACGCCGCGCTGAAGGCATTTGAGTCATGGAAGCAGACCTCGGTAGAAGAGCGTTCCAGCCTGCTATTCCGTGTGGGGGATCTGCTACGGGAGCGCAAATTTGAATTCATGGCCTGGCTGGTGTTTGAGGTCAGCAAGAACTGGGCGGAGGCGGATGGTGACATCGCCGAAACCATTGACTTCTGCGAACTCTACAGCCGCGAGGCCCTGCGGCTTGCGCAAGCTGAGCCGGTAGTGCAATTGCCCGGAGAACGCGATCGGCTCTTTTATATTCCGCTCGGTGTGGGCGCGGTGATTCCGCCGTGGAATTTCCCCTGCGCCATCATGGCCGGCATGACGCTGGCATCGATTGTGTGCGGAAATACCGTGATCCTGAAGCCTTCCAGCGATTCGCCGACGATTGCCGCGAAATTTGTTGAATTGCTCGAAGAAGCCGGTATGCCGGAGGGCGTAGTGAATTTCTGCCCCGGCGCCGGCGGAAGTTTCGGCGATGCCGTCGTTGCTCATCCCAAGACGCGTTATGTCGCTTTTACGGGATCGCGTGAGGTGGGATTGCACATCAACAAGAGTGCGGCTACGCAAGCGCCCGGGCAGGTCTGGATCAAGCGGACGATTCTCGAGATGGGCGGCAAGGATGCGATTATCGTGGACGCGGACACGGACCTGGACGTAGCGGTCGAGGGCGTGGCCCAGTCGGCATTTGGCTTTCAGGGACAAAAGTGTTCGGCGTGCTCGCGCGCCATTGTCGATGAACGGGTGTACGACAAGTTTCTGGACATGCTAAAGGCACGAGTGGAGAAGTTCACCCTGGGAGATCCAGCCGAGAACTTCAACATGGGAGCGGTGATCAACGAAGGCTCGATGAATACGATTCTGGAATACATCGAAGCCGGGAAGCGCGATGGCCGCTTGCTGACGGGCGGGGAACGAGCGAAGAACGCCGGCGAAGGGTATTTCCTGCAGCCGACGGTGTTCGCCGATATTCCTCCGAAGTCGAAACTGGAGCAGGAAGAGATCTTCGGGCCTGTACTGGTCGTGATTAAGTCGCGGAACTTCGATCATGCGCTCGAGATCGCCAATGACACCGAGTTCGGGCTGACGGGCGCCGTATATACAAAGTCGCGTGACAAAGTAGACCGCGCGGTGCGCGATTTCCACGTCGGCAATCTCTATATCAACCGCAAATGCACGGGGGCGATCGCGGGTGCGCATCCGTTTGGCGGTTTCAATATGTCGGGGACTGACTCGAAGTCGGGGGGGCCGGACTACCTGTACCTGTTCTCCCAGGGTAAGTCGGTCGGCGAAAAGCTTTAGACTTAGGGCGGGTATTGTTCCTGATTCGCCGAAAAAAAGACGACAGCTAAGAATGCCGGAGGCTATGGCCTCCGGCATTCGATTATGCGTGCCGCGATCGCGGGAATCTGTGTTACTGCTCCACGACGCCACCTTTCGAGTGCAGCACGAACTCGACATTTCTTTCACGATTCAGGTGCACGGTTTGGTATAGATCCACATTCTCCAGTGGAAACGCCTTCCGCTCGCCATCTTCCGAAACGCAATTCAGTTGTCCGCCTTCCACCCAATACTCGCGAGACAGGAAAGCGGAACCACCTTTCAGAATAACCAGCGTCGAGCGGCTGTCTGCCACGGCCGCAGTTGAGGGCTGGGTGGTGGCGGGCAATTCGTCGGGAGCGCGTTGTGCTGGAACCTGTTCCATCTGCTCGACGAGAGCTGGCGGATTCGCCGGCATGACGTCGGCCGAAGTACGCTGCTGCATGCTCGCAGGCGTGCGCGTCACCAAAGACGCGGGACGGAGCAAGCCGTAGGGCGAGGGGATGTACTTCGTCGGTTGCGTCCACGGAGGCGAAGGTACAGAGGCGCGCACCGACACCGGCGCAGGCACGACGACATCTTCCATGAGTCGCATGGTCAATCGCGATTCACCCTTCAGCGCGGGATATGGGCCTCGGCGGGGAAGGTTGATGATCTTGATAGGCCACAGAACCGGGATCATCCACTCGACCACATCGCGGCGAGGATGGCCGCCGCCCCGGATTTTTCCATCGCGATCGGTTTTGAGATGTGGCGTCGCAATGATCTTGGCCGAAAGAGGAAGCACCTCGGCGTTGGGCAGGATGATGCGGTCGAATTCCAGATCCAGCCATCCCTTGCCTACGAAGTGGCCTGGGTCCTTCGCTTCCTGAAGGTGGCCGCTGAGCATGGCGCCGCGGGGGAACAGGGAGTGACCGAAGCTCGAGATCGGGCCCAGATGGCAGAGCACCGGGTCGCCGATTTGGGCAGTCTTGGAAGAGAAGTTGGGTTCGTCCATCGTGCAGTGCAGCATCGTCCCGGCGGGAACGATTTCGTCCCTGGAGGCAGCGCGTGCCCCGACAGCCGCAGCACACAAGATTAGGGTCAAAACTAGGGACTTTCCGGCCATGGCAGGTCTCCTTGTGGATACAGAACGTGCCAGTCCCGTCGTCACGGTGGAGGATGGATGCGTGCGCGGAAAAGGCTGAGACCCCCGGGGGATGGACGGGGATAGGCGAAGCGTAAGCCATTTTGTCCCCGGCGTCAACAGCAGGCGGAGAACGGGCTTGACGCTTGTAAATATGTCTGCGGTCGCGGCGGCCAGCAGTTCCCGGGGTCAGAGGAACTCAGGTCAGATTTGGTGGGATCACCTTGAAGCCGAATCCCTGCAGGACCTGGACGGTATTATTCGCAGAGCCCTCCAGGAGTACGCGGCAGTTGGCAAAACGGGTATTCTCCCACTCGCAGCGCTCACCGCCATAACAAAGCAAACAGTCTTCAAAGGAACAATTGAGAAAAAGCTTTCCGTCAAGTCGTACCGTCTCCTGACGGTACTCCTTGCCCTTGACCTCTTCCATCGGCGTTCCGACCCCCTCGGGACTCGGCCTCGACGTGGAGGCGAATCCACTCGGATAGCGAAATGGTGAAGCAGTTGGTATCACCGGGCCAATCACCTGTGCGATGCGCCCGGCCCTCCTCGCAGCAACTCCTTGAGACAGTGTAGAGACGGAGGAAAGTGGAACGAGGCTCTCATGGCGTTTTTTGGGCTGTCAATCAGGGTTCCCCTTACGAGGTAACATACTATTTCAATAGTAGTGACATACTTTTGTACAAGATCGAATATTCGCATTTCCGGTCGGTGCGGCAGCGAAGCCTGAGGCTTGTGTCGCGCGCTTGGGTACCGCGGATGCGAATTGTTTGCAGCGGACAAAGATGCTACTCTCGGCAAAAATTATGATCTCGAAGAAAATTGTCATTCTCGCAGTCGCGAACTCGTGCCTTGTCCTTTTTGAAGCCTCCTTAGCAGCGCAATCCACTCCGGTGGGTGGGCCTCCACGTCCCCCTGCGCAAGGGCAACAAGAGCCGCAGTCAAAGATGAGGCCCACGGGCCTTGCGGCTAACGGCGGAACGATCTCTCACGATGTGTACACGAATTCGATTTACGGATTCTCGCTGAAACTACCGCCGGGATGGGCTGTGGTGCCGCCGCAGGACCCCAATTCTCTGCAGAGCGAGTCGAGCCAACCGGAAATCATGAAGAAAGCACAGATCGTGCGCACGATCTTGGTTGTGACCGAGAATGCGCCGATGAAGAAGAGCTTCCAGCGCAAGTCGATTCAGATATTTGCGACGCGCCTCCTGGGAACAACCAGTGAAAACACTCCGCAGGACTATCTGGCCTTTTCAGAACGAAATGCGAAAGAGAAGAATATGCCGGTCGAATATCTCGGCGATCCGACCGAGGTTGACATCAACGGGCAGAAGCTGTGGAAGCTCAGCTCAACAGACAGCTCGCAAGGCGCGGCCCAGCACGTGGATCAGTATGTTATTGCTCGCGGCGCGATCCTGGTGCAGTTCATGCTGGTCAGCCCCGATGAAGCAGGCTTGAAAGATATGCAGCCATCGATCCAATCATTACAGTTCCCGACAGTGCCAAAGAAGCCGGCGTCAACCGCGAAAAAGAAGAAGCCGGCGAGCACGACAACGCCGAACAAGACGGTTCCTCCCGCAAGCACGACGACTCCGCCTGCCAATAACTAGGAGATGGATCACTGGGAGTTTTGCTGGAAACAAGAACGGTGGGAAGCCTTGCGTTGATGTGGTTGACTGATTTTGGGATGCAGGAAGGAAAGGCCGCCAGTTCTGGCGGCCTTCTCTAATTCCAGGAATCGCTGGTGCTTACGAGGTGACTCCAGCGCCGGCCTGAGGCTGATTGGTAGCCGCAGTAGCCGCGGCCGCTTCGTTCAGAATCCGGTGATGGATGGTGAATAGAGCGAGTTCCAGCCGGTCCGACACGCCGATCTTGTCATAAACGTTGCGCAGATAGTTCTTGATGACCTGCTCGGTGGTGCCCAACTGCGAGGCGATTTCTTTGTTTTTGTATCCCTGGACGATCAAGGCCACGATGCGCAATTCCTTGGCAGTCAGGCGGTCGCGAACGCGCAGTCCCACCATATCGTTCTCGGTGAGTTCGCTCGGTACGGCGACATCCTGTACCCAGGTTTCGCCACGAGCTACTTTGCGAACGCAATCGACCAGCGCCGGGCTGGTTACATTGCGATAGACGACGCCGTGAGCACCATTGCTCATGTAGCGCTGGGCACTCTCGCCCGTGTCGGCCAGAACCACGATGCGGGTCTTGTTTTTGGTGGCACCCTGCACGATGGCGTTGAAGTCCGACTGAAAGCCGCCGGCGACGACGAGCACCGCGGCGCGAAACTTGTCGAGCGCCATGAACATCTGCTCGGGAGTCTGCGCCTGCGCGACAATGCGCATCTCGTCTTCGACCGCGAGCACCTTGGCGATCCCCGCGCGAAAAATAGCCTGATTATCGGCCAGAATTAACTTGAGCATCTCGACACCGCTCCGAGGTTAAGAGTTGCGTACGAACTCGTACGAATCGATCACGCAGGCCACCCCGCGGGTGCCATCGGGATCGACTTTGGACTCGTCGGTGCGGACAACCCGTCCGCGACACTGAATGACGACGTGTTCTTTGCCACCGGTCACTTCAGGGGGGAGGGTGATTTCGAACTCTACTGGAGAGCCAATATCCAGGGAAGCATCAGCCCGTATGTACACGCCCGCGGCGCTGAGGTTTCCGGTCATGCCGCTGGCTTCGCCGGCGGCGTTTTCCTTGTGAATCTTAATCGGCAGTTCTAGCGGAAATCTTTTACCGGTCCGTGCTTCGGACACAATCCCTCCTCCGTTGCGGCCCAGTCTTGACGGCACAGGGACGCCCTACCGCATTTCCTGAGGGAGCAGAAGAAGCTGCTATATAGGCGGTTATATCACGGAAGGTAGCCGCGATAAAAGCCTGATGACGCATTAGTTAACGGTAAGAAGTAGATTCCCCCAGGGGTAACCGGATGACCGTACCCGCGAAACGCGGCATCGGGCGGCCCTTCCCGGACTCGACCTGCTTTCTGAGACAATACGTTGCAGCTCTGGGGGAGTTCCGTGCTGTGCGCGCAGAAGGGGAAATGACGATGATCCAGCCATCGCTAGTCCGCAACTTGCTTTGTAGCTTGACGTTGTTGCTTGTGACACTAGGAGTTACGGACAGCCGCACACAGAAAACCGTCAGTCCCACGGAGCCTGCGGAAGCTACCAGAAAAGGCATGGAACCGCGGCAAGAGAACTCGACGCCCACGCTGGAAAGCCTGGTGAAGCTCAATGCCGACCTGGAGGCATTGGCTGACAAGGTCTCTCAGGGCGTGGTCCAGGTCCTGGTAACCGGTTACGGGCCGATCGAAGAAAGCGGGCGTACTGATACGTCGCTGATCGCGAGGCAAAGGGCCATCGGGTCGGGCGTCATCGTGGATGCCAGCGGCTACATCATGACCAACGCACATGTGGTGGAGGGGGCGCGCAAGATTCGCATTGTCTTGCCAGTGCCAGCGAGCGAGAGCGCGGTGCTCGAGCCGGAGGGGAAGCGCCGGATCCTCGAGGCCCAATTGATCGGCGTCCACCAGGACTCGGACCTTGCACTGCTGAAGGTGAAGGCGCGCGATTTGCCGTCTCTGCCGCTGTTGACGAATCGCCGCGTCCGACAAGGTCAGCTGGTGTTTGCCATCGGAAGTCCGGAAGGCTTGCAGAACACCATTACGATGGGCGTAATCAGCTCCGTGGCGCGCCAGCCGGATCCGAACAAGTCGATGGTGTACATCCAGACGGATGCGCCGATCAATCCAGGCAACAGTGGGGGACCACTGGTCGATATGGATGGAAACGTTGTCGGCATTAATACGTTCATTCTCTCGGGAAGTGGCGGGAGCGAAGGTATCGGTTTTGCAATCCCGGCGCGGGTTGTCAGTTTCGTCTACCAGAGCTTGCGCAAGTACGGACATGTACACCGCTCGGAGATTGAGGCGGGAGCGCAGACCATCACACCTTCCCTGGTGGCTGCCTTAGGTTTGAAGCGGAGTTGGGGCGTGTTGATCGCAGACGTGAAGCCAGGCGGGCCGGCAGAAGCCGCTGGGCTGAAGATTGGAGACATCGTATTGTCCGCGGACGAGCGGCCGATTGACACCTTGCCCGCGTTCACCGGAGCCCTGTATCTGCATCCCGTCGATCAGGTTTTGAAGCTCGAGGTACTCCGGGACACACAAAAGGTCACCCTGCGGATTCCCGTGTTGCAGGAAAAACATGCGATGGATCAATTGCTGGACCTCGCCGATCCGCAAAATAATCTGGTGCCGCAACTGGCGATTCTGGGTGTGAGCATTGATGATCGCATTCGCTCGACGATGCCCGATCTGAGGATTTCGTCGGGCGTGATCGTGCTCGGGAGAGCTGCCGACTTGCTGGGACCGGACGTGGGTCTCACCACGGGCGACGTCATCCACTCGATCAACAACCGTGCTGTTGATACGGTCGAGAACTTGCGCAGCGCCCTGTCACAGTACAAATCCGGGGATGCGGTCGCTTTACAGGTCGAAAGACAAGGGAAGCTGCAGTTCGTTGCGTTTGAGCTGGATTAAAAACTGCGAACGCAAGAAATTCAGAGAGGCTGGGTTACTGGCGCGGGGCGTAGTAGCCCTGGCGTGCGCGGACCTGCAGATCCTTTTTGAGGGCGCTGATTTCAATCGTGCGGAAACGCCCGTCTGCATTGAAATCGGCAGGGTGATACGAGACGACGTACTGGCTGCGCAACTCATCTTCGATGGCGGCAAATGAATTCTTGATGTCCTTCATCTTGAAGGGGAAGAACGCCCGCCCGCCGGTGGCCGCCGCGAGTTTGTCCAGGTTCTTGTCCCCGCGCAAAATCAACCCGCTATCGTCGGTCGAAATTGCGTAGATGATGACCTCGGCACGCTGTGCCATTTCTACGGCCTGCATCAACGTGTACTCACTCTGGTTGTCGTCACCGTCACTCAGAACGATCAGCGCTTTGCGCACGGGACGGTCCGACTGCTGCTTTAAGAGCTTGTCATGACAAGCGTGATAGATCGCGTCGTAGAGAGCCGTTCCTCCGCCGTCGTGCAAGGAACGTACGCCTTGGGATAGCCGTTGCACATCGTCAGTGAAGTCCTGCGTGACGTCCTGCTTTGCGTTGAACCCCATCACGAACGCCTTATCGAAACCCGCTCGCAGGACGTGTTGCAGGAAACTGGTGGCTGCATCCTGCTCGAAGTCGAATCTGGTGTGAACCGAGCCGCTGACATCGATCAATAAACCGAGCTGCAAAGGCAGATCGGTTTCGCGCCGGAAGTTAACGATGGATTGAACCGGTTTGTGATCGTCGAGAAAATTGAAGTCGGTCTGGTTCAGATTCCGAACGAACTTTCCGTGCTTATCAGTAGCAATGAACAGCACGTTGACTTCGTCCACCCTTTTCCGGATGGTGAGGACCGAATCCTGCGGATCGTCAGTGCTGGTCGAAGAACTGGGAACAGCGCTCGAGGAACTGGCCACGTAGGCAGTCGACGACGTTTGCGCCGTGGCCGGCCCGATTGTGGCGGTCAGCGCTAGCATCAAGAAACAAAAGATGGATATCGTGTACTTCATTCCCAGCCAATCCAAAATTTTCACGGCAAATCACGGTAAGTCACACTAGTCGTGCACCTTACTCATTAGATGCACGTTGCAGGCCGAACGCCTCGCTGCGAGCCGTGTTTGCATAGTTGACTCTAGGAGAGACCCGGGCAAGTTCCAAGTTACAAAAGGAGCACTCGTTTGGTTATGGCACTGAAGAGCCATAAAATCCACAGGTTGACCCCAATTGGGTCGCCTGAGTCGAAATGTGACTCGGTGCACCCTTACGGCAATCGCCTGAACCGTAACGGGGACTTCACCTGAGTGGAAATCTTGGTGGAACGTCACCCAACCGGCGTGTTGCTCCCGAGGAGGATTCGATCTTGTCGCGAAAGATTGGAGCTAGCGGGCAGGGCAGTGAAGTCGTGCGGTGTCCATGGGCGCGAAATGAGCAGGCCATTCTTTATCACGATCAGGAATGGGGCATTCCGGTTCACGACGACCGGCTTCTCTTTGAGTTTCTGATTTTGGAGGGAGCACAGGCTGGTTTGAGTTGGGACACGATCCTCAAAAAGCGCGAGAACTACCGCGTTGCATTTGATGGATTCGATGCGGAAGTGATTGCGGGCTATCGGAAGCCAAGAATCGAGAGACTTTTGAGAGACCCTGGAATCGTTCGCAACCGCCTGAAGATTCAATCTGCTGTGCGGAATGCGCAGGCGTTGCTGCGACTCAGAGAAGAGACGGGCAGCTTCGATCACTATGTTTGGCAGTTCGTTGGCGGAAAGCCGCGAGTGAACGCGTGGAAAACGAGCCGGCAGGTCCCGGCACGCACGCCGCAGTCGGACGCCTTGAGCAAAGATCTGCAGAAAAGAGGTTTTACGTTTGTGGGCTCTACCATCTGCTACGCGTTCATGCAGGCAACTGGAATGGTGAACGACCATCTCGTCGGTTGCTTCCGTTACACCGCCCTGGTTTGACTTCGACTCGATCCATCCTTCTTTTTCAGACAGTTACCCTTAGCTCAGCAAGTCGGGAGAAGAACGGTCGGCAATCCGGCTGTTGTATCCGGCCGCCGAAAAGCGGACCGATATAACGCGGCGCCGAGCATTGTCCCCGTGAGTAACGAGTGAGGAAGACGTACGCAGACGTTCGAGACAAAAATAATACATATGCAGTTTTGCTCCCAAGCTTCATGTCAGAGGATTCGGACTGGCGATTGCTTACAAAATTTACCGAGCGTCGGGGGGGCGTGTTTGGCGGACCCGGAGTGGGTCCGGTTGCCACGACCGCACCAACGAAATTGCCAGAAAGATGAGCAGAGACGCAGGGACCTTATGGGCAGAGTTCTTATCGTCGGGCACGATCCTCAGCAGCAGAAGCTCCTGGCTACAGCATTGGCGCAGGATGGGCACACGATTTCCCATGCTGCGGGAGCGGAAGCCGCTCGAGTCGCCATTCGCGAGCATCAATACGAAGCAGTTCTGACTGACGGGAAGCTGCCAGACGGAGGTGCGCTCAACGTGATGGCTGCAACCCGGGAGGTGGATCCGGACGTCTCTGTGATCTTGATGGCGGAAAACGACCAGTTGGAGGCTTCGGCCGACCGCGCCGCGGACAACGTTTTCGAATTGCCTGCCAAGCCTCTGCTTCCCGACGTTGCCAAGGTTGTAGTACGCAGGGCGTGCGATATGACAAGACTGCTACGCGAAAACACTCTGCTGCGAGCGGAGCTGCAGCGCTGGCAAGCGCCACCGGAGATTTTCGGCAACGCGCCTGTAATGCAGGAACTGCGCGATGAAATCGCTCGCGTTGCGCCGACATCCGCAACTGTCCTGATCACCGGCGAAAGCGGCTCGGGGAAGGAACTGGCGGCGCGCGCGATTCATCACCAAAGCCGCCGAGACCAGAAGCCATTTGTCGTTGTCAACTGCGCGGCCTCAGCGGAGATCCTCGAGAGCGAATTGTTTGGTCACGAAAGCGGTACCCAGAGCCGGGCCGGATTGCTCGAAGCGGCGCATGAAGGCACGGTGTTCCTGGACGAAATTGCTGAGGCGTCGGAAGGAACGCAAGCGAAACTGCTCCACCTGTTGACTGATAGCGAGGCCCGGCGCGTCGGCTCCAATCGGGCGTATGCCGCCGATGTGCGCGTGGTAGCTGGGACACGGCAAAACCTGGAAGAGCGAATCGGTTTCGGCTTGTTTCGGCGAGACCTTTACGAACGCTTGGCGGTGAAAGTCGTTATGCCTCCTCTGCGGGAGCGCGCGGCCGACATCGGTGGTCTGTCTGATCTGCTCCTCACGGAGATCACACGGGAACTGAAACTGCCGCCGCGCAGATTGAGTCCTCCGGCACTGTTGCAGCTGCAATCCTACGAATTTCCGGGGAACGTCCGCGAACTGCGCAACCTGCTCGAGCGTGCGGTCGTACTTTCCACGGGGCACGAGATCGGCGTCGAGTATTTCCCACTGCGCCTCGAACAGCGGCGAACCGCCGAGTCCTTCGGCAACGGACGATCAGGCCTGGCGGATCTGAGCTGGGTCGAGGCACTGCCTCCGAGTTTCGATTTGCGCAACTTGCTCTCCAGCCTGGAGAAGGCTTTGATCGAGAGGACTCTGCAATCGACACGAGGCGCCCAAGCGGAAGCAGCCCGCCGGCTTGGTCTTTCGCGCAGCGACCTTTCGTACAAACTGCTGAAGTACGAGTTGCGCAAAGAAACCGCAGCCTCCTGATCGGCTGACACAAAAAGTCAAAGCAAGAGTCCCGGCGAAGCGTGCAAGGTGGCACAAGGTGCCGGCTCAGAAACGCCGCATATTCTACTGGCTGCTTCGCGCCCGAGGGCAGGCGACAAAGTCTCTGGAACGCTACACCGCAAAACATGGGATCGATGGAGAGATTCAAAAAGCGGCACGGCGCTTCGCGGCCATGCTTCGCCAGGGCGGCGGGAAGGATGCCAACCGGCTTGCCACGGAGGTGGACCAGATCTGTTCTTCACTGCCGCAGCAGGATGACGAAGACGAGCCGGGAGAACTGAAGGCAGCACCAACTCCATCTGCCGCCGGAGACCAACTGGTGCTTGTGCCTCTGAAAGACCTGCTCGGCATGCAGCCGGCTGATGCGGCGTCTGACACTACTGTGTGTGGACCGGACAGGTACGCCATGCTCGCTCACTTTCCGCTAGCATCCGCGCACGTATTCCTGACGAGATTGCTCGAGGAAAAGATCCAAGCCGTAAAGTGGGGCACGGACCTGGATGCGTTCGCAGCGGGGCAGGCTATTCTTGGGCTCGATACGTGCCCCCGCAGCATGGTGTTGATGGCTGCGATGGAACGCAATATGGCTTCTTTGCTGGGCCCGAGCCTCGACTACAACGATGAACCTTTCTGGAAGTCACGCAGTACCCTCCATGGCATTGTAAGCAGGTTGGGGCGAGAGCCCGTGAGTTTAAACAGAGCCCTACTGTTCGATCTAATTCTGTACCTTGCGATGCAGCCTCACGATACGTTTCCTCACGGGGCGAAGCTGTCGGACGAGTCGGATTCATCGCTGCTGGAAACAGTTGGAAACTTTACTGACGACAGAAGTCTCACCGAGGGCGAGCGCTTCGTGCTGACGCTTTGGCGACTGGCGCGCGTTTTGGGGCCGCATCTCGGAACAACTCCACCCGATATCGCCCTTCTGACGCGTTGGATCGGCGATCGCGCGAAATACTTCCTGGTTCCTGGCGAATGTTGGAGCGACGCGATGAACGTGGATATAGCCGCTTTGCCCCGGACTGAGCAGGATCGATGGGTCGCTGTGTTGCGACACGCGCTGACCGCCACTGGAGCACGTCCTTCCGCAAAGTGGCTGAAGACAGGCCGCGAACTGGTGACGAAACTTGGCGAGGAAGCATTCCGGCAGGCCATGGAGAATTGGCGGCCGAGGGTCGGGAGTGGCCGGTCGCATACCATCGCAAAAGATCCGCGAGGAATAGGCGATACGATTCACGACGAAAACGCCAACGTCCTGCGAGGCTTTCTATGGCTGCTTCCGCTGCTAGAACGGCGCGACGGTGCTGCAAGGGTAGCGGCAGCGGTAGCGTTTTCGGCGTACAGAAAGGTGCCGGGCGTTGGTCCTCGGGCGGTGAAGGTTGGAAACGCAGCAGTCTACGCGCTCTCGGAGATGGTCGGTCCTGAGGCTATGGGGCAACTGGCCATGCTAAAGGTGCGGGTAAGGTTCGGCACAGCGCAGAAGGAGGTCGAGAAGGCGTTCGACGCGGCGGCGCGCGAGTTGCAGTTGCCGCGTGAGGAGATCGAAGAGCTGAGCGTACCGGATTGTGGACTTACGGCGGCATGGGCAATGAGGCGCTCAAACCAGGCCAACTTGTAATTGAATTTCGGTCCAGGCTGCGGATTCCCATTGGGGAGGTAGATGGAACGGATCAGGACTCCCTGGACCGCCGCTTCAATGTAGCGGGCTTGATGATCCTCAGAATTTCCCGGCAAGCTTGTGCAAGTCAGCACGGGAACGTGGTGTCGCGCGAGAATGGCCACGCCGTTCCAGGAGCGCTCGCCTTGCCAGACTGCTTCGTAACCGAGAGTCCGAAGGGCATTCACGGGAAACGCTTGCTGCTCTGCCTTGAGCTCTTGGAGACTCACCACGTCCGGTTCAGCTTTCGCTAACCAAGCCAGGAGGTTGTCGAGCCGCTTATTGATGTTGTTAATGTTGAAGGTGGCGACTCTCACTACGCCCCTTTCTGTCCCTGTAGCTGCTGGTTTTGCTGCGACGAATCCTTCACATCGACCCGGCGAGTCGTTGCACAAAAGCCCTGCAAGGCCTACGAATAGATCCCAGGCGCCTCATGTCCAAGCTTTTGCACGTACTCAACGTATGACCCAGGATAAACAGTGGGATGGCGGTCCGTGCCGCTCTCACCGCCCAGTTCCAGCACACGTGAGCCGAGGCCGCGAAGGAACATGCGGTCATGCGATACGAAGATCATGGTGCCTTCAAAATCCTTCAGGGCGTCCACCAGCATTTCCTTGGTCGCAAGATCCAGGTGATTCGTCGGTTCGTCGAGCACCAGGAAGTTCGGCGGGTTGTAGAGCATGCGTGCGATTGCCAGCCGCGACTTTTCTCCGCCGGAGAGTGCGCGGATCTTCTTATCCACGTCTTCGCCGGAGAACTGGAATGCTCCCGCCAGGGTCCGCAGCGACCCGAGACTGTCTTGAGGAAAATCTTGTTGCAACTGTTCGATGACGGTGAGATCGGGATTGAGTACGTCCAGCGATTGCTGCGCGAAGTAGCCCATATACAGGCTGGCGCCGAGCCGCACGCTTCCGGCATCTGGAGCACTGGCTCCGGCGATCATCTTGAGTAGCGTAGTCTTGCCCGCGCCGTTTCTCCCCATGACGGCCCAGCGTTCTCCGCGGCGGATAGTGAGATTGAACCCTTCGTAAATCACACGTGGGCCGAAACTCTTGTGCAGATTCTCAAGGACCGCCACCTGTTCGCCAGATCGCGGGGGGAGACGAAACTCAAACTTCACCACTTGGCGTTTCTTCGGGAGTTCGATCTTCTCGATCTTGTCCAAGGCCTTAATTCGGCTCTGCACCTGGGCCGCTTTGGCCGCGTGCGTCCTGAACCGATCGATGAAGCGTTGTTCTTTGGCAAGCATGGACTGCTGCCGGGCAAATGCTGCCTGCTGGTTGCTCTCTCGCACCGCCCTTTCGCGCTCGTAGAAATCGTAGTCACCCGAGTACGTGATGATTTCGCCGCCATCAATTTCTGCAATCTTTGAGACCAGACGATTCATGAACTCGCGGTCGTGCGAAGTCATCAGCAGCGCGCCAGTAAATGACTTGAGGAACTGCTCCAGCCAGATGATGGATTCGATGTCGAGGTGGTTCGTAGGTTCGTCCATCAGCAATACATCCGGGATTCCGAGCAGGACGCGGGCCAGCGCAACCCGCATCTTCCATCCGCCCGAGATAGCGCCCACGTCGCCGTCAATCTGATCGTCTTTGAATCCCAGACCGTGGAGCACTTCACGGGCTTGCGATTCGAGCGCGTAGCCGCCTAAATGCTCGTACTCCTCCTGAACGTGACCGAAGCGATCGAGGATGCGGTCCATGTCATCAGCCTTGTCGGGGTCGGACATTTCCCGCTGCAAGGCTTCGAGTTCGTGGTGTAGATCGCCGACACGTCCGCTGCCTGCGATCGCTTCATCCAGGACCGAACGGCCCTGCATTTCCTCGACGTCCTGGCGAAAGTAGCCGATCGTCAACTTCTTGGGGACAGAGACCGCGCCCTCGTCGGGAGTTTCCTCGCCGACCACCATCCGGAAGAGCGTTGTCTTGCCCGCCCCATTGGGACCGACCAGTCCGACTTTTTCGCCGGGATTCAACTGAAAAGAAGCGTCCAGGAAGAGCAACTGCTTGCCATACTGTTTATTGATGTTTGCGAAAGAGATCATTTTGAAGGAGCAACTCGCGGCACGGTGCCTCTTCCAGTGTAGCCCGGCCAGAAAACTGCCGGCCAACGCTGGCACGTTGGATTATTGAAGATTTACCCGTGACTCGGGCAAGGCCTGTCAAGCGTTGATCTTGCCCTGCAAGCAGTAGGACCTACCCCACCATGGGTGCGATAATTTCGGTAACGAATCCTCCTGCAACTTATGAAGCGCCACGTCCTCATGTACGGGTTGATCGGTGGAATCTTGATTGCTCTGCTCCGGTGGACCGAGTATCAGTTCCTGGTCGTCGAACATTCCATCGAAATCTACGGCGGACTGATCGCCGCGACCTTTGCCGTTCTTGGCATCTGGCTTGGCCTCAAGCTGACAGCAAAACGCCAGACAATTGTTGTGAGGGAGGTCCGCGTCCCTGCCGAGGGACCGTTCATCCCTGATGAAAGAAAACGTGAGGACCTCCATATCACTCGCCGTGAGCTTGAGATCCTTGAACTGATCGCCCACGGCCTGAGCAACCGCGAAATCGCCGAGAAGCTTTTTGTGAGCGAGAGCACGGTGAAGACCCATTCCAGCCGTGTTTTCGACAAACTCGGGGCGAGACGAAGAACGCAAGCGGTGCAACTCGGCAAGGAATTCGGCCTTCTCCCCTGATTTACTCGTGCACAAGCACGGTTCGCGCCAATAACCATTCCCCCAAACGAATGATTTTTCTCTCCGCCGCCAAAATCAGCCAAAAGGATGACGACACCGACCCCGCCTCGTGCGGTATGTTGAGCCGCTCAATACGAGCGAACATGAAGTTTATGAAAACATGAACTTTTTGAAAAAAGGAGCGAACATGAAGTCTCTGAATTCGATGAAGGTCTTTGTCGTGGGTACTCTGTCGATCGGCTTGTTTTCAAGCACGGCGCTCATTCCCGCAACCGCCCAGGAACTTCCCCGGGTCTACGACGCCTCCATGCCACGTGACCAGCAGATCACACTCGCTGAAAGCGCTGCCCCGGCCGAGGTATCCAGTAAAGCCACAGTTTATGTTCTCGGCCCCAAAGGCTACGAGAAAGCGCGCGAAGGCACCAACGGCTTCAGCTGCTTTGTTAGCCGCCATTTCGTAATGCCCGCAGAAACAACCATTGAGCCGCAGTGCTTCGACGCCGAAGGCAGCCGCACTCTCTTGCCCGTCTACCTGCACGGTGAAGAGCTGCGCACAAACGGCAAGTCCGAAGCCGAAATCAAGGCAGACGCCGCCAGCGGATATAAAGAAGGCCGTTACCAGTATCCCAGCAAACCGGGATTCCTCTACATGATGTCGAGCCAGAACCGCTTGAGCGCCATCCCTGAGCACGGTACTGGCATTTTCCCTCCGCACTTGATGTTTTATGCGCCGAACATGACAACCAAAGACATCGGGTTCGACGCCCAACCGGGGCTCGACAAGCTCGATTATCTTGGGATGACTCACCCCGGAGCAGGCGATAACCTTATCGTGGTTGTCCCAGTGGCATCCAAGTCGCCAGCTGACATGGCTGGTCGCTGACCCCGGATGCGCATGGGGCCGGCACCATGCGTGGAAAGGTTAAGATCGGATAAAAGACATTACGAGAATATGAGAAAGATCATTGTCACCTTCGGGCTGATCTCCGGCGCTATCTCGTCGCTGATGATGATAGCGCTGGTGACCTTCGGCGGCAGGATTGGCTTCGACCGCGGAGCGATCATCGGCAACACCTCCATCGTGCTCTCGTTCTTGATGGTGTTTTTCGGCATCCGAACCTACCGCGACAACATTGGCAATGGTCAGATTACCTTTTCAAAAGCCTTTGCCGTCGGCCTCTCCATTACTCTGATTTCCTGCATCGTCTATGTCGTAACCTGGGAACTGATCTACTACAACTTCCTGCCTGGTTTCTGGGACGCATATGGCGCTCATTTGGTTCAGAAGCTCACCGCCTCGGGCGCGAGCTCGGCAGCCATCCAGGAAAATCTTCAGCAGGTCAGAAAATACAAAGAGCTGTACAAGAACCCGTTCTTCAACGCAGCGCTCACTTTCATTCATCCCTTCCCGATTGGGCTCGTCATCACGCTGTTCTCCGCGTTGGCCCTGAAGCGAAAGCCGCAACCGCACCCCGAGCAATCCCGCATGCCGGAATCCTGAAGCTGTTCCGGCGGCTTCACTCTAGGGTCAAGGTGCCCCGTCGCAATTCCTCCCGAGATGGGGGCGGTGTGTTGAGGATTACCGCCGGCTGGTAGTCAGGGATCGCTCCATTTCGTCCTATCAGATTTTGTCGACGTGGTGGGAATAATCTCCGCCC
>Ga0210401_10002235_pt1 | contig 21609 bp, 13 predicted proteins | sample IncBWH32MmetaG_FD_150866 | JGI IMG/M metagenome (GOLD analysis project Ga0210401, IMG submission 150866) | Forest soil microbial communities from Barre Woods Harvard Forest LTER site, Petersham, Massachusetts, United States - Inc-BW-H-32-M | ecosystem: Environmental > Terrestrial > Soil >... | reverse complement strand
CCGCCTCGCGACGACGCCCTTGCGCTTCACTAACCCTTCTCTTCCATCAAGATGGGTAGAGGACTTTCACCTCCAAGCTATCGGACACGCTCGGCACACCAAAACAAACCCGCCGCCTTTTAGGGCGGCGGGCTGTTCAACTGACTTAGCTTCATCTGGAGGCGATAGCGGTTTTGAAGGCGTTTCGGACGCCTGCAGGCTTAGAAGTAAGGTATCGTCAGCGCATTGCTGGGCGCCGACTGGTTCCCAAACTGGTCAACCGCAACTACCCAAACTTGTGCCGGAACTCGGGCCCGACACGCGACGCCCAGGCGCTGCGCTTTCTGCTCGCGTCGCTACTTCTGGGCGTTCAGCCAGACGGCATTGACAAAACCGGGGTCGCCGGCGGAGTCCCAAACCGCAAAGCGGACCCAAGTCTTTCCGGTCGCGTCGAACGGGATCGCAAAGCGCTTGCTCCCAAACGCTGGCAGATCGGTGGCCGAAGTGATTTGTCGGTCAATCTTTTTGCCATCCCCCCAAACGACTTCTACGAATTCAAGGGGGAAGGTCCACTTCACGTCGGCGGTCACGGTCCGGTTGTTGCCGGTTCCTTCCACAGCAAAATCGGTGATCAGGATCTCTCCGGTCGTCACGAAGAAGTCTCCGTCGCGCATCGCCTTCAACACAGGCGTCCAGTCTTCGCCGGGACCGGGAACGCGGTCGAGCTTCAGATATGCCGTCTGATATCCGGAGTATATATTGTCTTCCGGTCCCTGCTGGTAGGTGTCGATATCTGGCAACAGAACCTTGGGCTTCAATCCCGTGCCGGAGTTCAGGTTGTTCATCGTGTCGGAAGCGTCAAAGCTGCGCCATTCTGTCATTCGCTTCTGTGAGAGATCGATGCCCATCGCCTGAGTGAAATCGAGACCCAGGAACGTATCGCTCTTGGCGAACGGTTTATCCCAGTACACATCGGGTTGGCCGCCCGAGCTCTTGGTCCGCGGATGAGACGTGTACCAGAAGCCGTGCTCTTCGGTCAGCAGCCGCAGCACGTCCTCCGAGCTGCCGAGGTGATAGACCTTGCCATACACTGGATCGGTCTCGGCGAACGGCTGCCCCTCTTTGCGCACCCTGGTGAAGTACACCGGCTTGGGAAACAGGACGTTGAAGTGCCCGCCAAAGTACACGTTCGGCTCTTCCCACGGCACCACCAGGAAATCCTTGTCAGAGGCTCGACGGGCCGCCTCCGCGTAGTCCTTTTCGTCTTTGAACCGCAAAGCACCCGGATCGTTGTAATGCATGTCGCCATGAAAATCGCTCAGGCCAACGATGTTGAGCCCCAGAGCCTTCATCGCGGCCAGGTCCGGGAGCGGAGTGTCCATGGACCCTGAGGCCCGTACACGTTCGGTGAACTGCATATGCCAGTGGTTGGTAAACGTCTTGTAGCCGGGAAGCGGCACGTAAGTGTCGCTGTGCGTAAAGGCCAGTACCGCCTCGCGTGTTGGCTCGGCTGCCTCCGGGCTCGCGTAGTAATACATCCCCATGTGCTGCAACGTGCCGGGCGGCGCGTTATAGAGGGCGAAGTCATCGATCTGCCCCTGCTCGGTTGACTCTTCGTGCTCGGCCTGGCGGACGCCCATGCCGAACTGAGTATCGGAATCCTTTCGGTACCACACGTACCCCAGGTTCTTGTGGATTTCGCGCGCCCAGAAGAACTTGTGCGGCGGCGGGAACGTCGCTAGCGACCCTGCTTTGCCTTCGGCAATCAGCATTCGGTATCGGGCTTTCACCGGCACCATCGTTTCATTCTTGACGCCCCCAAACTGGTATTGCTGCGGTTCGTCAGACGTATCCCGCCAGACAACGCGTGGCATTGTATCGGTCGAAAAGCCCTTCAGCCCCGCGTCGTATTTGTAGGCCACGAATTCGTTCTGCGTCGTGGCCAGTGCATCCATCCGGATCAGATTGGTGCCGCGATAAACGGTGAACTGCAGACTGCCCGAGAAGATCCCCATCGAGAGCCCCGGGAAGTTCACTTCCATCCGCGCGCCGTCGGTCGTCACGCTGCAGCCGGTGACATGGAAGGACGAGTCGGCGCGGTGAATCTCGTCAGGGCTCCGGGGCAACGGCGGCATTTGCGAGCCGCTTTTTCCGGGAACCTCGAGCGGCGCGTCATGAAACGCGAACCAGCGATTCTTCGCCACCACGTCAGGTGTCAGAGCAATGCCGGCGGCAGGCAGCGAGGCCACCTGATCGCTGGACATCCGGCGCAGACCGCTCACGACGTGATACTCCGGCACGAGATTCTGGCCTAGTACAGCCCACTGCCCGCCCTGCTTTCGGACCGCCAAGTCCCGAATGACTGGCTGGCCCTTCTCCACAACGTACCTGGCTCGCACCTCGCTTCCGCCCTGCCCCGCCCATGTCGCGACCAGCAGGTCCTGCTCGACGACCGCCGTCAGCCCGGCGCTCGCCTTGTAATGCGTCAAGTCGCACTTGACCCCTTGCGCGAACGCCGCCGAAACTGTCACAAGCGACAGAAATACGCTACACAGTAAAGTCCTCATACCCCGTCCTCCTGTTGATGGCGATGTCGCTTTGGTGGCGACGGCGCTCTGAACCGCTGAACTTACTATCGCAACCGGTATAACCGGTCGAACCCCACGGTCGCGTTGTTCGCGGGAACGACGAACGCGGCGACGGCACGAAAAGCGTTGGACCATCCGGATCTTTGAAGGAGCTGGCACCTGGACTGGTAGAAATGCCTGACTGCAAGTCGAGCAGCGCATTATACGAGCAATGCGCGCCGTGCAGATGAAACTGACCCCCAAGATTGAATGCCCACGGAAATCCACAACGCTTCGCGGCATGTGCGCATCGATGCGAGCAGCGCAAGAGAGGCGGCTCAAGGGTTGCGCAGAATGGCGACGCGTGGTGTGTAGTCACTTAATCGCCTCCCTGTGGGCTGACCTGCAGACTAACCCTTTGCGCGCGGCGCTGCCATGCGCCAAGGCGATCCATATAGAGGTAGACAACCGGGGTGGTGAACAGCGTCAGCACCTGGCTGAAGATAAGCCCGCCGATGATGGTGATCCCCAGTGGACGACGGAGTTCGGAGCCAACACCCATTCCGAACGCCAGCGGAACCGCACCCAGCAGTGCCGCCATGGTGGTCATCAGAATGGGGCGAAACCGCAACAGGCAGGCGTCGTAAATCGCGGTGGCGGGATGCTTGCCTTCATTTCTCTGGGCGGAAAGGGCAAAGTCGATCATCAGAATCGCATTTTTCTTCACCAGCCCGATCAGCAAGATGATGCCGATCAACGCGATGACGTTCAGGTCCATGCGGAAAACCATCAGGGCGAGCACCGCTCCCACGCCCGCGGACGGCAATGTCGAGAGAATCGTGATCGGGTGGATGTAACTCTCATAGAGCATTCCCAGTACGATATAAACCGCGAGTAGCGCCGTGAGAATCAGCAGCGGTTCGCTCGAGAGCGAGTCCTCGAAAGCCTGCATCGTCCCCGAGTACATGCCAGCAATCGAACTCGGCATGCCCATACCGCGTTCTGCTCGGTCGATGGCGTCTCTCGCCTCGCTCAAAGCCACGCCCGGAGCCAGATTGAACGAAATAGTGACGGACGGAAATTGGCCCTCGTGATTTACGGCAAGCGGGGCGACCCTCGATTCGAAGTGAGCTACCGCGCTCAGGGGCACCTCGTGCCCACTACTCGGCTGAACGTAAATGGATCTCAATCCCTCGGGGCCCTGCCAAAACTGCGGCGCGACCTCCATCACTACGTAGTATTGATTGAGGGGCGTGTACATCGTCGAGGCGAGAGACTGTCCGAAGGCATTGTAGAGAGTGCTATCCACTAACTGCGGCGTGATTCCCAGGCGCGAGGCTGTCTTACGGTCGTACACCAAACGCTCCTGCAAGCCGTTGTTTTGCTGATCCGTATCCACGTCGGTGAGCTCCGGCAAATTCCTCATCTTGTCAAAGAGCACCGGGCCCCAGGTAACCAGGTCGTTCAGGTCGTCGCTCTGCAGCGTGTATTGATACTGCGCGTTGGTCATCCGGCCACCGATTTGCAGGTCCTGCGTCGCATGCAGAACCACTCTGCCTCCCGGTATGGAGTTCAGTTTGGGACGCAATCGGTCGATCACCTGGCTACTGCTGAGCTTCTGCTTTCGCTCTTCGAGCGGCTTGAGCTGCACGCTCACGCGTCCGGCATTCACCGGGCCGTTGCCACCGGTATAGATCACGGCCGTATCGACCGCGGGATCGGATTTGATAATGTCGACGAAGCGCTGGGCCATCGCCCGCACGGCCTGGAACGATATGTCCTGGGCCGCCTGGATGCCGCCCGCGAGCGCGCCGCTATCCTGCAGCGGGAAAAATCCTTTCGGTACGATGACAAGAAGATAGCCGTTCACGGCAATCGTAATCAGCAGGCTGGCAAGTGTGAACTGCTGATGGCCGAGAACCCATTTCAAGCCACGGGAGTAGGTATTGACCATAGCCCGAAAAGCTCTCTCGTTCGCTCGATAGATCCACCCATGAACCTGCTCAGCCTGTGACTTCAAGAGCCGGGCGCACATCATGGGAGTCATTGTCAGCGAAACGAAAAGCGAGACAATGATCGCGACCGACAGCGTGACCGCAAATTCCCGAAACAACCTGCCGACGATCCCGGACATCAGCAGGAGCGGCGTAAATACGGCCACAAGCGAAGTGGTCATCGACAGCACCGTGAAGCCAATCTCCTTGGCGCCATGTAAGGCAGCGGCCATCGGCTGCATTCCGCCTTCTACGTGACGCGAGATGTTTTCGATCACCACGATCGCGTCGTCAACCACGAACCCTGTCGAAATCGTCAGCGCCATCAATGACAAGTTGTCGATGCTGTAGCCCAGCAGATACATCGCGCCGAACGTGCCGACCAGCGACACCGGAACCGCAATGCTCGGAATCAGCGTGACGCGCGGGTTCCGCAGAAACAGAAACACAACCATGATCACCAGCCCGATGGAGATGAGCAAAGAGCGTTCGATCTCGCGAATCGACGCCAGAATCGTGATGGTCCGGTTCCTGGTGATGATCACCTTGATTCCCGCGGGGATCGAGGCCTCCAGCGAAGGCAGCGCCGCCTTAATTCGATCGACCGTGGCAATGATGTTCGCGCCGGGCTGGCGAAATACCTGGAGCGTTACGCACTGCTCGCCGTCAAAATAAGCTGCCGCGCGTAGATCCTGCACCGAATCGACCACGTCGGCGACGTCGGAAAGTTTCACGCCCGCGCCGTGGTTATAGCGGACGATGAGCGGCTTATAGAGATCCGCCTTCAAGAGCTGATCGTTCGCCAAGATATCGGCGGTCTTGTAGCGGTCGGCGATTTGTCCCTTGGGCAGGTTGGCGTTTTGCTGGCTCAATACACTCTGCACGTCGGAAAGACCCAGCCCATTGGCGCTTAACTGCGTCGGGTTGAGTTCCACGCGAACGGCCGGCAGCGAACTTCCTCCTACGAACACCTGGCCTACCCCATCGATCTGCGAGAGCTTTTGCTGCATGACCGTTGAGGCGGTGTCGTACAGCCGTCCCGTGTCGTACACCTTGGAAGTGACCGCAAACTCCAAGACGGGCCTGTCGGCCGGGTTCACCTTGCGATACGTCGGATTGCTCGGCAGATTCGTCGGCAGATAACTGCGCGCAGCATTAATGGCGGCCTGCACGTCTCTGGCGGCGCCGTCGATGCTGCGGTCCAACCCAAACTGCAGCGTGACGCTGGTCGAACCCAGATAGCTCGAGGAGGTCATCTCTGAGACGCCGGCGATGCGGCCAAACTGGCGCTCGAGCGGTGTGGCCACCGACGAGGCCATGATTTCCGGGCTAGCCCCGGGCAGCGATGCCGAGACGCCGATCGTCGGAAAATCGACCTGCGGTATCGCGGCTACGGGCAACATGGTGTAGCCGATGGCCCCAACCAGCGTGATCGCGACCACGATCAGCGTCGTGGCCACGGGGCGGTGAATGAATGGGGCAGAGATGCTCATTCCCGCGCCTTTCGCGGGGACAGTTGATATTGATTAGACGAAAACGCCCCGTCGGTGACCGTTGAGGCCTCGCTTTGCGCGCTACGACACACTTCGCAAACGCTTGATGTTCTGGATCGCCCTATTGTGCCCCGGGCAGTAGCGACGACGGCTGTTTTGCGGCGGGCAGTTTGACCGGCTGCACGAACGCGCCGTTGCCGGCCGAATCCCACACCGCAAAGCGCACCCACTTCTTGCCTGTGGCATCAAACGGGATTTGGAAATGGTGCGAGCCGAATGGCGGCAGGTCCGTCACCGAAATGATCTGACGATCGGTCTTCTGTCCGTCCCCCCAAACCACTTCGGCAAATTCCAGCGGGAAAGTCCATTGCACGTCCGCCGAAATCGTCCGCTGCGTCCCGGTTCCCTGTACTTGATAATTCGGGATCAGCACTTCGCCCGACGTTACAAAAAAGTCCCCAGCGCTCATCGCGTCGATGACGGGTTTCCAGTTGTCCAGGCCCGGCGTCCCATGAACTTTCACGTAGCTGACCGGGTTGTTCGCGTAGAAATCGTCTCCGGGTCCCTGTTGGTAGGTTTCGGTGATTGCGTCCATGTATTTCGGTGGCGTAGGAAGATCGGCCACCCAGTTGTTCATATCGTCAAACAGGGGCATGCAGCGATAGTCGCTTAAACGTTGCTCGGAACGGTCCACTCCCATTCCCCAGCGGAAGCCGATTCCCCGGTAATTCGCATCTACGAAATAATCCTTGCTGCGGAACGCGCCCGGATATCCAGCTGAACCTTTTGTGTTCGGATGCGGCATAAAAACGAGCAAATCTTCGCGGTGCGTCATTTCCATCAAGTCTGCCGGGTTGCCAATGTGGTAGAGCTTTCCATATTTGGCGTCATCTTCGACCAAGGGCTGTCCTGCCGATCGTCCAAGCGTCCAGTACACCGGATGCGAAACCAGCAGGTCGTTGTGTCCGCCCAACTGCTGACCCAATTTGCCGCCCGCTATTTCTTCGTCCGGCATAACCAAAAAGTTTTTCCCCGAATGCAGCCGGGCTGCTTGGTAATAAAGGCCCAAATTCTTGACGTGGTTGGCGGCCATTTGTTCCAGGAATGCCGCCAAGCCGGAAGCATCGCGCGGTACCGCGGCTCCGACTCCTCCGTTTCCGCCATCGACCGGCCCGAAGATGTTGATGCCGGCAGATTTGGCCAGCTCGAAATCGGGCATGGCGTTGTCCAGCCCGCCCGACTCCTCAAGCCGTTGCACTAGCGAGGTGTGAAAGTGCCTCGCCATAACCCAATAACCCGGAATGGCTTGATAGTGATCGCCTCGTGTGTATGCCAATGCTGACTGAATCGCTGCTTGGCCTGCATCGGGGTCGACCAGGAAATAGACCGGCATCCTTTGCCAGGTTCCAGGCCGGGCGTTATACAACGCAAAATTTTGCCGCCGGTCTTCCGGCCCCCTCCCCGCATATGCCGGGTCGTCTTCGCTCTCCGCTTGCCGGATCCCAAACGAAAATGTCGAATCGCTGTTCTTCCGGTACCAGTTGTAGCCAAGATTCGTGGATATCTCCCGGGTCCAGAAAAAATTGTGCGGTGGCGGAAATACTGCGATGGATCCCTGCGCATCTTCGAGCGCAATCAATCGATTCGCCGCGTGCACAGTTACGGGCGCCGTGTTCACTGGGCTTTCAAATTCATAGTCCTGCCACATATTCGCAGTGTCGCGCCATACCATCCGCGATGCCGATTGGAGCTTCATACCGGTCAGCCCCGCATCGTATTTGTAGGCCACAGATTGCTCGTCGGTCTTCGCGATGACTTCCTGCCGAACAAGGTTCGAACCTTTGTAGACCGTATATTGCAGCCGCCCCGAGAAGATCCCCATTTCGACTCCGGGAAACGAGACTTCGAGCCTTTCTCCGTTTGTATTCACATCGCAACCTTGCGCCTCATAGCTCGCGGTGGCGCGCCTGACCTCGCTTGGCTTTCGTGGCAACCCAGGTTGATTTGTGCCCGGAATGCCGTTTGGAGGAGGCGTCGAACCTCCGTGGGCACTTTCATCACCGGGAACGCGCAACGGAGCGTCCCAGAACGCGTCCCACTTGTACTGATCCAGAATTTTCTGAGTGACATCTCCTATGCTGGCTTGGAGCGCCGGATACGCTTCCTGATCGAGCCGCCGGTAGCCGGACACCACACTAAATTCCGGGGCCATGTCGCTCGCTACGGTCGCCCACGAGCCACCCTTGCGCCTCACGGAAATCTCCTGGATCATCGGCGTGCCTTTGTTGATCGTCAGGCGCATCCGGACTTCGTCGTTCTTGTCGCCTTCCCAGTCGAGAACCAGGGCGTTCCCATCGACCGCCGCCGTCAGCCCCGGCGCCGCTTTATAACCCCCCAGGCTGCACTGCAACTGCGCCCTCGCGCCGGGCGCGACTGCTCCGGCGGCGAGCAATGCCAACGAAATAACCGCAAAGGTAGAGACATTTTTGAAATTCAGCCGCATTTTAGACCTCCATATCCTGATTGCGACGTCTGCCGCGCGGACACAATCGTGCAGGCCAGATGGAATAGCGGGGCCATAGGGCGATCATGGCACTCATTGTTGGTAGCACCGTGCAACTACCACCGCACCACAGGCAGGGCAAGCGGTAACAGGTAACAAACCGGTTTGTCACATGGAGTGAAACTCAGTGGTTGAGGGTATCCATATCAGCGTCAACGCACTCGCCGGAACCATCTAAAAGCGTCCGCACGGTAGTCTGGGACACCGGACTTTTACAGGACACCGAGGAGAAGCCCGTTCAATAGGGAGTTAGGCCGAGAAGATAGAGATCGTTTTCATATGCGTAAGCGGAGTGAAAAAGGTCATTCCGCCCGGAGGGCGCGCATCGGATCGGTTCGCGTGGCACGCCAAGCGGGCAAGAAACAGGCTGCAGTCGACGCAAGCGTCATCACCGCGAATGCCGCGGCGAAAGCCAGCGGGTCTCGTGGGCTTTCCTGATATAGGAGGTCGCCGAGCAGGCGTGTTAGAAGCAGTGCCAGGGCGATCCCGATAATAGTGCCAGTCGTTGTCAGTAGCAAACCGCGTGACAGCACCAGACGCAGCAGGTTCGATGCGCTGGCGCCCAGGGCCATACGCAGCCCCAACTCTCGGGTGCTCTGCGAGACGGTGCACGACATCACGCCATATAGGCCGATGCAAGCCAGCAGCAGCGCCAAGCCTCCGAACAAGACGACCAAAGTTACGGCCAGCAGCTCATGGGACGTAGCACGATTCACTTGTTCTTCGAGAGTCATCATTTCAGACAAAGCGAGGTCAGGATCGAATGCACGCACATCTCGAACGAGAGCCGTTTGGACGGTTTGCAAAGGTTGCGTCGTACGAATAAGGATGTCCGGCTCTATAGTGAAATACTGGCGGAGCGCGACGTAGAAAAATGGTTCGGCATTCTCGCGCAGACTCGAATATTTGGAATCCGCCGCGACACCGATCACTTCTACCCAATTGCCTTTCACTTGCAGGCGCTGGCCGATGGGATTCTGCCCGCGCCAATATCTGGCGACCATGGTTTGGTTTACGATTGCGACGCGCGGCGCGTTTTCGTCGTCCGCGCGGGTGAATTCGCGCCCGGAGATGAGAGGAATGCCCATCGTGGCGAAGTACTGCGGACTGACTTCGTTGTACTCGGCGGTGGGCTGTTCGTTGCGTTGCGGCTCGTAGCCGTCGACGGCAATCGGCGTCGAAGAATACGATTTATAGCTGAGCGGAACAATGCGGGCGTAAGCGGCCGCTTCGACACCGGGCAGTGCGCGGACACGTTGAATCAATTCATCCTGAAAAGTTTTGGCGCGCGGCGCGTCATAGCCGGCGGCGAGCAAAGGTATCTGGGTGTCCAGCACGCGCCTCGTGGAGAAGCCAGGGCTGGCGGTTCGAATCTTGCGCAGGCTTTGAATCAGCAAGGTCGCGCCCACCAACAAGATGAAGCTGAGTGTGACTTGCAGGACCACGAGGCTCGAGCGGAACCACGCTCGGCCGCGGGCGCCCATAACTGCGGATGCCTCGGTTTTGAGCGTGTCGGCAAGGGCCAGGTGGCGGGTCTGGAACGCGGGGACCAACCCAACGGCAAGCGTAACGACCAGGCAAACGGCCGCACTCAGCCCGAGCACGCGGCCGTCGATTTGTCCGGGCAGGTACATCACATCCCCTCCGCTGACCTGTAAAAGCAGAACCAGTGCGTGACGGCACCAGTACGCTACTAACATGCCGCCCGCTGCCCCGCAGGCTGAGAGCACCAAGCCTTCGGTAGCGAGTTGCCCCAATAAGCGGCCCCGGCCGGCGCCCATGGCTAGTCGAACCGTCATCTCATGCCGACGCGCGAAGGACCGAACCAGAAGCAAGTTGCCGACGTTGGCGCAGACGATAAGCAGAACAAACATCGCGACAACCACCATGATCTCCAGGATCGGAAGCAGATGACCGGCGTGATTGAAAGGCGTTTCCCATAGCGGCCAGACCCTGATACCGCGCCCTCGGTTGGTAGCCGGATATTCAGCTTGGAGCCGCTCGGCAACGGCGGAAATTTCCTGCTGCACTTGATTGCGTGTCACGCCAGGCTTGAGTCGCAAATACGCTTCACACCATCGTGCGCCGCGATCTTCCAATTTGTCGCCGTCGCCGTAGAAAACTTCCACCATCGAGGCAGGCACCCAATACTCCATGGCCCGGCCGACGAAAGTCCCGTAGAACCCTTGGGGTGCGACCCCGATTATGGTGAACACGACGTTATTGAAGCGCTGCGTCTTGCCGATGATTTCTGGATCGCCCTGAAAGCGAGTCTGCCAAAGATGGTAGCTGACGACCACGACCGGATGCGCGTTGCGGCCGCTGTCTTCGCCCCGCTCAAAACCGCGGCCCAATATGGGATGGACGCCAATCGCGTCAAAATAGTTTGCTGAGACGATGCTTCCAGTCGTGACCTCGGCGCGTTCGCCAATGCTCAGAGTCGCGCCGGTGACGTTGCTGACAAACAGGGTCTCACAGAGAGTGCAGCTTCTTTGCACGTCGAGCAGATCGGGCCACGACGTTTCATCCCTCTCTCCACGCACCGTTCCAGACACTGCTACCAAGCGCTCCTGATGAGAAACGAGCGGATAAGGCCGGATAAGAACGCCTTCAACCCAGCTGAACACGGCCGCGTTGGCGCCGATGCCGAGCGTAAGACATAGAATCGCCAGAATGGTGAATACCGGATTGCGCCGCAGCATGCGCAACCCTAGGCGTAGATCCCGCACGAAATTCTCGATAAGATTCATCTTGCGCGCCTCCCGGCATTCCTCTTTCACTTGCTCGACGCCTCCGAGCGACCGCAAAGCGGCATAACGAGCTTCTTGCGCGTCCATTCCTTGCGCGACGTACTCCTCGACCTGGTTTTGCAGGTGAAACTGCAGCTCCTCGCTGAGTTCCAGCTCTGCTTTCTTTCTATGAAGGAGCGAGCGCAGGCGAAGCGGCAATTTATGGTAGCAACGCACGGCTTCGTTCCTTTAAAGCGTCTCCAACACTAAATCAATCGCCACCGAGAGTCGCTTCCATTGCGCTTGCTCCCGGCGCAGATATTTGGCGCCGTCCGCAGTCAGCGAATAATATTTGGCGCGGCGATTGTTTTCTGATTCGCCCCATTTGGCGCGGATCCACCCCTGCTGTTCGAGGCGATGCAGAGCGGGATAGAGTGCACCTTGGTTCACCTGCAACACCTCCCTGGAGACTTGCCGGATACGTTGGGCGATTCCCCAGCCGTGCATGGGCTGGAGCGCAATCGTGCGTAGGATCAAGAGGTCGAGCGTGCCGTGGACTAAGTCGGTTGGCTTGGCCATGTGGCCCCCCTGTCGATCAATGACAGGCAATATTTTAGACTCCTGTCAACGGATTAGGGAAGCCGGAAGTTCAAAGATCTGCGTTCCAGGGTCACCGCAAACTGTTTTCCCTGAATCGTAGCCACTCTACAAAACGGGTGTATACTTCGCGTCAATCGGGTCCCCCCGAAGTCAAGAATCTGACGTAAAGGAGGTTCTTATGCGTTGCTACATGTGGCACGGCGGAATGCTGGCCGCTGCAGTGCTGGTGTTCTGTCTGGTTCCCGTTCGCGCCCAGGACTATTCCGCGAAATTGTCTGGCTTCGAGGAAGTCGGCGGGCTGGGCGCCGGCGAAACCGGGGCCGTTCTCTCGACAGGCGAGGCTACAGTGAAATTGCATCTTGATAAGGCCGCGCAGACATTAACTTACGATTTGACCTATTCCGGACTGGTCAATGTGCTGCAATCACATATCCACTTCGGCAAAGAACACGTGGCCGGTGGGGTCATGGTCTTCTTTTGCACGAATTTGGGTAATGGGCCCGCGGGGACTCCGGCTTGCCCCGATGACACCGGAGGGCAGGTGACCGTATCTGGAACAATCAAGGCGGCGGATGTGGTAGGACCCACCGCGCAGAATGTGACGCTCGGCGATTTCGACGCGATCGTTTCGGCTTTAGCCTCCGATACTGCTTATGCGAACATCCATACGAAGCAGTTTCCAGCGGGCGAGATTCGCGGACAGGTCCACCAAAGACATGACCGCGACGATGACCACGGCAAATCGGATCATGGCCAGTAGGGCAAGATAGTTCGCTGGGCCTCTGATTTGTCGGTTGAATCGAAGTCTCGCATACGACGCATTCGGCCGTCCTGGTCTTCAATCGGCCGGAGCCGTAAGTGTGTCGCAACCGCCGCCGCGCAATATTTACTTTTGTGACCGCCGACTTCACAAATTTGCAGGTCTGATGTTCCGAATCGTTTAAGCCTGCGTGCGAACGTATTTGTTAAACCAGTCGATCGCCCGCTGCCAAGCCAGTTGCGCAGCCGCTTTGTTGTAGCGTTCCGGTGTGGCGTCGCACATGAAACCGTGCACCGAATCGGGATAGATGTAGCCCTCATGCGGCGCGCCTGCGGCTGCCAGTGCCTTATCGTACGCGGGCCACGTGGCTGCGAGTTGCGCATCGAGCGCGCCGTGTTGAACCAGAATCGCCGCCTTGATCTTCGGTATATCGGCAGCGGCTGGGACGGCCCCGTAGAAAGGGACTGCCGCCGACAAATCAGCTCCCAATCGAACGGCCAGCGTATTCGCCATTCCGCCTCCGAAGCAGAAACCTGTAGCTCCGATCTTCCCTGTGCAGTCGGAACGATTCTTCAGCCAATAAGCCGCCGCGACAAAGTCTTCGGCCATCTTGCCCTTATCGACCTTGTTGAAGAGCTGCCCACCCTGATAATCGTCGCCGGGGTAGCCACCCAACGAGGTGAGCCCGTCCGGGGCGAACGCCATGAAGTTCTCGAGCGCGAACCGCCGCGCGACATCTTCGATATACGGGTTCAGCCCGCGATTCTCATGCACGATAATGATGCCGGGCAATTTTGAAGGCGTGGCTGCGCGCGTATCCGCGCTGACGGGCCGCACCAAGTAGCCCTTGATGCTGTCGTTGCCCTTGGGCGAGGCTACGGTTTCGTAGCTTGGCTTGATGCGATCATCGTTCTTGGCCACCTGCTGGCCCGCGGCATAGTTGGGCATCAGCGCTTGAATGATCGCGCTTGCCGCGACACCTCCGACCGCGAATCGGCTGATGCCGTCCATAAAGGCGCGGCGGTTGATTTCGCCATGAATGAATTGATTGTAAAGTTCGATCGCTTCTCGCGGCAATTTTGGTTTCGTCGACTCCATCCTAAGCTCCTTTCCGCAACTTGGCCCAATGATACACCTACGCCGCAAGTTGAAACTTATGTCTGCGAAGTACGCCCACCACACGCAAGGTCCTGGCTAACGGGGCACACGGACAAATGCGGTGCGCCGAGCACATAGACGGGAAGGCGACTTAGCAGGAGTGAGTGAGTTTTTCCGCGACCCTATGCTGCTCTTTTGGCCTAAAATGCCCTCGATTCGATCGGGTGCGATTAGGGCATTTGAGATGCGCAGCCGCTTATTATTGGCCTTCGTGCTTTCCTTGTGTCTCGGCGCCTGTGACCGAGCGTGGTGGATAGCTAAAATCACGCCTGCCGCGGACGTGTGAATCGCCCGAAACAACGTTGATTTGCTGAGCCAGCGGCAGTTTGGGGAAGTCGAGGAAGAACTCGACGTAGGCATTGCAGACTCGGATGCCAACCACACTCTGGCTTCCATGGCAGAGATGTTTCCCGACAGGGACCCAAAGTCAGTGCAAGGCAATAGATATGATCCTGACCGGTCGTATGATTGATGCGGAAAAAGCAGAGCGCATGGGTTTGGTGGTTCGCGTGGTTCCCGCCGAGAAGCTGCTCGAAGAAGCAGTCGCCACAGCTCAACATAGCGCCTCGCTCTCTCGGCCTGCTGTGCATCTCGCAAAGGAATGCGTCAACCGCGCGATTGAGACCAGGCTGGCCGAAGGCATTCGATTTGAGCGCCGTATGTTTCCTGCCGCCTTCGCAACGGAAAGCCAAAAAGAAGGGATGACCTCGTTTATGGAGAAGTGGCCGCCTAAATTTTCGAATCGGTAGGAAAACTGGTCTTTATGACGGCAGACATATTGATTCCACCGATTATCAAAATTGGCTCCGGGTCGTTCCTGGAAGTGCCATCGATTCTCCGCCGCCTGGACGTTCGCCGTCCTCTGATCGTGACCGATGCCTTCTTTGTAAGCCAGGGACTCCCGAACAAGCTCAAACAGCAACTCCTTGATTCCGGCCTGGAATGCGGCATATTTTCCGAGACTGTGCCGGATCCCACGACCGAAGTGGTAGACGCCGGTGTGCGGGCCTTGCTCGATGGGAATTATGACAGTCTGATCAGCTTGGGTGGTGGCAGTCCAATCGACACCGCAAAGGCCATCGGTATGCTCGCTGCCAATGGCGGCCATGTGCGGGATTACAAAGTTCCTAATCCCATACCAAAGTCCGGCCCTCCGCACATTGCGGTTCCGACCACGGCTGGCACAGGCTCTGAAGTCACCCGGTACACGGTAATCACCGATTCGGCTAAAGACGAGAAGATGCTGATCTCGGGTGTGTCGCTGCTGCCTTCGGCCGCCGTCGTGGACTACGAGCTCACGATGTCGATGCCGCCAAGACTGACGGCCGACACAGGTACGGATGCCTTGACACACGCAATGGAAGCTTACGTGAGCCGCAAGGCGAACAAGTTCACCGATACCATCGCGTTGGCGGCCATGAAAACAATTTGGACGGAGTTACCAAGAGCCTATCATGAGCCCGATAACCGCGAGGCGCGGGAAGCGATGATGCAAGCCGCAACTCTGGCCGGTATTGCATTTTCGAATTCCAGCGTGGCCTTGGTACACGGCATGAGCCGGCCCATTGGGGCCTTGTTTCATGTACCACACGGACTATCCAATGCCATGCTGCTTCCTTCTGTGACGGCTTTTTCGGTTACTTCCTCGGTAATCCGCTATGCCGATTGCGCACGCGCCTTGGGCATTACGAGTCCGTCCGATTCTAACGAGCAAGCAGTCACAAAATTGGTCAAGGGCATATTCGAGAGGAATGCGGAATTGGAAGTGCCTTCTCCTAAAAAATATGGCATCGCCGAGAAGCGGTTCTTTGAGGCCATCCCAATTATGGCGGTACAGGCTCTGGCGTCTGGCTCACCGCAGAATAATCCTCGTGTGCCGACGCAAGCCGAGATTCAGGAGCTGTACAGAGAGGCTTGGGCGTAATCGAGAGTGATGAGAATTTTTAAGAGGAGAAACTGATATGTCGGTTCCCGCGCCCGGCGATACACTTGCGACCTCGGCGACGCACGCGATTCCGCACTTTGTTGGTGGTCACGCTGTGCAAAGTACCTCCGGAAGGTTTGGCGATGTCTACAATCCGGCGCTCGGAAAATCGACCTACCGAGTTGCACTAGCGAACAAGGCAGAGGCCAATCGAGCCGTCGAAATTGCCTCCGCCGCGTTTCCTCAGTCGGCCGCTCTGCCACCTTTGCGCCGTGCGCGGATTCTGAACCGTTTTCGGGAGGTGCTCGTGCAAAATCAGACGCGCCTTGCGGCCATCATCACTTCAGAGCACGGCAAGGTTCTTTCCCATACCGAGGGCGGGGATCGACGTGGTTTGGAGGTCGTCGAGTTCGCCACCGGCATTCCCCACTTGCTCAAGAGCGAATACACCGAGCAGGTGGCGTCTGTAGGCGAGAGTACACATCTGGTATGGCTTAACCCTTTCCAATCCCTTCTTCAATGACCGCGAACGCGCGCACCAACAATGGACGCGGCGGCCACTTACTTCGACGCCAGCTATCCCGACTCTATTTGGGAAGACTTTCAGGTTTTGAAGAAGCCGCCGCCGGAAGACGACGCAGTGGGCGTGAAACTGAGTCAATGGGTGCGAGCTTCAGCCCCTGAAATACAGATTTTACTCGGTTCCCGTCACTCTTCTTGGCCCCATCAATTTGCCGGCTCCCGTTCCAAACCACCTCGGCTGAATGCTGTGGGTGCGGCACAAGTCCTCTTGGCACGACCTTTTGCATTCGCTTACGCCAAACCGCATTGGCTCTTGTGCGTGTTTATGCAATGCCGCGGTCTGTTTCGGCGACGCGGAAGAATCCTACTTCCTGATCGCCCACGCCATCCCGTCCGGCTGGCCCAACGGCGCGATCTGTCCCGTCACTGTAAAGCTTTTCAAATCGACCACGAGCACCTTATTCCCGCCGCTGCTGGCCACAAACGCGCGGGTGCCGTCCGGGTCCATCAAAATCCCCGCCGAGCCGCCTCCGAGATTCAATCCCTTCACTTCCTTTCGCGCCGCCACATCGATCATCACAAGATTCGGCGCCGACAAAGACGCTTGTCCTCGGCCGGGGCCTCCGGGCCCGCCGCCGAGCCCCGAGATCAGCACGTACTTCCCGTCCGCTGTAAATTTCAACCGGTTCGCGCCCTGCACGGAAATCGGAATCGTGGTGATGTCCTTTTTCGCGGCGAAATCGATGATCGTCGCGGTGTTGTCCTGCGCGTTGGCCGTCCAAATCTCCTTGCCGTCCGGCGAGACGTCAAATCCCTCCGACCCTGGCCCCGCCGTCACGTCGGTCACTTCCCAATTCGGCTGGTTCCCGCCAAATCCCGGCGGCGGACCTCCCTGTCGCCCCGGTCCCGCTTGACCGCCCGGCCGAGGCCCTCCGGGCCCCATTTGCGGCGCGGATTGATCGATTATGCTCACCGTCGCCGAGCTCACGTTTGATGTCACGATTTTGTCCAGGCTCTTCGAGACCCACACCATGTGCGTGCGGTCCTGCCCGGTGCCCATGATCCAATCGATTTTCTTCGTCGCGGGATCGTAGCGGCCGATCGCCTTGGCCGTCTCGGCAGTGAAATAAAGCTTGCCGCCGGCGAAGTCGAGGCCGTGCGGTCCTTCGAGCGCGCCGAGCTCGATCGGCTCGAGCGCCTTCTGCGCGACAAGGTCGATCACGGTCAGGTGATGTTGCGGACCGCCGCGGCCCATGTAATTCGAAACGTACGCCGTCTTCCCATCGCTCGATGCGACCACCTCGTGCGGGTCTTCGCCCACCGGAACCGAAGCCACAACTTTCAGGCTCGTCGGATCGATGATGTCGAGCCGCGTCGAATCCTTTTCCAGCACCAGCAACGCCTTCGCAGGCGTAGGTGCGTTCTCTGCCGGCACGTGAATCGCGAGCGCCGCAAGCAGCGCCACGCCCACCGTCACCATCCTCACTCTGGCTGAAACTTTCATGGTTCGCTCCTCCGGTAGTGTACACATACGAGCCTCGCGTGCTCTCATCGGAATTTCTACCACGAGTAACATTTTTGTAAAGCGAGCAACCTATCGTGTCGTGCGCCCGTCCGAAGCCTGACTCAAAAGGGCGAGAACCGCCTCCACAACCTCAAGGCGACGTGCGCGCAGCCGTTGTCACGGTCTAATGCGCTCAAAAACCAAAATGGATCATGCCGTCTGCCGTCTTGCCGTTCAAGGTTCCAAGCTGTCTTTGAGTATCGAGCGCGCTCTGCTGTCATCTGGGGGAAAGATGGCCCGCACACTATTTCGTTCACGGGAGTCTCGGCGACTCGGGGAGAACACTATGCGCGCGAATGAATTACTTGGTCCAGCGGACCTCATGATATTCGCTACGAACAGGCGCACGCGGCGTCTTCTGATCGGACTTCTTTGTCTTCTAATCGGCACCTGCGTCGCGGGACCTCTCAGCGCTCAGGTGGACCGAGCCGGATTAAAGGGTACGGTTACCGATCCCTCGGGACGCGTGATTCCGGCGGTGAGCGTGGTCGCCGTGCAAAATGATTCGGGGCTTCGGCGCGAGACAGTCGGCTCGAGCGACGGTTCTTACGACGTCCCGGAGCTGCCCGTCGGCGTTTATACGGTAACGTTCACTACGAATGGTTTCGAGGTGCTAAGTTTCGACAATGTCGTCGAGGTTGTCGGGCAGACCCGCACACTGAATGCCAGTCTGAAGGTTTCCGGCAGCAATGAGCGCGTCGAAGTGTCGGCCAGTTCCGAGCAACTGGACGAAACCTCCGGCGCGCTCGGTACCCACATTGAAAAGGAACAGGTCGACGTGCTGCCCTTGGATGGCCGCAACTGGGCTACCCTCACAGCGCTGGCGCCTGGCGCGGTCGACACCGGAGGCAGTAACCAGCGCTCGATTCGCTTCGCGGGGCGCGGTCGCGATGATGACAATTTCACCTACGATGGCATCGACGCCACCAACATCATCAATCAGGCTCAGCAGCCTTACGTTCGCCTTGCGATTCCGCTCGATACAATCGAGGAGCTTCGCGTGAACTCGACGCTGGCAACGGCCGAATCGGCTGCAACCAGCGGTCCGCAGTTGGCCGTGACTTCTCCTTCGGGTGCAAATCAATTTCACGGCCGAGCTTTTGAGTACTTTCGAAACAACGTCTTCGACGCACAGGAACCTGTTCCGGCGACTGCGAATCCGGTCGAGCCGCCGTTTCATTTGAATCAGTTTGGCGGCTCGCTGGGTGGGCCGGTTGCCAAAGACAAGACCTTTTTCTTTGTCGCCTATGAAGGGTACCGGCAGATTCTAGGGCAGACACTACTCGGCTTTGTCCCGAGCGACTCGTTCCGCGCCCAAGTGAGGACCGAATCTCCGGCTCTTAGTGCCGCGCTCAACGCGTATCCTGCGGGTCAGACCCTGATCAGTCCGAATGTCGCCGAATGTATCGGTGAGGGGCGGCAGATCGTCAACGAGGATTCCGGGATGTTCCGGGTGGACCATCGTTTCTCGGATAAAACGACGATGTTTATCCGTGCCAACATCGATGAAGCCGTAAGCGCGGCGCCGCTCGCGAGTTCCGGCGCATATCTGAAAGACCAGCAACAGCTCACCTCGTCGCCGGTCAATTCCGTGATTGAGTTGCTGCACGTGTTCTCACCAACGTTGCTTGACGAAGTCAAGTTCGGCTTCAACCGAAGCACCGCCTACACGACCAACATCAACGAGACAGGGGTGCTCTATTCGTTCGCGGTTTCCGGTTTCACCACACTGAACAACAACAAGTTCAGCACGGGCGTCGGCAACTCATTTTCCGGCATTGACAACGCTACCTGGGTCAAGAGTCGGCACACGGTGAAAGCAGGCGTCGAGATTCGGCGCATCGAGCTCAACCAAGGAAACACCGCGAGCGGAACAGTTTCCTTCGCTTCCGTCGCGGCTTTCGCCGCCGACCAGGTGAGTACGGCGACTCTTACCGCTGCGTTGCCCATCAACGGGCTACGAAAGACGCAATATTACGGTTATTGGCAGGACGAATATAAGTGGCTTCCGAACCTCACCGTGAATGTCGGTGGGCGCTATAGTTTTTTCAACATGTTTCATGAGGTGTTGGGCCGGGCCAATCCATTCGATTTCGCGACTTGCGGGCCTCAGGGTTTTTGCGGAGTCGGCGCCAGCTTCGGCGAGCCGAATTACGGAGATTTTGATCCTCGCATTGCTCTGGCTTGGACGCCGCATCGTGGTGGCAATACCGTGATTCGCGCGGGGTTTGGGACCTACCACGAGGACGGCCAGTTGGACGATCAGAATCTTCCCATCAGCAATGAAGTCTACAGCTACTCCTTGTCAAACAAGACGATCCCTACTCTCAGCTATCCAATCGATCCGTTCCTGGCCAATACGACCGGCATCATATCGCCGCGCGACGACGACCGGCGCCGCAAGGACACGCTCGTCACGCAATGGGGCCTTTCGGTACAGCAGGTCCTGCCAGCCGACTTTGTGGGGACGGTCTCTTACGTGGCAAGCCAAGGCGCTCATCTGCTCACACTCTCGGAAGTGAATGTCATTAACCCGGAGACGGGGACTCGTCCATATCCAGCCTTTGGAGAAGTAAGCTGGCGAGGAAACAACACCAACAGCAACTACCAAGCGCTCTCTGTCGCGGTGAAGCGGTCCTTTTCCCGCGGTTTCTTGCTCTCGGCCAATTATCAATGGTCGCATGAAATCGACGACGGTTCCGATGGAAGCGGCGATGGCGACTCTCTGGTGGCGGAAAATGTGAATTGTCAGCTGTGTGAACGCGCAAGTGGAATCTGGGACGTCCGCCACGCCTTTAATGCCAACACGGTTTACGAACTTCCCTTCGGGCCTGGCAAGCGGTTCCTGAAACAGCCAGGATTCTGGCGCGCGGTAGCCGGGTCGTGGGAGCTGAGTTCGGTGGCCATGGCCCGCACGGGTTTCCCTGTAAACGTGACGGTCGACCGCTCGGCATCGGTTGTACCCGATGGCAACTCGACCGATCAGCGCCCCAATATTGTGCCAGGCGTTCGGCTCGCTCCGCCTGACGGCCCGACCGCCGCCGAATGGATCAATCCGGCGGCATTCGCCGTACCCGCTGCAGAAACATTCGGCAATGCTCCACGGGACGTGGCCAGAGGTCCAGGTACGTGGCAGATTGACATGGGGCTTGGAAAGCGGTTCTCGTTAACCGAGCGCACCGAGCTGCGGTTTCGTGCAGAATTCTTCAACATTTTTAACCATCCCCAATACGGGCAACCTCAATCGGACATTTCGGCTGGCCCTGGTGTCTTTGGATCGGTCATCTCACCACTCAACACGGGCCCTGTCGGAACCGGAACACCGCGCCAGTTGCAATTCGCGCTGCGCTTGGTTTTCTGACGAGCGCCGAGCGCGGTCGCCTCGTCGATTGATCGCGCGCTGCCAATGGCCGAGCGAGAAGTTGATCGATCGCTGCACGCGAGTTCGCCAGAGCATTCTTCTGCTCCTGGCGATCGCTCGGGTTGCGTCGCCTCAGACGGCCTCGGATTTCCGGGGCCTGTGGATACAAGAGAGCGACCGCAGCCAGCCAAAACGCAGCGGCGATGTCACGCTCGATATCAAGCAAAACGGCCCCGAACTCACGGCCGAAACGTCGATCTCGCCTGCATCGCCCAATTCGCGGCACGCCGTCGAGAAGTACACAACCGATGCCCTGATCGCGAGAAGCAGATTCTCATTTTTCGCCGTCAGCGATAGCCCCGCTCGCGGTGAGACGAGCGAACCCCCGCGGGCTT
>Ga0210401_10002232_pt1 | contig 21621 bp, 17 predicted proteins | sample IncBWH32MmetaG_FD_150866 | JGI IMG/M metagenome (GOLD analysis project Ga0210401, IMG submission 150866) | Forest soil microbial communities from Barre Woods Harvard Forest LTER site, Petersham, Massachusetts, United States - Inc-BW-H-32-M | ecosystem: Environmental > Terrestrial > Soil >... | reverse complement strand
GAATTTCCGCGCCATGCTGGATGGCTTTCACCAGGTAGACGAACACTTCCGCAGTACTCCGTTCGAACGCAACTTGCCGGTGCTGATGGGACTGCTCGCCGTCTGGTACAACAACTTCTTCGGCGCACAGACGGTTGCCGTTTTGCCCTACGAGCAATACCTGAAGCGGTTTCCGGCCTATCTGCAACAGCTGACCATGGAGAGCAACGGCAAACATGTCACGCTCGAAGGGACACCGGTCGATTCCGCCACCGGCCCCATCTACTGGGGTGAGCCCGGGACTAACGGCCAACACTCGTTTTATCAGTTGATCCATCAGGGCACGAGGCTGATCCCGTGCGACTTTATCGGCTTTGCAAAGCCGCTGAATGTGGTTGGTCGGCACCACGACATGCTGCTGGCGAATGTCTTCGCACAGACTGAGGCTCTGGCTTTCGGCAAAACGCCGGAGCAAGTCAAGGCCGAGGGGACGCCGGACTGGCTTGTGCCCCATCGCGTTTTCGAGGGTAACCGCCCGTCGAATACGATTCTCGCTGAGCAACTCACACCGGAAATCCTGGGCAAGCTCGTCGCCCTCTACGAGCACTCGGTCTTCACCCAGGGAACTATCTGGAACATCAATTCATTCGACCAATGGGGAGTTGAACTTGGTAAGGCGCTGGCGCAGCGAATCATTCCAGAACTCGAAAGCAAGACAGAACCGGCACTTAACCATGACAGCTCGACAAACACCTTGATCCGTCGCTATCGGAAACTCAAGGAAGCGGCGTGACGGACATCTGTATAAATTTCGATACCCGAAGAATCACCGCTGCCAGAAGCGGTTGAACAAACTTTTCCTATAAAGGAGTTACAACATGCAGCTCGGAATGGTTGGTCTCGGAAGAATGGGAGCAAATATGGTACGGCGCCTTCTCGAGAATGGCCACACTTGCGTGGTCTTCGACAGGTCTCCGAAAACGGTTGAGGAATTGGTTCAACAGAAGGCGGTCGGTTCCGCAACGCTGCAGGAGTTCGTGAAGAAACTGCAGAAGCCGCGGGCGGTCTGGTTGATGGTCCCGGCTGCAGCCGTCGATGACACCATCGCCGGCCTTCTGCCGCACTTGGAATCGGGAGACATCCTCATCGATGGGGGCAATTCGTATTACGTGGACGACATCCGGCGCGCGAAGGAACTTGTGCCAAAGGGAATCCACTATGTGGACGTGGGCACGAGCGGCGGCGTGTGGGGTCTGGAGCGGGGCTATTGCATGATGATTGGCGGCGAAACCGATATCGTGAAGCACCTCGATCCCGTCTTCGCGACACTTGCGCCCGGCATCGGTGACATAGTGCGCACTCCGGGACGCGACAAGGCATCGGGCACTTCTGAGCAGGGCTACCTGCACTGCGGACCCAATGGGGCTGGCCATTTCGTGAAAATGGTTCACAACGGAATCGAGTATGGAATTATGGCCGCCTATGCCGAGGGCTTAGGCATTCTGCGCTCCGCCAACGTTGGCAAGCAGGAACACGCGATCGACGCCGAGACCACGCCACTACGCAATCCCGAGCATTATCAGTACGACCTTAACCTGCCGGACGTTGCGGAGGTGTGGCGGCGCGGCAGCGTCATCGCTTCGTGGCTGCTCGATTTAACCGCATCCGCCCTGCTCCAGGACCCGGCTCTTTCTCAGTTTGCCGGTCGGGTGTCCGACTCAGGCGAAGGTCGCTGGACGATCAAGGCCGCGATCGACGAAGCCGTCCCCACGCCGGTTCTGACGACCGCACTCTACGAGCGGTTCAGTTCGCGCGGCGAGGCGGATTTCGCCAACAAATTATTATCTGCCATGCGCTTTCAGTTCGGCGGGCACCATGAGAAACCAGTCGAGAAATCACAGGCCGCCTAAAGGAGATCAACATGAATAATGCTGTCCATTCGGACGCGCTGGTCTTTTTCGGGGCAACCGGCGACCTGGCCTACAAGAAAATCTTTCCTGCACTGCAGGCGATGATCAAACGTGGGCATCTCGAGGTCCCCGTCATCGGGGTCGCGAAGGCGGGCTGGAACCTCGATCAGCTCCGCGCCCGGGCTAAGGACAGCCTGGAAAAACACGGCGGTCTGGATGCAGCGGCCTTCGAGAAGCTCAGCGGCTTGCTGCGTTACGTAGATGGCGATTACGCAGACCGCGCAACCTTTGACGCGCTTCGCAAAGAACTTGGTGGGGCTCAGCATCCTGCACATTACCTCGCCATTCCGCCTCCGCTGTTTGGACCGGTTGTCGAACATCTCGCGAACTCCGGATCTGCCAGCGGTGCTCGGGTGGTTGTTGAAAAGCCTTTTGGAAGCGACCTGAAGTCTGCCCAGGAGCTGAACCGGATCCTGCACGCAACCTTTAGCGAGAGCAACATTTTTCGTATTGACCACTACCTTGGAAAGCGGCCGGTTCGCAACATGTTCATGTTCCGCTTCGCCAACGCTTTCATGGAGTCGTTCTGGAACCGCACCTTTATCGAAAGCGTGCAGATCACCATGGCCGAAGACTTCGGGGTGCAAGGCCGGGGTGCTTTCTACGATGAAACCGGCACCATTCGAGACGTAATCCAGAATCATCTGTTTCAGGTGCTCTGCAACCTGGCCATGGAACCTCCGGTCAGAACGGACAGCGAAGCCCTGCGTGACGAGAAGGTCAAAGTTCTGAAAGCAATGCCGCCGCTCGATCAGAGCAACCTTGTCCGCGGACAGTTCAAAGGTTACGTCAACGAAAAAGGAGTGAAATCCGACTCCCAAACCGAGACCTTTGCAGCGTTACGGCTGGAAATTAACTCATGGCGCTGGCAAGGGGTCCCTTTCTACATCAGAGCCGGAAAGAATTTACCGGTTACGTGCACCGAAATCCTGGGCCGGTTCCGCAAAGCTCCCGCTATACTCCCCGCGAGCGCTCTGAAGCACAACCATATAAGGTTTCGGGTGAGTCCGGATGTCGCCATCGCCATGGGAATGACGGTGATGGCTCCGGGAGACGATATGACGGGCATAACTGCGGAAATGCTGGCGAGCCGCCACCCCAGCGCGGAGGAGATGGACGCTTACGAACGCGTGCTCGGAGACGCCATGGAAGGTGACGCCACGCTATTCGCACGGCAGGACTACGTGGAGGAGGCGTGGCGAATTGTGGACCCAGTGTTGAAGGAGGCTACGCCGGTTTATCCGTACGACCCGAAAACCTGGGGGCCGAATGAGGTCAAGCGGGTCACGCCTGCTGCGGGCTGGCACAACCCGACGGTTGCGCCGGCGGGATCAGCCGGTGCCGCGCAAGCTGCGTGAGTCGCCGGAGTGGAGAGAACATGAGAGTAGAAGTTTTTGCTGATGCAGAGTCCGTCGCGCAACAGGCTGCCGCTCTCATTGCTGCAGAAGCTCGAGCAGCTGTTGCCGCTCGTGGTCGGTTCGTCATTGCGGTCAGCGGGGGCCACACTCCTTGGGTAATGTTGCGTGCGTTAAGCGGAGAAGACGTTCCCTGGCAAAACGTCTACATGGCGCAAGTCGACGAGCGCGTGGCACCTGCGGGAGACCCGGACAGAAACCTCACTCACCTGCGGGAAAGCCTGCAAGCGCCACTGCGTGCCGAACAAATTCTTGCCATGCCGGTTGAGTCTCCTGATCTGGAAGCGGCCGCCGCACGGTATGCGGCAACGCTTCGGGAGATTGCCGGCTCACCATCCGTACTCGATCTTGTCCACTTAGGCCTCGGGCCCGACGGCCACACTGCATCTCTGGTTCCGGGCGACCCGGTGCTCGAATTTACAGCCGCCGACGTTGCGCTTACCGGAATCTACCAGGGAAGGCGACGAATGACGTTGACCTATCCGATTATCAATCGATCCCGGCGGATTCTGTGGCTTGTCACGGGGAGTGAAAAAGTCGAGATGCTTGGCCGCTTGCGTCAGGGTGATACCTCGATCCCGGCCGGCCGGGTGCGCCAGGATCAAGCGGTGGTGTTTGCTGATAAAGCAGCTGCGGGACAGTTGGCAGCGTGAAGCGAGGAGTCAAGAACGAGCACTTTGGGAACCTTTGTGTCCTTTGTGGTTCCAGCATTTGTACTTCGTCAACCGCTAAGGTACGCAAAGGACAGATGTACTGAAACTGCTGTCGCGCCTACGCGGCAATCCCGTGGACATCGAGAAAAACATAAAGAAGGATGAGAGGAGATCACCATGAATGCCGCACTTGTTCGTCCAATCACTCCGAAAATGACAGAGACGGAAGCCGATCAGCTCTGTATCAATACCATCCGCACGCTTTCGATCGATGCAGTCCAGCAGGCTAAATCCGGACACCCGGGCACGCCCATGGCGCTCGCGCCGCTGGTCTATACGCTGTGGAACCGGGTCATGCGCTTCGATCCCCGGGATCCGATCTGGCCGAACCGTGATCGCTTCGTGTTATCGAACGGCCATGCCTCGATGCTGCTCTGGTCGGTGCTCCATCTCACCAAGACTCAGGCGGTCGACGCCGAATATGAAGCGCTGGGGAAACCTTCGGTTTCACTCGATGATATCCGCCACTTCCGCCAGCTCGATAGCAGGGCCCCCGGTCATCCCGAGTATCACTGGGTCTCAGGCGTCGAAACCACGACCGGACCTCTCGCGCAAGGTGTGGCGACAAGTGTCGGAATGGCGATTGCTCAGAAGTGGCTCGCCAACCGCTATAACCGGCCAGGCTTCGAAATTTTCAATTACAACATTTACGCCATTTGCGGCGATGGCTGCATGATGGAAGGCATTTCGTCCGAAGCGGCGTCGCTGGCCGGTCACCTGGGCCTGGATAACCTTTGCTGGGTTTACGACAACAATCACATCACCATCGAAGGCCACACCGACATCACGTTTACGGAAGACGTCGCGGCCAGGTTTTTGGCCTATGGATGGAACGTCCTGCGGGTCGGTGACGCCAACGATATCGATCGCATCGAGCATGCTCTCGAAGTTTTCCGCAAGACCCCGGGCCGTCCGACTTTCATCGTTCTGGACAGCCACATCGGCTATGGCTCTCCGAACAAACAAGACACGCCTGAAGCCCATGGTGAGCCGCTCGGCGACGAAGAATGCCGGTTGACCAAACGCTCTTACGGATGGCCCGAGGACGCGAAGTTCTACGTTCCCGATGGCGTCTACGATCACTTCGAGGCTGGCGTGGGAGCACGCGGAGCATCGACTCGACAGGAGTGGGTGAAACTGTTCGATTCGTATCGAGCCAAGTATCCCGACCTGGCGGCTGAGATTGACATGATGCAGCGCCGCGAGCTTCCGACAGGGTGGGATCGCAATCTCCCCGTTTTTCCCGCTGACCCGAAGGGCATCGCTGGTCGAGATGCTTCAGGCAAGGTGCTGAACGTGCTTGCCCAAAACATCTCCTGGTTCTTGGGGGGCTCGGCGGATCTGGGCCCATCGAACAAGACAACCCTTACCTTCCCTGGCGCGGGAAACCTTCAGGCCGATACCCCCGGCGGAAAGAACTTGCACTACGGCATCCGTGAACACTCGATGGCGGCCATCGTGAACGGGCTCTCTCTATCGAAGCTCCGTGCATTCGGCGCCACCTTTTTTATTTTCAGCGACTATGCCAGACCGGCCATCCGGCTCTCGGCCCTGATGGAGCTGCCGACCATCTTGGTGTTCACGCATGACGCAATGGGTGACGGAGAGGATGGACCAACTCACCAGCCCGTGGAGCATCTGGCGTCGCTGCGTGCCATCCCTGGGCTGGTTTTGCTGCGGCCTGGTGACGCCAATGAAGTAGTTGAAGCTTACCGGTACATCCTGCAGTTGCGCCACCAGCCTGCTGTACTGGCACTCTCGCGCCAGCCGCTGCCCACGCTCGATCGCAGCACATATGCGTCAGCGTCCGGAGTCGCGCACGGTGCCTATGTGCTCGGCGACGCTCCTGGCGGTAAGCCGGAAGTCATCCTCATCGCTTCCGGCAGTGAGGTCTCGCTTGCGGTCGAAGCTCACCAGAAATTGCTGTCTGAGGGGATTCGTTCGCGAGTGGTCTCCATGCCGTCTTGGGATATTTTCGACCATCAGACAAAAGAATATCGGGACAGCGTGTTGCCGCCGGATGTGACTGCTCGCGTGGCCATCGAGCAGGCCTCGACCTTCGGATGGGAGCGCTACGTCGGTACTTCGGGGCACACCATTGGCATGAATACATTTGGAGCATCCGCACCCCTTAAAGAGCTTCAAAGGAAATTCGGATTTCAGCCGGACGAAGTGGTGGCCGCGGCGAAAAATCAATTGGGCAGGAAGTAAACCATGGCTGTCGCGCTGGATCATGTTGTCACAACAGACTCTGGAATCTCGCCGGCGGCCGAAAAGAGAAGCCGAACCGCTCCTCTCGGAAGCACCCTCTGCGAAGGTGGCGTCAACTTCAGTATTTTCTCCCGCGCCGCAACGGGCGTGGAGTTGTTGCTCTTCGACCACGAAGACGACCCCCGGCCGGCACGCGTGATCCCCATTGATTCGGCAACCCACCGGACCTATCACTACTGGCACGTTTTTGTGCCGGACGTACAGCCCGGCCAGATCTACGGCTATCGAGTTCATGGACCCCACGACCCCGCAATCGGGATGCGATTCGATTCCAGCAAAGTCCTCCTGGATCCGTACGCGCGGGGTGTGGTGGTTCCGAAGAATTACAGCCGCGAAGCTGCCCAACAGGCCGAAGGCAACGCCGCGACTGCCATGAAGAGTGTTGTGATCGATTCCAGCACATACAACTGGGAAGGCGACGTACCACTCGGGAGGCCGTCTTCACAAACGATTATTTATGAGATGCACGTGCGCGGCTTCACCTGCGATCCGAGTTCCGGCGTCTCCGATAAGATACGCGGTACGTTTGCCGGATTGATCGAGAAAATTCCCTACCTCCAGAAGCTCGGCATCACCGCCGTTGAGTTGTTGCCCGTCTTTCAATTCGATGCCCAGGATTGTCCCCCGGGGCTGGTCAACTACTGGGGCTACGCACCGGTTTCGTTTTTCGCGCCGCACCAGGCATACAGTTCCCGTCAGGACCGGCTCGGACCAGCGGACGAGTTTCGCGACATGGTCAAAGCACTCCACCGGGCGGGGATCGAAGTCATTCTCGACGTGGTATACAACCACACCGCGGAAGGCGACCACCGTGGACCAACGTTCAGTTTCCGCGGCCTCGACAACAACACCTATTACATCCTGGAACAGGATCGCTCCCGCTATGCCAACTACAGCGGCACTGGAAACACGCTCAACGCAAACAATTCCATCGTCCGCCGCATGATCGTCGACAGCCTGCGCTACTGGGTTGAGGAAATGCACGTGGACGGCTTCCGCTTTGATCTGGCATCGATCCTTGCGCGCGATCCGGTAGGCCAGTTGATGTCAAACCCTCCTGTTCTCTGGGACATCGATTCAGATCCCTCGCTCGCGGAAACCAAAATTATCGCTGAGGCGTGGGATGCAGCTGGTTTGTATCAGGTCGGCAGTTTCATCGGCGACAGTTGGAAAGAGTGGAACGGCCGGTTTCGTGACGACGTTCGCAGTTTTGTCCGTGGTGAACCAGGTTCCGTAGGACACGTCGCCGACCGGTTTCTGGGTAGCCCCGAGATCTACGGTCACAAGGAGCGTGAAGCTGAGCAGAGCGTGAACTTTGTGACTTGCCACGACGGCTTCACACTCAACGATCTCGTCTCCTACGACCGCAAGCACAACGAAGAAAACCTCGAAAACAACCGGGACGGCGCCAACGATAACCGCAGCTGGAATTGTGGAGTTGAAGGTCCGGCCGATGATCCGCGTGTCGGGAAGCTGCGAAATCGACAGGTGAAGAACTTCTTGACCATCACCCTGCTCTCACTCGGTGTGCCCATGATCACTATGGGCGATGAGGTGCGACGCACTCAGCACGGTAACAACAACGCTTACTGCCAGGACAATAAAACCAGTTGGTTCGATTGGACCCTCGTGGAGAAGCATGCGGACGTGCATCGCTTTCTCTGTCTGCTGATCGAACGGCGGTTATTGCGAGACCTAGAGGCGGAACTCGAGCGCGAGACTCTGCAACAAATGCTACAGGCGGCGAACAAAGGCTGGCACGGCGTAAGACTGAACCAAGCAGATTGGAGCGAGGACTCGCGCAGCTTCGCCTTCGGCGCCCAGCTGCCAAAAGAAAACCTGCTTTTTCATCTGATCGCAAATGCTTACTGGGAGCCGCTCGACTTCGAACTGCCCCCGGTACATAACGGCTTTCGAGATCCATGGCGCCGCTGGATCGACACAAATCTCGATTCACCGCAGGACATCGTCTCATGGCCAGCCGCTCCATCCGTCCCCGGCTACACCTATCGAGTCGGACCGCGCTCGGTGGTCGTACTTTACGCCAGCACAGAGCCGGCAACCACGTAGGCCCGGACGCCCCCGTCGAAGCGACCGAGCGAGGCTCGGCATGTTTCATCTCAGGGCGCCAGTTAAGCCATGCCGATCGAGCCGGGAGAGGCGCAGCCTGCAGCACCTGACCTAAACTAACTAGCCAAAGGCTTCGCCCTTGATATCCCGTTGAATTTCAACGGATGCAGCCACGTTGAGTTACAACGAGAACAAAATTCTCGTTGTAACGTGCATAATCGACTAACTGTTCTAGACAGCTTGGAGGTTTCCGGTGGCGAAAAAAGACCAGCCGAGCAACCCTGTCCACAAAATTGAATCCGCCGCGTTCCACCATGCCGAGTTGCAGAGTGAGCGCCTCCGCATTTTCGGTGTATTGGGCGTCGTCGCGATTTTCATTATGGTCACGGTCGTGCGTGTATTCGTCATCCGCACGGTTTCCGCTACCACTCCATGGGCCTGGCAATTTGGGTTGGCGGCCTCGATCATAATTTACGAAGTATGGATGCTGTGGCGCGTAAATCTCGCGCTGAGATCGGAGCGCAGCCTTCCCGCTGGATTCTGGGTTCTCAGCACACTTTTGGAAACTTCCCTCCCCGCGTTTGCAATCGCATTCCTTACTAGCGACCAGATCGAACCCGCATATCGGCCGCTGGCGACTCCCGCAGTGCTGCTTTTCTTTGTCCTCATCATTCTTTCCACGCTGCGGTTGAATGTCTGGATCTGCATTCTTTCTGGAGGGGTTGCGAGTGTCGCCTACCTTTCTGCCGCTTATTATCTCGGCTGGCGGGTTCCGGTTCCTGGTATACCAGCCCCTATCACGCAGACCAGCGTCAGCCTGAATGCCATTCTTCTTTTGATCGGCGGCTTGATCGCCGCCGCCGTCGCGGGACAGATCCACAAGCACGTCGAGGCAGCTCTTCGCGAAGCGGAAACCAAACGCAAGCTGGAGGCAGTTGAGCACGATCTACAAGTCGCCCGATCTATCCAGCAGTCTCTCCTTCCCAAGGAACGCCCCCAGATTCCAGGGTTTGACATCGCCGGGTGGAACCAGCCCGCGGACGATACCGGAGGCGACTACTTTGACTGGAAGGCACAACGCGACGGGAAACTGGTCGTAACCCTGGCTGACGTCACCGGGCACGGCATTGGCCCCGCGCTGGTCGCCGCAATCTGCCATGCTTATGCACGCTCCAGCTTCAGCATGGATCACGACCTGATGGGAGCCTTCGAGCACATCAATCAAGCCCTGGGCGCTGACCTCCAGACCGGACGATTTGTTACTTTCGTGGCCGCAGTGTGCCGACCTGATAGTGCGGAGCTCCAAATCCTCTCCGCGGGCCATGGCCCACTCTTTATTTATTCCCGCTCCGAAGATCGGTTCATCGACGTTCAACCCCAGGCAGTCCCGTTCGGCATCCTTCCTTTTTTCCGCTCGGATCCGCCAGCACAACTTCGGCTCGGCTCGGGCGATCTGGTGATCTTGCCCACAGATGGCTTCTTCGAATGGGAAAACGATCAAGGCGAACAATTTGGTGTTGCGCGGATGGAAGAAGTGATTCGCGCCTCACGACAACTCGCTCCACCCGAGATTATCGCGCAACTCTACGACGCAGTCACGAAATTCTCCAACGGAACCAACCAACAGGATGACCTGACGGCGGTAATCATCAAACGGTTATAGGTGGTTCTGCCGCAATCACGGAAAAATTAATCTCGATCTCTTGGGCATCAGACAAATCGTGAGAGTACGAGCCCTGAGGCGAGAGTATCTGAAGCGTGATGACAACCGCCGGGATGAGATAGACGAAGCTCCCAAAGACCCACATCAAAGCGCCCGCGAGGGCCTGGTCGTCAATCGGTGAAATTGCGAAGAGCGGGGAGGCGGATGCATACGAGGGGTACAGAACCCGATCGCAGAAAGCAAGAAACGCCGATAACGCATCGTTCGCCATCATTCCAATAAAAAGGTAGAGCGGAATCGACCATCGTGGCCACCTCCCAACACTCGGCCAGGGCTGCATCACGGGCCACCAGAACAGAATCGAGGTCGCGAAGAAGCATGCGTGTTCGATCTCGTGCCAAAAATCCGAACCCAGTGCCAATTCAAAAGCAGTCGGAGTGTGCCAGCCAATCAAGGCGACAGTGGCAGCTAGCCAGCAGCATACCGGGTGGGTCAGGGTGTGCCCCATGCCTTGCACTGGCGGCCAGCGCAGAAACAGACCCAAGCCAGAACGAACGAACTTCTGCGGCAGCCCGTGCAGAAGCGGCAGCGCCGGCGCTCCCAACAAAATCAAAGGAGGAGCGACTGCCATGAGAAGGATGTGCTGAATCATATGGATCGAAAGCAGTTCGTCATCAAAAGCTGCGAGCGGAGATCCCACAGCGATCCAAAGGGCGAACAGCCCACTCATAAACGCAGCCAGTCGCCCAGTTGATATCACGTTCGGAAGAAGACCATGCAGTCGATGCCAGCCGCGCAGGTAGATGAGCGCCGTAGCGACCAGACAAAGCGTAACCGGCACTGGGAGAACCCAGGTTTGCAATACGGTTTGGATCGCGGGAGACATAGGCGACTTCAGGGGCCCGTGGAGGATGATTCCGCAACGCCCGCTCCCAGCACAGCACGGGCAGCGTTACCGGCTGGAGGCTGTCCCGCCGGATGCAAAGTCTCGAGAAACGCCACCAGCGCCGTTGTCTCAGCCGGGCTCAAGTTTTTTCCGTAAGCTGGCATGTTTCCGCCACCCTGGATCACTTGGCGGATCAGTTGGTCCTGCGTGAGACGAAGTGCGACGCGGTCGAGCGCCGGTCCACGCTTACCGCCCATGTCGTCAAGCGAATGGCAGTTGCGACATTGCTTGGCCTGTAAAACCAGAGCGCCCCGGCGCTCGAGCGCGCTGCGTCCTTGCAAATATTCTGGTGGGATCGGCACGCTGCTCCATGCGTCCATGATCGGACTCCACGGCGTATGCAGGCCCAACTGCGTCAAACTGCCCAGCATTACCGCAACCAATAGAATCGTCAGAACCGCAATGGGCCGGCGCTTCCAGCTCTTCTCACCTTCGCCGGCGATAAACGGAAGCAGTAACAGCGCAACAATTCCAATCGCGGGCCCGATCATCAGTATCGGGGTTTCTGCCGATGGCGGCAGGTACGACAAGACTGCATAAAGCCAAAGGAAAAAGAAATCCGGGCGCGGAGCTGTCTGAATAATCGTCGGGTCGGGCTGACCGCTCGGACCGAAAGGTCCAAGAAAGACGGCGCACGCGGCAATCGACAGAAGAATGAAGCCTGAAAAGAAGACGTCCTTCCAAACCGCGTACGGCACGAATGGAACCCCTTCTTTATGCGTCAGCTCGTGATATTCCTGCAGGTAGGTGGCGCGCCGCACGATCCGCCCAGGCATGGGCCACTCATTCACTCCCAGTTTCAACACCATGAGCAGGTGCACGCCAATGAACGCGATCAGCAGTCCTGGAACAACAAAAACGTGTACCGCGAAAAACCGGGAAAGAGTCGCACCCGCAATAATCGGGCCGCCCAGCATGAGATTCACAGCCCAGGGCCCAATCACCGGGACTCGACTGGCAATCGATGCCCCGATTCCCAATCCCCAATAGGCGTCCTGGTCGAATCGCAGTACCTGCCCGGTAAAAGCCATGGCGAGCGTCATCAGCAACAGGCACACGCCGATCATCCAGGTCAACTCTCGTGGGAATTTATAGGCTCCGAAAAGGAAGACCTGCACCATGTGGATCAAGACGATCGCCACCATGAAATTTGAGCCCCAGCCATGCAATCCTCGAATGAACCAACCCAGCGAAATACCGTGATTGAGAATCTGCAGGCTGTTCCAGGCCTCTCCGGCCGAAGGCACATAGATGAGAGCCAGAAGAATCCCGGTGACGATCTGAAGCATGAAGCAGGTGAGCGCAGCGCTGCCGAAAACATAAAACCAACTTGCAGTCTCGCGTGGCACGCGATGCTCGGCGGTTTCGCGAATCTCCGCGCCAAGCTGAAGCCGTTGATCAAGCCATTCCCCGACTTCCCTGATCACGCGCATATATCCCTCGCGCCGATCCTATTTGCGGTTGGACTCCCAGTGGTCGGCATTTCGCCGGCTTTGATGAACAGTTTTCCGTCTGCAACCTTGTAGTGATAGGTAAAGAGACCGCGGGGTGGAGGCCCGGATGCGCGCGAACCATCCTGATAGTACGCGCCGCCGTGGCAGGGACACATAAAGAGATTCGATTGCGGGAACCAGCGCACCGGGCATCCAAGGTGGGCGCAATTGATGGCAAAGACCTGAAAATTCTGACCGTCGACATTGCGAACCCAGCAGGCGATATCCGCGGTTTCTCCATCCCAGGGATTCACCACTGGATTTCGATATGTGGCGAGCCGGGTTTGACCCGCAGGAAACTGTTCCAGATCGCCCAGAGACAGCCACGACTCATATCCGATCTTGCGCGCGTGAGCCACCGGGGAAAGAATGTAGCGCACAATCGGTATTGCAAGAATTACGCCGACAACACCATTCAAAAGCAATCCGAGTTTCACAAGCATCGCGCGTCTTGATACTCTCTCGGTTTCACTCATGGAAGCCCTCCAGCGGCCCGGTCCATCGACGTTTTCGGATACGGTTGGCCCGGGAACTTTGGCCGTTGTGCCGCCATCCAGGCGACAACGTCAGAGATTTCTTGCGCTGACATTGGCCGGCCGGGCACATCACCACGCCAGTCCGGAGCTCCCAACTCAGGCCGTCCCACAATCACATTCGTTCGCAGATCCTGATCACTCACTAAAGCGAGGTACGACCCGTTCACGATCGAACTGGCTTTCTTGCCGCCTTTACCGTCAGGACCATGACAGGCCGAGCAGTAGGTGGCGTACACGTCGGCGCCGTGCTGCGGATCGCCGGCAGCCTGCACTGCATAAGGAGGAGGGCCGACACCGCGCAAAGCATCGGGCTTCGCCCAGGAGCGGATTCCGCTGACGATAGCGTCGATTTGCTTGTCGGTGAGCATACCCCCTGCGCTCCGCGCGAAGGCTGGCATGGGGGTGCCAGGCACGCCGTCGGTGGCAACGCGGCGAATCGCGGTATCGTCCGCGATGGCGAGAAAAACAGGATCGCTGAGGGGAACCGCCGCTCCTCCTTTGCCGTTCGCACCGTGGCATGCCGAACAGTTGCTCGCATAGAGAACATTGAACTCCATGATCTGGTCGGGCGGGATAACCTCCGAGTCCGGGCCGGGCCGGCCGGGCGCACTGCTACAGCTAACGCAAAGCATTACGGCGAACAGTGCGAAAGTAACAAAGGTAGCTTGACGCTTCATGGCTGCCGGCCCTCTTCGTTCTTCTCGTCCATCGCTCCCGGCGCCTCCATGCCGGCGCGAATTGCGAAAGGAAGGTGCTGCCAGGTTCGCACCCGCTCTTGTTTTGAAACCACGACACCAGCCACGATACCGAATCCCATTTGAGTCACCACAAACCATGCCCAGTTAATCCTGTCGCTGAGCGAGGGATTCAGCAGTTGGAGCGAGCTGTGCAGCAGCCCAGTCCATAAAATGGGAGCGATTACGCCTCCCAACAAAATGGGGCGACGCGGGAACATCGGAAGCATAGCACCGTACAGGAGCCCAACAAGCAACGAAGTAACTAGATGTACAATGCATGCGATGACGAAAGCGTCGAGGTGAAATGCGGAAATTTCCTCGGTTGTCCCGAGGGTGGGGAAAAAACCCACAGCCAGAATATTGATGGGATACCAAATGCTGTGATACGCAACGATTCCATAAATTATCGCGAGAACCGCCATCACAACACTTCCGGCGAGGCCACCTTTCACTCCCGCAGAAATTGGATAGATTTCAAGAGGCAGTCGTGCCCGGTGTGGTTCGTGGGTAATCAAATCCACTCGCGCCACTTCGGGGCGGGTCGTAACGATAGGCACCACTTCAGCTGAAACCGGAACCGATTCGTGCTTCTCGTGCGGCAGTACGTCACAAAACCATCCGATCCACCCAGTGACAGTCAAGATTGCACCCAGGATACTGACTGCTGCCCTCGTCACCAGTCCGGCGAATAACAAGGCCACACCAAAAGCCGCGACAATCGGCCACGCCGTCGGCGCCGGCAACTCGATTTTGCTCGGCACTCGTGTGTTCACCGGCTGCGAACTCATTCTCCGACCCTTTCCTTACCGTCCAATGATGTAAACGACCGAGAAAACCACAATCCAAACCACATCCACAAAATGCCAATAGAGAGACAACACATCCACGCGATAGGTGTGCTCTTGCTGCACATCGCCAAGCAGCGCGAACGCCATCACCGTGGAGAGACAAATCAGGCCCACAATCACGTGAAACCCATGCAGGCCGACCAGGGAATAATAGGTCGTGCCGAACAGGTTCGTAGTGATCGTCAGTCCATCCTTGTAAATAAGCCGATGCCATTCGTGCGCCGTGCCATAGAGAAAGGCAGCGCCCAGCACGATGGTCCCGAGCCACCAGGCTCGGAAACTCCCGACGTTCCCTGCACGGAGGGCCTTCACCGCAAGGTGAATCGTAATGCTGCTGGAAAGCAAACAGATGCTGTAAAAGATCGGTGCTTCGAGAACTTCCTTTGGCGTGGGTCCAGTCAGACTCTTGCCCAGATAGAAAAGGTATGCGACCACGAAGATGACGAAAATCGCAGACTCCGCGACGATCAAAGCAAACATTGCCACATGTCCGCGCGATGGGAGTTCCCATTGGCGTTCCCGCTCCGGCATCGTCACGAAGTTCGCGCTCATTGCATTTTCCTTTGCTACTCGTACTTCCAGTCCGGATCTTCCGGGTGCTTGAGGTCCCACAGCGGGCGTCGGCTCTTCACCGTTGGAATCGTCGCGAAGTTATAGGCCGGCGGCGGTGAACTAGTGGTCCATTCCAGGGTCCACGCATCCCAGGGATCGCTGCCGGCGGCTTTACCCTTGACGCGAGACCACAGCAGGTTGCCGACGAATATCAAAATACCCAGACTCTGAAAAAACACCCCGGTCGTAACAATCAGATTCCAGGTGTCCCAACCGCGGCCGGGCTCGTAGGTATAAATTCTTCGTGGCATGCCCAACAGTCCGGGAACATGCATGAAGTCAAACGTCAGGTGAAATCCGATCACGAACAGCCAGAAGTGCAGCTTGCCCAGCGTTTCCTTGTACATCTTTCCCGTCATCTTCGGGAACCAGTAGTAGAACGCGCCGAAAAGAGCGAACAGAATTCCTCCCACGATCACGTAGTGAAAGTGCGCAACTACAAAGTAGGAATTGCCGAGCTGCCAATCGAAAGGGGCCGCACTCAACATGATCCCGGTAAGACCAGCAATCAGGAATTGGAACAGAAATGCGATGCAGAACAGCATCGGCGTCTCGAAGTGAATCTTTCCACCCCACATGGTCGCCAGCCAGTTAAAGATCTTAATTCCGGTGGGAACTCCGATGGCCATGGTCGAAAGCACAAAAAAAGTATTGGCATTCGAGCTCATCCCGACGGTGAACATGTGATGAGCCCAAACGGCCATACTCAAAAAGCCAATGGCCACGGTCGCGGCCACCATGATCGGATATCCAAACATCGCCTTGCGGGAAAATACTGGAATGATTTCAGAAACGACGGCGAAAGCTGGGATCACGAGAATGTACACTTCGGGGTGCCCGAAGATCCAAAAGAAGTGCATCCAAATGACGGCCGAGCCCCCGGCTTGCGTGTCGAAGAAATGTGCGCCGAGGTAGCGATCCAGACTCAACATGATCTGCGCCGCAGTCAGCGGACCAATTGCAAGCAGTACCAATCCTGCCATCACGAGGTTGAGCCAGGCGAGCAGCGGCATTTTCCCCAGCTTCATGCCAGGGCAGCGCAGGCACAAGATCGTAGTCAAAATATTGATCGCCGTGCCAATGCTTCCGAAGCCCGAAACCAAAACCGCCAGCGTCCAGAAATCCGTGCTATGCCCCCGAGAGAACGTCTGCGCCGTCAAGGGAGCGTAGGCAAACCATCCCACATCCGGGGCATTCCCCGCCCCATACAGGCCATTCGCTCCTACCAGGCTGAAGTAAAGAAGGATGCCTCCGAATGCCGACAGCCAAAAACTAAAAGCGTTGAGACGCGGAAATGCCATGTCGCGCGCGCCAATCATCAGCGGGACGAGATAGTTCCCAAATCCGAATACGAGCGGCATGGCCACGAAGAAAATCATCGTGGTCCCATGCATGGTGAACATCCGGTTAAACACTTCGGGCGAGACGAAATCGTTCTGCGGCCGGATGAGCTGGATGCGCATGATCGTAGCCTCAATCCCGCCAACCACGAGAAAGAACAACGCAAAAAGGATGTACAGAATCCCCAACCGCTTGTGATCAACGGTCGTCACCCACTCGTGAAACCGATCGACGAGCGGCCGAGAAGCCTCGTAACTCCCGGGCAAAGCGATTGAATCAGTCGACATCGAACGTTTTTCTCCTCGACACGCCTTAGCGAAGCGTCGTCAGATAGGCAGTCACGGCATCGAGTTCTCGATCGCTTAACTCCATTGCAGGCATTCGCGATCCTGGTTTTATGGAGTCAGGATTTTGAATCCATCGCCGAAGATTTTCTGGCGTATTCGGTGCTGCTCCCGCGGCGATCGTGTCCCGGCTCATCAGGTGCGAGAGATCCGGGCCAAAGCGCCCATCCGCCACAGTTCCCGCGACCGCATGGCAATTGATGCAGGCAGTCGTCTCAAAAATGTGCTGCCCCTCGGAAGCTGCGCCGCTCATGTGGGCGGGTTGAGTTTGTTCCTGAATCCAATGATCAAACTCAACTCGCGTCTGAACATAAACCCGCAGCAGCATCTTGGCGTGCTGGGTCCCGCAATATTGGGCGCACTGCCCCAGGTAAAGCCCGGTCTCACGCGGATCAATCCACATGCTGTTCGGATGGTTGGGGATCAGGTCCGTTTTGCCATTGAGACGCGGAACCCAGAAGCTGTGGTCTGTATCCGCCGAAAGCAATCTGATGAAGGTCGGAGTAGGATGCGCCGGGTCGCTGACCGGAACGTGCAGTTCATTCGCAGTCACGACATGCAGCCCCGGATAGCGATACTCCCACCAAAACTGATGACCGATGGCAATCACTTCAATTGCATCGCTCGGACGGGCGGCTTTTTGGACGCTGCCGATCACCCGTGCCGTCGCCATGAACAGCGCTACCACGATGAGCACCGGAATGACGGTCCACGCCAGTTCCACTTGATTGCTGCCGTAAACTTGTGGAGGCTCGCGACCGTCATCGTCCGTCCTCTTCCTGAATCGCACCACCGCATATGCCAGGAGGCTGAAAACGACGACAAATATTATGGCGGTAACGGCCAGCACAAAAACAGATAGACCAAAAATTGTGTTCGCCGGCGTGGATACTGGCGCAAAGATATTCGTAGGGCTCAGCGGCGGTTCAGCAGTCCCAGCCAACGAGGCTGTCCCGAGCCAGCAGAGAACAACAACCGTTTTGAGTGTCCGTTGAACGTGCATGGTCTGCAGCCAGTGCTTCTGTTCGCGACTCTAGTTTGAGTCCCGCATCAGCCGTTGATTTATTAGTCGAAGATCACGCGATCTTCTCTCTGCGTTCGCCTGCGGACGATGTTTTTTCATTGACGAGGACCGCCGGACCACCTTTGACGCCAGACAAGGTCGGCGACGGCAATGCCCGCAATTGCACGATGTCCTTCGAGAAAAAGAGATCAAGCGTCCAGTCGAGTAACACGCGAACTTTCTTTTGCAGGCCCGGAAGCTTGCTCAGGTAAATGGCGCGCCACATCGCCCACGCAACAATGCCTGAGAAATGGACGCCCATTACCTCCGCCACCCCGGTGCGCCGTCCGATGGTAGCAAGCAAGCCCAGGGTTTTGAACTTGAACGGCTTCAGAGGTTGCCCGCGCATCGCCGCCACGATATTGTGAGCCACCACGGGCGCTTGCCGCGTGGCGTGCTGCGCCGTGGGTGGACAGAACTTTCCCGGATTCGTCAAATCCGGCACCTGCGCGCAATCCCCTAACGCCCAAAGTCCCGGGCAGTTTGGCACTTGAAGATATTCGTCGGCGACGACATGGCCGCGCTCTTTGGCGCACGTAAGACTCGCCAGGATCGGCACCGGCATAATGCCCGCAGTCCAAACTATGATATTGCTGGCGATTCTTGTACCGTCTCCCAGGACAACTTCCTTCCCGTCGTAACCCTTGACTGCGGTGTTCAGGTGAATTTCTACCCCACGCCGCCCAAGCTGGATTTCAGAATAACGGCCGAGGCTCTCGCCCAACTCTGGAAGGATCATTTTGCCGGCATCGAGCAGGACAATTCGCAGCATGTCCTCGCTCAAGTTGTTATAAAACTTCAACGCCTCCCGCATCAGATCGTTCACTGCCCCTACGGTCTCAACCCCGGCGAAACCGGCGCCCACTACAATTACCGTCATCATGGCCTTGCGCAGCGCTTCATCCGGCTCGCCGTCCGCCAACTCCAGCGCGTCAATGGCCCGATTTCGCACCGCCAGCGCGTCTCCCAGCGTCTTCATGGTCAATGCATGCTCTTCGATCCCAGGCGTGTGGTAGAAATTCGACACCGATCCCAACGCCAGAACGAGCTGATCGTAGGTCAGGTCGCGATGGTGCACCAAATCACTCTGGCGGACTCGCACTTGCTTTTTTTCGAGGTCGATAGATTCGATGTCTCCGATCAACACGTTCGTGTGCCGCAGCATTTTGCGCAGCGGTTGAACCACGTCCGTGGCCGCGGCGTCGCTTCCCGCCACCTCGTGGAGCATTGGCGTAAAGAGGACAAAATTCTCCTGCGCCACCAGCATCACTTCAATGTCCGGCGCGCGGGACAGCACCTTCTGAAGGTGCACTGCGGTATATGCACCGGCAAAACCGCCGCCGAGGATGAGAATGCGTTTCGGGTTTGCTGAAGCTTCCATGTCTTCCTCGAATCACACGGCCATGGGTAAATACAGGAGTGACTGGCTCACTCATGAATTCAGGCCGAATTTATATTTGATAGCGGGCACTTGCACCACTAGCAAAATTAGGAGGCCCAAAGACAAATCCAGAGGAAGCGGCACCATCAAGATTAAGAATCCACGGACGAAGATTCAAGCAAATAATGACCTCGAACCAGAGGGCCGCCCCCACACTCCCAACTATGAAAACTCCCAGTTGTGCCATTCGGCGACCACCCGTACACTCGCGTTCGGAGACAAAAAGCCTAGCATCCTAAATTTCGTCACCTATGACGCACACGGCCCTCACAACCGAAGAACTCGAGCGCCGCTTTGGAATCGCGGGCCGCGCGCAGGTTTTGGCCGATGCGGCCGGACTGCCCAAAGTGCGCTTAACCGCACCACAATCCATCGGAGAGATGCACCTGCACGGCGCTCAAGTCACTTCCTGGAGGCCAGTCGGAGCCGAAGAACCGATTTTCCTGAGCCGCCAGGCTCGTTGGGAGGAAGGCAAAGCCATTCGCGGCGGCATACCGATCTGCTTTCCCTGGTTTCGAGCCAAAGCCGATGATGACCACGCACCCGCGCATGGTTTCGTTCGTACGAAAATATGGATGCTCGAATCCATCGAGCAAACTGCCGACGGCATCACCGTCAGCATGTGCACGCAAAGCGACCCGGACACTCGACGATGGTGGCCTGCCGACTTCCGGCTGCTACATCGGGTAACCTTCGGGAGTGAACTGAAACTCGAGCTCACGGTAAGCAATAGCGGCACCAAGCCGTTCCGCTTTGAACAGGCCTTGCATACTTATTACAGGGTGGGAGACGTCCGCAAAGTTCGCATCCGCGGCTTAGATGGCGTCGCCTATCTGGACAACACCGACTCTAACAAGAAGAAAAAGCAGAAGGGCGACGTGGTCATAAGTTCGCCGACCGACAACGCTTATATGGATACCCAGAACCCGCTGCAGCTGCTCGATCCTGTCCTCAATCGCTCCATCCAAATTACCAAGCAGAATTCAAACACCACCGTGATCTGGAATCCGTGGGCCGACGGAGCGCGAGCATTGTCTGATCTGGGCGATGACGAATGGCAGCACATGGTTTGCGTCGAAGGCAGCAACATCCTGGAAAATGCCGTCGAACTGGCGCCGTCCGCGGATCACAAAATCACAGTTACGATGACCGTCATCCCCCTCTAACATCGGCAGCCTGAACGTAAAAAGCCGTATGATGTTACGCGACGATGTTACCGACTAGGGGACGGATACATGTGTTTTTCAGCGACAGCTAACTTTGTGGGCAGCGGAGTTCTCGGGACGATTGGGGTAGCTACACTGACGAAAGTGAAGCACAGGCGCGAACTTCTTTTTGCCGCTCTGCCCGCACTCTTCGCCGTTCATCAATTCGTGGAAGGATTCGTCTGGCTTGGGCTGGACGGCATGCTCTCGCCCGCGGTTGCGCGCAACATGGGTGCGGCCTTCATGCTTTATGCTCAGGGCCTTCTGCCATTTCTTCTGCCGCTAAGTGTGTTGTTGTTCGAGCCTGACGTCAAGAGCCGCAGGCGAATGCTGCCGTTCCTGGTAATCGGCACTGCAACCGCGCTTTATATTCTGTGGGGGCTTACCGCGTATCCTTTTCAGGTCTACATCAAGGGAAATAGTCTCGTTTACATCAATCCAGCCACAAACAATACGGCGGTTGCTGTCCTCTACGTGATTGCAACCTGCGGCTCGCTCTTCTTCTCAAAGGTCGAGGACATGGTAATCTTTGGCGCCGCGAACCTGGCGATTCTACTCGTTGTGATGGCTTTCAAGCGTTACGCGTTTACCTCATTGTGGTGTGCCTACGCCGCGGTCGCGAGCGTGATCATTCTTGCGTACTTCTGGAAAAGCAGCGGAGACCGGCCATTCCCGTACGCCGAAACGATGTAAGGCGCGCCTATAATTCCCAGGAAAGACCGTTGACCCCGAGGAAAGCACTCCAGGCTTTAATTCTGGGCTGGGAGACGGGAATCGAATCCTCCCTCAAACGTCAAACGAAGAACTTAACTGAGCGCGGTCAGCAAACTTAGTTCAGGCAAGTCTCTGAAAAGCCAAGAAGTGATTTGTGTGATTTGTAAGGTAACCATGTACGACTGCTAAGAAAAGCGGAAGCGGAACCTGCGAAACTGCGGCACACCATTCGATGGGAACTGTCTCGGTAGAATACAATC
>Ga0210401_10002231_pt1 | contig 21622 bp, 20 predicted proteins | sample IncBWH32MmetaG_FD_150866 | JGI IMG/M metagenome (GOLD analysis project Ga0210401, IMG submission 150866) | Forest soil microbial communities from Barre Woods Harvard Forest LTER site, Petersham, Massachusetts, United States - Inc-BW-H-32-M | ecosystem: Environmental > Terrestrial > Soil >... | reverse complement strand
GCACAACGCCGATCAGATCAAAGCGAAAATTGTCGCCGAGGCGGGCAACGGGCCCACGACGCCGCACGCGGACGAAATTCTTTCGCGCAAGGGCATCTTCGTCGTTCCGGATATTCTCGCCAACGCCGGCGGCGTCACCGTGAGCTACTTCGAGTGGGCGCAGGACTTGCAGGGATTTTTCTGGCAGGTGCAGGAAGTCAATTCCAAACTGGAATTCGTGATGCGCCGCGCTTTTAATGACGTGCACGAGACCATGCGCAAATTCCGCGTCTATCCGCGCGCGGCCGCCTACATTCTCGCCGTCGGGCGCGTTGCCGACGCCACACTCGTCCGCGGTTTGTTCCCATAATCTGCAATTTCTTCTTAGACTCTTCAACTTGTTCTCACTCGTAACGGTGCAAATTAAAATTCCTGTTGCGTGCGGGCGGGCACGCGCGTACATTGCAAAATGCCGGCTCGCGCGACGTTCTTGCGCAGCCGGTCCACTTGTCTGCGGGCGAATTTTTTCGCGGAGGGACTCCGGGAATTGTCCAATCATGTGAATTTGGCCCCGCCGATCGTGCTGACGATCGCGGGGTTTGACCCATCAGGCGGCGCGGGTGTCGCCGCCGACCTCAAAACCTTCGCCGCGCACAATTGCTACGGAATCGCGGCCGTCACTGCGCTGACCGTGCAGTCCACGCAAGGCGTGAAGTCCGTGCATGACACTCCCGCCGCGGAACTGCGCGCGCAGCTCGACGCTCTCCTCGAAGACATTAAAATTTCCGCAATCAAAATCGGAATGCTGGGCCATCGCGGAAACGCCGTGGTAGTCGGAGAGTTTTTGGATCGCGCCGGCGTAGCGAATGTTGTGCTCGATCCGGTGATGAAATCGACGTCCGGCGCGACCGATTTGGTCGATGCGGGCGGAATCAAGTATATCGCCGAGGAATTATTGAAACGCGCGACAGTCGTCACGCCGAATATCGCGGAAGCGGAAATCCTTTCGGGCATTTCGATCAAGGATCATGACGCGATGGAAGCCGCCGCGCGAAAAATCGTCGAGCGCGGCGCGCGCGCGGTGGTCGTCAAGGGCGGCCACATGGAAAAAGCGATCGACGTCCTCTTCGACGGCACGGAAGTGCTTCGTTTCGGCGGCGATCATCTCAAGAGCGAAAACACGCACGGATCGGGATGCACGTTCGGATCGGCAATCGCCGCACTACTCGCTTGCGGGCGCCCTCTGCGCGAAGCGGTCCTGCTCGCCAAAGCGTATGTGACAAAAGCGATCGAAAAAGGCTACTCTATCGGAAAAGGCCCCGGCCCGCTCGATCACTTTTATCGCGTCCACCAGGAACCGCCCGCGCGCGGCGTCCACGAAGTTCCCCAACACGGAATGCACCCCGCCGCCGAACCCGGCGCGCACTAAGAAGAAACGAATCCACAGATGAACACAGATCAACACAGATAAAATCCAAGGCAAACCCAACCCGTAAATCACAGGTTTCGACTCGCAGCAGATTCTGCTTTTTGCTTTTATCAGTGTTGATCTGTGTTTATCTGTGGATTCGTTTGTCTGCGGCTATCTCCGGTAGGCGATGCGGCCGGCGACGATTGTGGCCATGGGCGCGCCGCGGAATTCGCGGTCGTCGAAGGGGGAGTTTTTCGATTTGCTGGCGGATTCCGCCGCGCGGAAGGTCCATTTGTGTTCGGCGGAAAAGATCGTCAGGTCGGCGGGATCGCTTTCCGCGATTCGGCGCTGCATCCCCAGAACCCGCGCTGGTCCGGACGTAAAAAGTTCCACCATGCGCATCAGCGAAATTTTCCCTGCGTGCACCAGTTCCAGCGCGAGTCCAATCGCCGTCTCAAATCCCGTTACGCCGAACGGGGCGCGGTCAAATTCCACGTCCTTCAGCGCAGCCTCGTGCGGGGCGTGGTCGGTGGCGATCGCGTCCATGCTGCCGTCGGCAAGCCCGGCGACGAGCGCGTCGCGGTCCTCGCGTGAGGCGAGCGGCGGATTCATTTTGAAGCGTGTGTCGTACTGAACGTCTTCGTCCGTGAGCGTGAAGTGGTGCGGCGTCACTTCGCAAGTGACCGGCAAGCCCTTCGCTTTTGCAGAGCGAACCAGTTCCAGCGATGCGCGCGCCGAAAGATGCGCGATGTGCAACCGGCAACTCGTCAGCTCACCCACTTGCACGTCACGAGCGACGGCCAGCGATTCCGTGGCAGCTGGCATCCCGCGGAGACCCAGGCGCACGGACTGTCGTCCTTCGCGCATCACCGCACCGGCGAAGAGCGAGCTGTCCTCGCAGTGATCGATGACGGGCAAATCGAGCGCGCGGCAATATTCCATCACCTGGCGCAAAAGTTTCGCGGTCGCGATCGGGCGGCCATCGTCGGAGACCGCGACAATTCCCGCCTGCTTCATCGCGGCGATTTCCGAAAGCGCCTCTCCTTTGCTGCCGATGGACGCGGCACCGATCGGCCACACGCGCACGGGAGACACCGCGGCGGCGCGTTCCAAAATCGATCGCGTCACCGAGGCGTTGTCGTTCACAGGCCGCGTGTTCGGCATCGGGCAAACGGCGGTAAATCCGCCCCGCGCCGCGGCCCGCGTCCCGGTCTCGATCGTCTCGGACGATTCGCCGCCAGGCTCACGCAAGTGGCAGTGCAAATCGATGAAGCCCGGCGCGACAATCAGGTCCTTCGCGTCAAAGATCTCCGCGCCTTGCGCGCGCGACGCCAGCTGCCCGTGCGGAGCGATCCCCGCGATGCGATCGCCGTCCAGCAACACATCGCGCGGCGCGTCGGTCCCGCTCGCGGGGTCCAGAACGCGCCCATTCCTAATCAGCAGCATGCGAAGAATCCCTTTCGGAAGAAGCGTCCGCGCCAATCATCAAAAAGAGCAGCGCCATGCGAACCGCGAGGCCGTTTGTGACCTGATCGAGGACGCAGGATTGCGGACCGTCGGCCACGGCGGGATCGATTTCCAGGCCGCGAATCATCGGCCCGGGATGCAGCACGAGCGCGTCCGGCTTGGCGATGCGCAGGCGCTGCGGCGTCAGCTGAAATTGCAGAATGTATTCGTCGGTGGCGAGCGCGGGCTCGTGCAGGCGCTCCTGCTGCACTCGCAGCGTGAGCACCACGTCCGCCCCCTCGAGCGCATCCTCGATGCGCATCACGCGACGAATAGATGCGCCGGCAGGCACGAGGCGCTCCAACTCCCGCGGTAGCCACATCGCGGGACCGCATAGCGTGATGCGGCTGCCGAATTTCGAGAGCAGGTGAATGTTCGATCGCGCCACGCGGCTGTGCAGGATGTCGCCGAGGATCGTGACGTTCAGCCCTTCAAGAGTTCCGCGTCGATCGCGAATTGTCAGCGCATCGAGCAGCGCCTGCGTGGGATGCTCGTGCGTGCCGTCGCCCGCGTTGATCACGGGCAGCAGAAGATTCCGCGCCACAAAATCCGGCGCGCCAGAGGAACTGTGCCGCATCACGATACAATCCGGCTTCATCGCGTCCAGCGTGCGCACGGTATCCAGCAGCGACTCGCCTTTTTTCAGGCTGGAAGATTCCGCCTGCAGATTCATCTGGTCCGCGCCGAGGCGGGATGCGGCCGTCGCGAAGCTGACGCGCGTGCGCGTCGAAGGCTCGAAGAACGCCAGCGCCACGGTTTTCCCGCGCAGCGTGGCCAGTTTTTTCAGGGGATGCCGCTGAATTTCCTGGAAGGGTTTCGATTGGTCGAGCAAAAACAAAATTTCTTCGGCACTGAGCGGTTCAATCGCCAGCATGTGGCCGAAGCGATAGGGCACTACTGTCCTCGAAAAAAGCGGCCTTGAAACAGGCCTCAAAATTCAGATCGCACGCCGCGCTGGGAAAGCGGCGTCAGGGAAGGCGCTCTACCAGCACCACGCGCTCTTCCTGATCAATCTCGTTCAGGCGCACTTCGATGATTTCGGTGTCGCTGGTTTGCACGCTCCGCCCGATGAACGTCGCTTCAACCGGCAATTCCCGGTGGCCGCGATCGATCAGCACGCACAACCGCACGCGCTTCGGTCGCCCGAGGTCGAAAAGGCCGTTCATCGCCGCGCGAATGGTGCGGCCCGTGTACAGCACGTCGTCGACGACGACGAGGTCCTTGTCGTCAACCTGAAACGGAATGTCACTCGATTGCAGAACGGGCTGCGCCGCCACTTTGGACAGATCGTCGCGATACAAGGTGATGTCGAGCGTGCCCACCGGCACGTCCACGCCGTCGATGCCGCGCATCGCCTGGGCGATTCTCTTCGCCAGGGGGACGCCGCGGCGGCGAATCCCGATCAAGCCCAGATTCGACGTGCCGCCGCTCTTCTCGACAATCTCGTGCGCCAGCCGCTGGACGGTGCGGTCAATTTCCGTCGCGGTCATGAGTTGCGTCTTCTCGACGATGCGCATCGGGCGAACATCGTAGCATAGAGCCTTCCGGTCTCGAAGCGCGGGTTAGGGCCGCAAACCTGGATTTCCGACGCTTTTCCACAATCCTTCCACACTCCCACGAACACCCCATGATAAAATTTCGCCAGTGACTGCTTCCCCCGCGCCAGACCTCTCCGTAAGCGTCGGCACCTTGCGCCTTTCCAATCCCATCCTGGCCGCCAGCGGCACATTCGGCTATGGCGTCGAATTCGCGCACCTCGTGGACCTGAATTGCCTCGGGGGCCTAGTCGTAAAGGGCCTCTCCATCGAGCCCATGGCGGGCGCTCCCGAGCCCCGGCTATGTGAGACGCCCTCCGGAATGCTGAACGCGGTCGGCCTCCAAAATATCGGGGTGCGAGCCTTCGTAGCGGAGAAGCTCCCGGCCCTGCGTCAATACCGAACCGCGGTCATTGCAAACGTCTTCGGCTGTACCGTCGAGGAATACGTAGCCGTGATTCGGGTCCTCGAAGCGACCGAGGGCCTCGCGGCGTATGAGCTGAACGTCTCGTGCCCCAACACGGCCCATGGGGGAATCCAGTTCGGAAGCGACCCTCAGCTCGCTTTCGAGGTCGTATCCGCCGCCCGCCAGGCAGCCCACCGGCCGCTTTGGGTGAAGCTTTCACCCAATGTGACAGATATCACCGTAATTGCCCGGGCCGCCCATGACGCCGGGGCGGATGCCCTCACCATTGCCAATACCTACCAGGCCATGAGCATCGACGTCAGAACTAGAAAATCCAGGTTGGGGCGGGCGACCGGAGGGCTTTCCGGCCCCGCCATCAAACCCATTACTCTGCGCTTGGTGTACGAAGCCAGTCGCGCCGTGAAGATTCCTGTTATCGGTCTGGGAGGAATTGAAAGAGGTGATGATGTGCTGGAATACCTCATTGCCGGGGCGGGCGCCGTGCAGGTCGGAACCGCCAATTTCATCCGGCCGAGCGCCTGTCTGGACATCCTAAAGGGTGTGGAAAAGTCCTGTAGAGACAATAAGATATTTAGAATCAGCGAATTAACAGCAGCCTTTCAGGCCGATTGTACTTGATTCACCCTACGGCGCGTGCTAGCATTTTGCAGCGCCAATGACTACGGGGGACAAACATGCGTAGTCGAATCTTCATGTTATGGGCAGCACTCCGCTGGTTACCGTTGATGTTTTTGATAACCCAGGGTTTGGAGGCCCCTCTAGTAGCCCACGTCAGCAAGCCGCTTCAGCCCATCCGCGTGTTTACCGCGAAGACGAGTTGGTATGGTCGCAAGTTCCAAGGCCGAAAAACGGCTAGCGGAGAAAGATACGACATGTACGCTCCGACAGCTGCGAGCCCAGATCTGCCGTTCGGTTCCCTCTTGCGTATTTCCAACCCGAAAACCCACACAGCCCAGCTCATCCGGATCAACGACCGGGGCCCCTTTATCGATGACCGCGAACTGGATGTCTCGTATATGGTCGCTTGTCGCTTGGGAATTGTGGACAAAGGAATTACGCCGTTGCGAATCGAGGTCCTGGAGGTGCCAAAACGTCCCTCACTGAGCGTGCAAGACAGAGACTGATCCTCGCGCTTGATTTCCCCTCGCTTTCTCCCGCCATGGATTTGGCGAAATCGCTTTCCTCTACAGTCGGTATCTTAAAGATAAATATACAGTTATTCACAGCCGAAGGTCCGGCGGCGGTGGAAAAGCTGGCCGGTCTGGGCGCAGGGATCTTTCTGGACCTGAAGTTTCACGATATTCCGAACACCGTTAAAGGGGCGGTAGAGAGCGCAGTCGCCTTGCCGGGAGTCCACTTATTGGACTTACACGCTTTAGGGGGGCTCGAGATGATGCGGGCCGCTGCCAAGGCCCGGGACGAGGCCCACGGCCCGAGATTATCTGCTCCCAAGCTGTTGGCGATCACCATTCTCACGAGCATAGATAATGCGGCCCTTAAGGGGGTCGGGATAGCCGGGCCAGCCTCGATGCGGGTGGTGCAGCTAGCCCGGCTGGCCAAGAAAGCCGGGATGGATGGCGTAGTCGCTTCGCCCCAGGAGGTCCGGGCCATCCGGCGAGCGTGCGGTAAGGAGTTCTTGATTGTGGTTCCGGGGATCCGTCCAATGTCTGGAGCCGGTGCCGCCGCAGGAACGCGAAAGAGCAAAAAGGACGACCAGGCGCGCATCGCGACGCCGGCGGAGGCGATTTGCGCCGGGGCGGACTATCTCGTCGTTGGCCGGCCGATCACCGCGGCGGCGGATCCAGTAGCGGCGGCCCGCTCCATTGTGGAAGAAATCGAATCCGCGCTACCCCGCAAATGAACGTCGCGCCGTCCGCCTCACAAATTCAGGTTGTGTCCCAGGGCACGGATGGTATTGAATACAGCCCAGCGCCTAGCGCGCCTCGAACGTGCTATAATTTGACGTTGAGTCAGGGAAGAATCCCGTCAGATCAATCCACGGGAAGCGGCTCAAAAGGCAGGTAAGCTATGGAATTCACCCCTTTGCATCACGTGGCGCTGTTGATTTTTGACAGCCCGATGGACATTGGCCTGGTCGTACTGATTGCGCTGATTTTGTTCGGCGGCAAGAAGATCCCCGAGTTGATGCGAGGCCTCGGCCAGGGGATTCGCGAGTTCAAGACCGGCATGCGCGAAGACCTCCAGACTCCAACGCAGACGGCGCAGGCGCAGCCTCCCGCTGCCGCTCCAACGGCGGCACCGGCCACCGAAGAGAAGAAGTAGTTTTCTGCGGCAGAGTTTCATTCCGATTTGACGCAAGTGGGCGGTCCGCGCGACCGCCCTTTTCTTTGGCCTCAGTCGGGGCGCCAGCCTAGCTCGCGCAGCAGCGTGTACGTTCTCGCCAAAGGCAAGCCCACAACATTGAAGTAGCAACCGTCGATTCTCGGAATGAATCGTCCCGCGATTCCCTGTATGGCGTATCCGCCCGCTTTGCCGAGCGGCTCGCCGGTGGAAACGTAAGCCTCGATTTCGTTTTCAGGGAGCGTGGCAAATGTCACGGCGGAATCCTCGACCGCCGCACGGGTGCTCTCGCCGGGCAGTCGCAGCAGGGAAATTCCGGTCAGCACGTGGTGCGTGCGCCCGCTCAGCTTGCGAAGCATTTCGCGCGCATGCTCGGTGTCGCGCGGCTTGCCGAGGATTTCTCCGTTCAGCTCGACGGTGGTGTCCGCACCGATCACAATCCGGTCGGCCGGTTGATCGACAAACTTCGCGGCGGCTGCGCGTGCTTTTGCTTCCGCGAGCCGGGCGACCATCGCCAGCGCCGTTTCGCCGGCGAACGCGGTTTCATCCACGCGCGTTTCGCAAATCTCGAACGCGATTCCCGCGTCGCGCAGAATCTCCGCGCGGCGCGGCGATGCCGACGCCAGGATGAGTTTCATGTCGTCGGTGGTCCAAAGGTTGAATTCAAATGTCGCAAATTTCGCCCTTGGAATGCAGGCGCGTGAGGCCGCGGCCCATTTCATTCAGCCGTTTTTCGCCCAGCGTTTTTTCGATGCGAGGGAACACTTCGTTCTCTTCCAGCCTCACGTGATCGTGAAGAAGTTTCCCGATGCGCCCAATCTCTTCCGCTTGAATCTCGTCCTTGGCCGCGATCCGCTGCTCGAAATCCAGGATGGCGGCGCGAATCTCGGCGTGATCGCCGAGAAGCCGCACCACGTCCGCATCCTCGTCAATCCGCGCGTGCCGCGCGTACGCGGGCAGAAGAACTTCTTCCTCTTCGCGAAAATGAACGTGCCCCGATTTGTGCCAGAAACGCACAAATTTCTCCGCCTGCCGCGTGACCGTGGCGGCGCGTTTCTCAACGGGAGCTTCCGCCGCGCGTCTCATCTCCAGCGCCTGAATCAGCGCGAAATGATGGTGCTGGCTGAGCGGATGCAGACTCGGGTGGCGCTTCATAGCGGCGGATTCAACATTAGCACGGCAGGATCAGTCCAGGGCAAGCGCAGTCCAGTGGGAGCGAGATCAGGATTTTATTGGACTGTGACCTTCACGGTCGTCGTTATGGTGATGGTTCCTGAAGTTCCCGTCACGGTGAAGGAAGCGGCGCCGGTCGGCGTCCCTGGGGTTGTGGGCGCACTCGAAGTGATTGCGCCGCAGCCGCTCAGCAGGACCGCCAGCGCGAACATTGCGAAGCATGAGCCAGACACAACGCGCAATCGAGCCGCGCGGCCTCGCATCGCGGCCGTAGCCATCGCGAAAAGCGCAGCGAGTGCAGCGGCCAGGCCCGTGCTGGGCAGCGCCGGCACACCGTTGCGCGGAGCTTGAGGAGGTATCTGCGATCCCGCCATCGTGCTCAGCGTGAGCTTTACCGCAGTCCCGGTCGCAGCCGGCGCGACGGGATTCGCGTCAAACGCGCACGACGAATTTGCCGGCAGGCCTGAACAGGTCAACGTAAAGTTCATGTTTGCGCCCGCGGGTGCGAATACCGTCAGCGGAATGACGACGCTCTGCCCGGCTTTAACGGTCAACTGAGTGGGAGGCGGCGCGAACCCGGCAGCGACGATAGCCATCGGCGCTGAATTATCCGACGCGAAGCTTGCATCGCCGTCGTACTGCGCGATGAGCGAATCGGGACCCGCGCTCAGCGTGGACGTCGTCAGCGTCGCTTGCGCACTGCCGCTCAACTGCGCGCTCCCAAGAGATATTCCATTCGCGAAAAATGCGACCGTACCCGTCGGCGCGCCTGGAGCAGTGCTGGTCACGGTGGCCGTAAGCATCACCGGCTGTTGCGCCACGGCCGGATTCTGCAGTGGGTTCAGCGCAGTCATCGTGGCCGCGGTTCCCGCCGGAATCGCCGTCATAAAAATACCTCTGCGAGCGCTGCCGCCCTGAATGCTTGCCAGAAAAGCAAATTTGCCGGCGTCGCCCGCCGCGAGCTTCGGGCTTAAGAGAATCCCGCTCACGACTCCTCCGCCGGGCAGCAAATCGCCGTCCTCTGCGACCTTGAGGAGCGTTCCGTCGGGGCGCGCAACGAACATCCCGCCCGTTAGTCCCGAACCGGTCGTAACGAGGTTCGCAAACGCCAGGGCGCCGTCCGGGCCCAGCGCAAAATCCGCGCCCGAGGTGTACGCAATTGGAATCGTGGCGAACGTTCCGCCGCCCGGCGCCGTCCATCCTTCGAGCGCGACCGCCTGCAGCGGGCCTATCCCGGAGCCGCTGTGCATGGCGCGGAAATAGCCGGAGTTCGCGGCGCCGCCCGTGAGAGTCGCGCCAAACGCGAAGTCCGATTCGTCGTTGATCGCGGCGAGATTTCCGACGGTCGGTAGCAACGGCGGGATCGTCGTGACCTGCGGTGCCAGCGAAAAGGTTCCCCCGCCGGGCGCGGTGCCTCCGTCCACGGCCACGGTTTCAATGGTGCCGCCCGCCGGAGAGAAAAAAAGTCCATCGATCGCTGAGCTCGTAGCAGCCGAGAAAGCAACGTTCCCGCTGTCCGTCAGACCGGAAATGAAATGGGGGAACCCGAACGTATCGCTCGAAGCCGGTATCGGGTCGCCATACGTCATGATTTTCTGGACCGCGCTCCCGGCCTGCCTGAGAAAGAATCCTTGGCCCTGCGAAGACGCGCCCAATTGAGCGCCGAAAGCGACCTGGCCTGAGGAATTCACAGGGACCGAAAGGTCGGGAACAAAACCAGTGGGCTGCGTCTCGCCGGGCAACGTGTCGTTCACGGCTACGATTTCGCTGGTCGATCCGGCCGGAGTGTAAAGAAAAGCGCCATCGATTCCGGCGACCGCGGGTGGCAGGCCGCACAACAGGCATGGAACAAATCCATCAATCGTGGGGGCGCTTGTGAACGTGACTTGTCCCGCGCCGTTTAGCGGCGAGGGAAACCCGTCATTCAGCATCAGGCAGGTAAACTGAGCGCTCGACCCAGGAGCGGTGTCGCCGGGCGCGGCGACCTTTGCCAGCCCACTGGCGGGCGACCACAAATAAATCGCTCCGCATGGGCTGGTCGTAAAATTCAGCCAAGCGGTATTCACCGGAGTCCCGAGCGAGCCCGTTCCGACTCCAAGCGCGCCGTTCCGGCTGGAGCTTTCGAGTGCGACCTGTCCGCCGTCATTCAGGAAAAAGTTTGATGTTAAGATGCGGTTGCCCGCCGCTGCGAACGCGGGATCGTTGTCGCTCGCTACGCGTGTAATCGCTCCTGAAGTCAGGTCCGCCTCGAGAAGATTCGTTCTTCCCGCTGCCGGTTGCGCCGTGAACGCCACGAAGTGGCCCGCTGCCCGCGGAGGCGTGCCGCCCAACAGGGTTACTGCGCCGGACGGAAGCGTGTCCGCCGTGCTCATCAATGCTTGTACATTCCCGGGCGTCCCCAGGTTCACGGCGAAATCCGCAGGGCCGGTAGCCAAGTAGGAAGCGAAGAATACCGAGCCATTGTTCAGAATTTCCGTCTGACCGAGGTTTAGGTAAAGCAGGCCTGAGGATGAGATTATCCCTCCACCCGCAAGCGTAAGCGTAACGCTTCCATCAATCTCCACCGAAATGAACTCCGGCGCAGCAGCGCCGGTTTGGCGATAGATCGCACTTTGCCCGTTCGAAAGGAGCACATCGAAGCTGACGCTTCCGCCGTTCGCGATCGAGACGCCCCTGAAGACCGAGAGCGGAGTTGCGAAAATGGTCCCGGCACCGCACGAGGCAGGGGAAATCGCGAAGACATTTCCGCTGGAGCCCAGCGCCGGCTCGCAATTGTAGGCAACCACGTCCGGCTGGGGCGTCGACGAGCGATACCGAAGAAGCGCGAAGGTTGTGACACTGCTTCCCAAAATCGGGGATTCATAGGCCACATCTCCCGAATCGTCAAATCCGAGCGCCACGGGCGATAGGATTGTGCCGCCTCCTAGGGTGGCTGGCGCAGGATCTCCGGCAGAGACTACGGCACTCGGCAGGCTCCCATCCGCTGGAGCGACGCAGACCGCGGCACCTCCGGAATTCGGTGGATTTGAAAAGGCGACGGCACCGACGTTATTCAGGAAAGCGCTCATTCCCACCGAAAATGTCGGAATGGTTTTAGTTGGGACCCCAGGGCTGCACGCCCCCGAAGCCGCCATCGGCACCAAAGTGAACGAGCCGTCCTTGCTTCCGATGAAAAGGCCTCCCCAAAGACTAATCAGCATTTGGCCGCGCGCGTTCAGCGCCGGAAAAGAAGAAACCCCGGGCGATGGATTCGCGGGGACCACGCACCAAGTGCATGCCGCGGGAGGAGAGTCACCGGTTCCCACAATGCGAACCGCTGGGGCGCCACCCGCGGGAAGAATGTAAAAGACCGAACTAACGGCTCCGCCGGAAACGGTCGCCGCTCCGAAATTGATGTCTCCGCTATCGTCGATGCTGCCCGGAAATATCTCCAACCCGTAAGTCGCGCCGTTCGATTCGGGTGCAACCTGATCGGACGTGACCAGCGTCTGATAGCTGGCGCCGTTGAAGGTCAGCAAGGCCGAATGGGCTAGATGGTCCGCGCCCTGAAATCGGACGCCGAAGAGCAGCGTGTGCGAATCATTGATCGAGAGTTCGGGGCTGAAGGATTCGATTTGGCTGCCGGGGAATCCCGGCGCCTCGTCATAGATCTGAAGGAGGCGGGTAGCCGAGGAAGCCCCTGCGATCCGCCAAAACACGGCGGTCACGCCGCTTCCGACGAACGCAAAATCCCCGTTCTGATTGATCGCCGTACTTACGGGAATGCCGAACTGGTTCGACAGGTTGAGCGAGCTTTGGTCGGTCGCGACGGTCACGAGCGGCACGCCACCCTGAGCGTGGGCCACGCCGCTAAGCAGGAGGATGAGGCTAACCGCCGCGAGCGCCGGAAGAGCGAGCGCTCGGGCGCGGTGAAACGGAGCGCAGAGACTGGCCCGGGCACGAACGGGCGCCGGCTGGGACGTGGGCATAGGATCGCTCTCGACTGGGGGTCGCTGAAATACCTGTTAACTCACCGAGGGGACGCCAACTTTTTTACCAAGAGTCTCGCTAACGGTCAAGCATATTTAATATGTGAATAACAAGCGCGATTTCGCTTACGGCGAGCGGTTCCGTCCGAGAGTACTTGGGTTTCGGTGAATCTTTTTGCCGAGATAACGATCTAAAGGAAACGCATTTGAATTCTATTGGCCTCCCTTCCTTGACTCTTCCAGAGAGCAGGCCTACAATCGTCGATTTGTGGAAAGGGCAATTGTCGGACCGTGGGGCCCCGATTATGGATAAGAAGCGTTTGGACTACTACAAGAAGAAATTGCAGACCCGGCGCGAGGAACTGGTGAAGACCATCGCCCGGACCGAGGAAGAAGGCCGGACGGCGGACGACGATCCGACCGTCGACCTGGCGGATAAGGCCGCGAATTCCTACACCAAGGAATTCCTGTTTGGCCAAACCAATATCGACCGGTCCATGCTGGCGTTGATCGACGAAGCCCTCGGGCGCATCAAGGCCAGCACGTACGGCACCTGCATCGAATGCGAAGAGGAGCTGCAGCAAAAACGCCTGGAAGCCGTCCCTTGGGCGCGCCACTGCGTCAGCTGCGCCGAAAAGCACGAGCAGGGCCTCCTCTAGCGCTCCTACAAAGCGGAAGATCGTCCATCCCGCAACTGGGTCTGCACGCCGGTCTTTAATCTTAGACTGGCCACTAGCGAGTGTGTCGATGTGTCACGATTCGTGCCAGATTGAGCTTTCCAAAGCGCCCCGGCTGGCGTAGGCTTGGCCCATTGTGGCCCGGGTCGCCGAATCCTTACGCTCTCAATTGCGCGGGGCTCGCGAGGCCCTGGCCGCCATCGTGTTTCCTGCGCCGTGCCGCGTCTGCGGACGGGCTCTCGATACCGGAAGCGCTATACCGCTGTGCAGTACCTGTATCGCGTCGCTCCTGCGAACCCTGGCTGAGCCTGTGTGCTCCCACTGCGGTCGGCCAATTGTTTCTGCCACTGTCGCCGAGGGGATTTCAGCGCCACTCTGCCATTTCTGCCGTGGCTATGAGTATTGCTTCGACTTCGCCCGCAGTTTCGGCGCCTACACGCGTGAGATGGCCCGCGCCATTCTCCTTCTGAAATACGCGAGTGTGGCTCCTCTGGGGGTCTGGTTCGCCCGCCGGCTGGCCGACGTCATTGGACGCGAGCCGGGCTTGTTTGAAGCGGACGCGGTCGTTCCCGTGCCCCTCGATCCCGGCCGGTTGCGCGAGAGGGGTTACAACCAAGCCGAGCTCATCGCCAAGCCCCTGGCGCGGCTCATCGGTATCCCCTTTAAATCCTATCTGTTAGTCCGTACCCGGCCGCGGCCGAATCAGCTTCGGCTCACCCGGCGCGAGCGCTGGGAGACGGTACGTGGCGCTTATGCTACGCATAAGACGGCGCAGGTTGACAAACTGCGTCTATTGCTGGTAGATGATGTATTGACCACTGGGGCGACATTAGACGCCTGCTCCAAGGCCCTGAAGGGGGCCGGGGCCGCCCGGGTGGTGGGTCTGACCGTTGCCCGGGCATTGCCTCACTCCCCGGGTGTGGAAGCTGCATCGCAAGATTGGGACCTTGGGGAATGAAGCCACCGGGCCAAGTCGCCTTACCTCCCCGGCTGAAGCACTTGCCGGAATCCCGAAATGACGCGCGCCCACCCGGTTCCGCGCCGTCCACTCACCGCAGGCCGACCGTCATGCAGGAACCGGTCCTCGTCCTGAACGCCACTTTCGAGCCGATCAACGTGACCGCGGTCCGGCGAGCCATGGTCCTGATGCTCAAGGGAGTGGCCCAGGCGGAAGAGATCAGCCATACGCAGGTTCACTCGGCCTCCCGGTCGCTTGAGGTGCCTTCGGTAATCCGGCTGCTGGCGTATCGGCATATCCCTCAGCAGACGCGCGCCCTCTCGCGAAAGAACATCCTTCTGCGCGACCGCAACACGTGCCAATTCTGCAAGCGCATTCTTCCCGCTTCGGAGCTGACACTGGATCACGTCGTGCCGCGCTCCCGCGGCGGGCGGTCCTCGTGGGAGAACCTGGTGGCTTGCTGCTATCAGTGCAACAACCGGAAGGGTGACCGCACGCCGGAGGAAGCTGGGCTGGCACTGGCGCGACGGCCCCGGCCGTTTACCCTGCACACCTCGCGTCAACTCATGCGCCTGATCGGCAATAAGGATGAAAAATGGCGCAAGTATCTTTTTTACTGAGAGTTGAATTCCTACAGGAATATCTGTAGCGCGCCCGGGTTTCGGAAAAAATCCAATTGAAATTAAATTTCTCTCAGACGTGCAACCTTTTCAAACTCCCAGCGTCTAACTAGACAAACCACTTCAAGGACACACCCCGGGAAGCAGCGGCGGCTAAGCCAAAGCTGCTTCTCTTTTTTTCGGTGCATTTTCCTGCGAAAACCTTGCCACAAAGCCCTTTACTTACGGATGTATCGCGCAGCGTAGCGGCACGCAGGCGCGGCTTCAGGGGCTCAAGCCCGGCCCTCCGAAATGCGAGTGCGGGCGTCGTCGGGCTATTGGCGGAAGATTACCTTTAAGCCGCCGCGCCAATTTTCCACTAGCGCAATCCGGGAGATCTCGATCTCCGAGGATAAGTATCGCAATACGATATCCATAGAGGGGTGGAAGCGGAACCCCGGCGCGACAAGGAATAAGAGCGGGGGCTTGGCGTTCAGCTGAATTTCGGGGAAGTACCCGTACCTGCGAAACTCGTCCTGGGCGTGGTGGAATCGCACGCGCAGCCAGTAGTCGGCCGCCTGCATCACCAGATGAATGTCTTCGGACGCCTTCAGCTCCAGAATCGCCAGGCGGCCGTCGCGCGTGGCGGCCAGCAGATCGATGATGCCCCGGTCGCCCGAAGAAAACGCGGGGACTTGCGCGTACACGTGGCGCGGATCGAGCCTCGCGTCGATGCGGGCCGGATCGGCGGCGACCATGGTCTCCAGCCAGCGTTCGGGCTGCGCCCGGTAGAGCCGATGCTTCGTATCGGAGGCCAGGGCATGCCGGTGCAGATCGAGCTGCCGGACGAGAGCTTCCAGCGCCGGCCATTTCCCCGGAGTCAGGATTTGCTGATGGTCCCCCAGGCCGTACCACATTTCCCCCTGGCGCCAACGCGCGAATTCCATGCCCCGGAATCGCAGCGTCACATCCCGGGTGGCCGGCGCCACGCCGATGCGGATCGCTTCCGGCGCCATGGCGCGGATCCGCTCCGCCAAAGGCATTGCCCCGGCGATGGCCTGCTCGATTTCGCGCCGCGCCACGATCCACGTGTCCAGGTTTCCCGCGTTCGATCGCGCAATTTTTCGCACGCGCCAGTAGACCGGCTCGTACTCGTACAGCTCGACCTCCTCGGGGGAAGCGAGCGCCGTCATGCGATGCGCCGTGACCGTGGAAGTGCGGTGAGGGAGAAAGAGCCGCAATCCTTGAACCGTGCAGCGCCGCGCGTGGTCCCGCGTGTGCTGCAGCCAGATCAGGCCGAAGGTCAGGATGCCGTCGATCGTTCCGGTATCTTCATGCGGCGAGGCGGACAGGACGGCGTGAGCGGATGAGCCGCGGCGGACGAGGCCGCGCGTGTACGACCCGGAAATGGAATGATGCAGGTCGGCGGAAGTGGAGAGCGACTCCACCGTTTCGTCGGGAAAATGGTCCGTGAGGAGCCTGCGGAAGCGGCCGGAGAACTGTTCGCGCTCCACGCGGCGCGTCTCGTGGCCCTGACCGTCCGCGACGATTTCCAGCTGCGCGTTGCGCGAATAGCCGAACCGGCTGACCTCCAGCACGACACGCTCGCGAGTTTCCTCCGCCACCCGAATCACGCGCCGAACGAGCGATTGCTCCGCGCTCCACAGGTGCAACAGCGCCGCGTCGCCCTCGGCGCGCACTTCGTACTGCACGCCGTCCAGCCCGGCAAGCCATTCCCCGTTCTCGCGCACCTCGGGCGCACCCGCGGCGCACACGCAGTCGAGGGCCCGGCGCAGTTCGGTGGCCAGCTCCATTGGTGCGAATTATCGGATAGGATTGCAGAAAGAGGAAGTCATTTTTCGTGACAGGAAGCGTGCGATTCAGTAGAGCGCCGGGTTATTTAAACAAGAGCCCGCTTACAAAGACGGTCGGAAACACGTTGTCCCACTCCGCGGAAATGTGTTCGTACGGGACTTGCACGTCGCGCTGCTGCCCGGGAAAAAACGGCTGGGCCGTGGGGAGGAAGAGCCGCTGCTTGTCGCGCAGCACGACTTGCTTGAACGGATCGTGAAATTCGAGCGTGATTTCGATGTTCTGGATCTTGCGATTGCCGCCGTTTTCCACGGTGAAGAATACGTAGGTCACTTCCTGATTCAGGAAGTTCGCGGCGCGACTCATCTTCGGGTCAAGAAAACGAATTTGCGACTCGTAGGCCTTTTCCTCGGGCCCCATCGGCAAGGGCTTCTCCACTTCCGGTTGGGCGGGGCCCGCGTACCGGCTGTAGAGAAGCGCCGCGCCCACCAGCACGCTCACAATCGCGATTCCAACGAGAAAGGCGATCGGCAGCCGGCTGCGTTCTTCCGTGGGGATCAAATCGGAAATCCTCCCTTTGAGCTTCGACACCGCCGCGCGGATTCTGTTCCCTAGCGGCCCGCGCCCAGCCGCTCCACCAGCGGAAACGGCAGGCCGGCCTTCTCCATGCGCTTTTGCACGTCGGCGATATCGTATGGCACGCGCCAGTACTCGATCACGTTGTGCTCGAGGTCGGCGATGGCAAACGCAGCTCGCGGATCGCCGTCCCTCGGCTGGCCGATCGATCCCGGATTCAGCAAGTATCGCGTTCCCGGTTCGACGCGCAGTGCGGCGAAATTCGCTCCGTGGTTGGGTCGCAGTTGAATCATGCCGATTTCCCCCGCCCGGTAGGAAAAGCCGCCTTGATGATGGGTATGGCCGAAAAACGTGACGTCGGTTGGCGATTCCAGAAGCCCGCCCATGGCTTGGCCTGGAACGAAGACGTACTCGTCTTCATCTTCGTACGCGCCGTGAATCAGCGTGACGCTATCGACGGAAATTGGCCCTGGGGGTAGTTGCGCGATGTATTCGAGATTCGCGGGATGCATCTTCTGGCGCGTCCACTGCGCCGCGACTTGCGCGAGGGGATTGAAATCCTCGAGGTCGGTCAGCCCCGCGACGGCTTTGTCATGATTGCCGCGAATGATGACGGGCGAAAGATCGCGCACGCGCTCGGTTACTTCGTTCGGATCGGGCCCGTAATCAACGAGGTCGCCGAGACAAAAAACGCGCTCCCAGCGGCCCTTCACCGCTTCGAGGGCGGCTTCGAGCGCAGTCGCATTCGCGTGAATGTCGCTCAGCAGGAGAAATCGCATCGTTGACGGCGGAACCGGGCTGCACCCTCGACCCGGCCCCGATTATAGACGAAATTTGGAAATGCACATGCGAAGCTTGGAAAATCCTCGGCGGGCTACCGACCGGTCCGGGCGGTTGATTCTATGCGGAAACTTCGAGCGCATCGATTTCGATCCGGTTGCGCCCCAGATGCTTGGCGCGATAAAGCGCGGCATCGGCGCGGCTGACGAGTTCGCTGAAGGCGGGCGCGGCCTTGCCGCAGAATCCTGTCGCGCCGAAACTGGCCGTGAAGAATCTTGTCGCGCCGTCCAGGAAGAATTTTTCCGCCTCGAATTGTTCGCGGACGCGCTCGACCACGATCTTCACGGAACGTTCGTCCACATGAGTCAGGACCTGAAGAAATTCCTCGCCGCCCACGCGCCCGGCGATGTTGGAGAGCCTCGTATTTGTCTTGAGGATTTCCGCGAAGCCTTTGAGCACCGTGTCCCCGGCGTCGTGCCCGTAGGTGTCGTTCACCTTTTTGAAGTGGTCGAGGTCAATCATCACCACCCAAAACGGAAAGCCGTGCCGGGCGGCGCCGGCCAGCTGGCGCGCGGCCCACTCTTCGATCGCGCGGCGGTTCGGCAGGCCGGTCAGGGCGTCGGTCAGCGCCAGTTCTTCGAGGAGGCGGTTCTTGTCTTCGATCTGCCGGTGGAGATCCAGGAGTCGCCGGCCGACGCGAACGCGCGCCTGCAGCTCGTCCCGGTGAAACGGTTTCGTGAGGTAGTCGTCCGCGCCGGATGAGAGTCCCTGAACCACCTTGTCCTTGTCCGTGTGGCCCGTGACGATAATGACGTACGTGTAGGAAGAGTTCGTGGCGGCTCGGATTCGCTGGCAGAGTTCGACGCCGCTCAGATCGGGCATGGTCCAATCGGTGATGACGAGCTGCGGGCGTTCCCGCTCGAAAATTTCGATGGCTTCCAGGCCCCGGCTCGCGAATAGGACCGAGCAATCTTCTTCCGAGACGCTTTGCTCGACCAGCTTGCGATAGATGGCGGAATCGTCCGCGACCAGGACTTTGAACGTGCGCGCTACGGAATTCGTCATTTCCACTCGTATGCGCGAAGCGCCGTGACTCACTTGCGCTATCGCGCCTGACCATCTCGGATCGTCGCCGCTGTTTTGGCCGGGACCGCTTGCGGCGATCGGGTGCGCCGCTTTCCGGCGGCCGCTGTACCTACAATCATCGCCGCAAACGCACGATTCCGAAGCCTGAAAAAATGGTTGATATACCAATTCACACATAGCCGATGGAGGACGAACTATCTGGAGGGAGGATGCCCTGTCGGCTGCACTGCTTCAGCCATCGGGAATCTAACGAATCCACATGCAATCGCCGTAACTGTAGAAGCGGTAGCGTTCGGCGACAGCGTGGCGATACGCCTCGAGGATAAAGTCCCGGCCCGCAAATGCGCTGACAAGAATCAGCAGGGTCGATTGCGGAAGGTGAAAATTCGTCAGCAGTTGGTCGATCACCTGAAACTGGTGGCCTGGCTTGATGAAGATGCTCGCCTCCGCGGAGCCGGGCGCGACGAGCGAATCGTCCGAACTCCGCCCCGCGCCGCGCCGCGCCGCGGATTTTTGAGCGGCGTCTTCCAGAGCGCGCACCACGGTTGTGCCGACTGCGAGGATCGGCCTCGAACCCCGGCGCGCCGCGCAAATTGCGGCAGCCGCCGCTTCGGAGATTTCGTAGCGCTCCGCGTGAATCTTGTGTTTCTCGATCTCGTCTTCGTGGATCGACTGAAAGGTGCCCAGGCCGACTTCCAGCGTGATCGTCGCGATCTCTATGCCGCGTCGGCGCAGCAGATCGACGATGGAAGGGGAAAAGTGCAGGCCGGCCGTCGGCGCCGCCACCGCGCCCGGGCGCTCAGCGAAGATGGTCTGGTAGCGCTCCCTGTCGGCAGGCTCGTCCTCACGGGAGATGTAGGGTGGCAAGGGGACGTGTCCGAGACGTTCGATCGCTTGCGCGACGTCCCCCTCTGCGCTCAGCCGGATGCGGCGCAGTCCATACTCGCCTTGGCTGAGGACTTCCGCGGAAAGCTCTCCGCCGCCGAACTCGATGCGCTCTCCTACACGGATCTTTCGGCCGGGGCGAACCAGGGCCTCCCATTCGCCGGGCGCGACTTGCCGGGTCAGCAGGACTTCGATCTGCGACGACAGGAATTCCGTCGCCGTTCGGCGATTCGCTCCAGGCGGTTCGGAACCCATGCCTTGCCGATGGCCGAATAGTCGCGCAGGAATCACGCGGGTGTTGTTCACGACGATCAATTCGTCGCCCCGAAGGAGGTCGGGCAGCGTGCGGAATACCGAGTCTTCCCAGCGGGCACCTTTTCGGTCGAGGATCAGCATGCGTGAGGAATCGCGCTCGGGGAGCGGCGCCTGAGCGATCAGTTCGGGCGGAAGCTGGAAATCGAAGTCTGAGAGCAGCATAGCCGAGTGCCAAGACTATAGTTCACAGGGCGCAAGGTAAGCAAATGGAACCTCAATAATACAGTAAGTTATGTATTTACAGCGTCTTGGATGAGTGCGCATAGCCAAGCCTGGAATCCACAATGTACTTGACAACAATGCACTAATATTTTATGATGTGCGCGTAGTTAAATACTACACAGATTCCAAGATTCGATGGAGGGCTTAGAACCATGACTACGATTGCTCGTCTTGAACCCTTTCGCGGGCTTTCCTCTTTGCAGGATCAATTCAATCGGCTTTTTAACGAGTCGTTTCGCACTCACTCAGAGGAGTCGGCTTTGACCTCCTGGGCGCCGGCGGTCGACATCTACGAGACCCCCAACGAGCTGGTCGTCAAGGCGGACCTGCCCGACGTCAATGAGAAGGACATCGACGTACGCGTCGAGAACAACTTGCTCACGATTCGCGGTGAGCGTAAGTTCGAGAAGTCCGTCTCCGAAGAGAACTTTCTTCGGGTCGAGAGAACCTACGGGTCGTTCAGCCGCAGCTTCTCGCTTCCGAACACCGTGAACGCGGAGACGATCGGCGCGGAATACAAGAACGGCGTTTTGACTGTCACGTTGCCAAAGCGCGAGGAATCCAAGCCGCGCCAGGTGAAGGTGACCGTGAATGCCGCAACCAACGGCAAGTAAGTGCCTGCGCCGCGCGACGGCGCCTGACGAAGCGCGGGGCCGGGGATACGCTGGCCCCGCCGCCGTCCACACACGAATCCGAAAAATGAGGTAAATCCCATGGTCCGCTTCGACAAGTTCACGCTCAAGGCTCAGGAAGCCGTGCAGTCGGCGCAAGACGTGGCCGCGCGGCACGATCATCAGCAGATCGAGCCTTTGCACCTGCTTGCCGCGCTTGTCGCGCAGCAGGACGGCGTCGTGTCGCCGCTCCTCGCGCGTCTTGGCGTGCGTCCGGACACGCTAGCCGGCGAAATTGAATCGCGCCTCGGCCGCATGCCGAAAGTTACCGGCGCGGTGCAGCAGCAGATGAGCCCGGCGACAAACAAAGTTCTCGAAGGCGCGTTTGTCGAAGCGGAGCAATTCAAGGACGAATACGTTTCGACCGAGCACATCCTGTTGGCGATCGCCACGATCCGCAAAGACGACGCCGGAGAACTGCTCGCAAAGTACGGCGCGTCGCGCGAGGCGATTCTTCAGGCACTCGCTTCCGTTCGCGGCAGCCATCGCGTAACCTCGCAAAATCCGGAATCGACGTTTCGGGCTCTGGAACAATATGGGCGCGACCTGATCGAGCTCGCGCGGCGCGGCAAACTCGATCCCGTGATCGGCCGGGACGATGAAATTCGCCGCGTGATGCAGATCCTGGCGCGGCGCACAAAAAATAATCCTGTGCTGATCGGCGAGCCGGGCGTCGGCAAAACTGCCGTCGTCGAAGGGCTGGCGCAACGAATCGTCGCCGGCGATGTTCCGGAAGTGCTG
>Ga0210401_10002228_pt1 | contig 21635 bp, 16 predicted proteins | sample IncBWH32MmetaG_FD_150866 | JGI IMG/M metagenome (GOLD analysis project Ga0210401, IMG submission 150866) | Forest soil microbial communities from Barre Woods Harvard Forest LTER site, Petersham, Massachusetts, United States - Inc-BW-H-32-M | ecosystem: Environmental > Terrestrial > Soil >... | reverse complement strand
TTCCGGCGACTTCACGTAGCCGATGGCGCAGAGTACGACGCCGATCACACCGACAATGAGCGCGCGCTGTTGCAGGTGGCCGACGCTTTCCGGCGCCTTATAGTCCTGCGCGATCATTCCGTTGCTCCTCTTGGCTTTTCTTCAGCGGCGGGCTCCACCTTCTCTGCGGGCGGATGCATTACTTTTTCACGGACATCGGCGGGGAGTTCCGCGGCTTTGGCGTTGCGGCTGAGTTGCAAAGCGCGCACGTAAGCGACAATGGCCCAGCGGTCGCGCGGCGGGATCTGCGCCGAGTAGCCGTACATGGCGCCGAAGCCGTTGGTGATGACGTCGTAGAAGTAGCCGTTAGGCGACTGGCGCAAGCGGTTATCGTGAAACGTCGGTGGATGCTTCATGCCGCGCATCGAAACCATGCCGTTGCCGTCTCCTTGCAGCCCATGACACGGCGTGCAGAAAATCTTGTAGCGGCCCTCTCCGCGTTCCAGCAGTTCCTGCGTGACTGGTAGCGGAAAACCGTTGGAATCTTTGGCTACAAACAGCGCGTCGTCCGCAAGCGAACCTCGCGCCACGGTGTTTTCGACCAATGGGCGCTCCGAGCGGCCATCGGTGAAGAAATCCGACGGCGATAGCGGGCGATTCTTGGGCTGCAGCGCCATGTCCTGCTTCAAGCTGCACCCGGCGAGCAGCAAAGCGGAGGCTACACCGCACAGCCCCTTCAGCAATGATCGGGGTGGGGCGATGCGCGGGGAGCTAATCATCGACCACCTCGGTCACATGCCGCGCATTCAACCCTTGAAGAAATCGCGACGCATCCGCCAGATCGAATTTCTTGTCGCGGGCTTCGATGCACAGGAAAAAGCGATCGGAAGTGGCGTGCTTCGAAAAACGCTCGACATTGAATAGCGGGTGATGTGGCTGCGGCAGGCCGTTCAAGGCCAGCATGCCAAACACCGCAGACAGCGACGCGCCCAGAACGGTGAGCTCGAACGTGACCGGAATAAACGCCGGCCAACTGTTCAGGGGGCGTCCTGCGATATTCAGCGGATAGGAATAGACGTTGCACCAGTATTGAAAGAAAAAGCCGCCCAGACCGCCGCACAATCCACCAATCAGAGTGATCAGCGGCACTTTGTTACGCTTCAAGCCCATCGCCTCCGAGAGACCTTCTACGGGAAAGGGCGCGTAGGCTTCATATCGGCGGTAGCCAGCCTCGCGGGCCTTTTCCGCGGCATGAATAAGCTCATGCTCGGTGACGAACTCACCCAGTACACCGTATGTGTGTGAGCGATGCCCGATCATTTGTGTTCCTCGGACGTTTCCGCGACGAGCTCGCGCATTTCAGCGATGGAGATCGCGGGCAGCACGCGGACGAACAGGAAAAGCAGCATGGTGAAGAGGCCCAGAGTGCCGGCGAACGTCGCATAGTCCCAGAACGTAGCCGAATACCTGCCCCAAGCCGAGGGCATGAAGTCGCGCGTGAGGCTGATCACCACAATCACGAATCGTTCCAGCCACATGCCGAGGTTAATGATCAGCGACATGATGAAGAGCATGACCACGTTGGTGCGGATTTTCTGGAACCACAGCAGTTGCGGTGTCAGGATGTTGCAAAGAATCAGTGCAAAATAAAAGTGATTGTACGGGCCGTGAAGGCGTTGCTGTACCAGGAAAACGTCGAATTTGTTGCCACTATAGAGCGACAAGAAGAATTCAAAGAAGTAGCCGTAGGCCACGATCAGGCCGGTGGCCAGCATTACCATCGCCATATTCTCCAGGTGACGCATGGTGATGAAGTCTTCCAGGTCGTAGGCGGCGCGCAGCGGGATGGCGATAGTCAAAACCATAGCGAAACCGGAATAGATCGCGCCAGCGACGAAGTAGGGTGGGAAGATCGTAGTGTGCCAACCGGGAACGATGGCGACCGAGAAGTCGAAGCTCACAACGGTGTGTACGGAGAGCACCAGTGGCGTCGCCAAGCCTGCAAGAAGCAGATAAGCCGACTGGTAACGATGCCAGTGACGAGCCGATCCTCGCCAGCCCATCGCCAGCATGCCGTAAATGATCTGCTTCGGTTTGCCGACGGCGTGATCGCGCAGCGTCGCGAGGTCGGGGATCAGACCGACGAACCAGAACAAGGCTGAAACCGTGCCGTACGTCGAGACCGCGAAGACGTCCCAGATGAGTGGGCTGCGGAACTGCGGCCAGAGTCCCATCGTGCTGGGGTAGGGAAACATGTAGTACGCCATCCACGGACGACCGGTGTGGATTAACGGAAATAGGCCGGCGCAAGCAACCGCGAACAGGGTCATCGCTTCGGCGAAACGGTTAATCGAGGTGCGCCACTTCTGATTCAACAGGAACAAAATCGCGGAGATCAGCGTTCCGGCGTGGCCGATACCAATCCACCAGACGAAATTGACAATCGCGAAGCCCCACCCGATGGGGATATTGATGCCCCAGATCCCGACGCCCTTGATGATCAGCCATCCGACGGCAAGGTTGAGCACCATTACCATGGTGAACGCGATGCCAAATCCCGCGAGCCAACCGAGAGAAACGCGCCGCGTCAAGACGATGGCGGCGATTTTGTCCGTGACCGTGGCGTAGGTATGGCCCGGCGCGAGGACCGGGGACAACCGGCGGATTTCGGGCGAATCGAGAGGCGGCTGGCTGACGCTCATGCCTTCTCCAGATCAGGGTTGGGATTGCGCACCGCCGACAAGTACGTCGTGCGCGGGCGGGCGTTCAGCTCACCGAGAATCGTGTAATTACGCTGCTGCGCTTTCAACTTGGCCACGCGGCTGTTCGGGTCGTTGGCGTTACCGAAAACGATCGCGTTGGACGGGCAGGCGGCCTCGCAAGCGGTGACGATTTCGCCGTCGCGAATCGGACGATTTTCTTTCTCTGACTCGATGCGAGCGTTGTTGATGCGCTGCACGCAGTAGGTGCACTTTTCCATCACGCCGCGGCTGCGCACGGTAACTTCCGGGTTGCGGATGAGCTTCAGAGAAGGCGTTTCCCAATCTTGGAAGCGCAAAAAGTTGAACCGACGTACTTTGTATGGGCAATTGTTCGAGCAATAGCGCGTGCCGACGCAGCGGTTGTACACCATGTCGTTCAAACCTTCGGCGCTGTGGACCGTGGCGCCGACGGGACAAACTTGCTCGCACGGCGCGTTTTCACATTGCTGGCAGGGAACCGGCTGAAAGAAGGTCGGCGGATTGGCGAGCGCGTCGTTCTCGTTCGTGCTCGGATCATTCGTGCTGGTCTCCGCTTCGTAGTAGCGATCGATCCGAATCCAGTGCATTTCGCGGCCACGCATCACCTGATCTTTGCCCACGACTGGAATGTTGTTCTCCGACACGCAGGCGACTACGCACGCGTTGCAGCCGTTGCAATTATTTAGGTCGATGGCCATGCCCCATGCGTAGCCTGGGTAGGCGAACTCTTTGTAGAGTGAATCATCCTTCGGCGGTGTTTCGTCGCCCTCGTGCGCGAAAGCCGGATTCTTTTTGTATTCCTCGAGGGTGCCCGAACTCAGAATCTTGCGGCCTTCCATGTTGAAGTGATACTGGGTGCAGGCCATGGGATATTCAGCCCCGGTTTTGCTGATCTTGCCGCCGGGAGCGGTCCACAATGCGCTGGACGAGCGCACCACGTTAGCGTTAAAGCCCTTGTTCGTGCCGGTGTAGCCGGAGAACGTGCGCCCATAGCCCAAAGGAAGGACGATTACTCCGTCGGCTTGGCCCGGAAGAATCCATGCGGCTGCAGTCACCTTGCTGTTGGAAAGTGCGATATCGATGACGTTGGAAAGAATTTGGCCGTGCTCACCACCGCGCGCAGCAACACGGTGGGTGAGGGTGTATTTTTCCGCGGTATTCGGGCTGACCATCGCCGCGTTGTCCCAGGTCAATTTGGTCAGTGGCTTGGGCAGCTCCTGCAGCCAGCCATTGTTCGCGAATCGCCCGTCGTAAACACAGGGATCCGGGCGGAAAATAAACTCGAGTTCTTCCGCCTGACCGGCTCTCGCAGCGGGTAAGCTGCCAGGATTCAACTTTGCGCTAATACTCAGCGGCGGGAGCGCCGAATTCGCCACCACGCCGTCGTTCAACGTTTTATGCCAGAACTTCTCAAAGTCGCTGTTGCCGGCTGCGGTCTTCAGACGGTCACGGATCGCGTCGTAGGCGTTGACGCCCGGTTTGTCGCTGTAGGCCGCCAGCACATCATGCGCGGAATGTGTGGCGTAGAGCGGCGCAATCAACGGTTGAATCACGCTGACGGTACCATCGAAAGCGCGAGCGTCGCCCCAAGCTTCCAGGTAGTGCGATTCCGCGACGTGCCAACGGCAAAGTTGCGAGGTCTCATCAAAGTAGGGACTAAGCTGGACCGCGTTGCGAACCTTCCGCAATTTCGACGCGAAATCAAAATCGTGCGGGGTGTCGTAAACTGGATTGACACCCAGGATCAACAGCGTGTCGACCTTGCCCGCGTCCATATCCGCGCAAAGCTCACGCAGCGATTCCAACTGATTCATTGGATTGGCTTCGACCGGCTCCGTGTAATACAACGTGTTCCCGGGATTGCTGAGCGCCGCGTTAATCGCGTGCGTCAGGGCGTGCACTTCCGCCGACTGCTGTTCTCCAGCGATGACCAGCGAACTTCCTCGATGCCCCTGCAGATCTTTCGCCACGACGTCCAGCCACTTTTGAGCAGCAGGCGAGAGCGTACCGCTTCCGCCGAGACCAAGCTTCACAGCCATCGCCCGCGCGAACTGTTCGATCTCCGAGACTCGAAGCGGCAAGCGATGATCCGCACTGGACCCGGTCACCGAGGGCGTCGGCTCCACGACGTAGAGCCGGTTCATCTCGCTGCTCAGTTGTTCGACCTCAGGATCCTGCTCGAGCTTGCGGCGCTTGTAAAACGCCTTCATGTAGCGAATATGCCCGGGCCCGCTGGCCAGAAAGTCGGAATCGAACGACAGAATTACTTCAGCTCGTTCAGGGCGGTAGACCGTGTTGACGTAACGCCCGAAGGCAAGTTTTCCACCTTCGCGTGCGCCGTCGCTGACCGCCGATTCCCACTGATGCCATTTCGCTTGCGGATATTGCTTCAGGAGCGCCTGCATCTGCGCGGCGAGGAGCGGCGACGTGATCGTCCCAGTCAGGATGTGGAAGCCCGCGCCGTTGACGGACTTTAGCTCTGCGGCGTCGGCCTGCGCGCTATCCAGAAATGCGGACCAGGTGCGTAGCGCGCCGGCGTACGTGACGGTTTGCGCGCGGTCCGGATCGTACAGATTCAGTACCGAGGCCTGAACGATTGCGTCTGTAGCGCCCTGGCTCGACGGATGATCGGGATTGCCTTCGATCTTGGTCGGGCGGCCTTCATGGCTTTCGACCAGCAATCCAATGGCGTCGGCGCCGAACGGCATTGCGGTCGCAAAGAACAGCGGCTTTCCGAGGACCATGCCATCCGGCTGCTTCACGTACGGTACGATGTTCGTCTGCTCGTTGGACTTGCACCCCGCGAGGCCCGCAAAAGCCAGAGAGGCCGCCATCAGCTTCAAGAAATCGCGGCGATCAACGGCCTCATCCCACTCCGACGCCTGCCGCGGAAACTCGCGGTGCAGCAGCTCTGCAAAATGTGGATCGTCGGCCAGTTCGTCCAGGGTGCGCCAATACTGCTTGCCACTCTTCGATTGCAAGCGCGCGCGAACCGCAGCCAGGTCCAGCGGCCGGTCGCTCGGCGTCAACTCTTCGGGGGCGTCCTCGTCTGGAGATCTATGAGAGTCTCCGCCACTCGGGTGCATCGCAAAATAATTATGCTCGTCTTCGCGCATACCGTCCGTCGTCAACTCTTTGCTACCAAAGCGTTCTTCGATTAGCGATGACAGGTCGAGCAACTCGTCAGCTCGGCCGCCGTACGAATCTTGTATTCTACCGCCAGCCTTTTACCGATTTCAGCCTGATCCGCTGGCGCCTTCCAGTCCATATTGAAAACTTGATCGTGTGGCCGCAGCACGTTCTCCGGATTGCGATGGCAGTCCAGGCACCAGGACATCTCCAACGTCGACGCCTGAAACATCAGTGGCATCTGATTCACTTGCCCGTGGCACGTAGAACAGCCCACGCCCTTGGCCACGTGAATGCTGTGATTGAAATAAACATAATCAGCCAAGCGGTGTATGCGAACCCAGTGAATCGACTGGTCAGAGCGATAACTTTCGCGGACCGGCTCCAGATAGCCTGCGCTGTTAAACAGCACGGAATGACAGTTCATGCACGTCTTAGTCGGTGGAATGCCTGCCGTCGCAGAGAACTCGACACCCGTGTGGCAGTACCGGCAATCGATGCCATCGTCGCCGACGTGGTGTTTGTGGCTGAATTGAATGGGCTGATCACGCGTTACATTTTGATTCGTCAAAATAGGAGAACGCGCCGCCACGAGAACACCCGTCAGCGCCAAACCCGCCAGGAAAAGCGACGCAAAGACACTGAAACGGGAGATGAAATTCGTGCTGCGGTGAAAAATCTGCGCCATGTTTGTGTATGCACGTTGGAGGTGAGCGCTCCGGAAGGGAGCGGTTACCTAGGCAGCCAAATCCTATCCGGGATGTGCGGGCCCGAGTCCAATTTTTGACGCGATGAGTTTCCAACAAAACTTTCTGGAATGCAACTGTCCAGCCCTTTTTCGTTACTTTTTATCGGGTCATGTGCGTTGAAAGAGGAGATAAATTCAAATATTTCGAATCGCCATAGCGTTTCGACATTTGGCTCGTTCCAATGGATTCCGCTAAAGCCACAAATATTTTCCTCCACTGGCGCCCCCTCATGGACTGGGATGCACCTCGCAGTCCTTCCGACGCAATTTTTCTTCACGGGATTTGTGGAACACTTGGCCCGTGTTATCTTAGGAGAACCCTTCTCCGCACCGCTCGCGGCGAAGTCTATCCGCTTCGCGCGGTCAGGGTGAATTTTTTCTCTGAAGATGCTGCGAAGTGGGGCGCTACTGCTGGGGCGTGGTCCAATCGGTAGGACACCTCACTGTTAATGAGGACGGTGAAGGTTCGAATCCTTCCGCCCCAGCCAATTTCCTTTTCTGAAATTGAAGGTACCGGTAGCTTCGGCTCTTCCAATACCATCGCGCAATGAATGCAGACCGGCTGGACTTCGTGCTCGTCCGCGTCTAATCCTTCGCAGTAGGGAGGCCAGCTTCGACCCAGCCCCTCCAACCGCCGTCCATCGATTCCACGCTGGTGTAGCCCATTTTCTGCAAGTTTTCCGCCGCCAGCGCCGAGCGAAGCCCGCCGCCGCAATACAAAATGATCTTTGCGTTTGAGTCTGGCACGCGCTGCACGATATCGCGCTCGATGATGCCCTTGCCGAGGTGCACGGCGCCGGGTAGATGCCCGTTCGCCCACTCATTATCCTCGCGCACGTCCACGAGGAGAAATTTCTCTCCCGCGTCGCTGCGACGCTTCACGTCCGCGACGTTCGTTTCTTTCACGTTCTTCTTCGCATCCTGGACCAGCTTCAGAAACTGCGATGAATGCGCCATGTGCTTCTCCCTTTGCGAGATTGCTCGACACAAAAGCGTAGCACACGCGCCAAATCTCCAGCCCATTACTCATCGATGGGAACTCGACGCCCCCGCCGGAGACTTCGCCTGCGCGCCCTTGCCCGCCATCGAGCGCACCAGATTCACCAGGTTCCAGCGCAATTTCTCGGGTTGCCGGTCCCCTTCCCCCATCATCTTTCCCTTGCCTTTGGTAATGATGTAATAGATCTCGCCGTCGGTCTTGCCCTCGAGAGCCGCGGGATCGTGCCAGTCGTGCATCGTCAATTTCATCGATTCCACCACTTCGCCTTTGCCGTCACCATGTTCACCGTGGCACATGGCGCAGTCATACTTAAAGACGCGGCGCGCCTCCGCCAGCCCTTCGGGCGAGGACTTCAAAGGATTCTTTCGCGCGATGTCTTCTGGAGCAATTTTGTAGTCATCAGCCGGCGTTTGAGCCGGACTCGAACTCTCTTGTGCCGCATTGCGCGGCGCGGCCGACACACCGAAACAAACCAGCAGAAACGCACCCGCAAACGGGAGAGAGCGCCTCATACGTACCTCCTGATCGAACGATACGGCGGAGAACCACCACGTTTACATCGTGAGCGGATTCTACTCCCGGAAAGACGCCAAAAGATAGCAGGCTAGAATTCAGCGTCGCGGAGTCGTTAATGTGGGTTGGATGGAGTTTGTGCGGCACCGCGATTCGCCGGCAACCTGCATGCCCGATGCTGCTGCAGCCCGCGGTATCCCGCGCGGAATCGGCTCGATTCACGCACGCGCGTTCGCAATCCATCGATAGTCATCGGAATCGCGGGATGTGTCACGCCGCGAATCACAAAGATCATAAGCGCCGCTTCGCCCGGCGAATCCACACTCGACGTAATCCCCACGCCCTGCACACCTGGTTGGCGCATCAGGTCCTTTGCGTGCCCTGCGTGAACCACGTTGGCACGCTGCATCTCTGCGGCGGAAAGCGCATATACCAACTGCGGCGCTGCTGCCGCTTCTTCGTTGATGGCGGTATCCGCAGCGGAAATAGCTCCCCGGCGCGCGAACAAATCGCCCTCCACGATCCGCGTACGAATGCCGCCTACCTGTCCGGGGATGTCCGTGTGCGTTTGCCCTTTTGTCACAAAAAATACGATCGCGGGCTCGGCAGGACTGTCGAGGCTCGCTCCCACGCCCACAGCCTGCACTTCCGGATGCGCGAGCAACGCGGGCGCTTGCGCGTCGCGGGCCGCCACCGCTTTCTGCAGGACCTCATTCGCCAGCGCTGCAGGCCGGACCGTTTTGGAAGCGGATTGTGGCGCCGTCGGCAGCATGCAACCAACCACCTGATGAGCCGACCCGCCGACAAAGGTAACGGCGTTCCCGCCGCTGGCGAAGAAATTGAGTACCGGCGTCACCGGATTTGCGACCGTGTCGGTGTCCGATCCCCCGTACAGCAGCGCCACTGGATCTGCGGTGTCTTGCGAAACGATGAGTGACCCCGAATCGCCCTCCGCGCCGAATCCGCCGCCAGCGACATCCACCTGATTGTCGTAATCAACCGTGAACGACGCTCCGGTTCCGTCGCAGCTCTTGTTGTATTCCACGCTCGTGTTGGCGTTAACCGCGAGCACCGTCGAACACGTCAGCCCCGTCGTCCTGCCGCTCTTCGCGACTCCCATGCCTAGCGACGCCACTATGCCTGCGCCCGCATTCGGCGCGCCTGGCAATGGCACGCCATTGGAGTCCGCCGTTGGGCCCAGATAGAGTATATTTCCGGTCGGATCAACTTGCCCCGACACTACTTGCGCGATGGCTGCATCAATGTTCGCAGAGGATGGCGTCGTATCCTCCGATTCCAAATTCACGAACTGGGTCAGCGTCGCGACTGTGGTTGCCTGCGTTGTATCGCATTGTGCGTCGATCAAGCCGGGTTGCACGATGGGGTCGCCGATCGTGGCGGCGTCGCTCTCCGCCAACACATGGTTGTTGCTCAAAATATACTGGATTCCACCACGGGTCACCAACGACCCGAGCGTTCCGCCACAGCACGTGATGGTGTGATTCGTCGGATTCGAGATCGAGTCTTTGCCATTGCCGCCCGACGTTCCGAGTTCGATCGCGCCGGTCTGTCTATTCTGATTCCCTGGCATGATCGTGACGGTCGATACTCCTGACGCCGTGAGATCCGCCTGGGAAATCGCCGTGATCGTCAACGTGGTTGCATTCACATTGCCCTTGCCGTCGGATGTCGTAGGCACATTCCCCGGCGCCACATAAGATCCTGACGCCGAAATGAACCCGACCGTTTGACTGCCACCCGTTGTCCCGTTCACTTGCCAGGTCACTCCAGCGTTCGCGGTGCCGGTGACCATGGCCGTGAATTGCTGCCTGCCATAATTAGCCACGCTCACAGCCCCAGGGGACACCGCCACGGTAATATTCGGCGGTCCCGCCGTCGTCGTTATCGTCAGTGTGGCCGACCCGGATTTCGTTGGGTCTTTGTGCGAGGTGGCCGTAACCGTCACTTGCGCGGGGGCTGGCACGGTCGTCGGCGCCGTATACACTCCGCTGGCGGTAATGGTGCCGTTGGCGCTGCCTCCCGCGACGCTCCAGGTGACTGCGGTGTTAAACGTCCCGGTTACCGTCGCGGTCATCTGCTGGCTCGTTGCGGCCACGACGTCTACGCCGTTAGGCGTAACCGCGACCGCCACGACCCGCCCCGCCGTGCCGCTCTTGCACCCGGCTAGGGTCATGACAGCCGCCATCAACGGCAGTAAGCACGCACGATTCATAGAAACCCGACGTAGTGGGTATGTGTACTCTAGCAGAGGAAACCGTGCAACCAGTTAAGACCGTATCCAGTGTTACCAAAGAGGGAATGCCCTTTTGGCTATGCAATCAGCTGTAGGGGCGCAGCACTGCTTTACCTTGTTTCGAAGGACGCACCCCGAATGCCCCGCCCAATCCGCCCCCAATCCACCAAAGTCTAAATCCCAACCCTCAACGCATTACTCCAAATCCCGCCAATTCGCCCCTACCCCAATCTCCACCACCAACGGCACGGCCAGCTTATAAACATTCTCCATTTCATCCCGCACCAACTCCGTCAGCGCCTGTGTCTCTTTCTCCGGCGCCTCAAAAAGCAATTCGTCATGCACCTGCAAAATCATCTTGGCTTCAAACTTTTCCCTGCCGAGTCGATCGTCAATCGCGATCATTGCTAGCTTGATCAAATCGGCCGCAGTGCCCTGCAGCGGAGAGTTCAACGCTGTGCGTTCCGCGAAATTCCGAAGTTGCACCTGCGGAGAATTGATCTCCGGAATCGGGCGGATGCGCCCGAACATCGTCTTCGCCATCTCTGTCTTTCGCGTCTCCGCCAGCGAATTGTCCAGATACTCCTTCACGCCGCGATACCGCGCGAAATAAGCGTTGATAAACTGCGCCGCTTCTTTTTGCGGGATTCCCAGGTTCTGCGCCAATCCAAACGGCGACAATCCATAAATAATGCCGAAATTTATGACCTTCGCCGCCCGCCGGTGCTCCGCCGTTTGCCCCATCGGCCCCACGTTGAATACTTCCTGCGCGGTTCGCGCGTGAATATCCTCGGCGTTGCGAAACGCTTCCAGCAAGACAGGGTCGTTCGACAGGTGCGCCATCACTCGCAATTCGATCTGCGAATAGTCCGCCGCCAGCAGCACGTTCCCCGGTCCGGCCACAAACGCGGCCCGAATCTGCCGGCCCAGCTCCGTGCGGATTGGAATATTCTGCAAATTGGGATCGGAGGAGCTCAACCGCCCGGTCGCCGTGCCCGTCAGCGAAAAGCTGGTATGCAGCCGCCCGGTCTCGCGGTGAATCAACTTCGGCAGCGTATCCACGTAGGTGGACTTGAGTTTCGCCACCTCGCGGTACTCGATGATCTTCGCGGGTATCGCGTGTTGCTCCGCCAAATCTTCAAGCACATCCGCCGCTGTCGAACGCACCCGGCCGCGCCCCCGCCGAAACGGTCCTTGCAGGTTCAGCTTGTCGAACAAAATCTCGGCCAGCTGCGTCGGTGAGTTGACGTTGAACTCCACACCGGCAAGCTCCCAGATTTCTTTCTCCAGCCGCCGGACTTCTTTCTCCATCGTCAGCGACATCGCATCCAGTGCCTGCGGATCGACGCGAATGCCGGTTCGCTCCACCTCCGCCAGCACCGCCGCCACCGGCAGATCGATCTTCTCGTAGGCTTCCGTTAGCTGCTGCGCTTCCACACTCTCCCGCAACACGGGCGCGAGTCGGTGCAGATAGTCGGCGTGCTCGCCCGCTCCGCCGCCCAGCATCACGTTGAACTGCCGCATCACAACGTCTGCAAAATTGTGATTCCCGGTTGTCGGCCTCAGCAAATAAGAATAAATCTGCGTCGCGTGCTGGATATTCGCCGCGCGACTCCCCAAAATCTGAAACAATTTCGGGTCGTGTACGATTTTGGGCCGCTTGGGATCCGCAAGCAGCGGAGCCAGCGCCTTAAGCGCCTCCCCCTTCTCATCCATCCACACGGACCGGCCTTCCCCGGCATTGGACGACACCTCGATGGACGCCACCCGCGTTCCGAATCCTTCCGCCTCGCGATCACCATCTTCCAGGTTGAACCACACCGATAGCGGCTCTTTTGCTGGCAACTTCGCCAGATAATCGCGAAACTCCTCCACCGTTGCGAACTGCAAATAGTCAGTTTTGACCGCGGCCTGCTCGTTCGCCGCTGCCGTCGCCACTGCCTCGGCCCCCAGCTCCTTCAGCATCGAATTGAACCCCAGCTCCCGGTAAAGAGAGGTCAGCGCCGCAACGTCCGGCTCCCGCCGCAACATCTTGTCCAACTCCAACGTTACCGGAACATCCGTCGCGATTCTCGCTAACTGCTTCGACAGCAGCACCTGTTCCCGCTGCTGTTGTAACGCTTCGCGATACCTCTTGTTCGGCACTTCCGCGGCGTGGTCCAGAGCGTTTTCTACGTTTCCGTATTTCTGGATCAGCTCCGCCGCCCCCTTTTCGCCGATTCCTTTTGCTCCGGGAATGTTGTCGATGCTGTCGCCGAACAGCGCCATGTAGTCGACAACCTGCTCGGGTGCGACTCCCAGGATCTCCTTGACCCTCGCCGCATCGACGATCGCGTCGTTCTTGATCCCGCCTGTGCCCGCGCGCAACACGCGAATCCCATCGCCGACCAACTGCATCATGTCCTTGTCATTCGTCACCAACAGCACATCGAGTTTTTGTTTCGCGGCCTGCTCGGCCAAGGCGCCTAAGACATCGTCTGCCTCGTATCCGTCGTATTCCAGAATCGGCAGTTGCAGCGCCTCGCACAGTCGCCGCACGTATGGAATCTGCTGCGACAATTCGTCCGGCATCGGCGCCCGATGCGCTTTATATTTTTCGAAGAGTTTGTCGCGAAACGTCGGCTTCGACGTGTCGAATACCACTCCGACATAGTCCGGTTGGTAATCCTTCAAAAGCCGCCGAAGAATATTGTTGAACAGGAACGGCACCTTCGTGGGCATACCCGAAGGCGCATTCATGCGCACCATCGGCGCAAAGAACGCGCGGTAGATATGCGCCATCGCATCTACTAAAAAGAGTTTCTTCCGAGCGGCAGGCATCCCGCCGAGTATAGCAAAGCGCCGGCGATGTCCTGCGGGTCTCCCACCGGAAGAGTGGTGAAGTTTTTTGGGTGATGTGCGACGCCCGTTCGAGGCTGGCAGATTACAAATGGGAACTTTGCGCCGAACGAGCAATCGTTGCGCTGAAGGCCCCTTTGTCTATCGTTATGTTGTCTATTCTTATGCTATTGGCCCGACGGTTCGGAGGTTGGTGCTTGCTCCACTAGCAACATTTGGGTGCCGCCGTCCAGGCGCACGCTCTTTCCATTCGAGACCACCACTGACGCCGGACGGTTGTTGGCCAGTTCAGCCTTCAGCGTAATACCGTGCAGACCGATAACGCCGCGGCTTTTTGCATCAAGGGGCTGCGAAGAAGCGGAACTCGCATCGCGCTCGATTCCACCTGTTGGTGCTTGTGGTGTGGGCGGTGGCGCATTTCGCATCGGCGAGGTTTGCGTCGTACCCAGATTGGGAGTAGTGCCCAAATCACTAGGCGCCGAAAAGCTCACTGGCCCAGCCATCGCGCGGATGATTACGTTCAGCGGTATTTCACCACCATCTTTCAGGATGGCTTTGTCGAATTGAATGCCCAGTACCGATTCGTCTCCGCCCTTGCCGCGCGAGGTCGATTGCGTCACATGCCCTTCGACCTTAGCGCCCTTCGGTATGATCAGACGATCATCCGCCGACTTCAGCGCCTCCGAAGTGTGCGCCGTAATCGCGTCTCCAGCTTTGGCCTTCTTCGAATCAATGCCGGAGTTCAGCTCCACGGAAATCGCGGAGCCAGGAGCTATCGTAGCCTCGGTCTGCCCGGCCCTTCCCGCGACGTTTTCGGCGTCTTGGGCGAAAGCGGGCAGCACGGCCGCCGCGATCGCCAAGCTCGCGCTCAATGCAGCAAGCAGCGTCATCGTATTAGGTTTCATGAGAATGCCTCCGAGAGGAGAATTCTGCGGACGGGAGAGGCACAGGCCTATTGCGGGTTGAGATTGGTAGGCGAGGACGTCGGGGTTTCAGAGTCCGCGTTCGACGGCGGCTGGACGACCAGCAAGAGGTGTGTGCCGGCGTCAAGATGCATGTTTTTCTTGGAAGATAGCAGCACCGTGCCGTGTGAACCTTCCGACGTTGGCGTGTACACCTTCAGGTCCGGGCGCCCAAACGCTCCTTTACTACCCGGAGAAAACAAGCCGTCCGATGTAAACTCGCCCTCCGACGCCGGACTCGGCGCGAGAGGAGCCCGCAAACCGTTGCGCTGCTCCTGATAAATCGTGGATACGACGACGGCATCGCTCGATGCCACCGATCCGGAGCCATCCTCCACCACCGGCACCGCCTGCGGCGCCGCGGACTTGGTCTTGGGAGTGGCCGAAGGCATCGGCGACACTGCACCCACCGCCAGAGCTTGAATCCCGGCATTGAGGATTACTTCTTGCTCCTTGACGGTGGCCTTGTCAAATTGAATAAAGATTGCCGATCCTGCGCTCCCATGCCCTCCGGAGGTCACTCGCACCACGTGCCCGGTAATCTTCGTCCCTTTAGGGAAAATTACACAACGCTGATAGGAAACGTCTTCGGAAGCTTCGGCGGTTACTATGTCCCCAGCTTTGGTTTTGCGCGTATCGAGCGTATCTTCCAGGGACGCATTGAACGCCGTTCCCACACCCAAAGGCGCGATGACCGGGGCAGGTGCTTGCGTCACATCAGAAGATTTGGCAGATGGCTGAAGGTCCGGAGGATTCTGCGCATTCGCTTTCAAGGCCAAGAGCGCGCCCGCAAAAAGCAAACTTGCCGCAAATTTTATCATGACGCGTCCCCCTTTCGGGAACCGCTAAGGCTGGGAACCGCAAAACTCAGACACCATTACACCAGTGTTGCAGATTTGCACGACACGAACCAAAACGTAACCTATTTGTTTTGTTTTAGTTAACGAGATACCAAGAATGCCGATATAGTTCAAAATGTCGTCCCGGTACTGCAAAAATGCCTGCCACCCACGCAGGCACCGCCGCCCAGCCGTATTCGAATCCTCGGCTACGAGATGACGCCGAGCGGCTTTCCGACTGCTTCCAGCGTATCGGCCGCCCGCAACAACTCATCCCTCTTGTGCGTCGCGCTAACGATCGCGCGCAATCGCGCCTTCCCTTCGGCCACCGTCGGGAACCCTACCGCCGGCGCAAACACTCCGGCCTCGAACAGCTTCTTGGAGAACTCGAAGGCCTTGGCAGCGTCTCCAACGTGGATCGGGATAATCGGCGTCTCGCTGACCTTGAACTGAAAGCCGCGTTTCTTAAGCTCCCGCTTGAAAAACTTCGTGTTCGCCCACAGCTTTTTTACCAACCGCTCACCCTCCGGCGAATCCAGCAGGGTAAACGCCGCCTTGCAAGCCGCCGCGGTAGCCGGCGGATGCGAAGTCGAAAACAGGAACGGCCGCGCCCGCAAGTAAAGAAAATCGATCAGGTCCCGCGACCCGCATACATACCCGCCCATCGTGCCGATAGCTTTACTCAATGTACCAACCTGGATGTGCACCCGCCCATGACAATCGAAGTGGTCAATCGTCCCCCGGCCCCCGCGTCCAAGCACTCCCGAAGCGTGCGCATCATCCACCATCATGATGCAGTTGTACTTTTCCGCCAGATCGCAAAGCTTCGGCAACGGCGCAATATCGCCGTCCATCGAGAACACGCCATCCGTAATGATCAGTTTGTGGCCCTTCCAATCCGCCGTCTCCTGCAAAATCCGCTCGCAATCCGCCACGTCCTTGTGCTTGAACACCTTAATTGTCGCCCGCGAGAGCCGCGCCCCATCGATGATCGACGCGTGATTCAATTCGTCCGAGATGATCAAATCTTCCTTGCCCAGAATCGCCGACACCGTCCCCGCATTCGCCGTGAATCCCGACTGAAACACCACGCAAGCCTCAACATTTTTGAAACGCGCGATCTGCTCCTCCAGCTCCATATGTAGCTTCATCGTCCCGGCGATCGTGCGTACCGCCCCAGCCCCAGCCCCGTACGTGCGCACCGCCACAATCTCCGCCTTCCGCAAAGCCTTATGGGTAGTCAGCCCCAAATAATTATTCGAAGCCAGATTGATCACCACCTTGCCGTCAAAAGTAGCAACCGGCTTCTGCTCGCCCTCCAAGACCCGCAGCTTCGGCGCCACGCCCTTAGCCCGCAACTCCCCCAGCGCATCCGCCACAAATTGCAACGGATTCAATTTTGTAGTCTCCATCCCCGGCTCTTTTGTAGTCTGCGTCCCAAGCTCTGACATCGCATCGCTCCTAGCCAAATTCCTCGAATCGTCTCTGTGCCCTCTGCGTTAAGTCTTGCTCCTCGCTTTTGTCGTTACCTCGTTACGTCTTTACCTCATTACTTCACTTCTTCACTTCACCCCATCCGGATAAAGCAAAATCTTCCCCGCCAACCCACCCTGCAACATCGCAAACGCACCTTCAAACTTTTCCAGCGAAATCCGCTCCCCAAACAAAGGATCCAGGTTCAACCGTCCCGCTTTCAGCAGCGCCGTCATCTGCACCCAAGTCCCATACATCCGCCGACCATAAATCCCCTGCACCGTAGCCCCTTTGAAAATCACGTCATTCACCAAGTCCAAAGGCACCGATTCGGTAGGTATTCCCAAAAGCGAAGCCCGCCCTCCAGCCCGCAAAGCCTTAAACCCCTGCTGAATCGCGGTAGGATTCCCCGACATCTCCAGCAAAACATCCACGCCAGTCCCATCGGTCTCGCTCCATATCCGAGCGACAACATCCTCTTTCGCAGGGTTAATCACCACATCCGCGCCCATCGTTTTCGCCATAGCCCGCCGCTGCTCATTCGTCTCAGTAGCAAGAACCGTCGAACTCCCGCAGGCTTTAGCAACCGCAATCGACATCAACCCAATCGGCCCGCATCCTGTAACCAAAGCCGTCATCCCCGCGATCGGCCCAGCCAAAACCGTATGCACCGCATTCCCCAGCGGATCCAAAATCGCCCCATAATGTTCCGGAATACTCGGATCCAGCTTGATAATGTTCGACCCCGGAATCTTCACAAATTCCGCAAACGCCCCGTCCTGATCGATCCCAATAATCTTCAGGTTCTGGCAAACGTGCGCTTCACCAATGCGGCACTGTCGGCAATGCCCGCAATTAACGTGCATCTCCGCGCTGACAAAATCCCCCGCGCGCACCGCGGTCACTTCATCCCCAACACGCTCCACGACGCCGCAAAATTCGTGCCCCAAAGTCACCGGCGGCTTGATCCGTCCCTGCGACCATCGGTCCCACCCATAAATGTGCAAATCCGTCCCGCAGATCGACGCCGTTCGAACGCGCACCAGCACATCCGTCGGTCCGATCGCAGGCACTCTTGCTGTCTCAAAGGAAAGCCCGCGCGCAGGCTGCATCTTGCGCAATGCTTTCATGGTAGTCGTCATCGTGGAGTTGGCAGCGCAGGCAAGCGCCGACAGAGAATCCATGCTAGCACAACGCCCGTCTCGAAAACTGTAGCCGCGGTCGATAGACCGCGGGGTTTAGACTCAAATACTCCCACCAGCGTCCCAAGGCAGCCCTTAGCGCCGGCTACCATTAAGCACTGACCTCTTCGCCAGCGAAACTTCCGAGCAGACCAGACCGCGAGCCCCTTCCTGACGTCAATTAACCGGGAACCTGCGGCTCGTGATCTTCGTAAACCTCTGTGAGGCTCATATGCACGACCTTCTAGCCAATCTTCGCTACGGCGTGCGACAGTTCCGGCTATCCCCCATCTTCACCGCCGCCGCCGTTCTCACTCTCGCCCTCGGCATCGGCGGCACCACCGCCATCTTCACCCTCATCCACGCCGTGATGCTCCGCTCTCTCCCGGTTTCCGACCCGTCGCGCCTCTACCGCATCGGCGAAGGCGACGATTGCTGCGTCGAAGGCGGTCCCCAGGACACCTGGGGAATGTTCCCGTACTCCCTCTTCCTGCGCCTGAAGGCCCAAGCACCCGAGTTCGAAGAACTCGCCGCCTTCCAAGCCGGCGACTGGCGTGCCACCGTCCGTCGCGAAGGTGTCGAGTCCGCCGCACGCCCGCTACGCTCTGAATATGTAACCGGAAACTATTTCTCCACCTTAGGTGTAGGTGCGTTCGCGGGCCGCGTACTCACACCCAATGACGACACGCCCTCCTCTGCCCCGGTTGCTGTTCTCAGTCATCGTGCCTGGCAAACCACCTACGCCGGCGACACCTCCATCCTCGGTTCCACGTTCGCGGTCCAGGGCCATCCCTTCACCATCGTCGGCATCGCGCCTCCCGGATTCTTCGGCGAAACCCTCGGCAGCGATCCTCCCGACATCTGGATTCCCCTCCAACAGGAAGCCGTCATCAGTGGCGATACCGCACTCGTGCATCAGCAATTCGCCGCGTGGCTTCGCGTCATCGGCCGTCTCCGCCCCGGAGCTACCACCGCCGGAATCGCTCCGCGTCTCACCGGCGTCCTCCGCCAGTGGATGCAGTACGAGGCCGGCTATCCCCCAAACTGGACGTCCGACATAGTGAATCTGCTGCCCAAGCAGATCATCAACATCGTTCCCGCGGGAGCCGGCGTCGCCGTTATGAAAGAGCGATACGGTCGCAGCCTTCAAATCCTGCTGGCCGTCTGCGGCATCGTGTTGCTGATCGCCTGCGCCAATGTCGCGAATTTGCTGTTGGCACGCGCGGTCAACCGCCGCGGCCAAACCGCCGTGCGCCTCGCGGTCGGCGCAACGCCCCGCCAAATCATCACGCAAGCTCTAACCGAAAGCATCTTGCTCGCGATAGCGGGCGGCATTGCCGGCCTTGTAGTCGCCGTTGGAGCCGCGCGCCTTCTGCTCGCGCTCGCCTTCCACAGCGCGCATTTTCTGCCCATCAGCACTGCGCCTTCGCTCGGCGTCCTGGCCTTCGCCTTTGCGCTTGCGCTCATCACCGGCATCATTTTCGGCGCAGCCCCCGCCTGGTTCGCAACGCGCACCGATCCCGCCGACGCCCTGCGCGGCACCGGCCGCGGCAACACCGACCGTTCCTCCTTTGCCCGCAAGGCGCTGCTCGTTGTCCAAGCCACCCTTTCGGTAGTTCTCGTCGCCGGCGCCACCATGCTCGGCCGCAGTCTCAACAAACTCGAGCATCAGGATTTTGGCTTCCAGGTCCCCAACCGTGTCGAGGTCGAAGTGCTCCAACCAGATTCGAACCTCCCCATCCCGAGCCTCCTCGCCCGCTATCGCCAGCTCGATGACAACCTCAACCATCTTCCCGGAATTCAAAGCGCCAACCTCGCCATGTACAATCCGCTCACCGACAATTGGGGCGAACTCATCATGGTCGCCGGTCATCCTCCCGCACAGCTCCACCAGGAATCCGGTGCGTCCTGGGATCGCGTCGGCGCCAACTATTTGCAGGATCTCGGCGTTCCCCTAATCCGTGGCCGCTATTTCACCCCGGCGGACAACGAGACCACCGCCCCGATCGCCGTGGTGAATCAAGCTTTCGTCAAACGCTTCTTCAAAAATGACGAAGATCCCATCGATCATCACTTTGGATTGGATGTCCCCGAGCTAGCCGGAACATTTCGTATCGTCGGCATTGTAGGTGATGCCAAGTTCGCGGGATTCGAACTCCAGAAGCCCGCCCGTCCCATGTTCTACGTTCCGATAATGCAGACCGTGAAATACGATAACGAATTGATGAAAAAGCTGGAGACTCGCTCCCATCATATCGAGGGGATCTTGCTAATCACTAAAACGCCCACGGGCACGCTTGAACCCCTCGTTACCCACGCCCTGGCGGACGTCGATCCGGACATGACCATCATCAGCATCCGTACCATGCAAGAGCAGATCGATCTTTCCTTCGACCAGGAACGCGCCGTAGCCAGCCTCGCCGGGCTCTTCGGCGTTATCGCTCTCATCCTCGCCGCCATCGGCCTCTACGGCGTCACCGCCTATTCCGTAGCCCAGCGCACCAACGAAATCGGCATCCGCATGGTGCTGGGTGCCGACCGCGTGAACGTTTTCAAACTAGTCCTGCGCGGCGCATTCAAGCGCGTCTTGGTGGGTTTGCTTCTCGGCCTGCCGCTAGCTGTAGGCGCCGGCCGCCTCATCTCCGCCCAACTCTACGGCGTCCCTTCATGGGACCCGTTCGCCCTGACCATAGCTGCGGCAGCTTTAGCCCTTTGCTCGTTCGTAGCCGCCCTGATCCCCGCCAACCGCGCCGCCTCCATCCAACCCATGAACGCCCTTCGCACCGAATAACCTCAAAGTCCGCTCGACCCGGACTTTCGCGTCCCATGAATTCCGCGCGCGATGACTATCGCGTGACATTAATTTCGCATGCATGACTGTGTAGACGCAGGGGCTTCAGCCCGGCGCGCCAGCTCGTTGGGGCTGAATGCTTGACGTCTGAGTTTGTCGGGAGCTAAGGCCGGTCGGAGTGTCAATGCCGGGCGAAGGTCAATGCGGGGCGGAGGTCAATACAGGAAGCTTCTTGGGGGTCGGAGCTTCAGCTCCGACATTTGACCGCCACCCACGGAAGAGCTTCAGAGCCTGTGTGAGAACTCCGGTTTTCGTCAGGGCACGGCTTCAGCCGTGCCGTAACTGAAGCCGAATCAACAAGGCTTTAGCCGCTGAGGGCTGCTTCTCTCAGTTCTCACACAGACTCTTCAGCCCCTGAGGAAATGATCGCATCTACGGCACCACCACCGTAGTCACATTCGAATCCGCGCTCTCCTTCCCTTTCGCATCCACCGCTCGCGTCACATAGTAGTAAGTCGTTCCGCTCTGTACGGTCTCGTCTTTGTAGCTGGTCTGTCCCGTAACCAGCGCCACATTAATCTTCACGTAGTCCCGGCCCTTCACCGTGCTCCGATAAACGTTGTACCCCGCTACCGTCGACGTACTCGCTTTCCAGGTCAGCGTCACCGAATGCTTGTGTTGCCCGGCAGCCGCAGCCGGCGTTGTCCCGTTCGTCGCACTGAACCACACACCCCACAAGACGCAAGCCCCAACAACCGCAATCCCCGTGCACACCTTTCCCCGCAAGGAAATTCTCCCGTGCCGAGCCACCAGGACCAGACACACCACCAACACGACGCAAACAATCCCACCAAGCCCAAACATCACAAACCACGCTGGAGTGAGAGCTTCAGGCACCAGGCTCGGCAGACTGGCAAATCTTGCCCGGATCCACCGATCAACCCATAGATTTTCGACGAGATACAACGCCAGCCCGACGGCCAACAACCACGTAATCAGCAGAACTCGGGACTTGACGACAGACCGGCCAGGAAGCAACAAAGACATCTCGGATCCTTGCCAAGGACTCGGGGGCAGTCGCCATCAATGTAATCCATTCCCCCGCTCGAAACCAGTCCACGCAAAGATATCTCACTCCCAACGTAACGGACGCCACCCTGTAGCCGACCTCTCTGAGAGGGCGGGTT
>Ga0210401_10002226_pt1 | contig 21636 bp, 20 predicted proteins | sample IncBWH32MmetaG_FD_150866 | JGI IMG/M metagenome (GOLD analysis project Ga0210401, IMG submission 150866) | Forest soil microbial communities from Barre Woods Harvard Forest LTER site, Petersham, Massachusetts, United States - Inc-BW-H-32-M | ecosystem: Environmental > Terrestrial > Soil >... | reverse complement strand
TTGAGCGCCAGGGCCACGTAGACGGCCTTGTTCTTCACCAGGCCTTCATCGCGGATTTTGACGCGCAGCGCGTCGAAGAAAACCACGGGATAGACTGCTTCCAGCGGCCGGCTCTGCCATTCCCGCACCTCGTCGAGGACGGCGTCGGTGACCCGGCTGATCAGGTCGGGCGAGACCTCGGCCCCATAGAGCTCGGCCAAGTGGCCCTGGATCTCGCGCACTGTCATACCACGGGCATACAGGCTCAGGATTTTGTCGTCGAAGCCGTCGAACCGCGTCTGGCCCTTGGCGATGAGCTGCGGCTCGAAACTGCCGGCGCGGTCGCGCGGCACGGCAATCTCGATCTCGCCGTCCTCGGTCAGAATCGTCTTGCTGCTACTGCCGTTGCGGTTGTTGCCCGTCCCACGACCGGCCGGATCGCCCTTCTCGTAGCCGAGATGTTCGCTCAGCTCGGCGCCGAGCGCGCGCTCGATCAAGGCCTTCTTCAGCTGCTTGAACAGCCCGTTGTCCAGGTCCTCCGGCTTCTCATAGTTAGCAAGCAGTTGATCAAGTAGTTCAGGTGTTATCGTCGTCATGTGAGTCTCCTCAGTAGGGTAAACTCACAGAAACCTGCTTACACATCCTTTCTGACACCCTCGGGCGTTGCCGCCAATCGTGTGTTCCATTCCTGGGGCAAGCCGCAGCTTGTCAGCGGCACCGCCGCCACGATTGCGCAGAGCCTTCCCGAGACCGCATGGCGACGCCTCTCGTCGGGCGAAGGAAGCAAGGGTCCGCGTCTGCACGACTGGGCCTACGTTGAATTGGCCGATCTCGATGCCGGCCAATACAACGACATCCTTGCCGGTGAGTGGACACGAGGCCTCCTGATCCGCCGTAACATCGCCAACGGTGACTTGGCCTTCTTCTCCACTTGGTGTCCCAAGGGCACGCCGATGGCAAAGCTGGTAGCGGTGGAAGGTCATCGCTGGGCTATCGAGGATAGCTTTGAGACTGCCAAGAATGAACTCGGCCTCGATCATAACGAGACCCGCTCCTGGCATGGCTGGCACCGCCATGTCTCGCTCGTCATGCTCGCCTTCGCCATGATGGCTATCATTCGCCATAGGGCCAATGCTGAGCCAGCGCTCAAAAAAACACTACCGCGCCGGCACACCAGACATCGTTCCTAATCCGCTGGTCGATCCAGGAGATCCGTCGCATCGCTATCAAGCTCGCTCAACGACGCATCTCGATCGACCGTGTTCTCGCATGGTCGCTCTGGCGGCGAGCTCACCAGGCCGCCGCGCGCCGCGCTCATCTTAAACGAAAAATGCAACTGTAATGCTAGTTCACCGACACCAACTTTCCACTGCCAAGGCGATCGCCTTTGTGCAATCGACGAGATCGCGGACCGACACGCGTTCGTTGGGCTGATGCGACTGCGCGGGATCGCCCGGGCCGAAATTCACCGTCGGCGTCCCACCAAGTCCGCTGGGGAGGCCGATGTCGCTATGGGCGCCGAAGCCCGACAGAACCGACGACAGATTCGCGCGCGAGACCGAGTCCTGGAAGGTGCCAATGAACGGATGATCGGCGGGGACTTCGGCGCAGTCGGCATCGAGTATCCATTCGATATGCGCCGGGCGGCACCGAAGATAAGGATCGGCCTGACAGATCCGGCGCACATGATCCTCGACTTCGCGCTTCACAATGCCGCCCAGCCCGAACTCATCCCTCTCGTGTGGAAGATATTGCACGTCGATGATGATTTCGCCGCGCCCGGCCGTCGAAGAGGGATGCTCGCCGGCCTGCATCTGCGTGACGATGATCTGGTTGGGCAAGTCCATCAGCGGATGGTTCTTGACGGGGTCGTACATCCAGCGTCGGTTGAGAATGTCGATCCCGTCGAGCATCTGGCGCACGAGTTGTACTGCGTCGACCGGGCCGCTGCTCTGCCAGGAATTGGGCGTGAGTTCGGCGTGGCCGCCGACGCCGTCAAGGATGATGCGGCCCCATAGGATGCCGTGGCAGAGCGGCGCAATGCGATTGGCCGTGGGCTCGGTCATGATGCCTGCGTCCGCCCTGAAGCCGCGATCGACCATCGCGAGTGAGCCCATGCCGCCGATTTCCTCGTCAACCACCGTCGTGAATACGATATCGCCGCGCAACGGCGCACCGATCTCCTTGAGGATTTCGACCGCGCTCAGCATGCAGGCGACGCCGCCCTTCATGTCGACGACGCCGCGACCCCTGACGAAGCCGTTCTCGACGACAGGGAGAAACGGGTCACTCGTCCAGTGTTCCGGCGGTCCCGGCGGCACCACGTCGATATGGCCGGTCAGCATGATCGAACGGCCGCCGCCGGCGCCGGCCAATGTCCCGCCGAGATTAGGCCGTCCTTCGAAGGTGCGGCCCTTGTTGGCGCCGGGGCGGCCGTGGTATTTCTCATAGAGCGCGGGGCCATCGGGATCCCAGAGATCGGTTGAGAAGCCGAGCGCCCGCAGCCGCTTCTGCAAATAGAGTTGGCAGTCGCGCTCGCCAGGGCCCGCTTGCCTGGGGTCGCTCTTGACGATCGACGGGAAGCTCACGAGGTCGCTCAAGATCTGAACGATCCTGTCGGCCTTGGTCTCGACGGCTTCTGCGATTGTCGTTGTCAGGTCGGCCATGTCATTATCTCCGGGGCGTGGAAAGGCGGTCAATCAACAGAACGATGATCAGCAGGATTCCGACGATGCCGACCTGCCAGATGCTGTTGACGTTCAGTTGCAACAGGGCTGTCTGCAAGGTGACGAGCAGCAACACCGCGGCGAGCACACCGGCGACGCCACCTTTGCCGCCGAAAATGCTGACGCCGCCGAGCGTCGCCGCCGTGAGCGACGTCAGCTCGAGATTCTGGCCGATGTTCGGCCTTCCGCTGCCGAGCCAGCCGAGCGAGACCAGCGCTGCGGCACCGGCAAGCAGACCGCTCGCGGCATAGGCGGCGCGCCGCACGCGATTGACATCGATGCCGACGAGACGGGCCGAACGCTCGTCGTGCCCGATCGCCAGCATCCATCGCCCCCACGACGTGAAGCCGAGCAGAACGCCGACGAGGATAAAGGCCGGCAGCGCAAGGGTCAGAAACGGCAACGGAACCCCGCCGACGAGACCGCGGCCCCATGGGATCAGCCACGCCGGAACGCCGCCTTGCGCCGCGCCATTGGTGATAGCGACCGCGAGGCCGGAATAGACGTAGAAGGTTCCGAGTGTCGCGATCAGCGGCAGGATGCGCAATCGCGTCACGAGAAATCCGTTGAGGGCGCCGAGCAGCGCGCCGCAGGCCAGGCACGCGGCCGGCGCCAAGACCGCCGGCATTCCTGCCTTCAGCGCCAGCATCGTTAGGATGGCCGATAGCGACGTCGCCCCGCCGACCGACAGGTCGATGCCCGCGCCGCCACAGAGGATTACCAAACTTTGCCCCAGAGCGACGAGCGCCACGAGCGTCGAAAATTGCAGCACGGCCGCGACAGTGGACAGAGCGAACGCGCTCGGCGCCAGAGCGAGCAGGCCGACAATGACGACGAGCCAGAGCGCAACCAGGATGATCAGGGACAGCGAGCGTGCGCGCAAGGCGAGGCCGATCATGGGCGCGCCCGCGTTGCGGCGTCGATTCGCGCCAGGGCAAATCGCCCCTGCGCGGCTTCTAGTCCGAGCACGGCGAGCAGAAGCGCGCCCGTCGCCACGCTCTGCCACAGCGAGGGCACGCCGATCAGCAGAAGGCCGTTTTGCAGCAACCGCAAAAGCAGCACGCCGATGGCCGTCCCGATGAGACTGCAGCGCCCGCCTGTAACGCTGGTGCCGCCCAGCACGACTGCCGCAATCGCCTCGAGCGCGAGCGCGCCGCCGATCGTCGTCGCGACATTGCGGTAGGTCGCGACATAGAAGACCGCCGCGACACCGCACAGAACGCCATTGACCACAAAGGTGGCGAAGCGCGTGCGCGTGACGGCGACGCCCGACAGGCGGGCTCGTTCCTCCGAATCGCCGACGCTCAGGAGATGCGGGCCATAGGGCGTGCGGCGCAGCGCCGTCCAGACAAGGCCATACGCCGCCAAAATCACGATCAGGGCGACGGGAATCCCCAGTGGCCGAACATTGAGCGCGTTTGTCAGTCCGACCGGCAGTCCGGACAGCCAGGAGCCGCCCAGCGCCAGAAAGATCGCGGTGCGGTAGGTGCCGAGCAGGCCCAATGTGCCGACGATCGGGGGTATGCGCCCGAGCACCACCACGCAGGCGGACACGACGCCCAGCGTCGCTCCGGTCGTCGGGCCCATGAGCGCGGCGGCCCATAGCGGCCACCCTGCCTGCAGCGCCTCGCCGACCGCGATGGCGCCGAGCCCCATCGTCATGCCGACCGAAACATCGACGCCACCCATCGCGAGCAGCAGCGTCATGCCGAGACTGACCAGCAGAAGTTCGTTGCTGTTGCGCAGGATGGTCAGCAGGTTCTCCGTCGTCGCAAAGGCGGGCGATGCGGCCGCAAAAATGAATCCCGCCAGCAGGCATGCGGCAAGAAGCGTCGCTTCCCGGGTCACACCGGGCTTTCGAATTTTAGAGGGTCGCATCGCACGTATTCAGAAGTGGTATTTGTCGACGTTGTCAGCAGTGAAAACCGCCGGCGCGCCGAGCAGCAAAACGCCCGTCGCCTGGTCATAGCTTACTGGATGGTTGAAACCCGGCACGACGTTGTTCGCTGCGAAGGGCTTGCCGTCGATGAGTTGCTTGCCGGCCCATACCGTCAGGTAGCCGAGTTCCGCCGGATCCCACAGGACCGTGAAGCCGAACGCACCGCTCTTGAGATAACCGCGCGCGGTATTCGGGCTGCAATAGCCGGTTCCGATCACCTTGCTGATCTTCCCCGCCGTCTCGATTGCCTGGGCGACGCCCGGACAGGTCGTCGACGCGACGCCGATGATTGCCTTGAGGTCCGGATTGGCGGTCATCAGGTCGCCGGCGAGTTGCGCGGCGCGCTCGGCCGTGCCGCCGGCGAATTGTGGCGCGAGCAGCGTCAGCTTCGGATATTTGTCCTTGACGCGCTGCTGCATGAAGCCGATCCAGGCATTGAGATTGGAGGCCGTCGCTTCGCCCGACACGATGCCGACCTTGGCGTCGGGTCCCACGCGCTTGACGAGCTCGTCGACGATCGCAAAGCCCAGCCCCTCGTCCGTCGCCTGCGCGACATAGACCGCGCGACCCGATTTCGGCGCGTCGCTGTCGGAAGTGAAGAGTTTGACGCCTTTCGCCCGCGCCGCGTCGACCACGGGCGCAATGCTTGAGGCGTCGAGCACGCTGACCGAGACCGCGCCGACGCCCTGATTGATGAGGTTCTGCACAATCTGGAGCTGGTCAACGGGGTTTGTGTCGGTCGGCCCTGAATAGATGAACTTAACGCCGAGCGCCGCCGCGGCTTTTTCGCCGCCCTCCTGCATGGCGTTGAAATAGGGAATGCCGATAATCTGCGGCACAAAGGCGACGCTGTTGTGCGCGTCATCGGCGGCGCCGGCCGGTCCGGCGGCGAGCAGGAGAAGGGCTGCGCCTGTCAAAAGCGCGCTGATCTTGTTCAACATGGATTACATCCTTTACGGTTGTCCGGCGCGCTAATCGCCAATCATGCAGTGACCTCGAACGCCCGCGCGTCGGGATGGGCGCCCGTGATCAGGGAAACGATCTCCTCAGTATTGGTGGCCTCGCGCCGGCGTTCCGCGATCTTGCGGCCGCGTCGGAACACGGCCATCCGGTCGGCGACCTCGAAAACTTCGACCAAGTTGTGCGAGATGAGCACGACCGCGCAGCCGCGGTCGGCGAGACGGCGCGCGAGATCGAGCACCTTGCGCGTCTCGGCTACGGCGAGCGCGGCGGTCGGCTCGTCCATGATGACCAGGCGCGCATCGAGGTTGAGCGCGCGGCAGATCGCTACAACCTGGCGCTGGCCGCCGGAAAGGCTGCCGACCACTGCATCGGGGTCGGCGATATGAGCGTCCAGCTCCTGCAGCATCGCGGCGACGCGCGTCTTCATCTCAGCGCGGCGCAGGAACGGGATGCCGGCGATCCGGACGACGAGTTCGCGCCCGAGAAAGACATTGTCCGCGATCGACAGATTTTCCGACAGCGCGAGTTCCTGGAAGATGGTCGCAACGCCGCGCGCGGCGGCCTCCTGCGGCGAGGCGAAGGATGCAGGCTGCCCGTCGATCCGTATCTCGCCCCCGCTCGGCTGATGAGCGCCCGCGAGGATTTTGATGAAGGTCGATTTGCCGGCGCCGTTGTCGCCCAGCAGCCCCAGCACCTCTCCCGACCGGATGTCGAGATCGATCCCCGACAAAGCGGTCAGCGCCCCGAACCGCTTGGAGACGTTGCGCGCGGTGAGAAACGGGACCTCGGCGAGAGCGGCGGGCGCGGTCATCTCAAGTCGCCGTTAGCCAGCCGAGCAGGTTCTTCCACAATTTCGCGTAACCCGGCCAGTCGACGAAGGTCTGGGGCAGCCAGTGCGGGCCGATGTCGGATGTCCAGACCGCTGTGCGACCCTTGCCGAAACGGCCGGTGACCAGCAGCGGGTACCCGCCCTGGTCCTCCGGAAGAACGGCGAGAACCTCGGCGCCGCGATCCGGCTTGAGCGTCACTTCGTTGGCGCCGAGCAGCGTCGGCCAGTCCGTTCCAAGTCCTACGAGAACCGGATGATCCATGGGGCCCTTGACTACAGCGTTGAATCCTTCTGGAATCTCGAGCCGATCGTCATAGGGTAGGCAGGACACGGGAAGCGCGTCCTCCACCGCCGTGCGGCCCCAGCGCGCCTTGCCGTCAAGGCCCTGAAAGCTCAGATAGCCGCCGATCATCATCAGAGCGCCGCCGCCCGCCGTCCATTCGCGTAAGAGCTTTAGCCGGTTTGGGTAGGTCTTGCCGTGCAGCCAGACGTCCGGCGGCAGCAGCAGGGAATTGGCGCCGATGTCGGAAAGCAGAACGGCGTCATAGGCGGCGAGGCCTTCGGGCGTGGACGGAAACGCGCTCACCGCCTCATGCGACGGCATGTAGGTCAAATCAAAGGCGCTGTCCTTGAGCGCGGCAACCAACGGCTCCGCGCCGAGATGAAAGGTCACGCTGCTGAACTGGTCGAAGCCCTTGTAATGCGTGGCCGCGCTCATCCAGCTTTCGCCGGCGAGGAGAATTTTCTTTTTGTCGCTCATCAGTTCATCCCATATTTGCCAGCTCGCCTGCGCGGCGGCGAGCTTTCGTCGTTGCGGACGTATTCATCGCCGATCGACTCCGTTCCCGAGGAAGGGCGCGTCGTGGAATGCGATCTCCAGCGCAAGCGCTCGGCCGAACAGCGCGGAGAGACGGTTTGTGTCCGTCTCGGTGAGGCCGGGGGCGGTGTCGATCTGGCGGCGCAGCCAGTCGGCCTGCGCGAGGAAGGCCGGCTCGGCGTGCAGATCCACCCAACGCTTGATTTCGCGATTGGCGATCGGCGCCCGCGCCGCGCGCGCACACCAGTTCGCGTACATCCATTCGGCAGCCAGCATCACGGCGGCCCCGTCGAGGTAGCCGCCGTTTCGCGCGATCGCCAACATGCCGTCGCGAAACGCCGCGACCGCGGCAGGCGAAGCGCGGCGGCGATCCGCGGCCGTGATCGCGAGCGCCGCGAAGGCTTTTTCGAAATAGCCGATCTGATCGACGGCGAGCGCCTGAAGGACGCCCGCGAGGGCTCGTCGCTCGGCGAGCCCCGGCGCCTTGACCAGCATGTGGCCAAATATCAGCATCGCCGTCTCGACGAAGTCGCATTCGTAGACGAGATAAGTCTTGAAGACGTCGATGGGTAGGCAATCGCGTTCGATCGCGACCACGAAGCGATGGGTCTGCATCGTGTCCCAGGCGGTCTGATTGGCCCCGAGAATTCGGCTTGACAGCGGCGCGCTCATCCGTGCGCCTCGATGCGCGCGTGGATTTCGCGCGCCTTGCGGATGAACGCCGAAACCCGACCCTTCTCGATCTCGTTCCACCAGACGCCATCGTTTTTGAGCGCGCTCGCGAGCATGATCCGGTCGGCGAGCGGCAGGATGGTCTCTACATTCTCGATCGTGACGCTGCTACCGACGAGAAGGGGCGGCGACGAGTCGGATCGGATCGCCTGAATTTCATCGGTGCTCGCCGCGTCTCCTGTGTGCTGGCCGGTCGCGATGATGGCGTCGGCGTCGAAGAACTCAACGTCGCGCGCAAATTCTGCGATCGACCGGTCCGCGGTGATCGCATGCGCGCCATGCTTGGCGTGCGCGTCGGCGAAAATCGCGCCGGCGCCGATCTGCGCACGATAGCGTAAAGCCCGGGCGGCGTCGTCCGCCACGAAGCCCTCGTTGGCGACATAGGCGTTCGCCCATTGGTTGACACGCACGAAGCGCGCGCCGCCCGCTTTGGCGACCGCGAGCGCCGGGATGACCGCGTTGGCAAGAAGATTAACCCCGAGGGCCAAGTCGAGCGCCTGAGCGATGCGGTCGACGATTACGGCGAGGGCGGCGCTCCTCTCAGGGCCGGTATCCTGCGGCCTGAGAAACGGGATGTTGCTGTGGTGTTGGATGATCAGGCCGTCGACGTCGCCATCGGCGTAGGCGCCCGCGTCGTCAAGCGCCCTCTGTAGCGTCGACATGACGTCTATATCCCTCTTTCTCGGCGACCCGGGCAGAGGCAGGCAATGCACGACGCCGATGATTGCTTTCTGCTTGCCGAAGATTGCTTGAATGATATTTGATATGATCGACAAGGACTTCTCCATTCTATGGAACGTCGATGGCCTTCTTAGTTCTTGGCAACATCACTGTGGACGAGACGATGGACACGGCGGTTTGGCCGAAGCCCGGTGAGACAATCGTGGTCGGATCTCCAGTCAGGGACCTCGGCGGCAAGGGCGCCAATCAAGCGCTGATCCTGAAGCACGCCGGCGCCGAGGTCCGCTTCGTCGCGGCGATCGGACGCGACGAAGCGGCGGACTGGGTCGTGGAACGGCTCGCCGCCGAAGGCTTCCGCGTCGCAGACCTCGTGCGGCTGGCGCAGCCCACCGATCGTTCGCTCATCTTTGTCAATCCCGAAGGGGAGAACGCCATTGCCTCGATCATCGGCTGCGCAAAGGCGATGTCGAAAGATCGCGCCGCGGCCGCGCTCGCCGGCGCGCGGCGCGGCGATGTTCTCGTTCTGCAGGGCAACCTGTCGCTTGCAACGACCCGGTTGGCTTTCGAAGAGGCGCACCGACACGGCCTGCTTACGATGTTCAATCCCTCGCCGATGCAAGCCGGCTTTCGCGACCTGCTGCCCCTCGTCGACCTGCTGGTGCTCAATGAGAGCGAGGCGCGCCTGCTCGGCGGAGCGCAGGATTTCGATGCATTGGCGAGGGCGCTGCACGAGGCCGGCGCGGGCGACGTTGTGCTGACCATGGGATCGCGAGGATCGACGGCCTTCGGTCGACGCGGCCACGCCGTCGCGGCGGCCCTGCCCGTCGGGGCCGTCGACACCACGGGGGCGGGCGATGCGTATGCCGGTGTCCTCGCGGCGGCGCTGTACGCGCGTGGCCTGCCGATGGTGGACGCCATGGCCGCGGCCACGGCAGCCGCCGCTCTCACCGTTGGGCGGCGCGGTGCCTGGGCCGCATTCCCGAGCGCCGCGGAGATCGCGGCGATATTCGCTTCGGTCTCCTAGACTTGCGACTGCGGCAGGGACGGTCATGACGCCGAGAACACCGCGCGCGGATTGTCCGTCATTAGCACCGCGCATTGGGCGCCCGTCACGCCGTGGCGCCGCAGACGGGGCAGAAAATGACGCTGGACGTAGGCATAGCCGAAGCCGCCGTTGCGGGTCAGCATCATCTTCAGGAACACGTCCTGCGACAGGAGGATGCGGGTCAGGCAGCCCGCGTCGATCAGCCGTTTGATCGCCTCGGCGTTTTCCTCGTCCGAAGGGCACTGGACTTGCTGGTCAGCGTACCAATAATCCATGCCGATCATGTCATATTCTAGAAAAGCGCCGCGTTCGGCAACCGAGGTCTGGTACGCGTGATCGGCGCCCGACGGATTCATATGGCACAGCACGGTATGTGCGACATCGCCGCCTTCCCCTTCGACGATGTCGAGAACGCGATGGGCGAGCCTGAACCATCCCGGCAGATGCACCATCAATGGGAGCTTTGTCCGGCGCTGCGCGCGGACGGCCCCGCGTAGGCTCTTCTGTTCGTCCGGCGTGAAGTCGGAGGAGACGCCGATCTCGCCGATGAGGCCGATCTTGATGCCGCTGCCGGCGACGCCGTCGATCGCTTCGGCGACAATTTCGTCCGCGATGGCGTCGGCCGACATGCGTGCGACGTTTTCGGGATGCGAGCTCTGCAGATAATAGCCGGCGCCCATCACGATGTTGAGGCCGGTGGCGGCAGCGATGCGTGCGAGAGCCTCAGGATTGCGTCCGATGCCGCGGCAAGTCGGATCGACTACAGTGCGCCCGCCGAGCGCCGCGACCGGCTTCAGCTCTGCGATCGCCGACACTTCGTCGTCGAGCGCGCAATTGTCAAGATTGACGAACGGGTCCATCCGCAATTCACCCAGGATCGCCGGGTTGACGCTGATATGGGCGAGATGTTGGCGCTCCGCTTCGGACGGTTTGTTCCACCAGCAGCGGCAATCGTTCAGAATGTGTTCGTGCATCAGCGTCGCGCCGAGATCGGCCACCGCGATCGGACCGAGTACGGTCATCACCTTGCCGGAGCCGACATGGGCTTCCGATTTCTCGCTCATCAATCTTCTCCTCAGCTTCGCCGCTCGCCGGCGCGCAGCCGGTCGAAGATGCGGGTGTTCAGCCAGAGAGCCGTCAGGATGATCGCGCCCGTGACGATCTGTGTGAAGAACGGGTTGATATGCGCGAGGATCAGACCGTTGCTGATCACGGCGATCGTCATCGTGCCGAGCGCCGTGCCGACGATCGTCCCGCGTCCGCCCGTCAACGACGTGCCTCCGAGCACGACCGCCGCGATCACATCGAGTTCGACGCCGACCGCGGCGTTCGAAGAGCCGGAGCCGAGCCGGGCCGCGATGACCAGCGCCGCCAGCGCCGATGCTGCGCCCGTGAGCACATAGACGGAGGCGATGGTGCCAGGCGCCGGCACGCCGAAGCGGCGTGCCGCTTCGGCGTTGGCGCCCACCGCGACGACCCGGCGCCCATAGACGGTCGTGTGCAGCACGACATAGCCGAGCGCCGCCGTCGCCAGGCCGAGGATTGCGGGGTAAGGCACACCAAAAACGGCGCCGCGGCCGATCGTCAGGAACATGCCCGGCGGAATCAAGATCGAGAAGCCGCCCGTCAGCACCAGCGCGCTTCCGCGGATCGCCGAGAGGCCCGCGAGCGTCGTGATGAAAGCGGGGATTTTCTGGTAGGCAATGAAGAAGCCTTGCGCCAGCCCGATCAAGGCGCCGAAGATCAGCATCAGCAGCACGACGACGGGCCAGTCGAAACCGTCCTTGAGCAGCACCGCGGCCGTCGAATTCACCAGCGCGACGATCGAGCCGACGGAAAGATCGATGCCGCCGGTGGTGATGACGAGCGTCATCGCGACGCCGATGATGAGATTAGGCGCCGCCTGGCGCAAAATGTTGAGAATGTTGCCGCCTTCGAGAAAGACGTTCGACAGGGACGCGAAGAAGGCGCAGCACAGGATAAAGAAGAGCGCAATGGACAGCACATGCCCTTGCGCCTGGAGAAGATCCTGAAGCCGCGAACCTTGTTGTCGTTCGGTATAGGGCGTCATGTGATTGCGCCCTCCCCGACGATGAGGCGGACGATCTCTTCGAGATTGGTTTCGCCCATCCGGCGCTCTGCGACCTTGACGCCCTCGTACATCACGGCGATGCGGTCGCAGACCCGGAACAGGTCTTGCAGCCGGTGAGTGATGAGGATCACGGAAACGCCCTTGGCTTTGATGCGGCTGATGAGTTTCAGCACCGCCTCGACTTCGGCGACAGCCAGCGCCGAGGTCGGCTCGTCCATGATCAGCACGCGCGGCTCGAACGAGACGGCGCGTGCGATCGCGATCGCCTGCCGCTGGCCTCCGGAAAGCAGCGCGACATTGGCGGAAAGATTGGGAATGCGGATTTCGAGCGCCTGCAGCATGCGGCGCGCTGCGAGCTGCATCGCCTTTTTATCGAGGAACGGCCCGCGCCGGATTTCGCGGCCGAGGTGCAGATTGCCGGCGACGTCGATCGAGTCGCACAAGCTGAGGTCCTGGTAGACCATCTCGATATGGCGCGCCCGCGCTTGATCCGGTCCGGTGAGGTCGATCGGTTCGCCGTCGAGCGCGATCGAGCCCTCGTCGGGGATGTAAGTCCCCGCCAGAATCTTGGTCAGCGTCGACTTGCCTGCGGCGTTGTCGCCGACCAGCCCGAGGCATTCCCCGGGCCAGAGATCGAGGTCGACGCCGCGGAGCGCCTGAATGGAGCCGAACGTCTTCTTGATGCCGCGCACGCTCATCCGTGGCACGGCGCCAGCCTCCACGAGGGCTCCGACCTGGCTCACCGGTAGGCGGCCCGGTATTTGTCGACATTGGCCTTGGTGACGATCTCGACCGGCACCTTGATCACCTTCTCGATCTTGCCGCCACTCGCCAGCGTATCGAGCGCCTTGATCGCCTTGTAACCTTCCTGGTCGGGGGCCTGCTGCACCACGCCGACCACCGTGCCGGCGTCGATCGCCGCGATCGCCTGGGCGCTAAGGTCCCAGCCGAATATTTTCAGCTTATCGCGGTTCTGGCTCGCCGCGGCGGCGATCGCGCCGATGAGGGCGGGCTCACCGGTCGCATAGAGCGTCGTCATGGTCGGATTGCCGGTCAGCAGGTTCTCGCCCGCTGCCATCGCCTGGTCTTGGATATTGCGGCCGTCGACGACGCCGACCTTGGTGACGCCAGGAACTGAGGCGACGACCGACTCGAAGCCGCGCTGGCGCAGCAGTTGAAGGTTGGAGTTGAGGGCGCCCAGAATGCCAAGTGACGCCTTGCCGTCCATGTTTTTCTTCACGTAATCGGCATAGAACTCGCCGATCTGGCGCCCGGCAAGTTCATTGTCGACAGAGATTTCCACCTTCTGCGGGCCGGGCGGCACGACGGCGTCGACCGTCGCCACCGGAATGCCCGCCTTGTCGGCGGCGCGGATCGATCCGCCGATACCGTCGGGATCAACCGAGACAATCACGATGCCGTCGACCTTCTGCTGAATATAGGTGTCGAATGCATTATCCTGCGCGGAAGCGGAATTGTTCGCGTCGAATACAACGAGCTTGTCACCCTCTTCGTCGGCCGCCTTCTGAGCACCCTTGGTGATGTCGGTGAAGAAGGAAACCTGCTGGTTGTACTGGATCAGCGCGAAAGTCTTACCCTTCGCATGGGCCGCCCCGGTCACAAACGCCAGGATGACCGCCGCCCCGGCGGCGTTACGAACGCATTTACTGTACATGTCGTTTGCCCTCTCGATGTGGCCGGTTGCGCCCAGTCGTCCGTGCGGGGGACGCCACCGATCCCCGCAGGATCAATTCGACCGGTAGACGCTCGACGGTCGTCCTCATCGACGCGCCGACCATGCCGGAAACAAGGAGTTCGACGGCGCGCCGCCCCATCTCCTCCACCGGCTGCCGGACGCAGGTCAGCGGCGGGTTGAAGAGGTGGAACGGCGCGACGTCGTCAAAGCCGATCACTGACAGTTGCTGTGGAATAGGCACGCCTTCACGTGCAAACACTTCGAGAGCGCCAATTGCGATTTCGTCGCTCGTCACGAAGACGGCGGTCGCGTCGTCCTTGCGGCGAAACAGCTCTTCGGCCGCTCGCCGTCCGTGCTCGACCGAATAATCGCCGAATAGCGGCGTCGAGATCTCGCCATCGGATGTCGCCTCCGCCAGAGCGCGGCGACATCCGGCAAGACGCGCGCGCGTGCTCATCATATGCTCGGGACCGCCGAGGAAGGCCACGCGGCGATGCCCCGATTCGGCAAGGCATCGTCCGGCGAGATAGCCGCCCTGTTCGTTGTCGCAGAATATCTTCGGGCCGCGCGCGCCTTCGACGTCTTCGTCGAGGATCACCACGCGCCGGTTCGCCTTGTTGATCAGCCCGGCGAGCAATCCGTCGGCGGCGGGATGGTTGGTAACGAAGATCAGTCCGTCGAGATGATTGCGGCCGAGACGCTGCAGATATTCCTTTTCTCGCGTGCGTTGATTGAGCGTGACGCAAAGCACGAGCGCGAGGCCGTGCCGATCGGCCGCGCGCTCCGCCGCCGCCGCCAGCACCGCGAAATAGGGGTTGGCGATGTCGGGGATGACAAGGCCAATCGTATCCGACCGCCCGCGGCTGAGACTGCGCGCATGCGGATTGGGATGGTATCCAAGTTCCTCGATGGCGCGCTCGATCCGCTTGGCCGTAGCCTCCGGCAATTGGATGCGGCCATTGACATGCCGCGAAACCGTTGCGACCGAAACGCCGGAGCGCTGCGCCACGTCGATCAAACGCGCTATCCCTGTCGGCGCCATGAGATCATCTTGGTTAACCGCTTACATGATAGACATAGGCCAATTTTGAACGCAAGAGCCCGATATGAGCGGTCGAATGCCCATTTGCCGCGCATATGCTCGACATTCGCTCAAATACGACAGCGCGATACCGCGACATCCGTTCGATTTATTGTTGATTGTCGATAGCGTGTCCGCGTGTAAGCGGTTTAGTAGATTGGGGCGAATGAGGCGGCCGAACCGTCGCGACAGACCCAGAGTCCATGCAGGCCTGTGTAGGCGAAGATGGCCGCTGAGAGGTGAGATAGCTATGGGCTCCGCATGATCAGCTGACCCGTCTCGTCCCGAGCGAATCTCTGGTCAGACAGCACGAACGTCGTGGTCGTCGGCTCCTCGATGAGCGCCGGGCCCGGAATCGACGATCCGATCGGAAGCCGGTTTCGATAATAAACGTTGCAAGCGACCCAACCCTTCTCCTTGGTCAGGAGAACGGAGCGTTGGCCCCTGAGAGCACTGTCGGGTTTTCCTCATTGCCTCGAATCCTTAGCAGGCCGATCACTTCGCTGAACATCTCGGCCTGCAGATGAAGCATTGTGATTTCCGCGGTCGCCTTCAACGCAAACGAAAACGTCCTCTGATGAGTCGCGTGCAAGTCAGACAACAGTTCCTCGGCGCTATTGCTCCAGCGCCTCGAGCAAAGGTTGCTCGCCGACCGCGAACACTGACGTTCCCGGCGGCCAGCGCTGTTGCAGCAACAGGGGCACCGCCGAAATGGGCGTTGAAGACCTGCGCCGCCGTGGCCGGGATGCCCATACCGTTCAGCTTGGCTGCAAACTGCGCCGCCGTCTTGGTCGAATTGTTGGTGACGAACGCGTAGGGCACGCCGCGTTCATACCAGGCCTGAAACGCCTGGACCGATGCCCGGATCGGATGGATGGGTCGATAGGCCACGCCATCGAGGTTCGAGATGATGCCGCAAATTGGGAAGTCCGCACGAGAGTAATGCTGTTGCAACCCGGTATTCCGTGCATGTCAGGTGTCGTCTCGAATCTTATGGCCATCATAGGTCGTCCGCGCCGATTCGTTTTTCTGGCCATCCATCATTCGTGTGCTGCTCAGCTGCAAGGCGCGTTGCCTCGGATTTGAGCGCCGCGTTGCGGCGGCCCGCGAATCGCAGCGTGGAAGGCCGGTCCCGGGAGCGTCAGCAACGGAATCGTGGAGCAGCAGGATTCAGGCGTTCGCGCCGTTTGGTCTACGCTTTGCACGTCGCCGAGCGGGTTATCGAGCAAGTTGCTGAGGACGATAGAACGGCAGGGAGCATCGCGATCTTGAGAACAGTTTCAGCGTTGCCGAAATCATCAAGGGATATGACATGATCAACCGCAGAGACGTGATGTTGGGTGGGCTTGCCGGCGCCGCGGCGCTTGGTTTGGGGCGGGTTAATCCCGATTTTCTGGTGAATTCCGCCTTCGCGGCCGAAGGCAAGACGCTGCGCTTCCTCGGTGCGGAGGCGCTTACCGGCAACTGGGATCCGACCACGCACACCAATCTCGGTCAGCTGATCGTCGAAGGATTTGTGTTCGGCTATCTGACGCGGGCGCCGATGAAGCCGGAAAAGCCGGACGAACTGGTGTTCGAGCTGGCGGAATCAATGACCTCGATCGATACCTACACGATGGAAGTGAAGCTGCGAAAAGGCGTCAAGTTCCACGACGGCTCGCCGTTCACGGCCGCCGACGTCAAGGCCTCCTACGAATATGGCTGCCTGCCCGACCGTCCGGCGCAATGGTATCCGGGCCTCGTCACGGTCGACGTGGTCGATGACCACACCTGCCGCATCAACACTAAGGCGCCGGGCTATCCGGCAACGCTGTATTATTATCTTTCGTCCTTCCTCCCGATCATGTCGGCCAAGGACGTCGCCAACAAGGCGCAATTGTCGGCGCGCTTGAATGGCACCGGGCCCTATAAATATGTCGAGCAGAAGGGCGATACGACGGTCCTGGCCGCGAATCCGGCGTTCTTCCTCGGGGCGCCGAAGGTCCCGGGCGTCGAGTATCACTTCGTCGGCGACACCACGACGCGGACGCTTTCGCTTTTGAACGGCGAGGCCGACATCATCGAGCGGCTCGAGCAGGAGCAGGTCGAGACCATCTCGAAAGACGCGCGCTTCAACATCCACAAGGCCGTGTCAGTCGAGAACAAATATCTGTTCTTCCGCTGTTCGAAGAAGCCGTTTGATGATCCACGGATACGCCTAGCGGCATGTCATTCGATCGATCGCAAGCAGGTCCTCGAGGTGCTCGGGATGTCCGGCACCTACTCGAAGGCGCATATCTCGCCGGTCAAGTTCGGCTACGCCGAAGTCGCCGACTATCCGGAATTCGATCCGGCCAAGGCACAGAAGCTTCTCGCGGAAGCCGGTTTCCCCAAGGGACAAGGTCTGCCCGAGCTGACCTATTACACCTCGGTCGGCTTCTATCCGAAGACGAAAGAGTATGCCGAACTGATCACGGGCATGCTTCAGGAGCAGGGCTTCAAGGTCAATCTGCAGACGCTCGAAGTCGCGGCCTGGGGCAATCTGCTGTACGACAAGCCTGGCGGCGGAGAAGGCAACATGATCGACTGCGGCTGGTGCACGGGTTCGCCCGAACCCGATCTAGTGCTGCGTACCCACTTCCATTCCTCATCCAAACGCATCACCGGCATCGTCGACAAGGAGCTCGATGCGGTGCTGGACAAGGAACACAACGCCACCAGCATCGAGGAACGCAAGAAGATCCTGCAGACCGAGACGCTTCCGACCATCGCCAGGAAGGCCCCAGCGCTTGCGCTGTTCACGTCGGTCTTCATCCACGCCTACAGCAAGAAGCTGGAAGGCCTATACATCTATCCAAATGGCATGCAGGATATGAGCAAGGCCACGCTGGCCTGACGATTGCCTGGCCTGACGATTCTCCCGCAGGCCGGATCGCCCGGCCAGCAGGATCTCCGCTCGCGGAAATGCAAGGTATCTCTTCTCGATGCTGATCCTGGAATTCCTGGTCAAACGGATCGCGCAGGGCCTCCTGATCGTTTTCATCACCTCGCTCATCATCTTCACGTTGTTGCGCGTGGTCCCCGGCGATCCGGTGCGCCTGATCGTTGGCGGTATGGCGCCGCCCGACGTGGTCGAGAAGGTGGCGACCAAGATGGGGCTGCGCGATCCGATCATCGTGCAGTACGGCCGCTACATGCGGGACCTGCTGCAAGGCGGCCTCGGGCAGTCCTATCTGCGTCCGCGCAGCGGCATGATCGCGACCGGCGGGCAGTATGTCGATCCGACCAAGTCCGACATGGCGCCGGTGACCGACCTCATTCTCGAACGCCTGCCGTTCACGCTGCAGTTGGGCGGCATGGCGTTGTTGTTTGCCCTGTTGATCTCGTTTCCAATCGGAATCGCCGGCGGGCTGCACCAGCACGGCTGGCAGAACGCGCTGGCCTTCGGCGTGCAGTCGCTTTTCGTGTCGATTCCCAATTTCTGGCTCGCAATCGTCCTGATCCTGTTCCTGTCGGTCAAGCTCAAGTTGCTGCCGGCGCTCGGCTATCAGGGGTTTTCCTACGTTCTGCTGCCGGCGCTGGTGCTGTCAGTCGAGATTGCGCCTTTCATCATTCGCACGCTGACAACGTCGCTCGGCGAGGTGATGCAGGCGACCTTCATCGATGAGGCGCGGGTCCGCGGCCTGTCGCGGCGCCGCATCGTCTATTCCCACGCGTTGCGCAATGCGGCGGTGCCGCTGGTGAACCTGCTCGGTATCCAGCTTTCGACCCTGATCGGCGGCGTGCTCGTGATCGAGTACATCTTCGATTACCCGGGCCTTGGAAATCTGACGGTCGTCTCCGTGGTCGGGCGCGACTTTCCGGTGATCCAGGGCATCGCGATCACCACCAGCGCCGTGTTCGTCTTCATCAATATCATCGTGGATCTGGTCGCCTATATGATCGATCCCCGGGTGGAGATCTGATCATGGCGGTCACCACGATCATCGGAGCAGAGCCAGAGCAGAAACCGGCCCAGGTCCAGTCGGTCAACCGGCGCATCCTGCTTGGTGCATGGCGGATGCCGAGCTTCCGGGTCGGCTTCTTCATCTTCGTGGTGCTTCTGCTGGCATCGGTGATCTATCCGGAGCTGTCGTCGGTCAGCGCCACCAAGATGGTCGTGAAGGATAAATTCCTGCCGCCGCTGTTGCTCGGCGACAAATGGGTCTGGGAGCATCCCTTAGGGACCGACCAGCTCGGCCGCGACATGCTGATGCGTAGCCTGATCGGCCTGCAATATTCGCTCCTCGTCGGCGTCATCACCGTGGTGCTGATCTTCATCATCGGCTGCGGCCTTGGCCTGTTCGCGGGCTTCAAGGGCAAATCGTGGGATACCGTGATCATGCGGATCACCGACGCCCAGCTGTCGATCCCCATGATCATTCTGGCCATCACCATCCTCGGGGTTTCCCGGCCGACGGTTGCCACCATCATCATCGTCCTGGCGCTGTCGGGCTGGCCGCTTTATGCGCGGGTCGCCCGCAGTGCCGCCGTCGCCGAGCGCGGCAAGGAATATGTCGGGGGCTTGCGGGTTCTTGGGGCCGGGGATTGGCGCATCCTGCTGCTGTTCGCCGCGCCGAACATCCTGCCGCCGATTGCATTTGTCGCAGTGCTCGACGTCGCGCGCATGATGATCTTTGAAGCGATCCTCGGCTTCCTCGGATTGGGGATCCAGCCGCCGACGCCGAGCTTTGGCAGCATCATCGCCGATTCCCGCAAATATCTGCTCAATGCGTGGTGGATCGCCACCATCCCCGGCATCTTTCTCGCCGTCGCGCTGACGTCGATCAATCTGATGGGATCGGCGCTCGAGAAGGCGCGCAACCGGATCTACGGGGGTCTCTGAGATGGATCTCTCGCTCATTCTCGAAGTCAGCGATCTCACCGTCGGTCCGGTGACGCCGGGATCCGCACCGATCCTCGATCACATCAGTTTGCGTCTGAACACGTCGGATATTTTCGGGATCTACGGCGAAAGCGGCGCCGGCAAGACCATTCTCAGCCGGGCGCTGGCGAATTGGCTGCCGGAAAGCCTCGAATACCGGGGAGGCCAGGTCGCATTTGCCGGTCACGACATTCTCAAGCCGGGGACACAGGAAGTCCGCACCGGCCGCGACATCGCCTATATCGGCTCGAAGCCGCAGAGCTCGCTCGATCCGACCGTACCGGTGGGAAGCCAGATCGCCGAGAAGCTCCACAGCGTCAGGCCGGAATGGAATCAGCGCGAATGCCGTGAGCGGGTGATGCAGCTGCTCAGCGAGGTCCGCATTCCTTCGCCCAGGGAACGCTATTGGGACTATCCGTCGAAATTTTCGGGTGGCATGATGCAACGCGCGATGATCGTGGATGCGATCTGCGCCGAGCCTGCGGTCCTGATCGCCGATAACATCACTCAACCGCTGGACGTCACCATCGCCGCCCAGATCGTGGCGTTGCTGCATGATCTGTGTTTGCGTCACCGGATGGCGACGATCTATCTGTCGTCCTCATTGCCGACGCTGGGTCAGTTCGGCGACCGCACCGCCATTCTGCACCAGGGGCGGTTTATCGAGCAGCAGGCGTTCGTCGAACTGCTGGCTGCGCCGAAGATGGACTATACGCGCAAGGCGATCGCCAGCGTTCCGCGCATGTGGTCGACGGCGGATGGGCCGGTGGTCAGGCGTCAGGCCCAGGGCGAGATGCCGCTGATGCAGGTGCAGCAGGTCTACCGGACCTATCGCGCCCGCAAGCGCGGCACCTTCAACTCCTACAGTAGTGTCCAGGCCGTTCGCGGTGTGACACTGGACATCATGCCGCGCGAGAACTTCGGCATTGTCGGTGAATCCGGCTGTGGCAAGTCGACATTGACCCGACTGCTGGCTTGGCTGGAGGTGCCTGACCAGGGCAGCATCCTGCTCAACGGCACGTCGCTTGGCGGCCTGTCGCGGGGTGAATTGATCCGGAAGCGGAACGAATTCCAGCTGCTGCTACAGGATCCCTACAATGCGCTGCCGCCGCGGACCACCGTTGGCCGCATGATCGAGGAGAGCCTGCTTATTCGTGGCAAGGTCCCGCGGGCGGAATTGCGTCGCCGTGTGATCGCGGCGATGGCGGAGGTCGGTCTTGCAGCCGAGCTCTATGATCAACTGCCCATTGCGCTCTCCACCGGTGAGCGGCAGCGGATATCGATCGCGCGGGCGCTGATCCTTGACCCTAAGCTCCTGATCCTCGACGAGACGTTGTCCGCGCTGGACCAGCGCGAGCAAGCCAGGTTGATTGATCTTTTCGCCAAGCTGCAGGAAAAGAACGACCTGACCTACGTCTTCATCTCGCACGATCTGGCGATGGTACGGAAGGTCTGCACGCGGATTGCGGTGATGTATCTCGGCGAGATGGTCGAGATCGCGGATAACCGCGAATTGTTCTTCGACCCCCAGCATCCCTATACCAAGGCGCTGTTGTCGGTGGCGCCGACGCTCGAGGACAAGCCGTTCAACCCCTCGGATTTTCTGCTGGAGGGAGAGCCGCCCAGTCCGATCGACATTCCACCGGGTTGCAGTTTCGCGTCGCGCTGCCCGAAGGCGTTCGGCCGCTGCCGCGTCGAGACTCCGAAACTGGTCGAGCGCACTCCCGGACGCCTCGTCGCCTGCCATCTTCTCGATAGGGGCGAAGCAAAAGCCGCAGCGTAGAAGAACCGAACCGCCGCCTCAGGCGCGCGGCTGAAATGGCCAGTCCATCGTCACCGACCGCAGTTGTTCGAGGACTTTCGTCACCTGCAATACGCCGAGGTCATCGAACCGGTGACCGATGACCTGAACCCCGATCGGAAGATGCCGGCGGTCGAATTCCATGCAGACCGTGGAGGCGGGTTGGCAGGTCTGATTGAACATCGCAGTGAACAGCGAGTGCTCGAGCGGCTTTTCGCGGGAGACGCCGGGTTCTTCCGCCGGAAAATTCACCACAGGCAGCGTCGGTGCAAGGACATAGTCCCAGCCTTCGAAGGAGGCGAGCAACGCCGCTTTCATCTTGCCGACTTGTCCAAGCGCCCGATAAAGGTCG
>Ga0210401_10002224_pt1 | contig 21647 bp, 21 predicted proteins | sample IncBWH32MmetaG_FD_150866 | JGI IMG/M metagenome (GOLD analysis project Ga0210401, IMG submission 150866) | Forest soil microbial communities from Barre Woods Harvard Forest LTER site, Petersham, Massachusetts, United States - Inc-BW-H-32-M | ecosystem: Environmental > Terrestrial > Soil >... | reverse complement strand
TCACCACCGCCTCCAGCGGCCGACAGGATGCTGGTGCATCGGCGTTTTTCCATGCGGGCCGCGCTTCACTCGCAAGACGCGAACCCAATTGTTCTCGATCTCCGCTTTGTAATCCGGACTGACCTGGGCCGGGTCTTGCGCCGCCACAATCGCGGCACATCCCACCCACATCGCCAATAACCGCGGAAGCATTCGTTTTCTCACTCTAAGAACCAGGCGATGCGAATATGGCCACCGCCAGTGGCGGCAGCGTGATCGACAGGCTGTGATAGTGATTGTTATATCCGATCGGATCCGACATCACGCCACCGGCGTTCCCCAGGTTGCTGCCTCCGAACATCTCCGCATCCGAATTGAAGACCTCGCGATAATAACCGGGGTCCGGCACGCCTACCCGATAATGCAGCCGCGGCACCGGCGTGAAATTGCACACGAAAAGCAGGAATGGATTTCCGCCCTGCGGCCGGCGGATGAAGGAGATCGTCGATCCGTCTACATCGCGGAAATCGACCCATTCAAAGCCGCCCCAGTGATAATCCACTTCATAGAACGCAGGGTGCGTCCGGTACAGCCAGTTCAGTTCCCGTACGAATACTTGCAGCTTGCGATGAAACTCGAAGTGCAGCAGCTCCCACGGCAATCCGCGCTCGTGATTCCACTCGTCCCAGTTGCCGATTTCCGACCCCATAAACAGCAGCTTCTTCCCCGGATGCCCGTACATGTACGCCAGGAACGCGCGGACATTAGCGAACTTCTGCCACATATCGCCCGGCATCTTGCTCAGCAGCGACCGCTTTCCGTGCACCACCTCGTCATGCGAAATCGGCAGCACGAAGTTCTCCGTGAAGGCGTAAATCATGCTGAAAGTGATGTTATTGTGATGAAATTTGCGATGGATTGGGTCTTTTTCGAAGTAATCCAGCATGTCGTGCATCCATCCCATGTTCCACTTCATGGTGAAACCTAGCCCGTTCAGGTAGACCGGCCGCGACACGCCCGTAAACGCGGTGGATTCTTCGGCGATGGTCATGGCGCCCGGCACCTGGTGCGCCAGTTCGTTGAAGCGGCGCAAAAAGTCGACCGCTTCCAGATTCTCGTTGCCGCCATACATGTTCGGAATCCACTCGCCCGCCTTCCGCGCATAATCCAGATACAGCATCGACGCCACCGCGTCCACCCGCAGACCATCGATGTGATAAACCTTCAGCCAAAACAGCGCGTTCGAGATCAGGAACGTACGCACTTCGTTCCGCCCGTAGTTGAAAATCAGCGTGCCCCATTCGCGATGTTCGCCCTTTCGTGGATCCGCGTGCTCATAGAGCGCCGTCCCGTCAAAATATGCCAGCCCATGCGCATCCTTGGGAAAGTGTCCAGGCACCCAGTCGACGATCACGCCGATGCCGGCCCGGTGGCAGCGATCGACAAAATACATGAACTCTTGCGGCGTGCCGAATCTCGCCGTAGGCGCGTAGTAGCCCGTCACCTGATAGCCCCAGGAGCCTGAGAATGGATGCTCCATGATCGGCAGCAGTTCCAAGTGCGTATAGCCCAGGCGCTTGGCGTAATCCACCAGCTTGTCCGCCAGTTCGAGGTAGCTCAGATAGGAATTGTTCGGCCCTCGCAGCCAGGAGCCCAGGTGAACTTCGTAGATCGAAACCGGCTGCTTTAGAGAATCTTTGTGCGCGCGCGATTCCATCCATTCGTGATCGCCCCAGTGGTAGTTCCACACATCGCACACCACCGACGCCGATTTCGGTGGATCTTCAGTCGCGAATCCGTACGGGTCCGCCTTCTGCTGCCGGTAGCCGCGCACCCGCGACCGCACCGAATACTTGTAATTCATGCCTACGCCTGCGCCAGGCATGAAGAACTCCCAAATCCCCGCTGTCCGCAAACGCATCGGGTGCCGGCGCTCGTCCCAATCGTTGAAGTCACCGACCACGCTCATAACTTCCGCATTCGGGGCCCACACCGCGAATCGCACGCCGGCCACGCCATCGCATTCCACCAGGTGCGCTCCCATGGTCCGATAGCTCTCGTACTGCGTTCCCTCGCTGTGCAAATGCAGATCGAATTCCGAGACCAGCGGGGCGAAACGGTACGGATCTTCCACCTCCGCCTGGCTTCCGTTCCACAGCGTGAGCCGCAGCTTATACCGGCCCGGATCGTTCCCGAGCGCCGCAATGAAGAAGCCCTCGGTCCGAACTTTACGCATCGGATGCTCGGCCCCATCCACCAGGACCGCCGCGTCCATGGCCTGTGGCAAGAACGCCCGTACTTCCCATCCAGCATCGGTTCGATGCGGCCCTAATATGCCGAATGCATCGCCGTGCGAGCCGTTAACGATCGCTTCTATGTCCTGCGCAGTCATGCACAGCTATTATTACAAGGTGACCGGTGCAAAGTGCGTGAAAGCAGAGTTACACGTCCACCTGGAAGGCTCCATCGAGGCCGAAACGCTGCTTGCTATCGATCCATCGCTCTCGCGCGAGGACATCGCTGCACACTACGTCTGCCGGACCTTCGACGAGTTTATACAGGGCTACATCTGGGTCAATCGCAAGATCGAAAAGCCCGAACACTACGCCCTGGCAACCCGGCACTTGCTGGAACGATTGGCGGCCCAAGATGTCACTTATGCAGAGATTACGCTCTCGGCCGGAATGATCCTCTGGAAGGGGCAGGACTTGCCGGCCATTTACGATGCGATTTGGCGTGAGTCACAGCGGTCGTCCGTCAAAACACTTTGGATTCCCGACGCGGTGCGCAATCTTGGCCCGGAACCTGCCCTGCCAGTTGCGAAGTTCGCAGTGGAGCGGCGCGGCGACGGAGTGGTCGCGTTCGGCCTGGGCGGCGATGAGGCACGCGGTCCGGCCGAATTGTTTCGCGACGTCTTCGCCTACGCCCGCGATGGAGGCTTGCACTTGGTCTGTCATGCCGGCGAGACCACCGGCCCCGAGTCGGTTTGGGCCGCGCTGGCCATCGGCGCCGAACGCATTGGCCACGGTATCGCCGCGGCGCGCGATCCCGTGCTACTAAAAAAGCTTCGCGAATCGAACGTGCCGCTCGAAATCTGCATCTCGAGCAACGTCTGCACGGGTGTGGTTCCCTCGCTCGCCGATCATCCCGTGCGCCAGCTCTACGACGCCGGAGTTCCCATCGTCCTCAACACCGACGATCCGGCTTTCTTCCACACTACGCTCACCCGTGAATATGAAATCGCCGAGCGATGGTTCGGACTGCCGGCCGGCACGCTAGCTGCAGGCAGTTTTCGCTATGCCTTTGGGTCTCCCTAGATCGCGCCCTCTTCGCCCAACTTCACGCGCACATTCATCGTTCGTCCCGCGCGGTAGATGGTCAACTCCACCGTATCGCCCGACCTTTTGCGGGCCAGCGCGCGGCTGATCGCGTCCTCGCGATCGATCGGTTTACCGTCAATCGCTACGATCAGATCGCCCCCGATCTTCAACTGGGAATTGCCGATCTGGACGTCTTCCCTGCCCCCACGCAACCCGGCGCGCGCGGCCGGCGAGCCCGATTCCACTTCCTGAATGAGCAGTCCGCCCTGGTTCGGAAGATTCAGAGCATCGGCATAGTCGCCCGCTACCGGAACGACCGAAACGCCTAGCCGCGGCCGCTTCCGTCCGGCCTGGAAATCATCCAGCATCAACTTGGCGCGATTGATCGGCATAGCGAATCCGATTCCCACGTTGCCGCCGTTCGGTCCATAGATCGCTGTATTTATGGCGACCACATTCCCCGCTGAATCGAGCAGCGGACCGCCGCTGTTTCCCGGATTAATCGCCGCATCGGTCTGGATAAGGCCTTCTAGAGTCTGATCGTTTTCGCCGCGAATGGTGCGTCCCAGCGAACTCACAATACCGGTGGTCAATGTACCTTCGAGGCCGAATGGATTGCCGATCGCTAGCACCTTCTGGCCCACCTGCAAAGCATCGGAGTCGCCCAGCCGCAGCACCGGCAGCTTCTTGCGCGGCGAGATCTGCAGCAGCGCGACATCATTGGCTGGGTCACGGCTCAGCAGCCGCGCCTTGTAACGCGACTGGTCCGGCAACGTCACTTCCAACAACTGCTCATTGGCCACCACGTGGCTATTGGTCAGGATCTTGCCATCGTCACTGATCAGGAACCCCGAGCCTTGGTCCTTCGCGGGATAAATTTCCCAAAACGTCCTGCGATATACCGTGCTGGTTATGTTCACAGTGGCCAGATGAGCAGTCTTGTATATCTCGATGTTGTTCATCTCATCCGAACTGAGTCCGGCGCCACGCACGGCGCTCGGGCCGGACCAGATTGGTCCAGTGGCGTGCGAGATCGGCTGAAGGATCCGATGCCGTCCCCAGTCGGTCTTAGAGGTGATGTATAGAAACCCGCCTACTAACAAGGCGGTAATAAACAAGACGCGCAATCTCATACTGATAAACTCCGTAGCGAGTTGTACACGGCCTTCACTTGTTCCAGCGTATGCTCCTTGGCGCCCGACGTATCGATCACATAATCGGCCACGCGCACCTTTTCTTCCAGAGGCAACTGGCGGCTGAGCCGAGCCAGCACCTCCTCTTTGCTATACGCACCGCGCTTCATAGCCCGTTCCATTTGTTGTTCGGCGGTACAGACCACCACGATGAGCCGGTCGAATCTCCTATAACTACCAGTTTCAACCAGAATCGCCGCTTCGACAACTACGATAGCCGCCGGGTCGGTCTGTGCGATTTGGGCGATGATCCCCTGCTGCCTCGCGATCACTACCGGATGAACGATACTGTTGAGCTTCGCCAGGCGCTCCGGATTGTTCCAGACCAGCGCGCCCAACTTGCGCCGGACGATGTAGCGGTCCTGGTCCAGAATCTCCTCGCCGAATTCGTTCACCACCGGATCGTACGCCTCCGCGCCCGGCAGCAGCACCTGGTGTCCCAACTCGTCGGCTTCGATTAGATGGCATCCGAGTTCCGCCAGCGCGTGCCCGACAAAAGTCTTGCCGCTGGCCAGGCCGCCCGTCAACCCTACCTGCAGCATAAGTGCTGCTCGGCGGCGCGCACGGTATTGGACATCAGCATCGCGATCGTGAGCGGCCCGACACCTCCAGGCACCGGCGTATACGCGCCCGCCAGTTCCTTGGCCGCCTCCGGGTCCACGTCGCCCACGAGACCTTTTCCGTCCGGTCCACGATTCTGGCCGACGTCGATCACGGTGGCACCCGGCTGGATGAAGTCGCGGTTGAGAAGCGCGGGCCGGCCAATCGCTGCAACCAGGATATCCGCCCGCCGGCATTCTTCAGCAAGATTAGAGGTCTTGGAGTGGCAGATCGTCACGGTTGCGCTTTGATGCAACAACAGCAGGGCCATGGGCTTACCTACGATATCGCTGCGCCCCACCACCACTGCGTGTTTTCCTGTGACTGGGATCTGGTACCGCTTCAAAAGTTCCATAATCCCGGCCGGCGTGCAAGCCCGCGGCGCCGGAATGTCCGCTACCAGGCTTCCGACATTCAGCGGATGAAACCCATCCACATCTTTGTCGGGCTGCATGCCCAGCAGGATCCGACGCTTATCCACCTGCTTCGGCAGCGGCGACTGCACCAGTATCCCGTCAATTTCCTTCCGCTGATTGAGGCCTTCCAGGATGCCCAGCAGATCCTCGGTCGAGGTGCTATCCGGCGGCGTAATTTTCTCGCTGTAAATACCCAGGTCGTGGCAGGTTTTTATCTTGTTCCGCACATAAATTTCCGACGCCGGATCGTGCCCCACCAGAATCACCGCTAAACCGGGCTGTCGATGACTCGCCGTGAGCTTCCGGATGCGCGGCCGAAGCTCCGCGAGAATCTGCTCGCGCACCCATTTCCCATCCAAGATCTTTGCGCTCACGGCTCAGAATCAATTGCTTTTCTTGGATTTTGTCGTGCTACTGGATTTCGCCGGCCGCGGCGCGCCTTCCTTGAGCAGCTTCTCGACTTCTTCGCGAATGTGCTTGTCCATGTCATCGTCGAAGAAGTTGGTGTCCAGGCCCGAGTATTGCGCTCGAATCACACCGGCGCGGTCGAGAAACACCATCAACGGAACCAGCGGCCGTTGCGCTGGCGGCCATTGCATATATTCCAGCGCGCCTAGCGCGCTCGCCGTCCCGACCGGAAACGGAGGGCTATAGGTCCGGATGAACCCCGGAATGTCGGGGTTTTCGTTTACCGCAGCCTCGATTACCGCGAACCCCTGGGCCCCCAGATCCTTTTCAATGCCACTCAAAACTTGAGTGGTTTTTTGGCAGTGTGGTCAAGTCGTGAGAATGAAAACCAGGCATAACACCTTGCCCTGATAATCACTCACCTTGATCTGCTTGCCGCCGGCGAGCTGAACGACGAAGTCAGGAGACTTCCGTGGAATGTCGGCTGCAAAAGCAAATCCCACCAACGCTGCCAGAGTGACGATTATTTTCGCGCGCATGCTGAACTTTGAGTATACAAGACCCCTCGCCATTCACTCGGCGCCCTTTCGCGCCACGGCCACCAAGCGGCTCGCGTCCAGGCCATAGCACGAGCCTCCCAAGTCCCCAAACAATTTCACGTCCGCGAAACCGCTCGCCACCAGACGGTCCTTGAGCTCGCGGCCGGAGTAAATGGTGTGTTCGAACCGGAAGCTTCGGCTGCGGCCATCCTTCACTAGAACCCACTCGTTTTCGACCCGGCTCCAGTCCTTGCAAACTTGTGGACGTTGCAAGAGCAAGGCGCCGTCCGGAAACTCGGTGACCAGCGAGTCCTTCCAATTTCGCGCCAGCCGCTCTTTGCTGATGACGTCGATGACGAACACGCCACTGTCCTGGAGGCTTTCGCTGACATTCTGCAACACTCGCAGATCGTCTGTTTCGTCGGCAAAATATCCAAATGAAGTGAAGAGGCTGCACGCCAGATCGAAGTTCGTGGGATGCCGGAAGCGCCGCATATCCTCCTGCACCCACTCTACCGATACACCGTCGTCACGCGCTCGCTCGCGGGCGCGATCCAGCAGGAACCCAGACCTATCCACGCCGGTAACTTCGAGACCGCGCTTCGCGAATTCGACTGCATGCCGGCCCGGCCCGCAACAAAGGTCCAGCACTTTGCCACCTTCGCAACCGCTAAGAGCGAGCACCTGAGCCACCTGTTCCGGAGCCGCCGAAAACCGCTCGGCCGGAAACATATAGGGATACAGCTCGCGCCAGAACGCTTCGTCTTCGAACCATTCCATAAAGCGAGTTCTTAGGCGTTCATCACGCGATTCATGCGCTCGATGGCCTCGTCGATCTCGGCCGTATTCTTGAAACCGATCGTCACCGCATCGACGCATCCCAGGTTCATCGCGAACTTCATCGCGCGGTCGCGGTCTTCAGCGCGCGTGAACCGTCCCTCGCCGCACAGTTTCATGCTGATGACGCCCAGGCCCTGCGAGTGCACTTGTCTCGTGTGCGCCACCACTTCATCCACTTGGCCCTGCTCCTCGACATCCGACAACGCTTCGGTATCCATCTTCGTCCCGTTGTGATTCATGCGAATCATCGCGATATCCAGCCACTGATTGCCCGGAAATGTCCGCAGCGCCTGAAGCCCGTGCACCGAAGCTCCGTGAGCCAGAATGATCTTTTTGTCTTTTGCCGCCGAGAATCCATCCTGCAGCTGCCTATAATCCTTCGCCCACGTCGGCGGGCGCAGGCAATGCAGCAGCAGGATATCGATGTACTCAGTCCGCAGTTGCTTGCGAAACTGATCGATCTTCGGTTGAGGATCACCCGAGGCCGGCGTGCTGTACTTCGTCATCAACTTGTAGCTGTCGCGCGGAATACCATTGAGAGCGGACGCGAGCATCTCCGGCATGCCGTGGTAGCTCTCGGCGGTTTCAAAGAAACGGACGCCCCGCTCGTAAGCGTACCGAACCAGCCGCGTGAACTCCGTCTGCCCCAGTTCGCGCTGCACCTGGCCGCTGAATGTGCCGGTTCCAAAGGCGAGCCGCGTCACCTTAACGTTCGATTTGCCGAGCGTGACCCAATCGGCTGCCGATCGCTTAACGCTTTGCGCCCCGGCTCCACCGCCCACGCCGGACAGCACCGCCGCGGCCACGCTTGTTTTCAGAAAATCGCGCCTGGTTGACCTAATGAATCCAGACATAGACGCCCCCTAGGAGGTTGGTGAAAAAGTCTCTCGCAGGTCGGAGACCTGCGCCACGTGTAGAGCTGAGTCATTGACCTGGAGTTGTGGAGCAGGTCCCCGACCTGCCAATGTGAGCTCTTGAAAGACTTTTTCAGCAACCTCCTAGAGCCACTCTAGCATTCGGCGAATTTGTATCCGAGTTCGAGGGTCTCGCCCGCGGCCAATGCGAACCATTCCCGGAACAGCTCGTCGCGCCGGGCTCTCACGCGTGCCAGATCGTTGGTGGCCAGGAGGCGCGGGATGACCCGCCCGGATGCCGCCGCATGGATGGCCGCGTGCTCGTTGAACTCATCCGCCGTCCAGGTCGCCCCGCCGGCGCGCTCCGCATCCAATGACCCGACGAAATATTCCACCTCCAGCGCCTCGTCCGGCAGTGGACCGCGAGCCCTCTGGCCGGTCGTATCCTCCACATCCCAGCCAGCCTCGATCAGCCCGTAAAAGCCCTGCCGAAAACCGAGCGTCGATTCCACCGCGAAATGGGTCAGGTCGTGCAGCGCGAAGAAAGCCGCCTGCCGCTCCTGCTTTTGCCAGGTGACCGATCCGTCGGAGCGGACGCAGCGCAGCACTCCGCTCCCATCTCGGCGTTTGGTGATCTGAATCCGCATCTTTTCAGAGCATATGATAGAGAGAGCCGCTATGGGAAAATTCATCATCGCACCGCACATGCGCCTTCAGGAATGGGTCGCTGAAGCGAAAGGCTATTTCGCCGCCGAAGGTCTCGACTATGAGTTCCGAGACGAGCTGATTTCCAAAGAAGGCAAGCGGCATGACCTGGGCGATAAGATCGGCGCGTACCAGACTTTCGAGCAAGGCCGTTCCGCCACGGTAAGCTGTGCCTGCCACTGGACTGTTAACGTCGCAGCCTCTAACGGCCATGGCAAGCTCTATGCCGACGCTTATTCTGTTTCGCCCGCGGGTGTTTTCGTGCCGCCCGAATCATCCGTCCGGCATCCCGCCGATCTGGCCGGCGTGCCCATCTCGGTGGGTTACCAATCCGGCAGCCATTACGCCACCATTCAGGCGCTGGAGCAATATATTCCGCACGACCGTATGCTTCTCTCGTTCGCCGACGGCCTGCTCTTCAACCGCATGGAGCTGCTGGTGGATCGCAAGGTCCCGGCTGCGTCGCTATTCAGCGGTCCCTACTATTTCATGGAGCAACTCGGTTTCCGCAAAGTCATCGACACCACTTTTATGATGGCTTCCATGCTCACTGGCGATCCGGATCCGGAAGATGTCCGCAAGTATTTCCGCGCGCTGCGCCGTGCCCAGCGCGACATCGATCTGCGCCCCGAGCTATTTACACATTTCTACAAGAAAGAATTCCCGGAGCGTTTTCACGATCAGATCGATACTCGCCGTTGGGGGCCCGGCGAGCGCATCGTCTTTGAACCTTACAGCAAAGAGGTCTTCGAGGAGTCCTTCCAGTGGATCGCCCGGCACGCTATTTTCCCGGAAGGCCAGATGGGCTCAGGCAACTACGAGCAAGCTGCGGTCTCGCTATGCAACGCCACTAATACCTAACGACGTCGTCGCCGCGCGACCATAATTTAAACCTTGGTTTTGGCCAGCTTTCTATAGCTGCCTAGCAAGATCAAGCCCGTGCCGATCAGCAGCAAGGTCCTGTTTTCGGGAACAGCGTTGGTGGATATTTGGCCTGTTACATTACTCCCGGATTGCGTACCAAACCCAAACACCACATCACTCGCGACTGTCGCGGAGGTGATGGCTGAATCCGAGATCGTGAACGTCGCCGTTTCATCCAGGAATGGGTTATGCGGCCCATTTCCCGTGATCGAATTGTTCGCATTTGTGTACGGTCCCGCACCGATGATCAGATGGGACGGAAGGGTGGCAGTGGGAGCAGGAGTCCCTCCGGCCGGACAAAGTACGCAAATGACCGCCCCGCCGCCACCGGACAATTGCAGCGCCCATCCAGTGCTCACCGTGGCGCCCTCGGTAAAAGTGTTATTGCCGTTCACGGTGCGTTCCGTGGCGGAGCTGGACATGCTGGCTGAGCCATTCAGCGAGGAGCTCAGCGCGAATTGGAGATTGCTCAACAGTTCGCCCACACTGGTCGGATTGCTCAAAAGATCGTTCAGTGTGATGGTCAGGGTACCAGGGCCAGTCACAAAAACGGCCGATGCATCCACGGATCCGTTCGAAGTTGTACTGCCGGATGGGGTCACAAACGTAATCGTCGTGGCCGATGCGATTCCCGAAATAGTAAGAACGGTCACCAGCAGGCGTACCGCTAAAGTTTTCCAATTCGTGCTCATCGATGTCTCCTCGTGTACTCTTGAGGGCGTTTGACTCTGACTCCCCCGGAGTCAGTATGTCAGCGACGAAATTTTATTTGAACTGGATGGGCTTCCAGAATGGGCACCTGGAACAATTGCCAGTGGAGCGGTGGTTCGAGAGTGTTAATGCGCCTGGCGGAGGAGCGGGGCGTTGTGCTTCACGTAAACTGCCCGGTATTCTTCAAACGCCCGGGTCAACGCGGCCGCGACATTTCCTCCACTGCGCACCTTTAGTCCCTCAATGTGGGAAACGGGCAAGAAATCACGAGTAGTGGAGGTGATGAACACCTGATCGGCGTCTTCGAGATCCTTGGGTAAGAGTGTTTTTTCGGCGGCCGAAATCCCGGGCACACGAATTTCTTCCAGCAGCAAGGCGCGGGTGACGCCGGGCAAGCAGCCGGAGTTGAGCGGCGGCGTGAATACTTCGTTCCCTCGAGCTATGAACAGATTCGCCGAGGTACATTCGCACACCTCGCCGCGCTCATTCAACAGGATCATTTCGTCGAAGCCCCGCTGATGCGCTTCCTCGTACCAGGTCAGGTTCTGCGCCCAGGAAAGAACTTTGGTGCCGGCGAATTCATTTTGCGCATGCCGGCCATGCGGCTTAACGGTCAGCCGCACGCTTGTTCCCCAGTTATTTATGTCGGCCGTAAACGCGATCAGCTCAAAGTCCCGCGCCAGATCGGGCCCTTCAAACAGGCCGCCCCGGTTCCGGACCACCGCGACGCGCAGGGTGGCGTTCCAAGCCGAGTTGGCCTCCACCAAGCGGAGCAGCCGCGCTCTCACTGAGTCACGGTCCGATGGAAAAGGAACATGCATCCGGGCCGCATCGCGCTGCATTCGCTCCCAATGCCGCTCAAACGCAAAGGGCACTCCCTCTTGCACACGGAGGGTGCTGAACACGCCCCAGCCATTCAAAAACCCGACCTGGCCGGCCGACAAGCTCTTCTGGTGCGCGTCCAGTATGTCCTCGTTGTGCAGCAGGAAACGATGCATATCTTGATGTTAACTCGCTGTGGCCAGGCTCACTCCACCCGCTCGAGCGTCAGGCGGCGTGTCAGCCTTTCCGTACCGGAGCGACCAGAGCCTGGCGCCGGGCCGAACAGCAGCTTGCCATTCTCGAAGCGGAAAAACCGCTTCTGTTCCGTTCCGATGTAATCCGGACGCCAGGCCGCCTCAACTTTCAACGTCACGCTGCCCGCGGTTTCGTCGATGGTGCAAGGCCCCGAGTACGCGATATACGAGCTCAGGAGCCTGGCCTTCATCTGTTCGCCCATAGACTGTCCCGGCTCGAATGACGGCGTGTCGGACGACATAATCTGCACATAACACCAGCCGCCGGCGACGACAATCGAACCGATCGGGTGGGTGCCCCACGGAAGGCGGCCCACTTCTCCGTTGGCTCGAAGGTCCTCCGCGGCCAGCAATTTCCAGCGGCCTTGCAACGTTTCGGCGGTGGCCGGATAAGTGAGCGCGATCATCCCCAGAAGGACGACAAGTTGTAGTTGTCTAGCCATATGGCTACGGATCGTATCACAACCCGCTTACTAAGCTCGCTTGGACTCGAGCCAATAAGCCACGCCGGCGAATACAAGATAAGACAACAGCGCCTCGACGGCGGCCCCGTTAGCGGAAGAAGGCTGGGGACCAAAGAAAGCAAGCCCCTGGACGACCAGCATCACCAGCCCGAAGATCAGCAGGCCGTAGCGGCCTGCCGGCGTCACCGGCCTGGTCGTCCGGTAATACAGATAGATTCCCCCGAAAAGAAACGCGATCTCGAGAGCCGAGGAGAGCACCGGATAATTCCACAGCCCCAACCCTACCTTCAAGGTGTCGTCATACAGCGCCAGGTCCGGGCGATGAACCAGCAGGTCCAGCACCCAATGGGAAAAGACCGCTCCCCCCACCAGTGCTGCTCCCAGCCAACCATCGCCGCGCCGAAAGCTACGATAGACGACGCTCGCGCCAAGGGACCACAGAATTGCCGCCGTCAGGCTGTGCGTGTAGGGCATATAGTAAAGATCCAGCGGGTTGGTAGCGGTGATCCCCGGAACGATCCGGACTTTTTCGATCCCCAACATCACGAAGATCGACCAAAACACATCGAGCAACTGCACTGCCAGGAAAAGCACCCACAATGGAACCGATTTTTTAGCCGCCTTCGCCGCCAGGGCCGGACCATAGTGACCAACGAACATACGGCCTCCTTTGCGCTAGCGCTGCAGGGCGCGCGCGACCGGCATCAATCGGCCAGGGGATTGGAAGCATGTCGCGAGCCACGCTCGACGACGCTGACGAGCAAAGCCGCGGCCGCACTCAACAGGACTAGAAAAAACAGCCCTGCCCGCAACGAAGTGGCTTGCGAGATGAACCCGATCGCGGGCGGGCCGACCAGAAACCCTAAATAGCCCAATCCGCTCACGGTCGCCACGCCCGCGCCTTCACTGACCGAAGGAACTCTGCCTCCACCGGCGAACACCAGCGGAATGATCGAGGACAGGCCCGCTCCCGCCGCTGCGAAGCCCGCCAGCGCCCATGCAACGGAGCCGGCTGCCACCACCAGCCCCAGCCCGGCGGTAGCGATGAGCGCGCCACCGCGGATCGTCCACGACCGCCCGATTCTGGCCGTAATCGCATCGCCGCCGAGCCGGAAGACCGCCATAGCCGCGGAGAAGACCGCGTAACCGGCAGCCGCGGTTCCGTCACTCGCACGCAAGACCTGCTTCAAGTAGACGCCCGTCCAGTCGGCGATCGCGCCCTCCGATAAGAAGATGCAAAACCCGATCGCGCTGAGTGCGATAAGCCCGATAGGCAATCGCCGAAGACTGATTCCCGCCTGGAGCGCTTCGCCGTTGCGTGTTTCTAGGGTAAATCCCTGCGCCAGGTTCGCCAGGATCAGCAAGCCTGCCGCGGCAAAAACGAGGTGGGCCAATGAAGATATGCCTCGGGACGCAAGCAAGCCACCGATACCAGCGCCCGCAATTCCACCGATGCTGAACATGGCGTGGAATCTCGACATCATGGGCACGCCCGACAACTTCTCGGTGCCTACCGCTTGCGCGTTCATGGCCACATCATTCGCGCCGGCCATGGCGCCAAAAGCCAGCAAGGCCGCAAATAAGCCGATCCCGTTGTGTGACAGGGCCGGGAGCAGCAACGCAATCGAGAAGCCGACACTGGTCCACTTGGTCAAGCGCCTGCTTCCGTATCGATCGACCAGCGCGCCCGTAACAGGAATAGCCGCGATCGATCCGATGGCCGTTCCCAGCAGCGCGAGGCCGAGAGCTCCATCGGTCAGGCGCAGCGTCGACTTTATAGCGGCGATGCGCGAGACCCAACTCGAAACGATCAGCCCGTGCACCAGGAAGCACAGCATCACACCCCAAGACGCGCGCTGCAATTCCGTTCTCGCAACTTTCCGGTAGCGCGGCGCAGGCGTCACCGCTTCCAGCCTGGTCATTGAATCATTCCATCGGCGGCCGTGGCGCAGAGCGTTATATTGTCGGTACGGATCTTGTCCCATTGGTGGAGCGCGAATCCATGGGCCTCGAAGAACGACCGGATTTTTCCGCTGTCCCAGCGCAATACATCTTCCAGAATCGGGACCAGAGTGCTTAGCGCATCGTCGCTCAACACCGTGCGAGTCGCGATCGGGGTGATATAGCGGTTCTCCGAAACAGCGATGGTCGTTCCCCCCAGCCGGTTGACGTGCAGCATCACATGGACATCCGAACTCCCGTCGCCCACATAGATGATGCGATGCTGTCCGATGGCCGCGTTGGCGCGCAATTCATCCACTACCGCTACTTTCCCATAGCCGGCGGGAAGGCGGACGATGGACTCGATCTCTCCCGACGCGGCAGCGTATCGAAAGCGCGTGCCGTAAATGTGGGCCGGATCCACGACGCCCTCTAAAGCCGACTGAATCACTTCCTCCGGCGCCGCGGACACCACGTAAAACGAAAAATGTCGACCGTCCAAGTCTTTCAGCACCTCCGCCAGCAGCGCGATGTTCGCCTTTAAGCGCACGCGCCGGCCCACTTCGATCAGATGCTCTTTGCGTACCCTGCGGAACTGGGGATCATGCAGCAAAAGATACGCGAGCTCGCCGCCTTGCTGGACCAGATGAATATTCGCCAGCCCGGCCACTCGCTCGGGAAAATCCGGGATGCGCAACAACTCGCTCAGCACGATACCTGAATCATGGAAACTCAGGGTCTGATCAAAATCGCTGAACAACAGATAATTGTTTGAGTCGCTCATAACTGTCCAGATGATCCAACGCTATGACAGGTTGCTCAATCCGGAAGAAAGCTGCTATAACAGCTTTCGTGGCGTCATTGCCGCAACACCCCCAGCCGAAATACCGTAAGATCCTGGAGCGGCTCAACCGTGACATCCTAATCGGCCATTATCAGCCTGGACAGAAGTTTCCGAGCGAAGCGGCCCTGGTGAAACGATTTGGCGCTTCTCGAATCACAATCGGCCGCGCGCTGCGCGAACTCCAGCAGCAGGGACTTGTCGAGCGCATCGCCGGGTCAGGCACCTATGTGCGAGATGTTACACAACGCTCCCGCGCGGGCTTACTGTTCGGCCTGATCATTCCCAATCTTGGCGAAAGCGAGATTTTCGAGCCTATCTGCCAGGCCATCGCCGCAGCGCCCGAGGCTACCGGTCATGCGCTGCTCTGGGCCCACTCGGATTCCAGGACCTCCAGCAAGGAAGATCAAGCGCTCCAGCTTTGCCAGCAGTGCATCGCCCGCTCGGTGTCGGGAGTTTTCTTTGCGCCCATCGAGATGACAGCGCGCAGCGCCGAAGTCAATCGCCAAGTGATGCGATCGTTAAAGGGCGCGGGCATTCCGGTGGTGCTGCTGGATCGCCGGCCGGAGGAAGCTGCTGCGCGCGAGCGCGTGGACCTGGTCGGTATCGACAACCATCGGGCCGGCTATCTCGCCACCAACCATTTATTACAGCTCGGTGCGAAGAGCATCGGGTTTATCGCTTACAAAGGGCAAGCGTCCACCGTGAGGGCGCGCATCTCGGGCTACAAAGAGGCATTGGCGGTCCACCGTCCTGCAGGCGTGCCACACGTCTTCCAGGTTCCCGTGAAACCCAGTTTAAACTTGCCCACAGCCGCTCTTGGATGCGATGGTTTTGTATCGGCCAACGATCGCCTCGCCGGAGAACTGATGCATAGCCTTCTGGCGCGCGGCGTCCGCATTCCGCAAGATGTCCGCATCGTCGGCATCGACGACGTGAATTACGCAGCTCTTTTGCCGGTGCCCCTCACCACCGTCCATCAGCCCTGCCGGGACATCGGCGAAACCGCGCTCCGCGCGATGCTGGAACGACTAGAACGGCCTAAGATGCCGGCGCGCGATATTCTTCTGGATTGCGCGCTGGTCATTCGCCGGTCGTGCGGCGCTACGCGCGAGGCGTGATCGCGCACCCGAACCCGAAGGCTCGCCGAATTCTGTAAAATGGAATTTCACGCCACGAGCGGAGTCCGTTCGTTGACGATCTAATACGGTGCTCTTAAGAACAGAGGTTAAAATATGCCAGTAACACAAGCGGGACTCGAGGGCATTGTTGCCGCGGAGTCCGAGATTTGTTTCATCGACGGAGACCGGGGCATTCTTAGCTACCAGGGCTTCAATATCCATACCCTGGCCGAAAAAGCTACCTTCGAGGAAGTCATATATCTGCTTTGGCACGGTCATTTGCCGAAACAGTCCGAGTTGGACGCGCTGAAAAAAGATCTCGCGCGCTACCGGCCCATTCCCAAGGAAGTCATCGAATTCCTAGGCAAAGTTCCAAAAGCGCCTCCCATGGACGTGCTGCGCACGGCCGTCTCCATGCTGGGGCTGTACGATTCCAAAGCGCGGGACAACTCCATCGAAGCCAGCGTTGAAAAAGCGGCTCGCCTGATGGCTCAGACCGCGACCATCGTGACCACCTACGATCGTCTGCGAAACGGCCGGCCGGTGGTGGAGGGCGATCCCAACCTCGCTTTCGCCGCCAATTTTCTCTACACGCTCACCGGTAACAAGCCGGACGAAGTGATGGAGCATGTGTTCGACATCGCACTTATCCTGCATGCCGATCATGAGCTGAACGCTTCCACTTTCGCCGCGCGCGTGGTGGCCGCGACGCTCTCCGACATTCATTCCGCCGTCACTGCCGCCATTGGAGCATTGAAAGGCCCTTTGCATGGCGGCGCGAACGAGGACGTGATTCGCATGCTGCTCGAGGCCGGCGACGAAAAAACCGCGCTCGCGCATGTGCAGGACATGCTGGCCAACAAGAAGAAGATCGCCGGGTTCGGCCATCGCGTCTACCGCACCGAGGATCCACGAGCTACTCATCTTCGCTCCTTATCGGAAGAGCTTGGCCGCCGTACCGGGCATCTGAATCTCTATCTCACGTCCAAGAAAATCGAAGAGACCATCAAGGAGCAAAAAGGTCTGAACGCCAATGTGGACTTTTATTCGGCGTCGACATATTACTCCCTCGGAATCCCGATCGATCTGTTCACGCCGATCTTTGCCGTGAGCCGAATGTCGGGATGGACCGCGCACATCCTCGAGCAATATCGGAACAACCGGCTGATCCGGCCGCGCGCCGACTACACCGGAAAGCCGGTCGGCCAGCAGTGGGTTCCGATGTCCGCGCGCTGAATCAGTCGTGCACGATCTCTCTCAGTTCAGGGCTAACCTGGACGCCATCGCTCAACGATTGTCTACGCGCGGTTTCGCGCTGGATGTCGATCAGTTTCGCGCTCTCGATACTGAGCGCCGCGCCGCGGTGACCGAATCGGAACAGCTCAAAGCGAAGAAGAACAGCGAGAGCGCTGAGATCGGTAAGCTGCTTAAGCAGGGCGGCGATGCCAGTGAGCGCCAACAGCAGGTGCGAGCTATGGCCGATCGCATCTCGGCGCTCGACGAAAAGGTCAAGACTCTCGATGAATCGTTCCGGACCATGCTGGCCGGCATTCCCAACATCCCGCACGAGTCCGTTCCTATCGGCAAGAGCTCCGACGATAATGTCGAAGTCCGTCGCTGGGGGCATCCGCGAAAATTCGATTTCGAACCGAAAGCGCACTGGGACCTCGGCCCCGAGCTTCATATTCTCGACCTGGAACGTGCCGCCAAAATCACGGGCGCTCGATTTGCCGTTTACTGGGGCGTCGGGGCGCGGCTCGAACGCGCGTTGATCAACTTCATGCTGGACGTGCACACGCGCGAGCACGGCTATACCGAAGTACTGCCGCCATTTCTGATCAACTCCGCCAGCCTTTTCGGCACAGGCCAGCTTCCCAAGTTCAAAGAGGATCTGTTCAAGATCGAGGGTCACGACTTCTGGTTAGCGCCCACCGCCGAGGTTCCCGTCACCAATTTGTTTCGCGACGAGACGCTCGATGCCGACAAGCTGCCGATTTCGCTCTGCGCCTACACGCCGTGCTTTCGTAGCGAAGCCGGCTCCTACGGGCGCGATGTGCGCGGCATCATCCGCCAGCACCAGTTCCAAAAGGTCGAGCTGGTGAAATTCGCGCGCCCCGAGCACAGCTATGACGAACTCGAAAAATTGACTGCCGATGCGGAGGATATCCTGAAACGCCTCGGCCTTCCGTTCCGGACGGTGGCGTTATCAACCGGCGACATCGGCGCTGCATCGGCCAAAACTTACGACCTGGAAGTCTGGCTTCCGGGCCAGAACGGCTACAAAGAGATCTCGTCGTGCTCGAACTTCGAAGCTTACCAGGCCCGCCGCGCATCGATCCGCGCGAAATCGGGCAAAGGCAAATCCGAGTACGTCCACACGCTGAATGGCAGCGGACTGGCGATCGGCCGCACGTGGGTCGCGATTGTCGAGAATTACCAGCAAGCCGACGGCACGGTCGTGGTCCCCGAAGCGCTGCGGCCATATCTGGGCGCCGACCGCATCACCCCCGAACCCGCCAAATAATTAGGGACAGTGCACTCAAATACCGATTTCCAGCGTGGAAATCGGGGATTGAGTATACTAAGCCACTTGCAAAATTAATCTTCAAACGACATTTCATAAAGAAAATGTTTGAAGAGAGGCCCGCCTCAGGCTATGATCGAGCTTCCAAACCAAACCAAAACCTTTGGGAGCCCCTTATGCAGCGTAGCGAAAATCAACCGATTCGGCAATACTGGCAGCTTTGCCAACGGCACTTATTTCCCGTCCTGGAAGAGCAGCTGGGGCCATTAAGCGAAAATTATCGTCTGCTGGCCGCAGCCTTGGCCCTATTAGGGGATGCGGGAATCGCGGCGCCCGCGAGGAAGCGGCGCGGCCGCCGCTCGCACGATCGCTTGCCGATCTTCCGGGCCCTGCTGGCCAAGTCCTTTCTGAATCTGGTGAGCACGCGGCAGCTTTTAGAACAGCTCCGCCACAATGCGGCGTTGCGGCAGTTATGCGGATGGAATAGTTCCCAGCAAGTGCCCAGCGAGAGCGTGTTCTCGCGGGTGTTCTCGGGGTGGTCCGGCAGTGACTGGGTCGAACAGCTACAAGCCGGTGTGATTGCCGAAGTCTATCGCGACCGTCTGGTGGGACATGTGATCCGGGATGCCACCGCTGTGCCGCCGCGGGAGCGCTGCCGCCGCAAAGCCGCTCCACCGGTCCAGCGCCGCCCTCGGGGCCGACCCCGCAAAGGGTCGCCGCCGGCAGCGAAAAAACGGCTCGATCGACAGCCTGGAATGCAGCTAGCCGAGATGCTCGACGATCTTCCCAAACACGGCGATTGGGGTGTCCGCTTCGATGAGCGGGGTCGCAAGCAACGCTGGAAGGGCTATAAGCTGCATTGTGATCTCAGCGATAGCGGCCTGCCGCTGAGTTATGTGCTGACGTCGGCCTCCCTGCATGATTCCCAAGCCGCGATTCCGCTGGCCACCCTCACCAGCCGACGCGTGACCGCTCTCTACGAACTGATGGATGCCGGCTACCACAGCTACAGCATTCGGCACTACTGCGAACAACTCGGCCATGTGGTGCTCATTCCCCACGTCCCCCCGGCGGGCCAACCCAAGCGAGCCTTCTCCCCGGCCCAGCGCCAACGCTATGAACAACGCCGTCTCATCGAGCAATTCTTCGCTCTGTTGAAGGACCACTTCGGATTGCGATTTATTCGGGTGCGCGGCCACGCCAAAGTTCTGCTCCAGGTCCAACTGGCCATCCTGATTCTGACGTTGGAACGCGTCCTGCGGCTCTCTCCCTGAAGCGGCTGGCTTCCCGGACCGCCATTACGGGGCGCCCCGCGTCTCATGAGAGGGACGTGTCTGCGCACACCGCCCGATGGTGAATGACCGCACTGCTGGGGGCCCATCCTCATTGCTTCTGGCCCTCACTTGCCTTCCGGAGCACGCCTGTGCGCGAATTGTGCAAGTGGCTCGAGTATACTGTCCCTAATTTATTTATGCGATATACGGTACTCATACTGAGCATGCTTGTTTTCGCTACCCGGCCCGCGACCGCGCAGTCCGGAGCCAAGAACGGCGAGTGGACCAGTTACGCGGCCGACCTGGGAAGCACGCGCTACTCGCCGCTCGACCAGATCAACGCCAGCAACTTCAATCAGCTCGAGATCGCCTGGCGCTTCAAAACGGACAACCTCGGACCGCGGCCCGAATATCAGTTCGAAGGGACGCCATTGATGGCGCACGGTGTCGTGTACACCACCGCCGGTTCGCGCCGCGCAGTGGTCGCGCTCGATGCCGCCACCGGCGAGATGCTGTGGATGCACAGCGAGAACGAAGGCCGTCGTGGCGCCGCTGCTCCCCGGCTCCTTTCCGGACGCGGCCTCGCCTATTGGACCGACGGCGCTGAAGAACGCATCCTCTACGTAACGCCCGGCTATCGGCTGCTCGCGCTCAACGCCAAGACCGGTGTTCCGGTCACCACCTTCGGCCGCAACGGCGTTGTGGATCTCAAGGAAGACGACGATCAACCTATCGACCCGATCACCGGCGAAGTCGGACTCCACTCCACTCCGGTCGTCACCAAGGATGTCGTGATCATCGGCGCCGCGCATCGATCCGGTGGCGTCCCGAAGAGCTTCAAGAACGTGAAAGGCTACGTGCGCGGGTTCGACGTTCGCACCGGCAAGCGCCTTTGGATCTTTCACACCATCCCCAGACCGGGCGAATTGGGCATCGATACCTGGTTGAACGATTCCTGGTCGTACACCGGCAATGCCGGTGTGTGGGGGCAAATCTCGGTGGATGAGCAGCTCGGCATCGTGTATCTGCCGGTGGAACTTCCCACCGGCGACTACTTCGGCGCGCATCGCCCGGGCAACGGCCTCTTCGGCGAGAGCCTGGTCGCGGTCGATCTCCATACCGGCCAGAGGAAATGGCACTACCAGCTCGTGCATCACGGCATCTGGGATATGGACATCCCGTGCGCGCCCATCCTCGCCGACATCACTGTCAATGGCCGGCAAATCAAGGCCGTCGCGCAGCCGACCAAGCAGGCGTACCTGTACGTGTTTGATCGCGTAACGGGCCAACCGGTATGGCCCATCGAAGAACGACCCGTCGAGAAAGGTGAAGTTCCGGGAGAATGGTATTCTCCCACGCAGCCATTTCCTACGAAGCCGCCCGCGTACGAACGAACGGGCGTTTCAATGGACGACCTGATCGATTTCACGCCCGAGCTGCACGCCGAGGCGTTGAAGCTGGCTTCGAAATATAAGCTCGGCCCAATGTTTACGCCGCCGGTGGTGAGCAAGATCGATGGCCCGCTCGCCACACTCTCTCGCGCGCAAGCGGGCACCAACTGGGCCGGGGGCTCCTACGATCCCGAGACTCATCGCGTCTACGTTTTTTCGACCGGTGCGATCGGCGCCTATGGACTGGTCCCGCCCGCCGACGCGGCGATGTCCGACATGGAATACGTGCAGGGCAGCGCTACAACCGGCGCTCGACGTACGGGCGGCGCGGGCTCGGCTGCCGGCGGCGGCCGCACAGGGGATGCAGCGGCCGGCGAAGGTGGAGGCGGAGGCGCGCTCAGTGTACGAGGTCTACCGCTAGGAAAACCGCCCTATGGCCGCATCACGGCCATCGATCTGGATCGGGGCGATATCCTATGGCAGATCGCGCACGGCGAAACACCCGACAACGTCCGCAATCATCCTG